>NPID01000835.1_pt2 | contig 179822 bp, 112 predicted proteins | sample 8637491 | NCBI WGS metagenome assembly NPID01 (sample SAMN07420843, study PRJNA396082) | bioreactor metagenome | isolation source: sample BA6 brine-fed electro-methanogenic bioreactor BA | place: Japan: Kochi | collected 2016-06-14 | reverse complement strand
GATGGATGGGGTGGAGAGGTCGTAAACACAACATCAAGACTGACAGGCGATGGAACCCTGGGTTCGCCCCTTGATATTGCTCAGAACGGCGCCGGCTCAGGCCAGGTTCTCAAATGGAGCGGTTCAGCATGGCTGCCTTCCGATGAGACAGGAGATGACTGGGGCACGGAATCTGTCCATACTGAAGCGACACTAACTGGTAATGGTACTGATGTTTCGAGATTGACCATCGCACAACAGGGGGCTTCTTCGGGACAGGTCTTGAAGTGGACCGGTTCCACCTGGTATCCCGGTGACGATGAAGGCGGAGACGACTGGGGTTCAGATGTAGTTAATACAACCACACGTCTTACCGGCAATGGCACCAGTGGCTCTCCCCTTGATATAGCAAGGAACGGTGCAACAAGTGGGCAGGTTCTCTCCTGGAATGGATCATCCTGGGCACCTGCTGATGCTGCAACCGGTTCAGGCGACATTACTGCAGTTAATGCAGGTACCGGCCTTTCCGGCGGAGGTCTTTCAGGAGATGTTACTTTGAGCTTCAATTCCACATGGGGAGATTCAAGATACGTAAATGAAGGTCAGAGCAATTCCATAACATCCGCTATGATTACAAATGGAGCGGTTACAGCCGTTGATATACAGGACGGAGCCACATTGACAGAGATTTCCGATGATGATGGATCCGGCAGTGGGTTGGATGCAGATTTCCTCGATGGTATGGACTCATCTGATTTCGCAACAAGTGAGCACACACATTGCGGACAGAGATGGACCTGCACAGCAGACAGTGGTCTTTATATCGAGTCCGATTATGGATATGGTTTCTGGGGTATAACAATAGACAGTTCCTATGCAGGTGTCCGCGGAGATGGTGGGGATAGATCCCCGGGCATATATGGCACCAGCTCCTTTGCAGGTGGCGCAGGTGTTATGGGCATAGGTAGCGGTACAGACGGAGTCTATGGCTATTCTGACAGCTATCTCGATGCCGGTGTTGTGGGTGTCGAGCCAAACGATACAATTGGACACGGTGTTCTGGGAATAACCGGTGGGCGTGGTTCCGGTGTAATCGGAATTGCTGCAGGATATTCCGGAACCTGGTATCACGCTGCTACCATAGGTCTTTCAAACGGCATAGCCGGTTCCTTCCTAGCTGATACGTCTCAATATTCATGGGGTGTATTTGCCCAGACATCATCCAATACAGGTACAGCTATAAGGGCAAGATCTTTAGCAAATACCAACTCTGGATATAATTATGCCATTCATGCCTCCTGCTCAACCGGTTTTCATACTAATGTAAGTGATTCTTTCACTGCCATAGGCTATGCACTGAGGGCTCAGAATTATGATGCAAGAGGAGTTGCCATTTTCGCCTCAAAGGGGGATATGGCAACCTATACAGTCAGAGATTCCGGAGCTGCTATTATTGCTAATGCCCCTGATGTTGCCGTATATGGCTTCTCACCAAAGCAGGGAATTCTCGGGCTTGGAGACAATATCCCCAATTCAGTTGGCGTCTTCGGCGAGTCAGAGGCAGATACAGGTACCGGAGTGTTCGGATGCGACTCAGATCTTGGCAGATATACCCTCAACGATGGAGCTGGTGTTATCGGCTATTCAGATAATATTGGAGTATATGGCGAAGGTGACGACACAGATTATTCTGTTGGCGTACAGGGTGAATCCGAAAATGCAACCACCGGCGTGGGTGTTGTTGGAGTTGCGCAGATCGGCGTCTATGGTCTCGGCAACAGTACAGCCAGTACAAACAGAGGCGTTATAGCAACTGTTGAAGACTATACGGGTATCGACGCTGGTCTTGAAGGTTCATGTGACGATATAGATGAGGATTATGCAGGCTATTTCTTCGGCGATGTTCATGTTTCAGGGAATCTATCAAAAACAACTGGCTCTTTCCTCATTGATCATCCCGATGACCCGGAGAACAAGATACTGAGACATAATTTTGTCGAATCCCCTGAGAATCTCTGTATGTACAGAGGCAAGGTTACCCTTGATGATGAGGGAGCTGCCCATGTTGATATGCCTGATTACTATAAATCCCTGACACGTGAGGATGAGGGTACAATTACGCTGACCTGTATTGGCAGACCATTTATGACAGGCTATGAATGGGAGCAGGGTTTTACATCCTTTACAGTATATGGTGAGCCAAATCGGGAAGTATCGTATATCGTTCTTGCAGACAGAGATGACCCCGCAATGCGTAAACTAAGGCGCAAAGTTGTTGATACAAAAGGCTCTTCTACATGTAAGATCCCCCAGGGTACAATGCTCAACCCGGATGTATACGGTATGGATAGAAGTAAGTCATTGCTGAAGCAGACAGATGTACAACCAGCAGAAAAACACAGCATAGAAAAGCAAGACAATTCAAGAACATTGCCGCTGGATAATGATGGTGATTCAAAACTCGATGATATAGAGGTTGGTGAAATCCAGAAATAGCTTTTATGCTCTATAAAAGTAAAAAGGTCGGCGAAAAGCCGACCTTTTTTATGGCTCAATGGGGTGTTGCCTGAATGGTGATTGTTGCCCTTTGTTCGCCGGGGAAGTTATTGACTGATGGTGTGGCGAAAAGCATATAGAGGTATTCACCATTACCCGGAAGGATGTTGACTCCATCTGCAAGAGGGCTGGCAAAAGGTCCTGCGTCCGATACACCTGCAGACATAAAGGATTCAGTGAGGTAATCCATTGATGTGTCGAATTCCTCCAAAAGAGGTGGTGTTGTACCGCTGAAAAGCCCCATTACTACCGCAGTGTCTGTACCCGGCCAGTTGCTTAAAGACCAGTCAATACCTGTAGCGTTCAAGCTCAGATCAACTGGAACCCCGCCGGAATTTTTCACATAGACACGATTTGTTGCGTCCATTATCCGCGCATCGTATGGTGGCATCATCCCGAGAATCCATTCGTCATAGGCTGTTCCGCCATCATTGGCAGTCATGAGGTCTATTGCTACAGTATTTCTCTGATAGGACACACCCCAGTCCAAAAGATTTGGCTCAACTGAGCCACTGACTATCAGTTTCGCACGAAGTCTTATGGTGTCCGTTGAACCCATGGAAGAGAGGTCAACTTCACCTCTTGCTGTACCTGTATATGCCGAATCATAGGGTATATAGCTTCCACTTACCTTTTTATCTACAACCAGGACAATCGAATCACCTGATTCCTGAGTCCAGAATGCTCTATCCCAGCCCACAGCTTCGGGTACGGATGACAGGAGTATATCAGGTGATGTGAGTACACCTTCCCCAGAGCCATCCCCCTGGGCAACCTTGACGTCATCGAAATACGAATCACATCTATAGCTGTTATAGGTTAGAGTTCCCTGTGCGAAAATCGAGACACTCGACGGTGTTCCGCTGAAGGTATATGGTCCGTAGCTGTTTGTATCGATTGTTATCGTAACACTATTGGACCCGCAGTCGAAATCAGCTCTGAAGTAATGCCAGTTGCCAGGATCAATTGGTTCGAGATTATGTCTTGCTGCGCCATCCCAATATGCAATGTATCCCTCTCTATAGTATACCTGTAGAACTCGTGAACCTCCCTCATAAAGGGCGATAATAAACCCCTCATCGTCTACATCCTCTGTTTTGGACCAGCACTCAGCGTAGCCGCTTGCGATGGCAGTGAAATCGTGATAGTAGGACGAGCGAGTTGATGGGGTTTCGTCAAGAAGTCTGATTGCGTGGGTGGGGGAATGATATTGGCTGCTTTGCCAACTATAGAAGGAGCCATTGGTACTCCATTCTGCTTCAAAGTCGGCCTGTGAGGAGTATGACTCGAAATCATCCTCAAGAAAAACAGTTTCGCCTGCAACATGGACCATGTCCGAGGTAATATCGACATCCACGGGCGTTCCTCTTTCGAACTGTGGATCGATGGTCTGGAACCAGTCTATCTCATCTAGTCCGGTGTCAACGGTAAAACTACGGGAATAGGACCAGTTTCCGGCAATTACACCATCATCAGCCCTGACTCTCCAGAAATATGTCGCACCATCGGTAAGATCCGATCCAAATACAAAATTTACACCCGCCCCCGTACCTTCTGGCGTTGGGAAACTCACACCGCTGAAACCCCCATCTGTCTCGGTTGAATAGGTCGCCAAAGGTGATGCAAAATCATCATCATCGTCTATTTGTATCTGAAAATGCAGGGAGTCCCCATCATCGTCCACAGGCACGAAGAACTGGAGTTGCGGTCTTATCTCGGGTGTTCTTGCATTGTCAAAAAGGAAAGAGATATCAGGGATCTCAGGCCTGCTGTTTGGCGAGCCGCTTGTGACATCGCCCGTGACAACCAGGGCATAGGGTTGGGGAGAGGTATTGATTGAAGTAGCATTGACTGTAATTATAAGGGCTTCACCGGGTATTGGATTGAGCCAAACAACCTCATCGCGATTAATCTGATCAATGCTGCCTCCTGTGACGCTTCGAGCACCTGATGAGGCAAAATTGTTCCCCAGATAGGTATTCCCAGCAATAGTCACCTCAAGGTTCAGGTCATTGACTCCCGGAGTCCCCACTGCAGGTGAACCCGGGTAATCTGAATAGGAGAGAACAACTTTGAGAGGTTCTTCAGTGCTTGAGCCAGTATTGAGAAAATAGTTGTGAACCTGACCAGAGCTGCTAAAACCCGTGGTCTCATCGACGATATACAGCTTCCTTATATCCGTTCCCCAGGTATCGTCAAAATACATGCAGTCATCCATGACAACACGTCCCCAGCCCTGGCCATTTGATGGCGCATCCTGATGGCCTGAGTTGTCTGTAGCGTCTATTGTATAGCTGCCGCTCATGTTGCGCGTACCATTTATGAGCATCGCCTTCATCAGTGCCCCGGAAGGGGAGAAACCGTCTGACGAATTTGCTGCCCCGGAAGGATAGAAGCCCTCTACAAAGTACTGTCTTATAAGTGCAGTCATTCCTGCGCAGGTTGGACATGCCATTGATGTGCCACCCATGGACTCCATACCAGTATGACAGAGACTCCCTCCGTCTACATTGTCAGCACTCCATATATACCATCCACCCGGTACACTGACATTCGGCTTCAGCAGACCCTCATCTGTTGGTCCGTGGGATGAGAACTCAGCCATATTCTCAGGATCTGAATTTGTTGAGGTACCTGGATTGGAATAGGAGGTGCTTCCCGAGCCGAATCCACTCTCTGTAGCCCCAACAGAGACCATACTTTTAGCTGTGTTGTATGTTGCAACCCTTGCCACTCCGGGGGATGAGTTATCGTTGCCAGCTGCAAAGAAAATCAGGAAATTCGGATTATTCCACATAAACTCGTCTAACTGCTGTGCATCGGTATTATAGTAGTTGGGGGATGATGAGCCATAGGAGTTTGAGTGAATATAGGCACCGCAATCCTGTGCAAAGTCAAAAAGGGTATTCATATCAGTTGGCGTATAAATGCCATAGGAACCATTGGCACCATCTGTGAAGACCAGTCTTGCCTTTGGAGCCATGCCATCACCCTGATCATAAGTGCCGGACAAGGGGTCATGGGCCTGATTATCCCCTGCGATGCTTCCGCCAACATGTGTACCGTGACCGCCGAGGGATACATCGGTATCGTCGAAGTCCCCTGATGTGGATGTGCCTCTGTTGTATGCTCTGACCTTTCTGTGTCCATTATCGGAAGGTGCTGTCCAGCCTGTTGTCATTGGTGGGTCTGTTATGCCATTATCGCAGAAATAGATCGATAGATAGTCCAGCCCACTGTCGAGATAGCCAACTATCTGGTTCTGCCCGTATAGATTTCTCCTGTGTATTGGGACATGCTCATAGTCAACAGACATCTGTGTATAGAGTTGGTCTCCTGATTCCATGTCAGTTCTGTTGTATGACTGCACAATCCATCGAGACCAGTCGTTCAGAGGTATATCGGGGTAGTCTCTCTCTACCCATTCTGTGCCTTCGTATCTGGCAGCCGCAATGGCAAATTCCCTTGTTCTTTCAGGAGCAATGTCTATGACCACAAATTCATGATGAAAACCCTGAGTTGCATCGATGAGTTCAGCCCCCATTTTTGCCAGGAGCTCAGCAAGAATGAGATAGTCATCACCCTGAAAGACTGTTATCTTGAGGCGTACATTGCCAGTTAGAGAGTCACCTGCCTGCTTTTCTGTGAGCAGTTCAGGCAATACTCGAAGAGAAGGAACAAGGGGAAGAACAGCTTCGACAAATGGGAAGGCCTTGACAGCTTCAGCGTTCCTGAGTCTGAAAACCCACGCATTTGTCGGGACATAGTAAAAAACATCCGCATCCTGACTTTGAAGAATCTTATCTTTCCAGCCTTCCTGGCTGTTTCCGGTAAACTTTACTATATAGTATCCATAATCCCTTGTGAATCCATCGAATGAAAGCTCTTCGTCAATTGCATTCGGAACATCGTCCAAAGAGCTGTACTTTCCTGCTCTGAACCAAAGCATGTCACTGCGGGACAGGTTATTCTCTGTCTCCGATCTCCTTGGAAAAGGGTTGGCAAACATTACGACTGCAAAAGCAAATATAATCAGTTTTTTCATATTCCCTCCTTACCGAAAATTTAGAGAAAAACCCTTGATAGGTAAAGTTGTTTATAAAATTTTTAGCATCAGAAGTGGATTATTTTTTCAAAAATACTAATCCTTTAAGATTTCCCAAAAAAATCCGATTAAATGAGCAGGGAGGACAGATGTACGGAAAGATCAAGAGAGTCGGGATTCTTCTTAAGGGTTTCAAGGAGCAGTACAGGCTCGGACAGCTGGGAATATACTTTTTATTCCTGCTTCTTCTGTGGTTCCTTGGGACAAATTTTGTCTATATCTCAGAGAAATTATTTTTAAGTAATTTTCCAGAGATTTATGAGAAATCTGTTTTCTCGGATTATGCTTCGAGCTATTGGAATATAGTCATCTATCTTCTGAGCGGTATAGAGGACAAGGAACCTCTATCAATGGCAGGTAAGGTCGGGGCTTTTATGATTCTACTTTCAAGCATTGTCCTTGTTGGTGTCTTCACAGGAACATTGACATCAATAATTATTGAAAGGGTAAATCGGCGTAAGTATCTCAGATTTAAGCCATTGAACGGAACTTTTGAAGAGCATATTGTAATATGTGGCATTAATTCCAGTCTGAGTGGTCTGATTAACGAGCTTTCAGGTCTTTCAGATAGACAAACCAATATAGTTGTCATTTCTGAGATGGTAGACAGGATGGAAAAACCGAAGCACGATTCGGAACATACAGTCTGGGGTGTTCAAGGTGATCCCTCGGATTTCGAAACTTTGCGCAGAGCAGATATTCAGAGTGCAAGAAGCATTATCATACTCTCTACAGACGATGTGACACCCTGTGAATCTGACTCAAGAAGTCTTCTCATAGCCCTTGCAGTTCGCCGTCTCAATCCCAGAATTTATCTATGCGCACAGATAAGAGACCCTAGAAATAAGTCACTTTTCTTCGAAGCAAAGATTGATGAGGTTATTGCGCTGGATGACTTCTTCAACAGACTTTTGACTCAATCCATAAACATAAAGGGAATTGGCAAGCTGTATCGTCTTATATCTAAATCCAATGTGGATTTTGGGCAGATTATAAAGATGCCGGTTCCAGAAAACTACCTTGAAAGAAATCTCAGCTTTTCAGAGATAAAAAGTTTGATGATAGATGATCAGGAGGATGTAACTGTCATCGGAATTGAGAAAAATACGGGTCCCAACCAACTGAAGCAGGACCGGGACTTCGGATACATCGAAATCAACCCGAGGAAGATCAAGCAGAAATATTCCCAGATTGATGCAAACTACAGACCTGCAGCAGGGGATAATCTAATCATCATAGGGAGAAAAAATTGAAACATCGCTCAATTTTAGAGATGGGTACAAGGGAACGCTGGATAGCGGTTCTTAATATAAACAGAAAAACACTGTCCCTTCTTGATGAACTGATTCTTGAGCTTGATTTCATGGAGAAGACAAGGCTGTGTATTCTGCTCTTTGCAAATGAGAAGGGGCTTGCTGTTCCCGAGTTCAGCGATGACAGGCTCAGGATAGAGGTTTATGATGTAGACGGATATAGCAATGAATTAGAGGCTCGAAGGGACAAGATCGATACTGCCATAATTCTGTCAGACAGACGCAAGAAGAGCTTCTGTGACCATTATACAATATTGATTGCAAGGAAGATTGAGCAGATCAATCCCAATATTCATGTGATAGTCGAACTCAACGAGTCAAAGAATATCCGCCATCTTGGACTGACAAATGTAGCAGATGTTATCTGCATAGATGAACTAAACGAGAAGCTGATAGCAAACTCCTCTCTCTTTCATGGTTTCAGCAAGCTGTACATGCATCTTCTCTACAATAACACAGACACCAATTCAATCTTCTCCATACCAGTACCCGACTATCTCATAGGAGAAAAATACAGGTATGGTGAAAAGCTGCTTTCAGAGTTCAGGCAGGACATGGTCTTGATTGGCTATATTCACAATCAGCATGATAAGGGCTTTATTGTTGTCAATCCCATAAAGGGAAAGGCTGGCTCTGAACTTGGCAAGGATTATCTCTTCAAGGAAGGGGACAAGCTGCTTGTCATTGCATACGAGAATCCTGAGATAGGTACAAGGGGGAATAGAATCCGGCTGGCTGCCTGAGAAAAACCTTTCCATATCCCGCTTTTTCTGGTAATTTAGAGGGAAAAAGCGAGGTTATGATGTCCCAGAAATTAAGCGAGGACTTCCTGAGAGAGCTCCCCAAGACCGATCTTCACTGTCATCTTGACGGATCATTGCGTGTATCAACAATAATTGAACTTGCAGAAGATCTTGGCGTAAAGCTGCCATATACCGATGAGAAGAAACTGCGGGATTATCTCGTAGTGGCAAATGATTGCAAGAGTCTTCTCGACTACCTTAAAGGCTTTGCTGTGACAACGTCTGTACTACAGACACAGGAGGGTTTAACAAGAGCAGCCTATGAACTTGGCAAGGATGCAGCTGCAGAGAATGTCAGGTATCTCGAGGTCAGATTTGCACCCAATCTGCATCTTGACAGAGGACTAAAACCAACCCAGGTTGTCGAAGCGGTCATAAATGGGCTTAAGAAGGCAGAAAAGGAAGAGGATCTCAAGACAGGTCTTATTCTCTGTGCCATGAGAAATCAGACACCCAAAAATTCCATCCGGCTTGCAGAGCTTGCAGTAGCCTTTAAGAACAGGGGCGTTGTTGGCTTTGATCTTGCCGGAGACGAGGCGAATTATCCTGCAAAAGAACACAGCCAGGCCTTTGACCTGATCCTCAAGAACAATGTCAATGTAACTCTACATGCCGGTGAGGCTTATGGTCCAATTTCCATACACCAGGCTATACACGATTGTGGTGCTCACAGAATTGGGCATGGGGTTAGATTGAGGGAAGACGGAGGTCTTCTCAACTATGTCAATGACCATAGACTTCCCCTTGAGCTTTGTGTAACAAGCAATGTTCAGACAAAGAGCGTTCGCTCCCTTGCAGAGCATCCAATACATTTTTATTACGACTACGGTCTGAGAATCACCGTTAATACAGATAACAGGCTCATGTCAAACACAAGTGTAACCAGAGAGCTTGCCATTATTGCAGAGCATTTTGATTTTGACCTCAACGATATTGGAAATATCATCATCAATGGCTTCAAGAGTTCTTTTATCAGCTATGCCGATAAAAAACAGCTTCTGATGAAGACCCTCGAAGAGCTCAGAGACTTTGGATATGATTCCGACTACCTGAAAAGTTCTACCGAAACATCCTGAGGTATAGAATGAGAGCCATAGAAATTTTCCGAGAGATTAGCGCAATTCCGAGGTGTTCTAAGGATGAGGCGAGAATTATCCAATATCTCCTTGATTGGGCTGAGAACCGGGGACTTACGGCAAAAAGGGATAAGGTTGGAAATGTTCTAATATTAGTACCGGCCACTGAGGGCTATGAAGATGCCCCAACTGTAATCCTTCAGGGACACCTGGATATGGTCTGTGAAAAGACACCCCAATCCAAACATGATTTCTCATGCGACCCGATCAAGATATTGGAGAAAGATGGATGGTTGACCGCCGAGGGTACGAGCCTTGGTGCCGATAATGGTATTGCTATTGCCTACGCCCTTGCCATTGCTGAGGCAGATGATATCGCCCATCCTGAACTTGAGCTTCTTTTCACTGTTGACGAGGAAACCGGTCTGGTCGGTGCAGTATCCCTTGAGGGTGATTTTCTTAAGGGAAGGATTTTGCTCAATATTGATTCCGAAGAGGAGGGTATCTTTACCCTTGGCTGTGCAGGTGGCAGAGATACAAGAATCAGGCTTCCCCTTAGGCAAACTGTGAATAATGATGAGAAGTGGCAGATTGAGGTTGGTGGTCTCTTGGGGGGGCACTCCGGGATGAATATCGGAGAAGGAAGGGCAAATGCCATACAGATTCTTGCAAGACTTCTCAACAGTGTTCCTGTGACTTCAATAGCGAAGTTTGAAGGGGGCTCCGCACATAATGCCATCCCAAGGGACGGAAGGACTGTTTTTTCCCTGCCACCGGGGCAGGACTGGCTAAGTCCTCTTATGGAAACAGCAGACAGCATTAAGTCAGAATATGGATCAGTGGAGAAATCCATGACCATCAGCATCAGAAAAATTGATTATGATGGAGTCCTTTATCAAGACCCACGGAGAACTATTGATCTTTTGCTTGCATTGCCCCATGGCGTTTTTGCAAGGGATAATGAGGGTTCTGTGGAAACATCCAATAACCTTGCGAGGGTGTCCACAGGGGAAGACGGGCTTGATGTTCTACTGAGTCAGAGGAGTTCGCGCAGCTCTGCTCTTGACTTCCTGACCTGGAAGATAGAGGCCATTGCCCATCTTGCTGAGGCAAATTTCGAGAGCAACACCGGATACCCAGCCTGGCAGCCTGATATGGAATCAAGAATACTTGATCTGGCAAAGAAGGTCTACAGGAGGCTCACTGGAAAGCAAGCCGAGACACTTGTCATACATGCAGGTCTCGAATGCGGGATTATCGGAGCAAAGTTTCCCGGCATGGACATGATATCCCTTGGTCCGGATATTCGCTATCCCCATTCGCCGGATGAGAAGGCAAATGTCGCATCTATTGGCAGAACATGGGATTTCTTGTTAGCTCTATTGGGCTCTATTAAAGAGTATTAAGCGGATAAGTTAAATATATGTATTAAGAGAAGGGTCTATGTTCTTGAAAAAGTTATTATTAACGTCTTTGGTTATCCTTTCTTTCATTTCCTGTTCAAGGAAAGTCAAGCATCCTGTCCCAACAGAAATTGTTGAGATGAAAAAGAAGAGGAAAGAGTTTAAAAGACACAGGAAAGAGTGGATCGAGAACATGCACAAGACGGCCCCGGGTGTGAACTGGGAGGTGATCGACAGCAATAATCGACTCAATCTATACAAGGTTAAGGCTGAACTCGATGAAATTGCCGGTGGCAGATTATCAGGTGAATGGATTGAGCGCGGCTCGAATAATCTTGCAGGCAGAATACACACAGCGGATATTAATCCTGATGGTTGGACACTGTATGCCGGGTCATCGGGCGGCAATATCTGGAAATCATCGATAGGCGGAGATGATTGGGTTTCGCTGAATGATGATCTTCAGTTCTCGGGTATAAAGATGGTTAGAGCCATTGGACACCCTCCCCGTGTTTTTGTCCTGTGCAATAATCCTTCGGGACTTTGGTATACAGATGATGATGGCGTAACATGGGCAAGTGCATCAGGGCTGGATGGACCAGCGGCATGGGGTGGCTATAAAAGAGGTCTGATTACACAGGATTCTACGATATATGTTCTTGCCCTTGAGTGGGAATATGATATCTGGCGAAGCATGACAGCACTTTATCGATCAGATGATTTTGGGACCAGTTTCTCAAGATTGGACACATTCCACAGGGACATCAAGTATTTTGATCTCTTCAATGATCAAAGAACAAATGAAGTCTACTTGATAGAAGAGAACGAGATTTATCGGGTATCCGGGGATGGGCTTTTTCCGTATTCCAATTTTTCGTATTCAGGCTACGATATTGCTCGCGTTTATTTGGGCGGCGCAAAGAGGATAGATAGTGACGAAACCGTGCTCTATATTCTGCACGTATTTGCCGATGGAACTAAAGTATACAGGGCAACAGAAAGCTCAGTCACATACAGAGGACAGATCGATCAGAGTCCATTCATGGAGAACAGTCTCGGCGTCTCTCAAAGGAATCCTGATAATGTTTATATCGGTTGTGTCGACTGTTTTAAGAGTTATGATGGCGGAGAGTCCTTCGTCAAGGTCAATGACTGGTGGGAATATTACGATGAGCCTGAGACAATGTTACATGCCGATGTTCCCGGAATCGATATTTTCTACAACTCAGCTGTGGATGATGAGCTTATCTTCATCTCTACTGATGGGGGAATATACCTTTCCCTGGACTCTATGGAAACAGTCTCTAATCTCTCGCTGAATAACCTCGCAGTCAGTCAATACTATTCAACCTATACATCCTGGATTGACCCGAATTTCGTTTATGCCGGAAGTCAGGATCAGGGCTTTCAGCGCACAACAGCGGCAGGCGATGGAATGATCGACTTCACTCAGGAGATTTCCGGAGATTACGGACAGATTGTATCCGCTGATTCGGGCAGGAGTATCTGGTCTGTATATCCGGGTTTTGCCATGTATGCACCTCATATAATGGCAAGCTGGTCCATAAGTACATGGGACTTTGAGACCTCCGGACACCTTTGGATGCCACCTTTATGTGCAGTCCCAGGGCAACCGCAGAAAGTCTATATGGGAGGTGGAAGTATAACCGATGGCACAAGGCTGATTACGCTGACATACAGTGGCGGAGAAATTTCTCCCTCTGAAGGTGACCAGGATTTTTCCGTTATTGATGAGAGCAATGCGATATCTGGCATTGCAAGTCCTTCACCTGAAAGAATCTATATCATCACAAACAACGGACACTTCTGGAGATCAACAGATGGTGGTGATTCCTGGTGGCGCAATGCTGATTTCGATGGCCCCGGCGGACACTATTTCTATGGCACAAAGATACTTTGTTCTGGTGAGGACAGCCTTTGGATCGGTGGGTCCGGATATTCCAATCCGCCGGTCTACAGTTCCGTTGATGGTGGTTTGACATTCACTGAGGACTGGGAAGGTCTGCCAAATACACTGGTATATGATTTAGCAGCAAATTCTGATGGAAGTTTGATCTTTGCAGCAACAGAGGTCGGTCCTTTCGTAAGGATTGAAGGTATCTGGTATCCTATGCCAGGGGCACCTGATCAGACCTACTGGTCTGTCGAGTTTGTGAACCCATTGAACACAGCTCGTTTCGGAACATATGGCAGGGGTATCTGGGATTTCAGAATTGATTCAGTGCTATCCATAGAGCCTGCTCGGTTGCCGAAGAGGCTTAAGGTCATAATATCACCCAATCCCTTTAACTCAAAAACGCATATTCGAACAGAGCTTCCAGCTGATATATTGATATACGACCAAATGGGACGTATGATTGAAAAGGGCAGTACTGAAAATGGTGTCTTTGTCTTTGATGGGGAAGGTCTGCCCTCTGGTACATATCTGGTATTGGTTAAGGCCGGTGATCAGGTTGTACCCAGAAAAATGGTTCTGATTAGATAAAAAAGAGGGCGAGTTCACATGAACCCGCCCGGGGCGATGGGTAAAACACCGAGTACTAATCTATAGCAAATGTTCTATATGCTCCTTTCCTTCTGAAGGCAATGGAGAGGGATCTTTCTGACCCCTCTCCAAATATCAGGCTATCTGAAGAGGGACATAAATGCCCCGGGTGCTTCTTCGGCCTTGCCTAGCATCATGAGAGAGATTTGTTGTAGTATTTCTGATTTTGCAAGGTCCATCTGTTCCTTTGCAATGTCTGCGTCCTGGATTCTGCTGATTGCGGCAATGGTGTTAGTCTCCGAGGATGCAAGAGCGTCGCTCTTGAGCTGCATCCTGTTTATGACTGCACCTATTTCTTCCTCTGTTTCAAGGATTTTTTGCTCAGCTGCATTCAGTTTTTCCCAGGTTGCACCGGCTTCTGCGGCTGTGGAGGCCTGAAGATTGTCCAGACCGAGATCAGCTGCTGAGAAGCCTTTTGCCTCTGATTTCGAAGATGATACTGAGAAGTTGATGGTGTCGTCTGCAGATGCTCCCACCTGCAGGGACCAGTTCAGATTACCAGAGAGAAGTTTCTCGTTCTGCCAGTTGGAATCCTCAGCAATATCGTTTATCTCGCTCGCATACTGCTGAATCTCGAATTGTATAGCCTCCCTTTCAGAAGCTCCCATCGTGTCAGTGGCCGCCTGCTGGGCAAGCGTCTTCATCTCCATGACAATGTCCTGCATCTGGGCAAGTGAGGAGTCTGCCTCCTGCATTGCACTGAGAGCATCGCCGATATTCTCCTGGGCCTGAGAAAGTGCATTCACCTTGGACTGCATCTTTCTTGTGATGACATAGTTTGCAGGAGAGTCTGAGGCCCTGTTGACTCTCTTGCCTGTGGCCAGCCGCTCCTGGTGGAGCTGAAGTTTCTTCGTATTGGACTTCAGGCTGCCGTATGTATTTAGGGCACCTATATTGGTATTTACCTTTGCCAGGTCACCCATCGCTCCGATCCCCGCCATGATTCCTCCTTTTCAGTGGTTTGGGGTTTCGCCTTCTACGTGTTATCCATTCGCCCCAATGGCAGGTTTAATGAGACTTGACTTTTTTGTCTGTTTCGATAAGTGGCTTAGCCCAGGAGCAACACAAAAAACGAGGTTGATTGTATGCTTTAGTATACTGAAAAATATAGAGATATGAAGGCTTGAGCATTACAGGGGTTTTCGACAATACTCGACCACCGAACCTGAGTCACGCCTTGACAAAAATCACTGGAAAAGGTAGAGGTTTAGAAAAAAAGTGTTTTTCACCAAATTTTTCTCTTCATGGTAGCTCAACCGAGAGGTATTCGTCCACGAGAACCCAGTAGCCAATGCCCGGGGCAAGCTCTTCGGCCTCTGAGTATGATGTGCCATTGTACTCATAGACAGGCTCGATAACCTCAGAATGGCTTGTCAGAATAGAGACGGGCAGTGTACTGCTTAAAAAGCCCACGAGATTCCAACCCGGAACTAGATGCACTGTATTCGAAGTCACTGGCTCAGAGCCGTATAGGTTTGCATCCCCACTGGCGGGCATCAAAACCCAAAGCCCGAGACCTGAGGTGAGGGTATCAACTGCGTCATAGCCTCTTGAGTCGGTATTGTAGGAGAAAACAGGCTCTATGGCAGTTGGAAGCTGGCTAGATACAGGGGTGGGGTTTGTGAAGGGATATGACAAAAGATTCCAGCCTTCCTGTAGCTCAATAGCCAGTTCCGACATGGAGGTCTTGATTGTCAGTGGGAGCACTCCGCTCCTTGAATATCCACCCTCTGCAACTATTGTGAAATTAAGGAGCACTGTCGTGTCCTCTGCAAAGTGTCCGATGTCAACACTGAAGGAAGCATCGGCGATGGACTCTTCACCCGATTCAATACGATCCCAGGTCAGGATGATTTCTGATATGGAAATTTCAGGGGAGTCGCAGCCCAGGGACATGGTAACTGAACTGGCATCAATATTACCCCGATTCCCGAGGACAGGTCTCATTGAGATTGTCTCGTCGGGAGAGACAATGCTGTCTGCAATGCCGGAATCAGCGATATATATCCATATAAAATCCTCCATTAACGGTGGATTTGTTGTGAAGAGTATTGCCCTTTCTGCAGATATAATGTTGGAGGCCTCTGGATATGAGCCACGATAGGAGTATTGAATGCCGGTTGTCTCGTCTGGACTTTCGATGCCTATGGAGCTGTTGTCGGGCTCTGCTACATCGAGGTACTGAAATAGAATTTCCCAGTCGCCTGTAATAGTCGGAAAATGGGCAGGATCTCTAAGTACAATCTGGAAAGTCTCATATAACCCAGGAGGTGAATAGTGATCGACACCTTCCCATGTAATTACTATGACATGTTCATCCTCAATATAGTCTGCATAGATATCGCCGGTTCTCCTCGGATTGAGGTCAACCCAGAAGGGGGCGAGAAGCGCATTGGCTTCACCGATACTGGGAATCGGTCTTTCATGCCCATCCCCCGGACCGGAACCTCCGCTCCAGTCCTGTTCACCGAAGGCGGCAAAACCATTTGTACTGATGCTAATTCTATTGTAGCTCTCGCCGTAATATAGAACATCCATTGGACTGGATAGGGTAGTTGTTCTGTCGTCCTCGTCGGTTATACCATCGATAACATTGTCTTCTGTGGAAATGTCAAACCATGAAAAGGACGGTGCTCTTCCCGTCTCGGTGTCTGTGTCGTCATAGCTGTAATAACCATAGTCACATGGGCCGGAGAAAATGTGACCTGTACCTGCAAGTGGCACAGAGAGATTGTCGTTGCCTGTACTCGTATAAGTAGGGTTTGTATTGGTAAAATGGAAGTCGAGAGTGAAGACAGAATAGAACTCTGCTTCAGGGGATATAGTTAGTGCAACTGGTATATGTGAGAGTATTGCTTCCGGTTCAATATTTTCGAGCAATATTCTCGGTGATTCAATCGAAATGAAATGATCCGAGCTATTGATAGTAATATCGGAAATGTCTATATGGCTTGAGGTTGAGTTCTCAAAAGCAAGGTAGAGCAGGGGGCTTTCTCCAGGTTCGGCTATGCCGTTCCCATTGCCAAGGGGGGATGAGTCTTCTATGTAATAGCTGTTAACGCTGATATTGGCTTTGGTGACGGTAATAACTGGTCTTTCGGAAGACCATCTGCCCTCTGATGCAGCAATATCGGTTGTGAAATAGATATTATGCCCCTGTGACACGCTGTCGTCGACGGAAAGTCTGAAATGTGCCTCTGTCGTTGATTCCGGAGCTAAAGATGAAATCGAATAGGAGGCTGAACTGATATAAACTGCAGGGTCGGATGTTGCCAGAGTTATTTCGATGTCCGTTGCCCCGGTAACACCTGCATTCTCAACGGTAAGATAAAGGTCTATCTCTTCACCGGGATTGAGTACATGGTCTGCATTGCCGGATTCGGTATCGTCAATGTCATATCCTGTGACCAAAAGATATGCACCGGATGTGATGTATGGAATAGTTGCAATATAGGGGCGCGTGTTCTTCCCCGTTACAGTGAGAATAAGGCTGTCCGCGTCTACATCAGAGACTGTAACGGAGAATATGCCATCGGCATCGGTTCTTCCTGCTATGTGAACGGTCTCAAAGTCCGTAAGACAAACAAGGGCATTTTCTAAAGGTGTATCCCCGATGGAAACTGTGGCAGTAAAAATCTCGCTGCTCTCACCAACAACAGGGGTATGCTCAACATTCAATAGAAGGGGGGGCTTTGTTCTGATGTCCATCTCCGGGTCGCCGAGGAGAACTATGCTCGTATATTGCGGACTATCCCCGTAGATGGTGTATTGATTTATCCTGCCTGCCTCGGCAGCTACAGCAAGATCATTTGTTGTATCAGCAAAGTACGAATGGGCAAAGCCCTCGGCTACCTCACCTCGGAGATGCGCACCACCTGATATTGATGAAGTCGTACCTACAAAACCCACAGCACCGCCGGGAATACCGTCTGAGTAGTCTGCACGCAGCCACCAGCTTCCAGCTTCAGGGGAGCCATAGTCGGAAATTGTGTGACATGTGATCGATGCTACGACAGGCATTCTGTAGCCATTGTCAATATCCTCAGGGTCAACATTGAAAGGAGGAGACCAATTTGTTGTTGCCTGTCCCCTGAACATTATAAAGGATGCTCCGTTCCCCTCAAGTGCATCAACTACATCGTCCTTGTCATGTCCATCTGCAAGTGATAGCCGGTCAACATGGACAAAACCGTGATGCTCCATGCCGGCTGCAGCGGTATCAGTGTTGGCCCAGTATAGCGAGTCATCCTCATCGTAGTCGTTGTAGACAATGGTTATTCCCCGTGAAAGCCAGTCGCCTTCGGCAGTTTCCTTTTCATAGTGAAGTATCTTATCGATCATCATATCAAGTTGCGAAACATTTCTTGCAGGTAATCTTCCGACATGTACTTCATTATATATGTCGCCCTCCAGATTTCCGTAAGCCCAGTCCGATCGGAAGTCGCCATATTCAGTAGAGCCGCCATAGATCATGGGTATCTGATAGTTGCTTGCTCCGATGAGAACAAAGCAGGGTGAAGGCTCCCAGGTTGAATAGGCATTGCGTATGTATTCTCTTATGTCATCAGTGGAAACCCCGGTTTCTTCTGTTGTGACAATCCTCGTAATATAGCCCTTTTGGGTCTTCCATTGAGCCAGATCCTCAAATCTTGACTCAAAGGCTTCAGGGCAAATTATGAGATAGTCCGCTCCGGTTGGATATTCTGCAAATAATGACACCGCCATTGACAGCAAAAAAATATATCTAAACATCTTCCCCCTCATTCCGTTAATATACTATTTCTAATATAAGAGAAATATCGGAAGTTTCGACATAAATTTGGCTTGTTAATCGAATATTAAAAAAACTAAGCGACCTTTGAACTTGACAGACATTAGGCTTTCCATTAAAATTGTTGCCGATGCAACTAATTTTTAATGCATCGATCAAATTTGGCCTTAAAGGCAGATATAAAAGAGGAGGCGAATGAAGATTCGAAATATTCTTGTATTCTTTGCGCTGGCTATTTCATTGCTTGGGCAAACAGAATACACCCTCGAGATGTGCAAGAAAATAGCACTCGAACAAAATCTTGAACTCAAGAAAAAAGCGGTGGACCTTAAAACCTATGAAGACAAGGTATCACAGGCATATGCCAATCTTTTTCCAACCATATCCCTGCAGACCGGTGCAGGCTATATTCTTGAGCCCGACAAAATGAGCATTATAGTTCCAGATACATCATATCCTGCGGAATATGGCATAGGCATGGCAATTTTTATGGAAAATCCTGATTTCGGCTTTCAACACAGCCTTCAGATTCAGCAGATTCTCTTCTCAGCACAGGCATTCCAGGGTGTGAAGCTGGCCAAGAGGCAGAGAGAGGTTGAGTCTCTGAACAGGGATATCCTTAAAAGGCAGGTCGAGGCCGATATAGAGAATGCCTTCTATAGTGTCCTGATAACAGAGAAGGTTGTAGAAATTTCTGAAAAGTCCTACAGCCAGAGTCAGGAACATTTTAGAATAGTCCAAAGAAAATATGAGCAGGGTCAGGTTTCGGAGTTTGAGGTCATTCGTACTGAAGTGGAGACAAAAAACTCCCTTTCGGATCTCGAAAATGCAAAACTTGGAAACAAGATGGCTCGAATGTATCTTTTCTTTCTAATGAATGAGGACTTCGATTCAAGGGCTGTTTTCAATGGAGATTTCAGAGGTCCAATTGCCCTCCCTGAGCTTGATGATGCTCTTGACACGGCAAGGGAAAACAGGATGGAGCTCAAGGTAATGCAGTCTACGCTCGATGTTTTCAAGGGTCTTGTCAATCTCCAGAGGGCAACCTATTTACCCAGCATTGTTTTCCAGGGCATGTTTGACCATTATTCCGGCTCGGATGACTTTGCCGACTACTTTGCCTTCGATGATTTTGGCAAGGAATATCAGCTTATGCTTGGTCTGCAGTGGACCTTGTTCAACGGCTTCAGCAGAAAGAACAAAGTCGATGAAGCCAAGGCCAACCACCGAAAGATGCTCCTTCAAAATGAGCAGGTTATAGCAGGCATAGAGATGGAGATTCGTCAGCTCCATTGGCAGCTAAAGCAGCACGAGACAGACTATCGTTCTGCACTATCATCGCTGGAAATGGCCAAGAAGCTCCTTGAAATCGCAGATGTCCAGTACGAAGAGGGTATGATTACCTTTGTTGAATATCAGGACGCAAAGTTGGCTCATGACGCAACACAACTGAAATACTATCAATCTTTGTACAAATACAACACAGCACTAACCAACTTTCTCAAAGGGATAGGCAGGTAACATGATTAAGAAAGTAACAATACTATTTGCGGCGTTTTTTATCTTTTTTGGCTGTTCAAGGGGTGAAAAGGAAGAAACAGTCAGAATAAGCGATATTCAGAAAGAACAGGGCGTTCCCGTTGAAGTCGAAGAGGTTGCCAGAAGAAAACTGATTATATCCAAGACATATTCAGGGACTCTCAGGGGCAAGGAGGAGGCTATGGTCTCTGCTCCGATAGGCGGAAATATCGAAAATATTCTGGTTCGTATTGGCGAATATGTTAAAAAGGATCAGGTCATTGCACAGTACAGAGAGGATGCGGCAGCTTCTCAATACAGACAGGCCAAAGCAGCCTATGATAACAGTGTTGAGAATCTTGAGAGACTTGAGTCGCTCTTTGAGGCAGGTGCAATATCCCGACAGACCCTCGACAATGCAAGGACAGGTCATGAAGTTACCAAGGCCAACTATGAAGCTGCTCAGAAGCAGATATTCGTAACAGCTCCAATTGCAGGATATGTCGGCGATATTTTTGTAAATGAAGGAGACGGGGTAGCATCACGTGATCCAATAGCTACTGTCACCGACCTTCGTGATTTGATGATAGAGATAGATGTCCCTCAATCGGATATCGCCTATATCACTAAGGAGACAGGTGTTAAGATTCATCCCACAAATGGATATGATAAGGCCTTTGAAGGTAAAATATCCCGTGTTTCTCTGACAGCCAGCCAGATGACCAGAAATTTTCAGGTTGACATAGAGATCGATAATCCTGAAAAGCTGCTGAGAAGCGGTATTATCGCCGAGGTCGAGCTTGCCCTTGTAGAAAAGGACGATGCTTTGTATGTACTCCGCGAAAACCTGATAAATCAGGATGACAAAGAGTATGTATATGTTGTCGAAGAGGGTAAGGCCGTTCTCAAGGCTGTTGAAACTGGTCAGCGTTCAGGGCTTGTTGTCGAGATTCTCTCGGGTATCAATCCCGGTGATGTACTTGTGACAAGCGGACAGTCACTTCTCACAGAGGGTGCAAAGGTCAATATTGTCAACACCCATAAAACCAACGAAGAACCAGAAAAGGACGAGTAATGTTTCTGACTAAAATATTCATCGAGCGACCGCGAATGCTCCTGATGATAGTCCTTGCTCTGGCTATCTTCGGAGTGCTCAGCTATCTCAATCTTCCTCTGACCCTTATGCCCGAGGTGGATCTGCCCTTTGTAACAGTGCAGACCATCTATCCCGGAGCAGGTCCAAAGGAGATAGAGACACTCATATCCAGACCGATAGAGGACGCTGTCTCGACGATCAGCGGTATTGACGAGATGAGCTCCATTTCGTTGGATAATGTCTCCTTTATAATCCTTGAGTTTGACGACAAGGTTGACAAAAACTTTGCCAAGCAGGATGTCAAAGACAAGGTCGACGCCATCATCGCCCAGCTTCCAAATGATGCAGAAGCACCTGTCATATCAACATTTGACGTTGGTGCAGATGCCATCTTCGAGATGTCCCTCGTCGGCTCACAGTCCACAAGAGAGCTCTACGAATATGCGGACAAGCGCATGAAGGACAGGCTTTCACAGATAAAGGGTGTTGCGCAGATAAACCTCACAGGTGGTCAAAAAAGAGAATTCCACATAAAGTTCAATCGCTCAACCCTGCAAAACTATGGGCTTTCTCTGATGCAGGTTGTCGGATATATTGGAGCTCAGAATATCAATATGCCCGGTGGCTATATACAAAAGGCCGGCAATGAATACACAGTCCGACTCGACGGTGAGTTCCAGGATGTTTATGAGCTGCAGGATCTGAAGATTCAGACACCCTTCGGCCCCAAGCGTCTCGGGGACATAGCAGAGGTGGAAGATACTCAGGAAAAGGTCAGAGAGCGTGCCTCATATTGGACCAGTGGTCTTGGTAACAATGGTCGAACTAATACTATAAATATATCGGTGCAAAAGACATCCGACGCCAATGAAGTTGAGACTGCCGATCTTGCCAAGGCAGAGGTAGAGAAGATCAGGGCCGAGCTTCCTCCTGGAATGACACTCTATATATCACAGGATTTCTCAACATTTACAAAGGGTGCGAGGGATGATACTGTATCAAATATTCTTATAGGAATTGTGCTTACCGCCCTGATTTTGCTTTTCTTCCTACACGATATTCGAAGCACAATAATCGTCTCTCTTTCAATGCCTGTGGCGATTATCACGACTTTCATTTTTATGTCTGTCTCCGGCTTCTCTTTGAATATGCTAAGTTTGATGGCAATATCGGTATCTGTGGGTATTCTTGTGACCAACTCTATTGTTGTTATCGAGAATATATACAGACATGCACAGATGGGTGAGGGCATGAAGGAGGCATCCGTAACAGGAGCAACTGAGATAGCCATCGCAGTTGCTGCAACAACACTTACAAATGTTGTGGTATTCCTTCCGGTTGCAAATATGTCCGGCATTATTGGTGGTATTTTCAAGGAATTTGGTCTAACTGTCACCTATGCCACGATTATCAGTCTTCTTACATCCTTCACACTCACACCAATGCTTTCAGCATATCTTCTCAAGATAGAAAAGGTCAGGAGGCTTGCTGATATAAAGAATCTCAAGGGAATACAGGCTTTGATCGAGGGCTTTCTCAAGGGTCTGGAGAATATCTATCACAGAACCCTCAACTGGATTATTGGTAAAAAGGGCAAAGAGGCCATCATCATTCTTTTAACTGTTGTTGCACTTGTCTTTTCCCTTGCGCTTTTCCCCCTTATAGGCGGCGAGTTTATGCCCAATGTTGATCAGGGTGATCTGAGAATCCTCATTGATATGCCAACCAACTACGATCTTACAAGGACGCAGAAGGTCGCAGAGAAAATCGAGAACAGAGTCAAGGAATATGACTTTGTTGAATCTATAACAACAACCATAGGAACACAAGGTGGTCTTGATCAGGGGCAGAACCTTGCACAGATCAGCATCAAGCTTGTTCCAAATGATCAGAGGGATATTAGCTCGCGCCAGTTCAGCACCAAACTCCGCCGCCAGATGGCAGATATTCCCGACGCAACTCTCAAGATCTCGGCGGTCAGCAGAATGGGCGGAGGACCGGGCGAGGCGATTGAGCTACAGGTCATGGGGCAAGAGATGGATCAGGTCATCGAGTACGCCGATCAGATTGTGGAACGTGCAAAACAGGTTCCCGGTGCAATCAATGTTTCTTCGGACTATAAGGCAGGAAAACCCGAGCTGAGGATAGTCCCGGACAGAATCAAAATGGCCGACTTGGGTGTTTCAGCCTCTCAGGTAGCGATGGAGATCAGAGCTGCCCTGGAGGGCTTTGTTTCGTCCCGCTATCGAGAGTCCGGATACGAGTATGACATCATAGTCAAGCTTGCAGACAGCGACAAATCGTCCCCAGAGATGATAGGTCAGCTTCCCATAGCAACTCCCCGTGGTTTTGTTCCATTGGAGCAAATTGCTCATATAGACTACACAACAGCATCTACAAAGCTGACTAGAATCGACAAATTCTCCAACGTATCTGTGAGTATGGGTACAGAGGGCAGGACGACAGGTGAGGTGCTCGCTGATGTGATGGCTGAGGTCGAGAAGATGAATCTTCCCGGAGGCTATAAGGTTCAGGTAGGCGGACAAGCCAGGATGATGCAGGAGTCCTTCGCAAGCATGATACAGGCACTTATTCTCGCCCTGATTCTGACATATATGCTTCTTGTTTCGATACTTGAATCATTCCTCCAGCCCTTCATCATCTTCTTCACAATTCCCCTTTCCCTTGTCGGAATTATGCTTAGCCTCTTTTTGACAGGCAACTCATTCAATATGATTTCGATGATGTCGATTATCATGCTCGTGGGAATTGTGGTGAACAATGCCATTCTCCTGATTGACTATATCAACACACTCAGGAGCAAGGGCATAAATCGCAGGCAGGCCATTGTTGATGCCTGTCCTGTCAAACTAAAGCCAATTCTGATGGCCACAATTGCCATTGCCCTTGGTATGCTTCCCCTTGCACTTGGCATAGGCTCAGACGGTGTCGAGATGAGGCAGGGTATGGGTATTGTCACCATCGGCGGTCTTATGTCTTCGGCAATTTTCACGATGTATGTCATCCCAATACTTTATCGCTGGATGTCGCCCAAGGACGAAGAGGCATAGATCAAAAATAGATACATCAAAAAGGGAGCCATTGGCTCCCTTTTTTTTATCGAATACTTTTGGCATGCCTCAAAGTTGTTCGAAGAAATTCTCCAGATCGACATTGCCCCCTGAAAGAATGAGACCGACCTTTTTGCCCTTGAAGACATCGGGATTATCGATAGCAGCTGCCAATACAACAGCAGACGATGGCTCAATGATCATCTTCATCCGTTCCCAGACAAGGCGCATCGAATTTTTGATCTGATTCTCTGACACTGTTAGGACATCATCAACATTTCTCGAGATATAGCCGAATGTTCTTTTGCAGAGATTGGTTCTCAGGCCGTCGGCGATAGTGTCGGGTGGGGCGGGATTATTGATGATTTTACCTGCATGGAGGGATCTTTTAGCATCGTCTGCGCGTTCTGGTTCTGCACCGAAAACCTGTCTCGATCCCAGTCCCCTTGCAGCTATGGAAGTACCGGAGAGCAGCCCCCCTCCTCCCACAGGCGCAATGACAATATCCAGCTCAGTATATTCTTCAAGCAGCTCAAGGGTGGCAGTGCCCGCACCTGCTATGACATTGTCATTGTCATAGGCATGTACAAGCGTGTAACCAAATTCATCAATAAGCTGCTGCGTCACCTTCTGACGGGATTCGACAGAGTTCTCGCAGAGTACTACATCTGCTCCGTATGTGTCCCTTGTTGCCCGGACCTTTACCAAAGGCGAGATATCGGGCATAACAATGGTTGCATTTATTCCAAGCTCCATACATGCCAATGCAACTGCCTGTGCGTGATTGCCGCTGGAGTGTGCGATTATGCCCTTACTTCTTTCTTTATCGGTAAGCTGAAGTATGGCATTTGTCGCCCCTCTGATCTTGAAAGCTCCACCACGCTGGAGATTCTCGGCCTTGAAAAAAAGATTCGCCCCTGTCATCTTGTCGAGTGTTTTCGATGTCATGACAGGGGTTCTGTGAATGTATTTTGCTATTCTTATATGGGCTGCTCTTACATCCTTCAGTTCAGGCATGTCATGACTTGCCCGGTGTCTTGTCGTGGTATTTCAAACCCCAGTTCAGACCTACACCGCCGGAGAATATTCGGGTATTTTTGATGTCTTGACCGATATAGAACTGCCAGTCCCAGTCTATATGTGCTGCAACGGATAGATCCCACCATATATTTTGATTCCACCCGAAACTGAAGCCTGCGGCAGGTCCTGAATACTGAAAGCCTCCGTCCTCGATCTCCGTGGAAAGGCTGCCGTAGTCATATTCGTGTTCATAGTCATACCAACGCCATCCCCAGCCGAGCTTGGCATCGATGAATATTCCTATCCATAGCTCCTGTGAGAAAGTGGCCATAAGATTTGTATATGTCAAATCCCTTTCAGAGCGTGCTGTGGGGGTGATGTCTTTACCCCAGTCAGCATCGCTCATTGACTTGATATAGCGGACTTCAACGCCGGCTCTATTTCTATTGGATAGGTAGGCACCTGCCCTGAGGGTGTAGGCCATGCTCATATAGTCCGGTTCTGCGCTCTTCATATCTCTAATTGTGGAGTCACGGGGTTCATATCGGTGTCTGAGATCGTCCATTGGGTGACGTGACCGCCATCTGTCGTAGTCGGGGTGATCCTTCGAGAGATTCTCCATTGCAGTTGGCAATGTATAGTCTGCCCCAAGATAGAAGTCAAGCGCAGAGAGGCTTGAGATCAGCAGAGCAAGCAATAGAATGGTTCTTTTCATTCATCCCCCAGTTCTGCAAGTTCCTTTTTCACGAAATCCACAAGCTCACCGATATACTTTGCCGAGAAGTCGAATTTGATTCCTGCAGTCTCATATACCTCATCCATGGGCTTGGAATAGGCCACCTTGAGGAAGTTCTTGTAGTTTTTCACTGCCTTTTCGGGGTTCTCTTTGTAGTTCTTATAGACGGCAAGCGCACCGAGCTGTGATATTCCGTATTCGATGTAGTAGAAGGGTACTTCGAATATATGGAGTTGGCGCATCCAGCGTGTCCTTTTTATGTCATCAAGTCCGGTCCAGTCTGCGCCTGCATTGAATCGATCCATAAGACCCGCAAAATAGGCTCTTCTTTCTATTGCTGAGTGGTCGGGGTTGGTGTATATCCACTGCTGAAAGGCATCGACAATCATGCACCAGGGTAAGAAGTCAAGGGCACCTTTGATCTGCTCACGCTTTGCCTTATTCAAGTCCTCTTCATTATCATAGTAGAGATGCCAGTTATCCATGGTCAAAAATTCCATAGACATTGAGGCAAGCTCTGCAATTTCAGATGGATAGGACTTGTACTGGGACAATTTGAGATCCTTGGACATGAGGTTGTGCATAGTGTGGCCTGACTCGTGTACAAGTGTTGTTAAATCCCTGTGAAGACCGACTGCGTTCATAAATATGAAGGAGGAATTATGCTCCATCAGAGGATAGCAGTATCCACCGGGTGCCTTGCCTTTGCGGTTCTCAAGATCAAGGAAGCCTGAGTTCTTCATCTTCATAAGCTCCTCACCGAATTCAGGGTCAACGCGATTGAGAACCTCAACACTCTTATCGACAAATTCATCTATGGTGTCAAAGGGCTTCAGGGTCTTGCCGTCAAGTTCGACCGACATGTCCCACGGACGAAGTGTATCAACGCCAAGCTTTTGCTTTCTCTTTTTGCTCTCTTCTTTGAGAAAAGGGATGACTACCTTTTCCACAGCACCGTGGAATTCACGAATATCATTCGGTGTATAGGAGAAACGGCCCTTGCGCTGGTGGGCATAGTCTCTGTAGTTGTCGAAACCTGCATTCTTTGCTTCCTTTATACGAATCTCTTTAAGGTCATCAAAGAGCTTATCAAGGTTATTTGACTCTTCTACAACGCAGTTACCGGATTTCATAAAGGCCTCTTCTCGGATAGCCCTGTCCTTATCCTTGAGATATATGCCCATCTGTTGCAGAGTCTTTTCCTCGCCCTGAAACTCGACTGTCATGCCTGCCAGCTTCTCGCCGTATTTATTGGCGAGTTTCTGCTCCTCGACGGAAAGGGGAATATTTTCCTCGCGGAAAAGCTCGATATCATTGGAGATTATCCTGTTGAGGTGTTCATAGCCCATCAAGTCCTTGCGCAGTGGGGAGTCATAGAATTTCTTCTTTATCTGAAAGTCATATTTCTGGGTTTTGGCTATGACATTGCCGAAGAAATCATTGAATTTTTCGCGATGTTCCGGTTTATCTGCATAACGAGTCATGTTTATGTAGAGCCATGCAGCGTGTTCTGATATAATGCTCTCCAGCTCCGTTACCTTCTCAAGGAACTGAATCAATTGCTGCGGCCTTTCCCATTTCTCCTCAAGCAGTGCATCGTATTCTTTTTTTAGGGGTTCCCAGTTGGAAACATCGAGATTTTCGGGAAAGTACTGTCTTTTGCTCTTTTCGACCTTCATCATTGTCACTCCTTTTATTATATTAGTTTTAATTTACGAATCACAGGGGCATAGTCAAGGAATTAGGGGGACAATGAGAATATTATATCTTTTGGGGATAGCTTTATCAATGTTGGCCATAGAGACATATCCCGAGGAGTTCCATTTTATAGAGGACTCCGAGCCTTTCGAGACTTCATGGCAAGAGGGAATGAATCCTCTGGACTATGCAGGAACAAAAATTGGTCAAGATATCAGAGACTTTCCTTTGCCAAGGGGACATGAAGGTGCATATAGATATGCAGCCCGTCTTGGTATTGTCGAGAGAATTTCCGAGAATCCACTCTACATGAAGAAATGGACAGAGGATTTTTTTCATGCCATTGACACCTCTGACAATGCTCTTGAAACTGCTATATCCACACTTAGAGGGGATGACAATCTCGACATCCCCATGCGCAAGAGGCATATGCCGGATCTGACGTCTTTGGATAAGGCACAGCTAAGCGATGAATATAAGGACATACTTTTTCCACTTGTCGAGGCATATCTCAAGTACCGGGAAATAGGGGCAAGCCAGCCCATTCCAGATTTCATTGCAGAGAATCCCGGCTACTACGTCACGCCAGACGGCAAGAGAATGACATCCCTCACAGGCGATATATCCACACATCTGAGCTTTATTGATGCTGCAAGACAGGTGGATATATCTGCAATACTCAAGGCAAGTGTTCTCATGGACAGGGCTTGCAGGGAATATTTGGAGGGTTATAAGAACCTGATAAATAATGAAATAGGATTTATAAGTTCAAAAAATGAATTAAGTACAGATGGAATATACCCTATTATATATGGCGATAACGATGTTGTCATAGCTGGTGTCGGCAATGATACCATATATGATGACGCAGGTCTTCTGATTGATCTCGGTGGAGACGATGTATATCTGAACAATGCAGGCTCTTCCTATCCCCATTTTAAGGGCGGTTCAGTCGTCATAGATCATGGAGGCAATGACAGATACACATCTAAGAGTAGCTTTGTACAAGGCTTTGGCTTTTCAGGGTTTGGGTTTATATATGATCTTGGTGGGTATGATTCTTACAGCGCAAAGCATTTCTCACAAGGAGCAGGAATATTGGGGGTTGGTGCGATTTTCGATATGACGGGCGACGATGAATATTCTGCGCATGCCTTCTGTCAGGGTGCAGGGATGTTTGGCTTCGGAGGCCTTTTCGATGGCAATGGCGAGGATATTTATCGCTGTGCAACCCTTGGTCAGGGTGGTGCGACTTGTCTTGGCATGGGGCTTCTATCCGACAGCTCGGGTGACGACAGGTATGAACTGAACAAAGGATCAGGCTGGGATGCACTCGGCTCAGCAGGATATGGACAGGGAGGTGCACTCTCCTTCAGGAATTATCCCTGGCGAAATACAATGACCCCCTATGGCGGTGTCGGTCTACTCTTCGATCATGGAGAAGGCAATGACAGATACAGGGCAGGGGGCTGGAATTCACAGGGAGGCAGCTATATCATGTCCCTTGGTGCGCTCTATGACGAGGGCGGAAATGACCACTATACCTGCAATACAGGTCAGGGCAGCGGCATTCACGTCACAAATGCCATATTGATAGACGGCGCGGGTCATGATATATATGAAGGCAGTTTCAGAGCAGGGGGTTCGGGCTCCGACAGGTCGCCGGGTTTTCTCATCGACTATTCCGGTAATGATGTCTATAGATCGTCAAAGGCATCCTATGGCACAGGCTGCAAGCCCCTGAATATGTCACTGTTCATAGACTTTGAGGGCGATGATACATATATCAGCCCCAATCCAAAGGACAAGGTGGAGTTCAATAACTGGGAGAGCTTCGGCGGTGTGTGGCCGGAATCTGTGCCCTGGCTGTGGGCATATGCTGTAGCCCTTGATCTCGGAGGTGATGATCAATACGATGTCAAGCGCAGGGCAAATAACAGCGAGAATCATTCCTTTGGGCATGGTATTCATCTTGACATAGAATATAGTGGGGATTTATTCGGCGAAATCGAAGATGTGATGCCTCCTTACAATGCCACAGACAGATCACTCTGGCAGGACTCAGACTTTGCCGATTCCTTTGAAAGGCTCTCCAGCCCAGACAATTTTGTTAGATTTTCTACTGCCTCTGAGCTTATGAAGGTGGAGGCAATATCCGATCTAGTAGCAGTTCTGTCCCGGACCGAGCACAAACCCTTGGCCCGTGATCTTATGGAGATCATCGACTATCACCTCATAAAGGACCCAATTCCGAGAGTAATTATAGAGGAGTATCCCAAACTTCTAAAATCACCAATTCCAGAGATCAGGGCGATTGCTATCGATGACATAGGACATTGGCAGATGAACGAGCACGAAGAAGCAATACTAAATCTTATCGATGTGGAGGAAGACGACTATGTGAAGTCCTATGCCATATCTGCGTTGAGAAGATTGGACTCGCATGAAGGCTATCTAAGGGCAAGGGAATTGGCATTTCGGAATGAAGACGATGCCCTGACAAGACAGGCTGCCTTTTTTGTTGCAGGGCACGACAGCACAAATTTTGAGCTATTGAGCAAAATGTGGGAAAGCGATATACCCACTGTGAAAATAGCAGCGGCAAGTGGCTTTGCCAAACTTGGCGATCAGAATGCAAAGTCTCTTCTGATGGAGGGTAGAGATACATATGACCAGTACGTGAGAAGAGCTGCTGGGAAAGCACTTGCGGAATTGGGGCATATCGAGGGTGTGGAGATTCTCATCTCCACATTGAACTTTCACTCCATAGATGCCTTTTACAACTATAACAGGAATATTCCCAATGACATAGCCACATATCTAGGACATGACCTCCCTGAGGAGGACAGATATAATATCGAGAAATGGCAGGAGTGGTTGGAGGAGAACAGGACAACCGTAGATATTGCTGAAAATGCACGACTTAACAGAGAGTACAGGGAGATAGATAGAAGTGCTTCAGAACTTGATGACTCGCTTGGTATCGCCCTTTTGGACTCCTTTGTCCTTGAGAATCCAAGCTATACAAAGGCTGCGAAGTCACTTGCCAAGCGTCTCAATGGTATAGCCTGGAATATGGTGACAGCGGATAAAGATAGCGATGAATTTCAACCGGAGCTTGGGCTTTTATATGCAAGGAGGGCTGTTGAGCTTGACGACCAGAAGAATTATGTAGATACACTTGCCGAGGCACTTCTGGCCAATGGCCTTATTGAAGAAAGCCTTGAGTTATGCCGACAATATCCCGGGGAGAAGATGTTCACAGACAGAATAAATCGAATTAAGGAGTTAGAATGAAAAGAGCAATAGCCATATTGTGCCTTGCAGGGCTTGTAATGGCAGGTGTCGATCTCGAACAGGCTGAGACCATTGCAGAGGCACATATCTCTGTCAAGGGACAGGACTACAGCATCTTTAGCCATACAGAGATGGAGAATCTCTTTGTATTCAATCTCGCACCTCTGGGCTATGTGATAGTAACCAGAAATCAGGCACTGCCACCTGTTCTGGCATATTCATTCGACTCCGACCTGTCACCCGATGGCCCAATGCTGGACATTGCGCAGCGCGATATTCTCGAAAGGCTTGATGTCCTGCCTGAGACAGATGAGAATATTGTCTCGAAAAACAACAAACTTTGGCGAGATTATCTTTCAGGGAAAGCTGCACTTGATTTTCTCGATGTTTATGGACCTTTCATTGATACTGAATGGAATCAAAGTGAGCCGTTCTGGGACTATTGCCCCATAGACCCTGTCACAGACGAGAGATGCTATGTAGGTTGTGTTGCAGTTGCAGTGGGGCAGGTGCTCAACTACTACGAATGGCCGCCAAGGCTAATTCTCGATGAATTCGATAACTATAGAAATGGCAGAGTTGATTTCCCTGTTTCAGCAGTCGGCCTGAGCCTTGACACCATAGATTACAATGAAGAGGGAACTGATATGTCTGTGGAAACAAGGGCACGCTTTCTCCGTGCGCTGGGGCAGGCACTCAATATGGCCTATGGCTCAAGCGGTTCAGGTGCATGGTCAATGGATTTCGACTTCCTCAATGAATTTGCCTTTGGCAGTGTCATGTCGGTCGAACGTGGCGATACCCTCTTTGTGGAGAAGATGATAGGTAGCATTATTGAAGGTGACCCTGCAATACTCGATATGTGGGAGGGTCTGGGAGGACATGAGGTTGTAGTCGATGGATATAACAGCTCCGATGGCAGCCTCCATTTCAATATGGGATGGGGTGGTGCTGACGATGGCTGGTATAATCTCGAAGACGGTCTTCCCGGTGGATTTGCGACTTTGCAGTATGCCAACTACAGCCTCAGCCTGCCGGAATATAACACTCACTTGGTTCCCGGCGATTTTCCGACTATACAGGCAGGTGTCGATGCTGCCCTTTCAGGGGATACAATCTATCTTGCTGCAACAACATATACTGGTGATGGCAACAGGGACATAGACTTCATGGGCAAGGCAATAACCATTATCGGCGCAGGTGTTGACTCAACAATCATTGATCTCGAAGGCACAGAATCAGATCCCCACAGGGCATTCATCGTTGACGAGCAGGAAATGCTCCATGTGAAAGACCTTACTGTCAGAAATGGCTATCACACAGAGGGTGGAGCTGTCTATGCCCACAGATCAGAACCTGTTTTCGAGAATGTCCGTTTTGAGAATTGCCATGCACAAAGGGGCGGCGTTCTCTGGGGAGATATTGCTAATCCATTCTTCATAAATGCCGAGATGACAGGAAATTCTGCTGAGATGGGCGGTGTTCTTTATCTGGCATCGGATCTCGTAAATGCAACTGTTGAGATTGCCTATGCCATCCTTTTCGGTAAGAAATCCCGACCTGTTTTCATAAACTCAACGGTCAGCAACAATGAAGCAAGTCAATATGGCGGGGCTTTCTTCTTTGAAAGAAATACGGATATGTTCGCCATGAATTCCATCTTTTATGCCAATAGTGCTGCGGAAAAAGGTGATATTTGCTTTACAGCAGGTGAGGACGGCAATGTATATCTAGAAAGCTGTGTTCTGCAAGGGGGAGAGGCATATAAAACAGTTTTACATCCAAGGAATACCTATACAGCAGATGAAGAGGTCACAGCAGGTGAGTATTCTCCGATTCACAACAGTGGTGTCACAGAGCAGCGCGTCCCCTTCTTCGTGGAGACGATCCTTAGTGCCCCTCTCACGGACATATACGGGCAACCCAGAGGAGAAAGACCCGATATCGGCGCAATTGAATACGAGATAACCCCATCCAATAGACCTCCATCTATAGCCATGACAAGTTTCAGGGCAGGTGTAGGAGATACCAGCCTCCTTTGTCTCTTTGCCTTTGATCCTGATGGCGATACTCTGAGTATATCGTGCTCCTATCCTGTAAGGGGTGATACCATTATTTTCTTCGAGGAGATGGCAGGCGAATACAATATAACAATTACCTTAGCCGACGGAACAGATCACATAGAAAAGGAGATAAGCATAATCGCCGATAATTCAATTGGCGGTATAATCTCCGGAATCTTAGACGATGATGGCAGTCCATACACTGTATCCGAAGACATCTATGTTTTCCAAGGAGATACGCTTGTTATCGATGGAGGAGTCACACTGCTAATGGAGCCTGAAACACATATATACGTTCTTAATGGTGGAGTTTTGAAGGTGGAAGGGGATTCTGATAGTCCTGGCATAATCACAGCAGTGGATACATCATTGGGGTATGGTGGAATAGCAGTTATCGGCAGGAGTTCTGTGTGCCGCATAGATAATGCAATTATCGAATATGGAAAACCTCAATATATGGGGATGGAAAAGAATGGTGGTGGCATCTTTGTTGAGACATCTGAGCACACAAGTATATCAAATACGGAAATTCGCCATTGCTCTGCCAAATCAGGCGGAGGAGTTTTCATATCTGAGGACGCTGAAGTATCAATCGAGAACACCATCTTTACACTAAACAGGGCAGAGGAGAATGGCGGGGGCCTATATATGAAGAAATCTCTAATGGAAATTTCCAATACCGATTTCGTATCGAACAGGGCTGGTAAAGGTGGAGGTCTATATGTTTGGCATAATATGAACAGGGAAACAGCGGAGTTTTCTGGGCTGAGCTTGACAGGCAATGATGCAATGAATGCGTGTGGGGTTTATATTTATTATGCTACTATCCATTTCATAGACCTTGCAGTTACCGAAAATTTTTCTGAGTCAGGTTCAGTGATTCAAGGAGATTCCTGCTCAATTGCCTTCAGTGACTTTTCAATTACAGGCAATGAGGCGGATGTTCTTATGGACTTTGAGGATGGATATTTTGCCCAGACATTGGGTAGCATTATATCCAATGATCTGAACAGGGTCATCCTAATGGACAATGCACTCTATGCAGCGGATAAGATCGATATCCGAGACAACAATGCACAGGTATTCGATATGAGAGGTGTTGAGGCCTCCTTTGAAAACTCCATCATATCCGATAATGATGGTATTTTTGATCTTCACAATTCAACTGTCACAATGTGCAATCTCACCTGTCTTGACGATGATATGCTGCTTGATATGGAAGATTCAAAGGTGGCAATACTGAACACCGTATTTTGGGACGGCCATATTTCAGCGGAGGATTGCTCGCTTTATGTCTCGCACTCAATAATACCGGATACCGAATTTGAGGGCTATTTTGAGGGTGAGAATGTTTCGGCAGAGGATCCGATGCTGGGTTGGGAGATGTATCCGCTCGAAGGCTCACCAGTCATTGACGAGGGCAACAACGTATTCACAACATATTTGGGCTCAGTCGTCGCGCCCAATCTCGACATATACGGCAATAGAAGACCCAGGGGCAGTTTCCGCTGGGATATTGGAGCTGTGGAGAGCGAGATGTCCTATGTTCTGGAAAAGAAGCCAGAGCAAATTGAACTGACAGCATATCCCAACCCCTTTAACTCTGCTGTAGAGATAAACGGCGCATATGATGAACATGTCTCTATAGTTGACCGCAAGGGCAGGATTGTTGACCAGGGCAATCTGCCATTTCTCTGGAAACCCGAAAATCTGCCCTCGGGCACATATATCGCAAGAACCCAAAGTGGAGAGGAAAATCTAATCTATATAAAATAGGCTATTTAAGATGCTCATCAAACCAGCTGAGCATCTCCCATATCACATGGAGTTGTGACTCCCTTGCCCTGTAGCCGTGGCCTTCATGGGGCAAGATCACAAGCCTTGCTGTTCCTGAGTTGCCCTTTATTCCAGCATATAGCCTCTCGGATTGCATGGGATATGTCCCGGAATTGGGATCCTCCTCTCCGTGTATGATCAGAAGCGGCTCATTGATCTTGTCTGCGTGCATGAAGGGGGAAACCTCCATATAAAAGTCCTTTGCCTCCCAGAATGTCCTGCGCTCGTGCTGAAAACCAAAGGGAGTAAGAGACCTGTTGTATGCACCGCTCTTTGCTATGCCAGCTTTGCATAGATCGGAATGTGCGAGGACATTGGCAACCATGAAGGCACCGTAGCTGTGTCCTGTTATGCCGATCCTGTGCCTGTCTGCAATCCCTTCTTCAACCATGAAGTCTATTGCAGCCTCGACACTCTTGAGTGTCTGCTCTATGAATGTATTGTTCACAGTTTCGGGATCGCCGACTATGGGTATTGATGCACCGGAAAGAACTGCATAACCCTTCATCACGAAATATCTTATGTCAGCACCCCAGAATGCTGGGAAGGAGTTTGGAGAGCCGGATATCTGTCCTGCTGTCTGTGCATCGGTGTATTCTGTGGGATATGCCTGAATTACGAGGGGTAATCTCTCCTTGCCATCATAGCCCGGTGGCAGATATAGGGTTGCGGAAAGGGGAATGCCGTCTTCCCTCTCGTATGTAACCAGCCTTTTTTCTATGCTTGTCAGTTCCGGATATGGATTCTCGTAGTCGGAGATCTTCCTTTGCTTGCCTGTTTCAAGATCGAGAAGATAGTAGTTCCTCGGGATATCCGGGCTTTCCCTTCTAATGAGAAGTTCAGTAAGGCTTGAATCTGTGAAGCCGTATATTCTTTCGTGAACGCCTTCGCCGCATCTGTATAGCTCTGTGAAATCGCCGGTTTCGGTGTCGAGTGTTGCTAAGAAAGGTCGATTTCCATCTGGCGTTGCACCTTCATTATTGAGGTAGTAAAGCTTATTACCTCTATGAAGAAATACACGCTTGCCGTCCTTTCCGCGCATATCAATAAGCTCTCCGGGGTCATTGTATTTCTCACGTGAAGACATATCAAAGATCAGCTTTTGATCGCCTTGTGGACTAACAAGATAACCTCTATACCAGAGGCTGTCCCTGTCGTATTCATAATAGACATATTCGTCCTCTATTTCTGACCAGTCTATACCGGAATACCTGTCAACAGTTTTGAAGATCTCAGTTTCTTTCTCGAATGGATATTCTGAAGTTTTGACTATATCTCGGTATGGCACTTCGATCTTGGGGTCGCCTTCGTCCTGTGCTTCTGCCCATACTATTGTGGCATCCTTGAGGGGTTGCCATGAGTGATAACGCGGACCTTTATGTGTGCCGCCTATGGGTATCTGATCCTGAATAGGACGTTTCACGAGATTCTCTACTTGATTACCCTCCATGTCCCATATGTCTATTGATTTCGGGAAATAGTAGTATGGCACTGAGAAGGAGAAGGGTTTCTCCATTGTCTCGACAATCATAAAGCGACCATCCGGGGATATGTCCAGATCGGTGAAAAGACCGGGTTTGCCAATGGATTTTACCTCACCTGAAACAGCATCAACCCGTACTATCTGTGAAAGGGCATAGTATTCGAAAAGCTCTGCATCGTATTGGTTTTTTAGGAGATTTGTGTAGGTACGAGGTCTGCTCTCCTTGCCCTTTGTCTCTTCAATCTTCGGTCCAGTTGTCACCTCTTTGGGCGGTTCATCCTGACCCACTGGCACAGTCAGCAGCAGAAGTCCCATGCCGTCTGGTTGCCACTCCATTTTGATTCCGAAAAGGCCATTGATATATAGATTGTCAGGTTCTAATCGATTGCCAGATTCCAGGTTAACTATCTCAAGGTGAAGTCCATCCTCTTGTTCTGTTATCAGAGCAACATTCGATCTGTCATGGGATGCACGGATTGCCCGGACAGGATGATCGCCTTTGTCAAGCCTGTCGCGCCTCTCACCTCCGAGTTCAATATAAAAAACGGCTGTGTCGGGATAGGTGTCATGATTTGCCCTGATTCTTGGAGAAAATCGTATTCCGGCAAGCTCAAGCATTGGTTCTGAGAGCTCTTCAATGGTCGATTGAGCACGCCAATGGGTCTCGAAGGCCATTGGTGAATAGCCAATGTTAGAGATTGATGGTGTTCTTGGTGTGTCATAGATTTTCAATATGTCATCCGTAGGTTTTTGATAGCCCATTAGAAATCCTGCGATAGCCATGATCAGAATGCTCCTTTTCATCGTCCTCCTTATTTTATGTATAAATAATGTTCTGAATCATCAATGAACAAGTAGAAAAGAAAAGAGATTTAACGGGTTGCAATAAAAGATATTACCGAGTTTATATCATAAATTACTTCATGTGTGAATCCTGTCTTGAATACTTAACTCCTTGCAAAAGAGATTTGCTTTCTTATCTTGAAGGTGGAGGTGCAATGAAAAAGGGAATTTTGCTCCTGGTGATGACCCTTTTTTCCTATGATCTATTCTGGCGTGTCATTCCCAGCGGGGCGGCTATGGGAGACAGGCTCGGTTCAACTGGTGGGCAGGTTGCCGCAGGGGATATACTTACAGAATATGAAGGGTCCTGGGGTTTCTGGTTTTCTGCGGACATATGCCAGATCTGTATAGAGGACCCCAGGATTAACTGGGTTCTGGACTCTGTTGATGTAAATTCAGTTCATATTTCAACATTTTACCCCATATTTTCATGCGGTGGCTGTCCCCTTGCCCTTGGTACACGTTTTATAAGTTCCGATACACTGGACTGGACGCCTGGACTGACTTCGGCCAGGGACGAATTCGTGCTGAAAATGGTCTTTCTCGAAGATACAACAGAAACACCAGCTTTTGTAACCTATTATGATGCTGTCAGAGAGACAAGACGCTGGACAGATGATGGTTGGCACGGGGGCAGCGTTCTCGATTCATTGCTCTATGTAGCTATTGAGTTGACCACACCCAATGCAGGCTCCAGCTATGGCGAAAATTTGATTACCACAGAGATTAGTGCAAGATTTCCACTTCCATAAGGAGAGATAGATGAAAAGGGTATCCATATTGATAATGCTTGCTTTAACGATCTTTGCCATACCCCGGAGTATGTTCTTTCAGGGTATGCTCAAGGATGATACAGGAGAGTTGGTGACTGGCAGCCATTCAGTCCGATTCGAGATAATAGATGAAATCGGCACGGTCTTATGGTCTGAGACCCAGGATATTGAGTTCAGGGATGGTCTTTTTGTCGCTGAACTTGGCAGAATTACCCCGATCTCAACCGAGATCTGGGACATAGAGAATGTCTATACGCGGGTTTTCTTAGACGGCGAAGAGATACCAGAGCTTACGCCACTTATTACAGTACCATATTCCTTCCGGAGCTTGACTTCAGACACATCGCATTGGGCCAATGGTGTTGAATGGGACTCAATTTCTGGCATCCCTGACGGAGTTCCGGGTCTTATCTATGCCCGTCATATTGGGGGTGCACAGATCAGAGACAGTCTGATTTTCGAGGCTGGTGAGAATATCGAGATCACATCTACAGGTAATACACTGACCTTTAATGCAGCAGGAAATGACACAGACTGGATATGGACAGGGGCTGACATTCACAATGGTAACTCAGGAAATGTCGGCATTGGAACTGCTCTACCAGAAAATCTTCTGCATGTTTCAGGCGAGGGGCGTTTCGATGGTCCACTTACTGTAGGCGAATATACTTTGCCGGATGTTGATGGAGACTCTGCCTCGGTGCTTATAACCGATGGCTATGGAAATGTCGAGTGGGGAGAGATATCCGGGGATGGCTGGGGCAGGGATACTGCATTTACAGAAGAGCCTGTCACTGGTAATGGCAGCACAGTGCCAATAGGTCTTGACTATGGACAGGGGCTGTATCTGCATGGGGGCAACCTTACTGTGAATGCCGGAGAGGGCCTGGGTTTTTCAGGAAACATACTTATCAATACAGGCGATCTCGATCCAGACGATGATTTGACAGAGGAGACTGTCTTTTCAGGTGATGTCAATGGAGTCTTCAATGATCTGCAGATCACCGAAGGGGTCATTGTTCCCGAAGATCTGGCTGCTTCGGGTATACCACTTGATTTTGATTTTCTAACATATAGCGATTCTGTTGCTGGTTTTCGCTGGATAAACGTAGGTGACATTGCTGACCTCGACTGGGCTGTGGATGGTGAAAATCTTATCGCCATCCCCACAGGGAGTGTGGGTATTGGTACAGATGTTCCCACGCATAAGCTGCATGTTGAAGGGGCAGCTTTTGTAAATGGCCCTTTGACAATTGGCGAATATACCTTGCCCTATACGGAGGGAGCAGATGGGCAGATACTAAAGAATATCGGTGGTACAATACTGTGGACAAATGACGAAAGAGCTGAGGGTGGTGGAGACGGCAATGATATGGTAAAGGCCGACTCAGGTGATCCAGAGGAGGGTTATCTCTCTGGGAAGGTGGACGGTACAAGCATCGGGGTTGATCTTACAGGTCACCATCTTGAGGTCATGGAAAATGGGATTGAGACAATTCACATCGCCGATGGTACGATAAGAGAAGTAGATCTTCACAGCGATGAATTCCTGCTTTGGGATAGAGATACAACAGATGACCTGTCTAAGTCCACAGTCTTTTCCGGCGATGTGGAGGGGGTTTATGACAGCCTTCAGATTGTGCCCGGTGCTGTTCGTGAGCCCGAGATCGGTGCAGTGAATGAACCATCCTCAGGTCATGTTCTCGGCTATGACGGAGACAGCCTTATCTGGGTGGCAGGTGCCGCAGACAATGACTGGACGGGCGCAGGTACAGGGAATATGTATGCAAGCAACCTTGATGACAATATCGGCATTGGAACGGATATGCCGGAAGAAAGGTTGCACGTGGCAGGCAATGTTTACATTGACGGAAATCTGCGCATTGAAGAGCTCCTGCCGATAGTTTCAGATTCCATACTTGTTGTGGATGAATCAGGTAATATCGGTTGGATGAATATATCGGATTTTACCGGTTCTGGCGGGGGATTATGGCAGATTACTGTGACCACCCTTGGAGATACTGTTATAACCCCTATTGGCAACTGGGGTCTGGCGAGGTTTGGAAACATTTTGCACGGGACTTCTGCAGAAAGTCATGTCAATCTCGGTGTCTCCTGTGTTACCGGAGCAGAGGGTGAAAACAGACAGAACATCACAGTGTCCGGTGGCTTTGAAAACACTGCCTCGGGTGCATCCTCGACGATTTCTGGTGGTTTATCGAATATAGCTTCAGAAAACGGGGGCGTGATCGGCGGTGGTCTTATGAACACAGTATCGGGACAGATTAGCACCATTGCAGGCGGCGGCGGCAATATTGCCTCAGGCAACTCATCAACGATTACAGGAGGTACATACAACATTGCCGATGGAGCATATGCAACTGTCGGAGGCGGGACATACAGTGAAGCTGGTGGAGATTTTTCGACAGTAGGCGGTGGTTCTACAAACAGCGCATCCGGCTATGGCGCATTGATTTCCGGGGGTGCACTGGGAAGAGCTGACGGCAACTATTCGACAGTATCTGGCGGATACAGGAATTCCTCCTTGGCGATTGGGACATCTATATCAGGTGGATCGAACAACTCTGCCATGGGAGACTATGCAGGTATAGGCGGGGGTTTTCACAATACTGCAGGTGGGCGAAGGGCATTTGTGGCTGGTGGCAGCTATCTCACTGTAGGGGAAAGATCATTCGGATTCCGGGGAGGTACAAGCGGTGTCCCAACATCCATAATCGATGTATCATCTGAACCAGGGACATTTCACATCGTGGATACCAGATTTCACTTCAACTACGACAATGACGATGCTGATTTCAGAATTGACGGACTCCTTGATAATGCCTTTTTCATGCGGGCAGAGGACAATCGCATTGGCTTTGGCACCGATGAACCAACAGCAAGCGTTGATATCGAAGGGACTGTAGCTATAGGCGATACACTCGACATGGAGAAGAATCAGATAAAGAATATGGTGATCGAAAACAGGACTGATAACCCTGAATCTCCCGCTATAGGGCAGATATGGATGCGGGTCGACTATTAATGTAAAATGTTAAAAATAATTATAAAAGTAGCTGTTATGCTTATATTTATGGCGAATGCTCAAGGCCAGATCCCCGAGCAGATCGGTACTCTGCAGCTTCAAGGAATGGATGACATTGTCAACTTGCGTGTCATCGATACTCTGGATGCGAGGATGGCGGGCAATGGCATTTTGATGCTGGTGCTGCCGGACGGAAGTATCGGGGCTGCAGACCTTGTAGATACACTTGATCAGGATGCTTCGGGTGTCTTCATTAATACAATACATGGCATAAGGGCATGGCGTGGGGATATTTCAGGTGAGTTTGCTCTATTGATAGGCGGTGGAAACGATGACTTCGGAAGCTCTGTTGTCGAGACACAGGACAGCAATTATGTGATTGCAGGGATAACAAAATCCTTTGGTGAGGGGGAAACAGATATTATTCTCATCAAGATTAATAGAAGCGGCGATGTGCTCTGGGCCAAGTCATATGGAGGAGGAGATTTCGAGGGATATGTGTCCGATGAACAGAACGGGGCGATTGTTCTTGAGACGGCTGATAAGGGCTTTGCCATTTCCACTGTCACAGTGTCATGGGGTGCAGGGCGACGGGACTATATGCTGATGAGGCTGGACAGCCTGGGCAATCACAAGTGGACACGGGTTGCAGGCGGTATCGAGAGGGATGGCGTTCGTTCAGTCATTGAGATGTTTGATGGTGGATTTATGCTTGCCGGATGGACATTCAGCTTTCCATATGGCGAAGAAAATTCACTTCTAATGAGATATGCCGCAGATGGCGAGCTTGTGTGGAGCAGAACAATCGGTTCTGATGGTAGAGACAAAGCACAATCTGTGATTGAAGTGCCGGGCGGCAGTCTTGTGACCGGCTGGTCTGAGGGCAATGATGAAGATTCGGACTTCTGGGTGACGAGGTTGTCCGGGGCGGGATATGTGTTGTGGTCTGTCACTGTGGGCTCGGATACTTCTGACTTTGCCTTCAGTGCAGCCATGTCTGCTGACAGTGCCTATCTGATTGAAGGCTGGACAGCCGGATTCGGAGAGGGAGATGCTGACTTGATGACAGTGAAACTATCAAGATCAGGGGATCTTCTCTGGGCAAAGACCTTGGGGGGAATGTCCGAGGAGAAGGGATACGACATACTTCCTTCTGATGATAGAGGAATTACCGTAACCGGACACAGTGTCAGCTATGATGGATCGATACTTGCACAGCTAAGCCCCACAGGCGATCTTGAATGGGCGAGGGTTGTACCTGATATGACAGTTTATCGAATCTCATCATTTTCCGGCACACTTGATGGCGGTTATATCACCGCAGCAAATACAGCTGAATATGGCGCAGTCGGCAGGGATGTTTTCGTTGTGAAGTTCTCGGATGGCGGCAGCAGTTGTGTTGGTACATACATCGTTCCCGCTGTGCATATAGCATCGCCGAGTGTTTTACCCCTGGAGGTTACCACATCTCTTGTATATCCTGAAGTATATGAGGTAAGCCCCTCTGTTCGGGATATTGCGCCAAGAATAATAAGGATTTGTCCGTAACCGCTTTTTTTCTTGTCAATAGAAAAAGTTGATTTAACTTATACTCAATATAGATAATAAAAAGGGGTGGTCATAGATGATACTCGATAAAAAGATACGTGTTTTTCTGACGATAGCAAATGAGGGCAGTTTTTCCGGGGCTGCGAGGAAACTGTCACTTAGCCAATCTGTTATCAGCTTCCATGTTGATGCCCTTGAGAAGGAACTTGGAGTTAGTCTGTTTCACAGACATGGAAGGACAATTTCCATGACTGACGATGGAGAATTTCTATTCAGAGAGGCTCGAAAACTGGCTCAGAGTGCGACGCTTCTTGAGGATAGATTTTCTACGCATTCTGCAAAAATTGCTCAGCGCATTGCCCTTGCAGGCGATGCACTGACATGTGCCTTTACTCTGCCATGGTCATTGGCGGCATTCAAAGAACATAACCCGGATGTTGAATACACATATGCACATCTTGACTACAATAATCTGATAGAGAAGCTGCAGAGCAATGAGCTTGATCTCGCACTTGTAGGTCATGCGATTCATCATAGAAAGCTGCAGACAAGGGAGTGCTTCAGTGATGATATTGTATTTGTCACCAAGCGCGATAAGGCACAGAGAAAGATAGATGTTGCTCAGCTGCGGGATATCCCGATTCTGTGGATGAAGAATGATCGCGGTCTTGAACAGGCTATAACCCATGTGCTGGCCAAGGTTGGAATTATGCCGAAGAATTTCAATATATTCATGGAGCTTGAAGATTTGACCATTGCAAAGAATTTTGCCATGAGTGGGGTTGCACATGTATTTTTACCAAGGGTTACAGTGGCCAATGAGCTTGATTTCGGGATGTTGTCCGAAGTTGAGATATCGGGGGTAAGGCTGTCTCGGATGACCTATCTTGTCAGCAGAAAGGGGAAGCAGCTTCGTGAGATTGTGCAGGAGTTTCTCAACTTTGTAGAGGAACGCTTTTTCGGCAAGAGCTATGACGAGATTATTAAAGGGCAGTGAGTTTCAACTGCCTTCAAGATCATAGAGTGGCTATGGGTTGTCGAAAAAATAATTGTTTCTACTTTCTTTTATAGACAGCGGTTGGCTGGATTCCCATGGGTTTGAGACTATTCTCTGTCTTTAAGCATCAAAAAATGTGGCGTTGAATTTCGTGGCTTCATGAAAATGTCATTACAGCCAAAGCGCTGATATTCCATACAAGCAACTGGAATATCTACTGAAATTTAAGCCTTATGGAGCCCTTCAGCTTTTTGGCAGTACATAGATTCTGATTGATGAGCTCTCTCTTTATGATATGTACCCTTTTGCGTCACAAATCTTCTAAGTAGAGATTTGTTTTTGAAGTTATTGCACGGGGTTTATCCGCCCACTTGCTTTTGAAACTGGAAACAGATTCTTTATATGATGATTTAGGATGAATATCTTTAAAACTTAGAACCCACTTGTGCCACCTTAACTTTTGTGCTTGATACAGATTTTTCATTGAATGATTGGGGGGGGTATCTTTGTAGTTCTGAACCCACTTGGGCCAGCTTAGCTTTTGTGCTTGATACAGATTTTTAATGAATGATTGAGGATGAATACCTTTAAAACTTAGAACCCACTTGTGCCGCCTTAAATTTTGTGCTTGATACAGATTCTTTATATGATGATTTAGGATGAATATCTTTAAAACTTAGAACCCACTTGTGCCACCTTGGCTTTTGTGCGGGAAACAGATTCTTTATTTGATGATTGATGAGGAATATCTTAAAAACTTAGAACCCACTTGCGCCACCTTGGCTGGGGTGCAGGGATTCGAACCCCAATAGCTGGATCCAGAGTCCAGAGTACTGCCAGTTGTACGACACCCCAGTGTGGTTTTCAAGGTCTGGAGAGGTTGTTTCCAGACGGGTGTTAAGATAGTTTGTAATTTTGGGGTGTCAAGGGTAAAATTGGGTTGACTGTGGGAAAAGTTTGGGTTGATTAGGTGTGGTGTCGGGGAGGGCTTTTTGGGTTTTGGATTGTGATGTTTGGGGTTTGAGAATTGTTTTTTGTTTGAATGATGATAAGGAGGAGTTATGTATAAGGGAGATAGGGGATTACGGGAAGTGTTTGACAGGGAAGGGGTATTGGTTATTGGTGGTCCATGTGCCATTGAGGGTCGGGATATGGCCTTTCGGGTTTGTGAAGGGCTTTTGAAGGGTTGTCAGGAGCGGGGGTTGGACTTTGTCTATAAGGGATCTTTTGATAAGGCCAATCGTATGCGTGTGGACTCGGCTCGGGGTATTGGGATTGATGAGGGGCTTAGGATTTTGGCGGATATTGGTGATGAGTTTGGGGTTATGACATTGAGTGATGTTCACAGTGTGGATGAGGTTGAGGCAGTCGGCGGGGTTTGTGATGTGATTCAGATTCCTGCTTTTCTTTGTCGGCAGACTGACCTTGTCTTGGCGGCCGGGAAAAGTGGAAGTTGGGTTAATGTTAAGAAGGGGCAATTCATGGCTCCTGGAGATATGGGCTATATTGCTGAGAAGGTAAGGAGTACCGGGAACGAAAAGGTTATATTAACAGAGCGCGGTACGAGCTTTGGATATGGCGATATTGTTCTTGATCCACGGAGCATTGTGATAATGAAAGAGTTGGGCTATCCTGTGGTTCTTGATGTGACACATACAACACAGCGACCTGGTTCGGGTGGCGGAGTGACAGGTGGGGAGCGGCGCTTTACTCCATATTTCATGCGAGTTGGAATGGCACTTGGTGTTGACGGGATATATATGGAAGTACATACTGATCCTGAAAAGGCGATTTCGGATCGCGGTAGTCAGATACCTTTGAAGGATGTTGCAGCTATGCTTGATATTCTTTCAAGGGAAAGCTGAGTTTTTATTTAAGTGAATTGCCCCTAAAGAGGTTAGTTGGGAAGATTTTCGGGCGGTGTTTGACTAGACCGCCCTTTGTTTTATTCGAAAATTATTTTGCTTCCTGAATTGATGTTACCAGATCTTCGGGTTTGACTCCGGGGGACTGAATCTTCTTGCTTTGATAGGTCTCGCTGAGTTTTTCTACTATTAGATCCGGTCTTTTTTGGATGTCCTTTAGGGAGCTACCAAGATGGTCGAGACTGTTTTTGGGAAAGAGCTGAAAATCCCCTGCGAAATCTGCTTCTTCTATCGTATTGTCCTGCAAAGCATGGTAGCTTCTGATGAGGCCACCCGGGGCTTTGTGTGTGCCATGGTAGATTTCGAGCCCTGATTTAATCTTGATGGATTTCGGGATTTTGGGTGTCTTTTTGTAGATGAAGTCAGATGAGGTGAATCGTTTTTCGAGTTGGGACATTAGTTGAAGGGTTGATGGATGCAGCTCTGTGGCCGCGAGGGGACCGAGGATCTTCTCGAAGCTGTTGCGGAGGGTGTTTACGATGTCCTGCCTTGGTGGGATTTCGCCAAGTTCCTTTTTCATAGTCGTGAGGTGTTCGGATATAGACTTGTGGATTTTATCGCGGAATTTCTCTGATGGGACTTTCAAGACCTTTGGCATTGTGTCGTAGTCGAAATCGGTCAGAATGCCACCTACAAAAACCATTGAGTTCTCGATGTCGCCACCGGCTTCTCCGGCTATCTTGCGCCCTTCACTGGTGACGATATCGTTCTCACCCCTGAACATCGTTGAAATGCCGAAGTGCTCATAGGTATCGATCGGGGCCTGTGAAAGGAAGCGAAGTATTTCCTTTATGTCCTTTGGGAATTTAGTGTTATAGCGATTCCAGATCACCTGATAGAATATCTGATTCCTATCGAGATATGTTGCGCCACCGCCTACCTCTCTTCGCATGAATGGGATATTCATCTTCTTTACATTTTGGATATCGATCTCCTTTTCTGCGTCCTGGAAATATCCAATGGATACAAGGGGAGTTTCCGGCGAGACTATTACAAGACCTTCGAAGCCCTGTCTTGCCAGGGCGTGGAAGGTTAGCATTGAACTTTGTCCGGGCATTATGCCGAGATCGAGAATATTCATTTTTCTCCTTTTTTTAGAACGAAATAGCCTTTAGGACTTCCTATATGCCTTGCTGTGATAGGACATTTAATCTTGAATAGGAAGAATATAGGTTCTTTTGAATTTGAGAGTGATTCATAGTTTCCCTGACCTTTTGAGATTATAATGTCCGCTTTATTCCAGATGTCCTGAAACTCGGTTGAAGTCATGCTCGGGATAATTCCCGGTGCTTTAAGACCTGTTGTGACTATATCGGCAAACTCGGATATGCCGGATTGGACTGCATCATCGTAGGTTGCGTCGTTGATGATGGGTCCTCCGCGGACTGCGTACTTTGCCCTCTTTGGCAGTCTCTTAAGGAGGGGGATATCGAGGACTGTTTCTCCGGCATTGTCGCCGAGATATAGTATACTCCTGGCATTTTCCAGTGTCTTTACAAATTTATCGAAATGGTCTATTGAAAAGGGTGTGTGCATGGCATTCTCAATCTCATGTTGAAGGTCGAAGCTCTCGCCTGCACCGAAATCGATTACGTTGCCTGCTATTGAAAGCCTTACCGCAGCTCTCATAGGATCCTGGGATTCTGCCACCTGTTTCTCGAGTTGGGGCAATATGCCTTTGACCCTTTCGATGTACTCATGTTTTAGTGCGGCATAGGGGTTATCGTTGCTCGTTATTCGATCGACTATGTCATAGACTATCATTGCGATTTCAGGCGGGCTTTTCTCAAGATCAATCACTTTTATTTTTCTTCCAAGTTCGTGCATGATATGAAGATGCTTGCTCTCGTCATCTGTAGCCAGACGGGCAGCAAAGAGGGCCTGTCTGAAAAAGCAGGGGATGCAGTCAATATATGTCTTCATCTCTATCCTTTGATCACACCGAGAGGTTTGAGTCTCGCAATTTTGCGCGAAATGCCTGTGCTGTGGACAACATCAACAACGCTATCAATTGACTTGTATGCTTCCGGCATTTCCTCGGCGACTGTTCTCATTCCCTGTGCCTTTATCTCTATGCCCTTTTCCGCAAGCTCCTGTATAACTTTCTCGCCTCGCTTGGTTTTGAGGGCCTTGCTCCTTGACATCACACGCCCTGCGCCGTGACATGTGGACCCGAATGTATCTTCCATAGCTCCCTGCGTGCCTGCTAGTATGTAGGATGCCGTGCCCATATCGCCTGGTATGATGACCGGTTGGCCTGTCTGGAGGTACACATTCGGAAGCTCCTTCCTGCCGGGTCCGAATGCCCTTGTGGCGCCTTTGCGGTGTACGAGGAAGTCGCGATCTGAGTGTTCTTCGAATTTTGCAATATTGTGGGCAACATCGTAAAGGAGGGGCAAATCCCTGTGGGTAAGATCGAAGACCTCGGCTAATACCTCCCTGCTCCAATGCATGATGACCTGCCTGTTCGCCCAGGCATAGTTGGCTGCACCTGCCATTGCTGCTATGTAGTCCCTGCCATCTCTGGAATCTATCGGGGCACAGGCGAGTTGTATGTCTGGAACACGGATGCCATATTTTTTCATCTTCGGGATCAGCCCTTTGGCATAGTCATCGCAAACCTGATAGCCAAGTCCCCTTGAACCAGTGTGGATCATAAAAGTTATCTGCCCTTTATCTATTCCGAAGACCTCAGCAATATTTCTGTCAAAAATCTCATCTACAACCTGTATCTCAAGAAAGTGATTACCGCTACCGAGTGTTCCGAGTTGCTTTAACCCTCTTTTTAGTGCACGATGCGATAGGGCATCGGGATTGGCCCCTTGCATTTCGCCGTTTTCTTCAGTATGGGAAAGATCCTCGGAAAGACCATAGCCCTTTTCTACAGCCCATCTTGAACCGTGTTTAAGGACATTGCTCAGTTCGCTTTCAGAGAGGTCAATCTTGCCTGTCTTGCCTATCCCTGTGGGTATTTCTGTGAATAGCCGTGAAAGCAGTATCTTAATTCTTCCTTCAATATCTTTATATTTAAGGGGTGTTTTCAGAAGACGGACACCGCAGTTGATGTCCGAACCAACGCCGCCGGGGGAAACAACACCTCCATCAAGGGATATGGCTGCAACCCCGCCTATGGGAAATCCATAACCCATGTGTATATCAGGCATGCCGAAGCTGAATCTCTCTATCCCCGGGAGTGTTGCGACATTTCTGATCTGCTGCAGCGCTTTGTCGTTCTGAAGAAGGGGCAGCATTTCTTCTGAAGTAAAAATTCTGCCGGGGACAAGCATATCCTCGGACTTCGGAATCTCGTAAATATTTTGACCTACCATGATGAGATCTTTCATATGACTCTCCTTTCAAAGGATAAATTACAGATGAGCAGACAAAGGGCAAGGGTATTATCCTTTGAAAGTCTTAGAGCATCTATTATCTTTATCAACCAAAAAAAGGAGGAATCATGCAGGGACCAAAGGGAGCACCAAGAAAGCTCAATATCGAGATACCCGAAAATGTCGCCGATGGGGTATACGCAAATCTCGTTTTGATTGCCCACAATCAATCGGAGATAGTTTTAGACTTTGCCAGGATTATGCCAAATACCCCCAAAACAAAGATACAGTCACGAATAGTCATGAATCCCTTCAACGCAAAAAGATTGCTGAGAACACTTGAGGATAATATTAACAAATTTGAGAGTCAGTTTGGTGAGATCAAACTTGATGAGAAGGGCAAGTCAAAGGAAATCGGCTTTTCAATGGAAGAATAGTGGACTTCGAAAAATTAGATAACAGACAGCTTGCCGCAGAGATGAAAAAAGCACTTAAAGGCTATGCCAGTGGCAGAATCACCGATAAAGATAATCTGAGAGAAGGTGTGATCAGGATATGCCAGGTTCTTCATTCCGACACATCGGAAGAGTCCCTTGATACCAAGACTGATCTTATATTGTCACTTGGGTTCTGGGCCAAATGGTCTCATGAAGATCTCGAAAATGTAAGGAATTGCCTCGAAGCCCTCCTTGAATCACATGATAGACAGGTCAGGGCTGCCAGTTGTTCGGCCTTCGGTTTTCTGTTCTCAAGGGAAGCTCCGGATGTTGATTATATTGCATGGGCAGCATTTGACTCGGCACTCAAAGGCGATGGTTTCGAAAAGACTTCAGCTCTTTTCGGTCTGCATAATGCCATTACAAATGAAGAAGTGTTTCTGCCCGAGAGGATACTCAAAGATGTAATCGGGCTCGTTTTTTCTGGTGAGCAGGATATAAGGGAAGATGCCTCCAGCTTTCTCGCCGGATACTCCAGTAGAGACAAAGAAATCCTGCCGAGGTATCAGAAGCGTTTCAAAGGGGCTATTTCCACAGAGATAAGCTCCCTTGTGATGGAGAATCTTCTCAAGATAGTGGACAATCTCGGATGAAGAAGAGCACATTCGGAAGCATTAGCAATGTCGGCCTATGGGAGCTTTTTGGAGCCGTTATTGCCACGCTCAAGCAGCTGATAATTTTCCCCATTTTTGGTGCTACAGGTAACACCGATGCTTTTTTTGCCTCTTCTCAGCTTTCCAGACGCATGTCAGAGTTTCTCGGTTTCGAGATAATGAAGGGGGGGTTGATATCCCACTACTCGGGTCTTACTGAAAAAGAGATACTTAACAGGAATTTCTCGGCATTGCTCAATTTTCTTCTCCTTTTCGGAGGAGGAATTGTTATCCTCCTGATTGCCTTTGCAGAGCCAATTCTTGGACTGATTGTGAAAGGTTTTGACTCTGATATCATGGCTCTGAGTGTCCGGATGTCAAGACTGGTCTTCCCTGTAATCCTGTTAATAGGGCTGAATAATCTTTTTTCCAGCCTTCTGACAGCACTGCACGTATATAATGTATCCGGAAAGATGCGAGTTGTTATCAATATTGTCATGATAGGATGCACCCTTGCACTTTATAGAAGCCTGGGAGCCTATGCACTTGCCGTGGGCTATCTTGCCGGCTGGGTAGCTTCAACGCTCTATCAACTGCCCCTGATTTTTAAAAGTGGTGTACGATATCATCCTGTATTCAAGGGGCAATGGCAGATAGTAAAAATGGTTATTGTTATGCTTTCACCATTGATGCTGGGTCTGTTTGTAAGTCAGATCAATGCCTTTGTTCAGCTCCGACTTGCTTCTGAGCTCGCAGTAGGCAAGGTTACTGCCATGAATCTTTCCCTTGCCCTTTACAGTACAATGATAGTAGTTTTAACACAGCCTTTTCTGCTGGTCCTCCTGCCAAGAATATCTAAGAACAATAAAGAAATGCCCACAAAGTTAATTGAGTACACCGATATCTTCGCATTCATATTCATACCCATATCTTTCTTCCTCTTCTCGCAGTCTGAGCTCATTATATCGGTTGTCTTCGGCAGGGGTGACTTCGATCAGAGGGCTATAGAGATAACAGCTTCGGCATTTCGTGCATATGCAGCAGGCTTTTTCTTCTGGGCCCAGACTCTTCTTCAGATACAGTTTTTTCTCGCTGAAAAGAGAACAAGGGTCATTGGTATTGTCGATTTTGTAACCGTATCGATCAATATCGGTCTTAATTTTCTGCTGGTTCATTATTGGGATCTGTTCGGGCTTGTACTCGCCCTTTCAATAGCCTATGCCATGAGATTCGTGATATATACATTTATTCTTGGTAATGCCAGCTCTGTCCCCCAACAACTTCTTTCTGCACTGGCATCGGCTGCCGGGTTCATTGCCCTGAATTTTGTAGACATGTCGATTTTGGTCAAAATGCTCAATCTGTCTGGTGTTATTGGGGAGATATCTTTGCTTGGACTCAATCTTGGACTATTCACACTTGTTTTCATGTTGCTCGCCTTCATTTTTAGACTCAATGGACCATATCTTGCATTCAGGGAGATTAAAAAGACAGGCATACTCAGGCGTTCATAGGCTTTTTGCTTTTGCTATTTTGCAGAAAAGTTCTTAAATTCTCGAAAAATGGAGTGAATATGGAAAAAAGACCAAGCTGGAACGAGTATTTCATGAAAATGGCACACCTTGCAGCCTCCAGATCAACATGCCTCAGGCGCAAGGTTGGCGCGGTACTGGTCAGGGACAAGAGGGTAGTGGCAACCGGATACAACGGTGCCCCGAAGAATACCCCACATTGCAGCCAGACGGGATGTCTGAGGCAGAAGATGAATGTGCCATCAGGGGAAAGGCATGAGCTATGCAGGGGGCTTCATGCAGAGCAGAATGCTATCATTCAGGCCGCTGTTTTCGGTGTGAGTACAGAGGGTTCAACGCTCTACTGCACAACTCAACCCTGTATAATATGCACGAAAATGCTCATCAATGCCGGAATAGAGAAAATCTATATCACTGAAAGCTACCCCGACCCCCTTGCAGAGGAGTTTATTAGAGAAGCGGGTATAGAGATGATAGTGATGTCGGAGAAATAATGAAGTGCCCCTTCTGTGAAAGTCTTGAGAGCCGTGTTGTCGATTCTCGTGTGACCAGGGATGGCAAATCCATCCGCCGAAGACGCGAGTGTATTCAATGTCAGAAGAGATTTACTACCTATGAGTATGTCCAGGACTTTGAGATTCTGGTGATCAAGCGCGATGACAGAAGGGAGCCCTACGATAGAGGTAAGCTGATTAAATCCCTCTCAATAGCCTGCTCTAAGAGACCAATATCTGTGGACGAAATCGAGGCAATGGCGAATGATGTTGAAAACAGCCTGACTTCCACCCAGACAACCGAGATTAAGAGCATGGAGATAGGCGAAATGATAATGGAAAGGCTCCGCTCCATAGACAAGGTTGCATATGTCAGATATGCTTCGGTCTACAGGGATTTCAAAGATTTAGGTGAATTTGTTGAGGAGATAAACAAACTGAAATGAGAATAGAAAGAGCAAAATCGATTATAGAGTACATGAAAGGTCGCAGAATTCTCGTTGTGGGTGACTTCATGCTCGACAGATATGTCTGGGGAGACTGTGAGAGAATATCGCCGGAAGCCCCGGTTCCCGTGATCAGTGTTCGGGGCGAGAGCACAAGGGTTGGCGGTGCTGCAAATGTTGCGATGAACATAGCTGCAATCGGTGGTATTCCTCTTTTGACAGGCATTATAGGCAAGGATACAACAGCTGAGGACCTGAGATCGATTCTCCTTGAGAAGGACATAACAGATCAGTTCCTTCTCGAGAGTGACGACAGGCCGACAACAATAAAGACAAGGGTTATAGCCCAAAATCAGCAGGTCGTAAGGGTTGACAGGGAAAATCCGGAGGACATTGACAACTTGCTCCTCGAAAGAGCCAAAGACATCATCACCTATGCTGCCAAAGATGTCGACGGAATACTCGTCTCTGACTATGGCAAGGGTATGATCACTGCTGAGATGCTCGAATTCCTTCTGAGCCTTGCAAAACAGCGTGATATCTTCATTTCAGTAGATCCGAAGGAAAGACATTTTGACCTCTACCATGGCATCTCTCTTATGACACCAAATTCCAAGGAAACAAGCTTTGCAGTGGGTTTTCGGGTTGACACCGATGATAGTGTTATAGAGGCGGGGAATCTTCTTCTGAGAAGGATGGATGCAAGATCTGTCATAATAACCCGAGGGGCAGATGGCATGTCAGTTTTCGAAAGGGACAGGGGTCCGGTACATCTTGCCACAAAGGCTCAGAGAGTCTTCGATGTAACAGGAGCCGGAGATACTGTGATAGCAATTGCAACCCTTGCAGGGGTATCAGGGGCTTCAACTGTAGAAAGTGCAGTGCTGGCCAATCATGCTGCTGGTATTTCGGTCGGTGAACTTGGAACAAGGTCCGTCGCACCTGAAGAACTTATCGAATCCATCAGAGAGGATGGGGCAGTTTGAGAACCTTCAGGAGCAAACAAATGAGCTGGCAAAAGTCCAGAGAGTTAACTATGGATATCGATGATGTGGTCTTCACTAACGGCTGTTTCGATATCCTGCATGCCGGTCATATAGCCTATCTTGAGAAGGCCAGATTACTTGGTAATTTCCTCATTGTCGGTCTCAATAGCGATGAATCTGTTTCAAGGCTCAAAGGAGCTTCAAGACCAATCAACAATGAGCGTGACCGGGCAGATGTGCTCTCTGCGCTTGAAGCTGTGGATGCGGTCATTATATTTGGGGAGGACACACCAAAGGATTTGATTGAATTTCTGAATCCGGATATTCTTGTCAAGGGCTCAGACTATGATATACAGGATATAGTTGGCGCATCTTATGTTCTTGCCAATGGAGGAAGGGTGGAAACAATTGATTTCGTACACGGAAAATCGACATCTCGAATAATAGAAAGAATTGGAAATGGATAAGGGTTATTTTATACAATTCATGGAGCCTGGAGAAAGACTGACAGAGTTCTTTGCCCTGCGTAAGAATGAACTTCGTGACTACGAAGGGAAGCCATATCTTGCTCTTGAACTGGGCGATCGAACAGGACGCATTTCTGCAAGCTATTGGGGCGATGATGCTATGGACATTCACACGGACCTACACAATGTGTCTGTAATAAAGGTCAGAGGTGTTGTCACAGAAAGGCGGGGCAAGAATTTTTTCAAAATAGAGAGGCTTAGACCTGCAGAGAATGATGAGTTCGAGCTGGAGAGGCTGCTGCCACTCGGAAAGTATACAGCCGATCAGCTTATGGCAGCTTATCGAAAGCGGGTTAATGCCCTCGGAGATGGGCAGCTTGAGAGGATCTTCAAAGAAAAGGTATTCGAAAACGAAGAGCTGCTGAATGGACTGAGATTTGCCCCCGGCGGAAAGCTCTGGCATCACACCTATCTCGGTGGATTGCTTGAGCATTCTCTGTCTGTGCACAGAATATGCCTTTCAGCAAGTCTTCAATATCCTGATATCGACAGACCCCTGCTACTTGCAGCCGCTCTTCTGCACGATATTGGCAAAATTTTTGAGTTTTCAACTTCTGTTCACATTGACTATACCGAAAAGGGTAGACTGATGGGACATATCTTTCTCGGTGCTGAGTGGGCTGGTGCAAACTGCTGCGAATACCTTGATTATGACAGATTAAATCATCTTGTTCACATGATTTTGTCCCACCACGGTGAAGGGCAGATGGGTTCCCCTGTAAAACCCCTGACCATTGAAGCGAGCATTTTACATCATGCTGATCTTATGGACTCTCAGGCCAATGCCTTCAGCAGGGTAATCGAAAGGGAAAAGGATTCGGGCTACAGCTTCTCCAACTGGGTCAAGATAGCAGAGCGATTCCTGTATCTAAAACCATATCAGCAGGAAGAAGAGGAATAATCCTCGTCCTCAATCAGCATCAGTGCATCAGGTATGTGTTCGAGAATATCACGGGCTGTCATGCCTCGCTGCCCCCTTGACACACTGGCCATATCTCCTGCAACGCCATGAACAAAAGCTCCGAGAGCAGCAGCCTCGAATGGCTCAAGCCCCTGTGCTGCAAATGATGATATAACACCTGTGAGTACATCCCCAGAACCGGCAGTTGCCATGCCGCTGTTGCCAGAAGTAGTGACGAATATCTTTCCCGAGGGGTCGGCTATCAACGTTGGCGAGCCTTTGATAAGTAAAATAGCATTGATATACTTCGCCCATTCATCTGCTTTCATGAATCTATCACTTAGAATATCGGATACGGATATGTCCAGGAGTCTGGACAGCTCTCCTATATGGGGCGTCAGTATTGCCTGGCCGCAGAGGGGGAGCTCCTCCTGTGAGAGGGCATTGATACCATCGGCATCGATAACTCTGACAATATCATCCCATTTGACAAGAGTCTTTATCATATCCCTTGTCTCGTGATGTCTTGCCAGCCCCGGGCCAATTGCTATTACATCCATATCGACGATTCTTTTCTTTATCTCTCCCAAAGCCCTTTTTGATATAGATCCGAATTTTCCTGACGAAGGAAGAGGATGCTTGACAATCTCAAGGGTATGGGGCGATATCTCAGCGATGACCCTTTCACTGGTCCCAAGGTAGGCAAGCCCCCCACCAGACTTCATAAAGGCAAGGGAGGTGAGGGCTGCAGCACCGGACATACCCGCTGAGCCTGCAAGAATGTATCCCTTACCGAAATCCCCCTTGTGTCCGTCGGGCTTTCTCGGTGGCAGTAATCTCCTTGCCTGGTCAAGCTGAAAGAGCCAGATATCTGGATATGGATCGCTCTTTGTATCAATTCCAATATCCGCAACAAAGAGCTCGCCTGTCTTGCTCCTGCCCGGATAGACAATATGACCAATCTTCGGGGTTGCCATTGTGACGGTTACGTCAGCACAGATTGATACTCCTTCAGACTCTCCTGTATCGCCGGATACACCCGAGGGAATGTCAACGGCAAGTATAGGTTTTCCACTCCGATTGGCAGCTTCAATTGCAGATCTGTATTTCCCCCTTGGAGCCCCACGGGATCCGGTTCCAAGGAGGGCATCAATGATAATATCACAGTTTTCGAAGTATTGCTCCCTACCATCCCAGGCGATATTGTCGACACCATTATCAATGGCAAGATCAAAATGATATTTCGAATCCTCGGTCAGATTGTCAGAGAGCGAAAGAACTAGAACCGAAGCTCCGGAGGCCTTAAGGTAGCGCGCTGCAACCCAGCCATCTCCACCATTGTTGCCACCACCTGCAAGAACTAGGGCTGAGAATTTTTTTGATTCCATCATTGTTTGGCATCTTTTGGCCACCGCTTTTCCGGCTCTGTCCATCAGTACTCTGCCCGGTGTATTCTTAGCGATCTGTGTACTGTCCATACGTTGCATCTGCTCAACCGTAACAACTCTCATCTTGCCTCCTCCATGTGTTCCAAAATCTGAACAGCATTCGTGGCTGCGCCTTTTCTGAGATTGTCGAAAACCACCCAGAGCTGAACTGCTCGTGGATTCTCAGGATGTTTTCTTAATCGCGAGATGAAAACCTCGTCCCTTTCATCAACCTCCAAAGGGGATATTGCTCTGTTACTGACCTTAAGCCCATGTGCTTCGCTTAAGAGATCACTGATTTCTCCTATATCTGCCCTTCTGTCAAGTTGTATTGTGAGGGCTTCAGAGTGTACATTCTTGACAGGCACTCTGACAACATGGGGATAGACCGGGAAAATGCTATCGAGAATTTTATGTGTCTCTTCAATTGTCTTTTTCTCCTCACGGCAAAAACCTGATTCATCTATGTCGCCTATGAAAGGAATGAGGTTTCCGAGGATCTGCCTTTTGAATATACCTTTATATTCTATGCCTGCCAGTTCTGCATCATATGTATTAACACCCTTTTCGCCGGCCCCGGAGACCGCCTGATAGGTCGAAATGTGAACAGATTCGATCCCATAGGTCTTCATGATGGGGTGCAAGGCCATGACCATCCCTATTGTCGAGCAATTGGGATTGGCAATGATATAGTCATTTTTCTTGATGATATGAGCATTCACCTCAGGAACAACAAGGGGTATCCCACGCTTCATTCTGAAGGCAGAGCTATTGTCGATTACCCGTATGCCTCTTCTTGCGAAGGATTGTATCCATTTGTTGCTTACTTCATTCGATACAGCGAAAAGCGCATAGTCAAGCTCTGGGATATTCTCTTTTCCTATCGGAATGACCGGAATTCCTTCAATCTTGCGTCCCCATTTATTGGGTGAGCCAAAGAAAACTGGATCAAAACCGTCCAATCGTTCTCTGAGGACCTCGAACATCTTCCTTCCGACAAGACCAGTGGCTCCGAGAATACCGATCCGCAACATTTATATTCCCTTCAGATATCTATCAAAGATCGCTTTGGCTGCCTCTTCAACCTTATTATCGGGCATGAAGAAAACATATGATCGCCCTGTACTGAACATATACTCCACATGTGCAATCTTCTCAAGCAAAATCTCGATTTCTTCTAATATTGTGATATCTGAGGAGAGCTCAAAGCCGGTTACAGCAATAATGCCAAGGTCATCTCTAGGTGAGAGGCCATCGATTTCCATCCACTCTTCCTTGAAGCTCCAGAAGCAAAAATCAACGGTTTTATTTCCATAAGAAATTTGAGGATTCATGACGTTCATCCGTGATTTTCTGATCTTTCTCAGAAGCTCAGACCAGTTGTCCGTAGAGCCTTTGAATAAAAGGATATCATCCCGGAAATTGACAGACTCTATTCTTGATCTTTCCACATTCACTTCCTTTCTGATCCTCGTGCCCTCAGCATCTCTGAAGCTGTTCCTGATTGTAAGCTCAATATCGAATTTTCTGGCGAGTTCCACGGCCCTCGGATGAATAACCTTTGCACCGAATACGGCCATATCAAGCAGGCTGTCGAAATCTGTCTCAGATATAAGTCTTTCCGTTCCAGTGATTCGTGGATCTGAATCGAAGATACCTTCGACATCTGTGCAAATTTCACAGTATTCTGCACCTATTGCGCATGCTACAGCCACTGCCGATGTATCTGAACCTCCACGGCCGAGGGTTGTAACATCCTTTGTGGGTGATACGCCCTGAAAGCCTGCAAGGACAACTACCTTATTTCTGTGGAGATTTCCAACGACTCTGTCTGCCTGTACCTTAACAATGCGGGCTGAATTGTGCCTGGATTCGGAGTTTATTCCTGCCTGGGAACCTGTGAAGGAGACTGCGTCAATCCCTTTAGCCTTCAACGCGATAGCCATAAGTGCCATAGAAATTCTTTCTCCGGCGGTAAGGAGCATATCGAGCTCCCGGGCATCGGGGTTATTCGTTAAAGACTCAGACATTTTCTTTAGATCATCTGTTGTATCACCCATGGCACTGACAACCATAATCAGTCTTCTATCGGTATTTTTCTTTAACCAGGCAGAGGTATCAGCTGCAATCCTAGCGATTTTCTCAACTGAGGAAAGGGATGAGCCGCCGTATTTCCTGACAACTATCTGCATATCAGCCCCGTCATCTGCCTATGGTCTGGATGCTGAGGTAGAGAATCAAACCAATGATCAGAGGTAGTATAGCAAATCCGGCCTCAATATAGCCTATCAGCCCCAATCTCTTGCCTCTAATCGAGAGTACTATGGCAATAACACCAAAAACAACCCCGAGCCCGTATACCGCGAACAAAAAACTTAGGGGCATGAAGTAGTATGAAAGCAGGCCCAAAACTGTTGCAGCTGCCCCGAGATGAGCGAAAAGCTGTGCCCTGTCAGTCCGCATCTCGGACACACCTGAATCCGATTTGTTTTTTCTGGTCGCCGGGCTCCCGGTAATCACGAATAAATGTTCTGAAATCAAAGCCCTCGTCGGTGAATTGACCGGGCAGGTCTATGAAACTACCCCCTCGCACGATTTTTCTCTCACCAGTGGAGGGACCTGTCGGATTATCTGTCGGTGATGTATCATAGTACTCAGGATCCCACCAGTCTGCACACCACTCGGCAAGGTTTCCGGACATATCCGAGACTCCGTAGGGGGAGTCGCCGGAAGGGAATGAACCTATTGGAGCATTGTTTACAAAACCATCATCATAGGGGGTCTCAGAATCATTGAAATTGCAGTGAACCTGACTGTCCATGTAGAACTCATTTCCCCATGGATAAAGAAATCCATCGGTATGAGTGTCGTCGTCCACATCCTCGCCACCTGTTCCCCTTGCGGCAAGCTCCCATTCTGCTTCGGTTGGAAGACGTTTGCCCTTCCAGTTGGCATAGGCCTCGGCCTCAAAAAAGCTGACTCCGACTACGGGATAGTCATCACCCTGATGATACATATCGTTTTCCCAGAAGCCAGGCTGCATATCCAGGAGATCGTGAATATAGCTCCATCCTTCGGCAGACCAGTATTCCTCGTTCTCATAGCCGCCTGCATCTACAAATTCCTGATACTGCCTATAGGTAACCTCGAATTTATCGATATAGAAAGCATTCACAGAGATTCTTGCTGTAGGTGTGTCGTCATTTCCGCCCATGGCACCTCCCCATGAATTGCCACGGGAGAATGTGGAGGCAGGGATGTATATCATTGTGGTATCAGTCGTAGCTACAGATGCGGTATCTGTATGTCCGTGGGCCTCATTGGTTGAGACGCTCAATCCGTCTGTTCTCACTGCCCAGACTCGGAAGAAATAGTCTGTGTCTACTGAGAGGCCGGTTACGGTTTTTGTGGTGTCCTCTCTACTGTAAAAGGTATCGACAACAGTGGATGACACGGAAACACCACTTGATTCAGATTTTCTCAAAACATATATGGCGAATGGTCCGCCATATGAATTCCAAAGAAGCTGTATGCTGCCCGAGGATGCGCCAACAACAGAGAGATTGAAGTTCTCGGCATATGGATCGATAGTAACTGAAATTTCTTCGGAATCTGTCACATTACCTGCGTCATCAATTGCTTTTGCCATAAGTGTTATGGTTCCCTCGGTTTCTGTGAGTGCCAGATCGAAGGAATAGGGTGCATCTGCGTCTTCATCGTGAAGGGAGCCATCTATGTAAAGCTCAACATAATCTATAGATTCATTGTCCTGAGCTTCCACATCGACAGTGAATGTCTGTGAGACGAGTTCTCCGTTTGAGGGGCTCAAAATGCTGACGGTAGGAGCCTGTGTGTCATCTCCGTTATCATCTGAACATGCCCAGAAAAATATAAATGTGAGTGAAAGGGACAGGGCTATAATCTTTTTCATTTTCCTCCTTTTGGACTTTTCTCTTTTCTATAAAATAAAGAAGGAAGAAAGATAATCAATACAAATTGACAAAAATACATATTCCGCGTTATAGATGAATATAGATTAAAGTAGTTGAGAAACAACATGATTTAATTCGCATAAAATAAGGGCATCCTGATGGATGCCCTGAAACTTCAGTGTTCCCTTTTTCCGACGATAAATCCCCAACTTATCGACCTGGAGCTGCAATCAAGCGGATAGCCACCGCTTTAGCCGCCACCTCTTAAGGGACACCCCCTTACCCCGGGTGAAGTACATTGATATTATACTGGGACGGGGGAGGTGTTGCAAGTTATTTTTTCGATTGGGGTTCGTGCGAATTGTTATTTATTGGTTAAAAAAGGGTTAAAAGCCTTTGCATTACTTGAAATTGTCGATATGATTGATATACTTTGAGTAGAATATTCAAAAAAAGGGGTAAATATGAGAAATGCACTGATTATTGTGATCGCCATTGGTATCGCAATCGGTGGTGTAAGCATTGTTCCAACCGATGAATCTCAGAGCAATATTGGTGAAGCCTACAGATTTGCTGCTGAGTCTGCATTCGACTACTGGAGCGGGCGTGGTATGTATGACGAAAACATTGTAGCCGGAGAGTTTGGCGAGATTCCTATAATATGGGGTGCTTCCGGCGAGGATCGCGGGGATTTTATCTATCCGGACACTCTTTCAGGAGACAGGCCATTCAGCCATATGTGGGAATCGGGATTTGATTTTGCTGACCTTGATAAGGGATGGTCATTTAATTTCCCCCAGAAAAGGAGTATAGCTGTTCTTCGCTCATCGGTGAGAGATGATATGCATCAATCTGTTACATGGGAATATTCATATTTCAGAACATTCTTTGACGACTACCTTGGCTGGGACTCAGACAATGATATTAGATACTATTGGGACAGCACCCTGACATCCATATCGGATGAGGTTAAGCTTCTCATCATCCCTGCCTTTGAGTATACAATCCCTCCGACATTCTACATGGATATTGTTCAGGAGAGGTATGGCTCAAATCTCCAGACAGCCCTCCTCGAATATCTTGGCAGGGGCGGGATGATATATGCAGAGGGAAATGCGGGCTATCTTCTGGAAGCCCTGGGGCTTCTGTCTGAGGGTACAGTTGACTTTACTGACATCATCGATGGTACTCATCCCGGGCAGTATTCGGTTATCATGGCTGATGAGCAGTCGCATCCTGCGGGATTTCCACTTGTCGGCTCAGGCGTCTATACCAATCAGGCTCCAACACTTTCCGAGGAAGGGCGAGTGATTTTCCGCTATGCTACAGCCTTTGACGAGGAGGATATAGGCAAGGCAGCATGTGTTGAATACAATGGATTCGGTGGAAGAATGATTGTCATGGCCCCGTCGCCGACTGCCGAGATATACAATGCAGGCGAACAGTGGCAGGTCACAGCCCACGCTCTGATGTCTGCATTCACAAGTAAGGTCAGTCTAAGCAGGAATCTTTTTACAAATTTTGTCGAGACCGACTCGATAGACATCAGACCATTCAGTCTGCCTGTCGGCTCTTCCAAGGATTTCGTTATCACCGTCAGAGTCCGTAATCTCTGGGATGAGGCGATTTCGGATGTTACAGTATATGAACAGTACGACGAATTCTTCGACTATGTTGAGGTTGTAAGTGGACCTTCGCCTGTGATTGATGGCAATCAGCTTGCCTGGAATATCCCATCCTTGCCACCTAATTCAGAGATGACCATACAATACAGGCTTTCCACACCAGCGGAGGAGGACGCCCGCTGGTACGATATTGATGAATATCTCGATCATCAGGAATATATTATGGTCTCAGGGGGTCTTGTCTCCTACGAGGATGAAGATGGAGGTTATGAGGTATCCGAGTACAGGAGGAGCCTTTATGCCAGGTTCCTTTTCGCTGCTGATATTGTCGCAGACACTGACCTGAACTGGAAAAATATACTCGGGGAATACTATCAGCCATTTAAGATTTTCATGATCATGGAGAACAAGGAAAGAACCGATGCCTTCAACACCCGATATGTTCAGTATATACCAAAGGATGTTCCGGTTTACTGGGTCGATCCGATGGCTATTCCAATAATTCGTACCCCCGGTGGTGAATTTGTCGATCTACTCAGAGGCTCAGACGACGAAGGCAGCCCTGAATACGATATGGACGGCGACGGTGATCCCGATGCCTGGCTTCAGGTTTCCAGCTTCCAGAGAGAGCCCGATGTAATGGTAGAGGAGGAGATATATTGGCTCAATCCGTGGGACGGCATGTACGAGGACTTCGACAAGGACGGGCTCCGCGCTCAGGATACAGACGGAGACGGGGTTGTCGATGTCGAAGAGCCGGGGGATAAGATCCGGGCATATCGATGCGAATGGGATATCGATCAGGTCCCCGGCTATCAGTTCTTCGATCCATATGTGTCATGGGAGCTCTGGATAGACCCTCCGCCGCTGGTAGATATGGCGATAGGCGCATCTATTCACGAGGGTTTGGGCTATACAGGTGATCCTGAGGATGGTTACTATTATGCAGGCTGGGAGAACTGGATGGAAAAGGACGAGGAAACAGGTGAAGTAGTCATGAGACGCCTCGTTCTGAAGACCATAGACTCCTATACGGGCTATATTTTCGCAGATGCTGAGTATGAGCTTGGTCCCGGCGATACAGATATGGGCTGGGTTCCTAAACCGAGACAGGAGTATATCGCAGTGCTTAACCTTGGCGGCAGAGAGCCGACAATGACAAGTCCGACTGCCCCTCCCGAAGATACTTTATACGGCAAGATAACATATGAAACCCTTTGGGGCGAGCACAAGACCTTCCCGATGCGGACCTCTTATACATATTATACACCCCTGCCCAATCCCCTGCAATTCGAGTATATTTCGGCAACATTCGAGATCAAAGATCCTGAATCAGGCGAAAGATTGGACTATCTGCCAGCCTATGACGATGCAGAGATCACATACCATCTGACTGCCTCAACAGAGTATTCCTATTACTGGATCATGGGCGTCGGTCAGGACTTTGGCGAGTTCCAGTGGGTTGGAGACGAGTGGATGCAGATGTCCACAGACCCCGATGGCCTTGGAGATGGTGTATTTGGCTATATGATACACGAAATACCCAAAGGCTTGGGTGCCTATTCAATAGAGCTGCCTCGATTTGAGGACGGCAGTTTCGATATTGATGCCATTGTTCCGGATTTTGTGCCCTTCCTGCATACCCATGACTCTGTGGCAACCAGTGTTGAGATATGGGAATTCCCTTTCTATTATGCGGTCTATATTCCACAGATTCTGATGCCCCCTGCACTTGACGACGATAATTTTGACATGGTCGATGACTGGCTCGATGACAAGGGTGACAGATTTGTCTCGGAGACCGGCTATCTCCACGATGTCTGGCCCCCCGAGGACGGGGCCTATGCAGAGGCGATATATGCCTCCGATCCATGGGATATCGAGACCCCTATAGAGGGTGACCTCGCCAGTCCACATGAAGGGTGGTACTGGGGCGAGGACGATGCATACGGTGACGACCTTGTCGAAGAGCTTGGAAAATACAAGATAACTGTGAATGCAGAGTTCCATGGAAAGGGCCAGGAGGGTCTCATTCCCATAAACAGAGGTGTATGGCTCGTCAACGAGGAGATATTCGGCGGTTCGCCATGGGTGCAGTTCTCACATGCACAAAGCGCATATTCAAAGGGTAACAATATCAAGATGTGGCGGAGCCCGGATCCCCATATCGTAAGTCTCTATCCAGACTCTGTGCTCATGCGCTGGCGTATATGGGAAGAGGACGAGCCCCACGAGTTCGACGAGCTCTTTGACCCATATATTGAGGCCTTTGCAGACGACCAGGTAGCTATTGTTACACATGTTGGCGGCAAAGAACCTACTGGTCTTTTCGATGTTGACTTTGTCTCCCGCGCAAGAATTGACCCTGTTTCTGAGTCCCGAACAGTTACAGCAATACCCGATGCTGCAGAGAATCCAGCTCTTGTTGAGGCTGGATACCCCAAGACAGAGACAGGGGCGATACTGACAGTAATTATCGAAATCAACAACAACGCCGATGTCGACTGGTATAATCTCTCCCTTCTTCCTGACCTCGGTGGTCTGGGGGAAACAATGCCATTGCTATGGTATGCATCATATCCCAGACCGCTTGTTCCCACAAGTGTTGATCCGGCAACGGGTGAGGTTATAGAGATCGGAGATGATCCAACTATTTTCCATGCTGGCTGGAGATTCAACTCATCCGAGCTTGAGGTTCTCAACAGAATCGGCGACGCAGACGGCAGTGCCATGATACCGCAGATTCTAAGCTCCAGAAGGGCCTATTATGTATTCCATTTCATCGTTGACCCACTTCTGGAGACGGGTGTCTACGAGATTCCCTTCCAGCTCTCGGGTATGGCAAGGGGATACTGGGAGGCGCATGGCACAGGCAGTCCGGTGGAATATGATGTTCCTTCTGCAAAATTCGCAGTTGTCGAACGTGATGGCGGTGGCGTTACCATAGCGAATCCTGAGTTCATTATTGGTCAGGTAGACTTCAGCGAGTTCTCCACAAATCTTGAGGAATACGTTGATATTGTCGATCCGGCCAGTGCATTCAGATGGTTTGAGACAGGTTGGCCAAATCGCGCCAACTTTGATACCTATGGCGAGCCAATTTCCGGCAGTGTTTCCGGCGACGAGCTTACAATTACGGGATTGCCCTACTATGCGTTCCCACCGGATCCGGAAAATACCGATTTCTATATCGGGGCAATGGCCACAGTCGATGCTCCATACGGCACTGACTGGCTTCCACTTGATGATGGCGCTTCCGTGACATACAATGACATGGACGGCATAGAGCGGACTGCTTCTACATCAGCCATTGGAGTTGAGGCAAGAGGCTCCCAGATGGCACTCTTTAGAATGATTACCGATGTCAATGGAGATCCGGTTGAGGACAATGACTTCTATCTTGGGCAGGGCGAGAATACGATGACAATAAATCTCATCCTCGCAAACAAGGGCAATGACATCGCCCGTAATGTAGATATATTTGCACAGCTTGGAGAACATGCTGTTCTTGCCAATATTGATCCCAGATATGATTCTGAATATGACGAGGATACGAAACTTCTCACCATCAATGAACCCTTTGATCTCTACCCAGGCTCATCTCGGGAGATTCCTATTGAGTTGACTGTTGAGCGCACTTCCGGCTATGATGAGGTGGATATCATGTATGCATGGAGCTCAGAGTTCACAGATACTGATGAACCTGATGCAAGGCTGCTTCGGGAGATGGATGGCGATACCATACGATACTTTGCCGACTTCCGCCTGACCGACGGACTTCTCTATCATGTCCCCGAGGAAGTAAATATGGGCGATGATATAGAGCTGATGGCAGAGGTTCACTTCCAGGGCAATATGACAGTGAAGGATCCCGTTGTCCGTTTCTTCGAGGACGATGTCCAGATAGGAGAGGATCAGACAATCCTTGAACTCAATCCCAGAGATTCGGTTGCAACGGTCAGTGTCCCATTCTCGATTACTGGGTTCTACCACAGAATATTCGCAACTGTTGACCCCGATGGCGAAATAGGCGAGAGGGACGAGAACAACAATACCGCAATGCTTGAGATCATTACAGGCTCAGGCAAGCCACTCGAGGATATTATCGCCTATCCATCACCCTTCAAAGATTACACAGAGTTCACCTATATCGTCACAAGACCCATCAAGGAGGTTGATCTAAAGGTCTTCACTGTTAAAGGCAGGCTTGTAAGGGACTTTGGGACTCTGCCGGCTGAGATGGGTTATAACTATGTCGGTTGGGACGGCACAGATGAGCAGGGCGATCAGATCGGTAATGGTACATATGTATACAAGCTGATCGCCAGGGATCACGATGATGAATCCTTCGAAAAGATTGAAAGGGTCGTCAGGATGCGTTGATGCATGCCTAAAATGCATTGTTCGGGCCCCCTCCTGAGAGGGGGCTTTTTATTAAAACTTACTTCACGCTTTTATAGAAAATGTTTTATCTTGCAGGATATCATAGGAGCATTGATATTGATTATACATGAGGAGGGATATGAGAAAGATTACATTATTCTTAGTTGTTGCAGGGCTTTTCGGCTGGCAGGCAGAGTGGAATCATATAAAAGATAATCTGCTGGATAATGAGGTTGAGGGGAAAGCAATATATGTTTTAGAAAAGTCTCTTCCAAAGGGAGAGGGCATTTCAAGTTGGCGTTCATCATATAAAGTTCCCTTTGACTCCTACATTTTCTTTATTGATGATTATCCCGATGCGAACTGGGAACATCCTGCGAGACTCGTCTTTGCCCGGGGTAACAGACTGGAAGTGATCGAGGTTCTGGCACCGCCAAATATTCTCCATGAAATGATAGAGCTTACAACGAGACCAGACCAGCCTAAAGCCCTGCGAACTGTCAACACTGCCTTCAGGCCGAAGGGGACTCAGGACATTGACAATGCATGGGCTGTTCTTATCTCGGGGGGCGGGAGCGTAGGCTCTAACTATCCGAGATATTATAATGATACAAGATTTATTTACGAAACACTATTAAGTTACGGCTACGATGAAGATAAAATATATATTCTTTTTGCCGATGGGACAGATCCTGCCATAGATCAGTCCGGTGGAGTAAACTCAGATCCCGATCTCGATGGTGATGGGGATTGGGACATAGGATATTCCTGCACTATATCCAATCTTGACCTTGTCTTTGATGAGCTTGCCGACATGCTTGGGCCCTTTGATCAGCTTTTCATCTATTCAACGGACCATGGCGGCGGAGGCGGTGCTGGCGATGATGACGTCTATCTCGTCGGCTGGGGTGAGAATATTGACGACTCTGTCTTTGCTGGTATGCTCTCGGACATTGAATGTGGAAGGATGGTAATCACCATGGAACAATGTTTTTCAGGGGGATTTATAGACGACCTTGCAGCGAATAATCGCATTATAGCAACCGCCTGCAGATTCGACCAGGTATCCTGGGGTGGAGTGACCGATTCCCGCTATGATGAATTTGTCTATCACTGGACATGCGCTGTCAATGGCGGCACCCCGGAAGGCGTGGCAGTTGATTCTGATGGTGACGGCGATGGTCTTGTTTCGATGGAAGAGGCTTTCCTATATGCCGAGACCCATGACCTTGCCGATGAAGAACCCCAATATTCGAGTATGCCTGACTTTCTCGGTAGTTGTACCTTTCTCTATGGATTGCTCACAGATGCTCCCTTTCTGGTCACATCTGGCTATACATCCGGCGATCTGACAGGGGATATGGACGACAATCTTGATCCCGGCGAGAGTTCCTGGCTATTTCCTCGATTGATGAACTATGGCTCGGATGCAAGTTCGCTGACTCTCAGCCTGCACAGCGAAGAGCTATCAATCATAGATAGTATCATTGTAGTAACATCCATACTCAACCTCGACTCACTTCACACAACAGGGGACACCTGGGGTGTTGTACTCCCTGAAGATGCAAGGGTCGGGGACAGCTATGACCTGAGCTTTCTTGTGTGGGACTCCACTGGTGCAGCCATCGACACTTTTGCATTCGAGCTTACAATTCCCAAACCTGAGCTGAGGCTGACCAGCATGAGTTTCAGGGATGAATTTGGGGGAGAGTTCATCGATCCCGGGGAGATTGGCGATTTAGGGCTGACAATCGAGAATGTCTCATTGCAGGAGGGTATCGAAATTTCCCTGAATCTCTCAAGCCCTGCTTCTGATGTTATTCTTTATGACGATCATATCGAAATTGAAGAGCTTTCAGGGATGTCTATTGAGATACCCATGGAGACCTTTCGCCTGGGACTCTCCGAATCTGCAGAGGCTTTCTCAATAGTACCGATGAAAATGGTTATCACTACTTCCAGAGGTTATGTTGATACAGTTGATTGGAGTATGCAGGCCAGCGGTGAATATGTGCATCCTCACACAATGAATGAAGATTACTGGCTGGCAACAGGCGACTGGAGAATTGTCGATTACCGAAGCATATCGGGACTTGGTGCCTGGTATGCAGGAGCAGAGCTGGAACACAGATACACTGACGGCATGCATGCCACACTCACGACGGCATACAAAGTTGCCCTTCCACCTCAACCTGTGCTCATATATTCAGAATTTCTTGCCATGGAGCCGGGATATGACCAGGTATTTGTGGAATATTCGATAGATGGTGATACTTGGGAAGAGCTTCTAAGTCGCGAGATTTATATGCCCCCTTGGCGTTCGAGGGTTGTAGACCTTTCTGTTATTCCTGCATCTGCAGCATATTTCCGTTTCAGACAGGTTACAGATAGCTATGTGAGGACTGAAGGATGGTATATCGATCAAATAAGCATTCTCTCCGATCCCAATAAAGGTCTGTTCGGAGGTCATCATGTTCAAAGAGCTGTGAAAGCCGGTGATGAAGTGGAATTCCGAGTCACCTGGTACAGTTCGGATGGACAGGATCCGGAATTACCCATTCTCTACATTGACGATATAGCCTATGCCATGGAATATGTCACCGGCCACAACAATTCCGGAGCAATTTATTCTGCAAATGTGGCAATCAGCGATTCGGTGAACTATTATTTTGATTTTGATGGCTTGACTACCGAGTTATTGAGCGGACCATCTGTGAATTCCCCGATCTGGTCACTCGATTTTTCAGACGACAACCATGGACTACTGCATGGTGGCGATCTTGACCAGTGGGAGTGGGGTTTTACCGAAGATTTCGGCAATGTCTGGGGGACGGATCTCGATGGAGAATATGATCCGGCTATGAGTTCATACCTCAGGATTCCTCTCCCGGATCTATCGGAAATGGAGAATCCTGTTCTCTACCTTAGACATTGGTATAGTCTTAACGACATACCTTCAAATGTCGCACTCTATGGAGCCGGCAATGTCAAGATAAAGGGTTCCGGAGGGTGGACAATCCTGATGCCCGAGAGGGGATATGACTGTGTTGCATCCATAAGCAATCTCCGTATCCCTGCGGAGGACGGTTTTGGTGGTGACAGTAGAGCCTTCTGGCAGACAGACTATTTTCCCATATCGTCCGAGGGGGACAGCATCAGACTTGATGTAGGTGGCAGAGAATCATCGGATGGCGATCTTGGATGGTATATTTCAGAGATCGGGATAATCAGCAGCGGAGAAAGTAATATAGCAGAGGGTTCATTGCCTCCAAAGCTGGTACTTGAAGCCTATCCCAATCCATTCAACTCCAGATTGAACATATCCACACCTGGTTACGGCAGATTAAGTATTTTCGACCTTAAGGGGCGCATGGTATTTAGCAGAGGAATAGATGGTCATATTCTCTGGGATGCCCAGGGTCTTTCATCTGGAATATATCTGCTCAGGTTTACGGATGAAAACGGAGCTTTAGAAAGGCGTGTCCTCCTGATACAATGATCAACGGATCCTGTAGCGAAGTATTGCACCAATTCCTTCATGTCTGTCAAGTACAGGGCAAGGTAACTCGGTAAACTCAGCATGGGCAGATGTCGATTCTGCAAGCGATACAAGCCTCTCCTGTCTTTTCTGGTCAACCCCTTTGCCGATAATCAATATTTCGACCTGTCCTATATGCAGAGCCTTGAGAACATTCTCAAAACCCGCCTCTGCAAGCCCCTTTTTCTTCATCTCGGCATTGAAGGCTGTGAGAATGTCCTTCTCCTCTGCAATTTCGGCACCCTCTACCATTGATTCAATTTTCTCCTGAAATTTTTCGTCCCTCATTGCCAGGTCCCAGTCGACTTCACCGATTATGTTGAACCTCTGATGGAACTCCTCCTTAAGTGCCACACGAAGTCTTTCTCTGCCGGCAATGATCACCCTTCTTATATTTTCTGAATCAAAGATTTTTTCTGCCTTTTCTGCTACGTCCTTTGCAAAATGTTTGATCTCCTTGTCCCTGCGCCTTTGGTAGCGCATCTGAGACCAACCTCCAACCTTGGAGAGATGGTGAATTTTCACCTTGATATCTTCATGTTCATCAAGGACATCACCTGCAGTAACCAAAATTCTGGCAAGTGAACCGTCGAGCATGATGACACCGATGGGCTCGTATTGATCCAGCTCCAGTGCCAGCCTGGTTATGTGGGCTTCCCTGTCAACAATGAAAAAGGGTTCAGGCTCGGTGTACATCCTGTATCCTCTTACGAAATCGCTGTCAAAGTCAGAGAAAAAAGCTATGCCGGGTCCTTCGAATCTGCTTTCAACCTTTTCGCGGAGATAGTCAATGAGTTGCTCCTTAGTCAGATCTAGATAGGCAGTTTCATCCTCGGTGAGGTTATCTTTCAGGTCACTGATGCCTTTCTCAACAGCCTTTTTCATATCCTCGAGCTTCCCTTTGAATGGCATATAGACGCTCAAAACTGTTTTGGTTTCCTGATTTAATAGAGAAAGATCCCTAAGGGCTTCTTCTGTTATCTGCATCGACTACTCCTTATATTTGTTAGAAAATTTGAGACCAGTATATCGAAAGGACTACTGAAACAGTCCACATTACTATATTCAAGAGGAAGGCCTTGTCTGTGAAAAGTGTCCTCTCAGGGCTCTCGCCCTTGCCGAGAAACATTATAAGATAAAGATAGCGGAAAAGACCATAGAATACAAATGGGATCGAAAAGCCCATTGCCCTTGAGCCGATATGGGCAATCGTATCGTCAGAGAAGACATAGAGGGTATATGAAGTCAGTGTTGATGCGATTAGCACAAGGAGCAATGCATTGAGAAAATCCACCGAGTATTTTTTCAGTACAGGTCTTGTCGATCCGGTATCCGATACATTAACCAACTCAGCCCTTCTCTTGGCAGTTATAAGGAATAGCGAGAGCAGAGAGGTGCAGACCAGAAGCCAGGAGGAAATATCCACATTGAGGATAATTGCTCCACCTACTGCGCGAAGTACAAATCCTGCCGATACAAACATCAAATCCCATATGACAACCTGCTTGAGTAATATCGTATAGATTATGTGAAGAAGGATATAAAAGGCTATTAGAAACCCGAACTCAATATCGACAGTGAATGCCCATAGCAGTCCAACCGACCAGAGCAGCACGGCAAAACCGATGGCTAACCATACAGGAATCTGTCCGGAGGCAATTGGTCTGTTTTTTTTCTTGGGATGGAGTTTATCCTTTTCCTTATCAAGGGAATCATTGAAGAGATATACACCGCTCGCAGCCATGCAAAAAATGGCAAAACCAATGATGACAGTAATGATATCATCCGGATTGAAAAGCCTGCCCGAGAAGAGTATACCTGCGAAAACAAAGGTATTCTTAACCCATTGATGGGGGCGCATCGCTTTTATGAGTGGCACTATCATGCTGAGAAAATACTCGGACTAACATCAAAAGCAAGGAAAAATCTCAGGAGTACCCTGTCTAAGCACTTTGGACTTGACTTATCGAGTGTGTGGAATATTTTTGTCGAAAATATTAAAGGAGGAAAAATGTTTGCCATAGTTGATATCAAAGGCAGCCAGGAAAGAGTTGAGCAGGGCGCAACACTTGAAGTGCCCTATATGTCAGACAAAAACCCGGGTGATTCACTTGAGTTTGACCGCGTTCTTCTTGTTCACGACAAGGAAGGCACAAAGGTGGGAACACCTGTTGTAGAGGACTTCAAGGTCACAGCAAGAGTTATCGAGCACACAAAGGCCAAGAAGGTCATTGCATTCAAGAAAAAACGCAGAACAGGATACAAGCGCAAGATAGGCCATAGACAGGATTTGACAAAGATCGAGATTCTTTCCCTCGGCTAAACAAAGGAAGTACATGCCTTTACCGCAAAAACTTGTAATGCGGTTGCTCATTTTTTTCTTCTCATTCTCACTCTTGGGAAATGTTGACGATATTTCTGACCAATTTGTGAAGAATGTTGTCGTCAAGGGTAATTTCACTACGAGCAGGGAATTTGTTCTGACAACAACTGGCATAACTCCAGGATCCAAAATCACTGTTCCGAAGCTCGAAATAGCTGTCAAAAAGCTCTATGCAATGGACGTGTTTGAGGATATTGAGGTCGAAGTTCTCGATATTCCCGAGGGCATCGAAGTTGTCTTCACAGTGAAAGAAACGCCAAGACTTGCCAACCTCGAATTTGTCGGCAACAAAAAGGTAAAAGAGAAGGACATAAAGGAAGCAGCCGATCTGAATCCAGGTCAATCCATCAGCCAGATGGATATCTTCGATGCAAAGAAAGCCATTCTTGCCCTATATACTGACAGAGGCTACAATCTTGCACAACTGGAAGTCCAGAGAAAAGACAGCATTGAGGTCAGAGAATCCGGAGCCAAAAGGAATATCGTTGACCTTACAATACAGATAGACGAAGGAAAGAAGTCCTTTGTCGATGAGATCATTTTCGATGGCAATCAAGCCTTCACGGATTCAAAGCTCAAAAGACAGATGGACGAAACACATGAGCGTATGTTCATCGTGAGAAAGGGTAAATTCGACGAATCCCTTTTTCTTGATGATCTTAACCTTCTTGAGGAATTTTATCACAACAATGGTTACCCCCTCGCTGAAGTAACCTCGGATACCTTCTATCATGATGTAGAGGATAAGTCGCGTATTATAGTAGAGATTGCTCTCTCTGAAGGTGATCTTTATCATTTCGGGCAGACAGAGGTTGTGGGGAATGTGATCTTTGAGAGCGATGAGATCCTCGATGGTCTTTCATATGCACCCGGCGATCAATACAGCGCCGAAGAGCTTGAGAAATCAAATTTCATGATTCTCGAGCCCTATCAGGAGGATGGGTATATATTCGCCAATGCTATGCCTCGCAAGGAGTTCAGAGGGGATTCCATCGATATACTCTTTGAGCTTTATGAAGGCGATAGGGCATATGTCCGTATGATAAACATTGAAGGCAATGACAGAACTTTTGAGAAGGTTATCAGAAGGGAGCTTGCACTTAAGCCAGGGGATGTCTTCAAAAGAAGTAAGCTCATGAGATCACAGAGAAATGTTTACTATCTCAACTATTTTGAAGACGTTGTTCCTGATTTCGATGTACGTGACGATGGGCAGGTTGACCTTACCATGGAGGTGACAGAGAAAAATGTCGGCAGATTCCAGGTCGGTGCCTCATATAATACCGAAGATAAACTTGTCGGATCAATTGACATAGGCTGGCCGAATATGCTCGGCAGGGGCTATGAGCTGAACCTGCAATACGAATTTGGAAAGACCAGGACAAATCTTGTCCTCGGATTCACTGACCCATGGTTCATGGACACACCAACAACCGTAGGTGTCGATCTTTATAACAGGCTATGGAGATGGGATGGCTATTATACCGAGACACAGACCGGCGGTGCAATACGTCTTGGACGGAAACTGACATTCCCGGATGACTACTTCTCAGTATATGGGCGTTATTCCCTTCAGCAGCTGGACTACTTCGAATTTTCTAGTGAATACAATCCTTCGCCACGCTATGATCTCAGGACACAGGGCTTCCCGAAGCTTGAATCATCAGCACGGGCTTCACTCGTGAGGGACTCAAGGGACTCGCGTATGTTCGCAACCGATGGTTCCAGAAACTCATATGCTGTTGAGGCGGCGGGACATTTCCTAGGTGGAGATGTAGAGTTCCAGCTTCAGGAGATTCGCTCTGACTGGTACATATCCCTTCATAAATATCTCACCTTCGTCGCCAAGGCCCGTTTTGGTTTTGTTACGAACTGGTGGGGTGATGTGGATGATATTCCATACAGTGAAAGACTCTTTCCCGGGGGTATCTCCTATGACGGCATGGTTCGCGGCTACAATGATCGCTCTCTGACACCGAAGGACACAGTCTTCTATTACGACTCAACCCTCACACCTGACCCGGGGGGCAATATTCCGCTTACGGAACGCTCTTCATTCCTTACAGGCGGCAGGGCTATGAGCGTTTATACATTGGAATTCAGGATTCCGGTGAAAAGGGATCAATTCTATATCAGTCTTTTTGCTGATGCCGGCAACGCCTGGAATCAGCTGAATCAGATGAATTTTGAGGATTTGTACAAATCAACCGGTGCTGGTGTGCGTTTTGTCATCCCACTGCTTGGAGTGCTTGGTTTCGACATGGCCTATGGATATGACAGACCCGGCGGAGGCGACTGGGAATTCCATTTCCAGATAGGCCCTGAGAACTGATGATTAAGGTATTTATAACAATTTTCTTGGGCAAAGGAAACAAAAACATATCTTTAGTAAAAAAGGAGAAAAGATGAGAAGGATTTCCATGTTTTTCGCAGCTTTTATAGTTGCCTCTCTGACACTTACACTTGGGGCAGCAGATATAAGAATAGCATACTATGACTCCGATCAGATCAGAACAGAGTGGAGTGAGTTTGCAGATGCTCAGTCTAAATTCGACAAAGAGGTTACTGAGCTGCAGGAGAAGGCAGATTCAATGCAGACCAATCTGATTGAAATGCAGACAGAGTATGAGCAGCAGTACCTTATGCTATCAGAAGACAAGAGACAGGAAAAGGAGAGACTCATCGGTGAAAAGCAGGCTGAGTACCAGTCCTTCCTTCAGCAGATTTTCGGTGAAGGCGGTCTTGCCGAGCGTAGGAATGCAGAGCTGACAAGACCACTTGTCGAGAGAATCAGCACTGTTCTTCAAGAGGTAGCCGATGCAGAGGGGTATTCACTAATTCTCGATGTGGCCGGTGTTTACAACAATATTGCCTATATTGATGAGAGTCTCGACATAACAAGCGAAGTAATAGATAAACTCAAAAACTGATGGAAGCAAGAAAGTTAGCAGAACATCTCGGACTTGAGGTCAGGGGTGAGGAGAGTAAGCTCATTACAGGCGTTTGTTCAATAGCCAGCCCCAGACCGGACAATATACTCTTTATTCGCGATAAGAAATATCTTAAAGACTTGAGCGATGTCGGTGCAGTTCTGATAAAGGATGAGCTCGATGACCCGGATATTGCTCCGGCCAGGATTATATCTAATGATCCCCAGAGGGACTTTCTCAAGGTACTTGAGCTTTTTTTCCCTGTGGACGAATTCAAAAACGGTATATCCGACAGGGCATATATTGAAAGAGGCGCGACAGTATCCCCAAATGCCCGTGTCGATGCCTTTGCCACAATATCGGAGGGCAGTATAGTATCCGAGAAGGTCTGGATAGGCTCCGGTGTTCATATCGGTGAGCATGTTCTGATCGGTGCCGGCACAAGGATTCATCCGAATGTTGTCATATATGACGGAACCCTCATTGGCAGAGATGTAATAATACATGCCAACAGCACGATTGGCGCAGATGGATTCGGATATCTGATGAGAGATGGCGAGCAAATCAAGATTCCACAAGTTGGAAAGGTCATGATCGGAAACAATGTCGAGATCGGTGCAAATGTCACCATAGACAGGGCAGCTCTGGATTCGACAATAGTCGGTGATGGAACAAAGATAGATAATCTCGTTCAGATTGCCCACAACTGCGAGATCGGCAAAGGTTGTGCCATCTCAGCCCAGGTCGGCCTCTCCGGGCATACCGTGATAGGGGATACCTGCCTCATAGGCGGGCAGGTCGGCAGTGCGGGGCATCTTTCTGTCGGTAATAACTCGGTGATCTATGCTCAGTCTGGTCTTGCAAAGTCTTTCCCTGAAGGTTCGACAATCTTTGGGACACCTGCAAAGGACTTTAACGATGCACGGCGGGAGCTTCTGCACATTATGAGGTTGCCCAAAATGTTAGAGAGAATAAAAAAACTAGAGGATAAGAGTTGATATGGCGAAGCAGAGAACAATTTCTGAGAGTGTAGAGATAAAGGGAACTGGTCTACACACAGGCCAGAGAGTAACTATGAGGATTCATCCTGCACCACCTGACACCTGGGTTGTATTCTGGCGCAGTGATATCGGTGAAGATGCAAAGGTCAAAGCCATAGCAGAAAACGCCAATGGCGAGCACAAACTCGGCACAATTCTTGAGAATGACAAGTGCAGAGTTCAGACAGTTGAACATGTTCTAGCCGCAGTTACCGGACTGGATATTGACAATGTTCTGATCGAACTTGACGGGCCTGAACCACCGGTGCTGGACGGCAGTGCAATGCCCTTTGTAGATCTCTTCAACAGGGCAGGAGCAGTTGAGCAGGAGGCGAACAGGCAGTACTTTGTAGTCAAGGATGTCATTGAGCTCCACGACCCGTCAAGGCCCTCTGATATACACATGATACCCTTTGATGGTCTTCGTGTAACTGCCATGATAGATTTTCCTGACAAACCGGCACTGAACACACAATATACAACCATGAACAGGCTGGTGGATTTTGCCAATCACTTTGCTCCGGCAAGGACATTCTGCTTCCTTTCTGATGTTGAGAGAATGCTCGCTGACGGATTCATAAAGGGTGGCGACCCCAATAATGCCCTTGTTGTTGTAGACAAAGACTTCACCGACGAAGACCAGAGCTTTTTGCGGAAAAACTTCAATGTCCCCGATGATGAGGAATTAACAGGGGAGAGGGATGGCTTTCTCAATGGTCTCCAGCCAAGATTTTACAATGAACCCGTAAGACATAAAGTAGTGGATCTTCTTGGAGATCTGCGCCTTCTCGGATTCCCGATAAAGGGTCACATAATCGCCGCAAGACCCGGCCATCCTGTGAATGTCGCTCTGGTCAAGAAGATACAGAAGCAACAGGAGAAGCTGGAAATCGCTCGATCCTTCGGAGCAAAGGGTAAGGGCATAGAGATCGGAACAGAGGGCATACATAAAATTCTGCCCCACAGATATCCATTCCTTCTTGTTGACAGGGTCATTGACTTTGAGCAGGGCAAGTGGGCACTCAGCGTTAAGAATGTCACATCAACAGAGCCGTTTTTCCAGGGTCACTTCCCGGGTCATCCTATAATGCCGGGGGTTCTGATCATAGAGGCCATGGGACAAACGGGCGGTTTCTTGCTTTTGAACAAAGAGGAGATGCCGGGAAGCAGTGTCGTGTACTTCCTTGGTGTGGATAAAGTCCGCTTCAGAAAGCCTGTTATACCCGGCGACCAATTGAAAATTTACGTTGAGATGGTTACATTCAAACGTGGTCTCTGTAAGTTCAAAGGTAAGGCCTATGTCGAGGATGACCTCGTTTGCGAAGGTGAGTTCATGGCATCCCTTCAGAGAAAAGGAGAATGATGGAAAAGATACTCATTCGCGATGCAAAACACCACGATGGCGAAACCGTCAAGATTGAGGGATGGCTCAACCATAAGCGTTCACATGGAAAGATTCATTTCCTGAATATGCGGGATGGTACCGGATACATGCAGGGCGTGATGGGGAAAAAGGATGTACCGGAGGATGTCTTCAAGCTTGTTGATGAAATGACACAGGAAACCTCCTTCTGGATGGTTGGAAAACTCAACAAGGACGACAGAGCCCCGGGTGGATACGAGATGCATGTTAAGGATCTCGGGATCTATCAGATTGCTGAAGAGTATCCCATACAGCCAAAGGAACATGGTGTAGATTTTCTTCTGAAGAACAGACATCTATGGCTTAGATCAAGTCAGCAGATATCCATAATGCGTATACGCGACACCATCATATATGCGATTCGGGAATTCTTTAGAAAACGTGGCTTTGTTCTCATCGATTCCCCAATCCTGACGGGGGCTGTGGGGGAGACAACCTCAACACTTTTTGAGACCGAGTATTATGACCTCGGAAAAGCATATCTCGCCCAGACCGGGCAACTATATCTTGAAGCGGCAATTGCTGCACATAATCTTGTATATTGCTTTGGCCCAACCTTTAGGGCAGAGAAATCCAAGACACGGAGACATCTTTCTGAGTTCTGGATGATTGAAGCTGAGGAGGCTTTCTACGACAATAACCAGAACATCGATCTGCAGGAGGATATGATTCTTTATATCATCGAATCTGTCCTGGCTAATAACAGAGAAGATCTGGAAACCCTCGAAAGGGACATCTCGAAGCTCGAAAAGGTTAAAAAACCTTTCAGGAGACTGGCCTACGATGATGCTATAGAGGAACTTCAGAAGGCTGGGTCAGACATTGTGTGGGGTGCAGACCTCGGTGCTCAGGATGAAACACTGATTTCGGAGGCTTCGGATAGTCCTACTTTCGTGATCAATTATCCAAAAAAGGCTAAGGCTTTCTATATGAAAGAGCATCCCGATAATAAAGATCTTGTGTTATGTTCCGACCTCCTTGCCCCTGAAGGTTATGGAGAGATTATAGGCGGTTCACAGCGTGAGGACAACAACGACAGACTCATGGCAAGAATAAGTGAGGAGGGATTGGATCCCGAGTCCTATGGATGGTATCTCGACCTCAGAAGATATGGCTCTGTTCCACATTCCGGGTTTGGTCTTGGAATTGAGAGAACAGTAGCATGGATAACTGGAAGGCATCACGTGAGGGAAATGATTCCCTTCCCAAGGATGATGCATCACATATACCCATAAGAAATGGAGATTTAGATGAAAAGATTAATCATTTTGTTAGTTCTGATTGCCTTTGTTTTTGTCGCCTGCGACAAGAATAAGACCGAAGAGCCAAAAGAGAACCAGACAGAGGCTCAGACCCAAGAGCAGCAGATGGAAGACCCAAGGGAGTCAATTGCAGAGCAGCTTTCAAAGGTTAAACTCGACGAGGAAAAGGTCACAATAGCCGTTGATAAGCTGCCGGTCTGGATAAACGTATCACGCAAGTATGCAGAGCAGCTTCAGACCATACAGGATATGGGACAGGTTGACAATGCGGACTTCGTAGATAAGGTTCCGGGAATGAAAGAGGACCTTGAAAAGGGTGGAATTGATCCCGAGAACTTCTTCCCAATCCTTGAGAAGACTCTTCAGGGGCATATGTTCATGAAGAGCAAGGAGGCCTTTGAGTCCCGTCAGGAGGAATACGAGAAGAATAAGCAGCAGATTGCTGAGCTTCTCCAGGCTCCTGATGTCAGTGAAGAACAGAAGATGCAGTATCAGCAGATGCTCGCAAACATGGAGCGCGAAGAAGAGATGCTCAAGGGAACACCTCCCGGATTCACAGAAGAGGAAATTGAGCTGATCAAAAAGAGGACAGCTGACATCGATGCAATAATCGAGAAGGTTCAGATGGAACAACAGGCTGCAGCACAGCAACAGCAGAATCCCTGATATTGGAAGATATCTTGTTCGGGGGAGTTATTGCTCCCCCTTTTTTTATGGAACTATACACCGACACAGGCATTGTAATCCGAAAAAGACCTTACAAAGAGACTGGTATCATTTTCAAAGTCTTTCTTGAGGGAAAGGGGATGTATTCCTTTCTGCTAAAAGGGACAGGTAAAAGCGGTCTTTTGGGCAGGATTGAATCGACAAATCTAATCGAGATATCATGGATGGCCCGTGAAGAGAGGAACTTGTACATTCCTAAGAAGGTAAGACTCATTGAAGAGTATTTAAAAGTTAAAGAAAACTACACTATTCTGAAGGAAGTTTCGGCGATACTGAAGGATTTAGAGAAGTTTTTACCTGATAATGCGATTTCTCCGACTATTTTCAAGGTCCTTTTGCTTTTTCTGAAGGGGGTTGAAGAAGGCAGAGATATTCTTGCCGGAAAGGCCTGGTTTTACAGGGAACTGCTGAGAGAGCTCGGTGTATTGCCAGAGTTCACACATTGTGGTCGGTGCGGGGGAGTTGATGATCTGCACATATTGAAATCAGGCATTGTTGTATGTAATAAATGCATTAGAGCAGATGACTCCATTCTGGAGGGGGATAAGGCAATACTCAGCGACATAGCACGAAGGAAAATGAGGGAAACACAGAAGATCCTTGAGCTTCTTATGACATACCGAAACAGACTTATTTAGATCAATTAATTAAGTTAAATAAGTTAAGTTAAAGGATAAAGTAAAAAGGGGGCATTTAAGCCCCCTTTAAATATAAATATATGAATACTATCAGGTGCCTATGTCCCAGCTTGCAAGGTATTTTTCCTGTTTCTGGGTCAGCTTGTCTATTGTTATGCCCATTGACTGGAGCTTGAGTGAGGCAATCCAGTTATCAATATCCTCTGGTACATTATGTACATCTACAGCAAACTTGCCATTATTCTTGACTACATACTCTCCTGTCAGAGACTGAAGCGCAAAGGACATATCCATGACCGATGCCGGATGTCCCTCTGCAGTAGCGAGGTTTACGAGTCTGCCTTCACCAATTATGAAAACACTCTTTCCACCTGGGAGCACATATTGATCCACAAGATGTCTGACATTGCGGACCTTCTCATCAGCAAACTGCTCAAGATCTTTGACATCAAGCTCAACATCAAAGTGACCAGAATTACATACAATGGCTCCGTCTTTCATTGCCTTGAAGTGTTCAAGGCGTATGACGGAAATATTACCAGTGATAGTGACAAAAATATCGCCAATCTGGGCGGCCTTTTCCATAGGCATAACCTCATAGCCATCCATTTTGGCCTCAAGCCCTTTAACAGGGTCAATCTCTGTGATGATAACCCTCGCACCATGACCTTTTGCTTTTAGTGCAACACCTCTGCCGCACCAGCCATAACCGGCAACAACAATTGTCTTGCCTGCTATAAGCATATTCGTTGCACGAATGATTCCATCGAGTGTGGACTGTCCGGTGCCGTATCTATTGTCAAAGAGGTGCTTGCACTGCGCATCGTTGATCGCAAAAACCGGGAAAAGCAGCTTTTTGTCCTGTGCAAGTGCCTTAAGCCTGATGACTCCGGTTGTGGTCTCTTCCATCGAAGAGAGGATATTCTTTGCCTTTGTGTCCTTGTATTCTGTGTGGAGCACAGAAACAAGGTCGGCACCGTCATCGTGGGTAATATGTGGATCATGGGAAAGACACTGATGTATGTGCTTATAATATGTCTCTGTATCCTCACCATTTATTGCATATGTCTCAATGCCGAAATCTTCTACAAGGGAAGCTGCTACATCATCCTGCGTGGATAGAGGATTTGATGCACAGAGTTTGAGGTGGGCTCCACCTGCGGCAATGGTCCTTGCCAGATTTGCTGTCTCGGTTGTGACGTGAAGACATGCTGCAACCTTAATGCCCTTGAGGGGCTTCTCCTTTTCGAATCTTTCGCGGATTGCTCTGAGAACGGGCATTTCCCTCTCGGCCCAGATAATCCTCTTCTTGCCCTCCGAGGCTAAGGCTTTGTCTCTAATGTCGAAATCCATTTTTCCTCCTGTGGATCATGTTTTTCAAATAACCTTATAAAATATGGATTTTCTGAAATCAGGCAAAGCCTATTTTTTATAGCTGTTGTGATGACAGAACTCCGAAAAGCTTTTCCGTGGAGGCCTTTTCCTTTCGTCATGGAGTTGTTTTTCTGAGAGTTCTCCAACGGGAACCTCGCTGTGCTTGCCTACTATTGTCAAGGCTATGAGCTGCATATCATCGGGTATATTGAGAATCTCCTTGGCCTTGCTCTCGCTGTAGCCGGCAATTGTATGTGCCACAAGTCCGAGATCCCACGCCCTGAGCATCAGGTAGGCCGTCGCCATACCCGTATCGAAAAGATTATATATCCTTCCATGGACAGAGCAGTCGTCTTCTTCCTTGCTGACAACGGCTATTATCATGCTCGCACCCTTTGTCCAGGTATTACCACGAGACATAGCTGTCTGCATCAGCTCAAGTTGCTTCTCATCCCGAATAAAAATATAGTTCCATGGCTGATTGTTGAAGCAGGATGCAGAGAGCGAAGCACATTCTGCCAGATCCTGGACTATCTCGTCGGAAATATCCACATTTACAAGACTTCTGTAGGATCTTCTCTTATGTATGATTTCCCTGAGTTGCATCTATCTCCTGTTCATCTTTAATATTCTCAGCTTAAAAGGCCTTCGATGATCAGATCTGCTGCATCATCTTCACTAAGACCTCTTGACATGAGTGTCTCAAGCTGCTTATTGTCGACAGAACCTATTGCAGCTTCATGGGTTACATGGGCCTTCGCATTTCTTACATCGACAACTGGTATGGCATTGGCACGGCCATTATCCTTGACAATTTCCTTGCAGTCAACATGGCCTCTGGCATAGTCGCCATCTGCTGTTATGGTATTGAGTACCTTTGCTTCGGCATTATCCCTGACTGCGATCTTGGATGTCAGAACTCCCACCGAATGCTTGCCCTTGAGATGGCTCTTCTCGTTGATCTTGATGATGTCGTTCTGTCTGCCGTTTATTTTAGCCATCATATCGACAAGCCCGTAGTCTTCCACAAAAGTCTCATAGTCCAGGTCGATCAGGCCCACCGAGCCTTTGATGAGGTCAAACTCGGATTTGAACCGCGCCCTTTTTCCTACGTACACCTCGGCTTTGGCGATAACCTTGACACCGCCATGTTGACCGTGAACATGTTTTTCCTGATACTCATATCCTGCACCCTCTGCAACCACTATCTTTGCATCCATGATATGTTCAATATCCTCTGAATTGGCAAAGACGCAGTGGGCAAGTATGCTAATTGACGCATCTCTATGAATATTTATATCCATTTTAATGATCTGCTTCCCTCGCTTTGGGAGCATACCAAAACAGATGTGAACTTTCTTCTCGATCTTGATGCCATCGTCCACATAAATTTTTGCATCAATACCGTTTTCAATCTCGTCTATATCAACATTGAGACCTGGAACACTCGAAAGACCAAGAACCTTGCCATGATTGACCACTATGTGAGCTGCATCAGGGTCATGCATGAAGCTGTCACCCTCACCGGTCTGAGACAAAAGCAATCCGATCGGGTCTTTTGCTGGCTGTTCAATCTTGAAGTCCATCATTCACCGTCCTTTTCGAAGGCTACCGCAGTATCCTCTTGAGGAACATTCTTGTGGTCACAGGGGAGGCAGACATCCCGGAAATCATGGAGTATTTTATCAATGCCCCCCTTTCTGATTAGCTGTCCGTTACACAGCAGAAATGCATGTTCGGCCTTCTTGAGCACTTCCTTAGAGTGGGTTATCAGTAGAACAGTTGTACCCATTTTCTTTAGTATCTCAACCGCATCGAATATTCTGTGAATGGACTCTATGTCGATACCTGAGTCAGGTTCATCGAGTATTGCCACGCGAGGTTGCATGGCAAGGATAGAGGCAAGCTCGACCTTCTTTCTTTCTCCACCTGACAGTGAAGGGTCAACGGCTCTTTCCATGTATTTCTCCGGTTTCAAACCCGCCATCTCCATAGCCCTCTCCACACTTCCGATAGACTTATCCTTTGCTCCTGCCTTTATGAAACTCTTTACGGAAAGTCCTTCAAATCTTGCAGGCTCCTGCCATGCCATAGTGATTCCCAGCTTGCCCCTCTGATCAATGTTCAGATGTTTTATGGATTTTCCATCCAGCAGGATGTCTCCACGGTGGTCTCTGTAACCGGAAAGACCCATTATTGTGCTTGCCAGGGTGGATTTGCCGGCACCATTTATCCCTACAACAGCATGGACATGTCCCTCCCAGAATTCAATTGAGAGATTTTTAAGTATAGTCTTTCCGTCTATCTCCAATGTCAGGTCTTTAACCTCGAGCATCTTTCAGCCTTTCTATAACCTTTTCCACATGTCCGTTTACCCTGACCTTTTCCCATTTCTCGACTATCTCGCCTTCGGGGTTGATCAGAAAAGTGCTTCGTACAACCCCCATGTACTCCCGTCCATAGTTCTTTTTGAGCTGCCAGACACCATATTCTTTCATTACTTCTTTCTCTATGTCGGATAGTAGAAGAATGTCAAGATTATGCTTCTCTATGAATTTATCGTGGCTTTTCGTACTGTCAGGACTGATTCCGATTATCATCGCCCCTTCCTTCTCGAAGGCGTCCTTCATCTCGGTGAAATCCAAAGCCTCACGAGTACAACCGGATGTGTTATCTTTGGGGTAGAAGTAGAGTACAATCCATTTTCCTGCGTAGTCATCCAGGCAATGTCGGCTATCATTCTTGTCGGGCAGGCAGAATTTTGGTGCTCTTTCCATGTCAGCCCTCACATACTTTGATTATCTCATCGATATCTGGCAACTGGGGTATATCGTAGACCTGATAGTGGATGATTTGACCCTCTTCATCGATCAAAATATTGCATCTGCCGGAAATACCTGCCTTCTCAATGAAACAGTCAAAGGTTTTGGCAACTCCGCCATGTGGCCAGAAATCGCATAGCAAACTTGTCTTCTCTATCCCAAGGCTTGAAGCCCATGCTTTCTTACATGGAGCATGATCAACAGAAAGACCGAAGACGATAACATTGAGTTTTTCGAAGGTGTTTTGATGCTCCTCAAGGGATTTCATCTGCTCGGCACAGACCCCTGTCCATGCAAGTGGATGCCAGGAGAGAAGTACTTTTTTTCCCTTCAAGTCAGACAGTTTCCATTCTTTGTCGTTCTGATCTTTAAGTACGAAATCCGGTGCTGTGTCACCCTTCTTCAGTTTTGGTGAATAGGCCATTTTGCCTCCTTTAGCTGGGATCAATTAATTTTTGGACTGCTTTAATTCTTTCAGCTCTCGAATGTTTGTGGGATGAGGGGTTGGAATTACCTTGAAGGAGATCTTCATATGTTTCCTTGTCCTCCTGCCAGATTACACCAGTATATATTTTATCCTTATTCCTTGCTATTTCAAAGGCTTTTTCTTTTGTGTCAACCGACCTCTCAAGGGGAAGTGTCTTCTCCTTGAAGGTTTTGTACTGGTTGTTATAGGATACGCATGACTGGAGAACATCAACTATGGAAAATCCTTTATGCATGATTGCCGCCTTGATTGTGCTAACTGTTGTTTCCATGTCAAGGGGAAATACCCTTGATACAAAGGTAGCCCCGGCTTCTAGAAGCAGCGACAGTGGATTAAGCGGGTCTTCAAAGCTGCCACCTGGCGTAGAGGGTCCACGGAAACCCCTTTCTGAGAGCGGTGTAAACTGACCTGTAGTCAGTCCATAGACACCGTTATTATGGACAATCACTGTTATATTGGCATTGCGCTTTGCGGCAAAGATCAGATGGGAAAGTCCTTCACCAAAGGCAGAGCCATCGCCTTCGTGTGTGACGACATATAGATCTGGATTCCCGATTTTGATGCCCTGCGCTGTTGAAACAGAGCGGCCATGGAGTGAATAGAGCCCGGAAAGAGGAAAATAGTCAAAGATCTTTCCGTGACAGCCTATGCCGGCTGACATAACAATATTATCCCTGGAAATACCATCATCTTCGAGGGCATCGACAGTTTTGCTCATTGCTCTGAGTATTCCGAAGTTTCCACAACCCGGACACCAGGTATTTTCTGTTTTGAGGTTTTTCACAGTGAACCTCCAATCTCTTTGATACTTTTGTGCAGTTCTTGCGGGTCAAATGCTCTTCCATCAAAACGACGAACTCTGTCCTTCGGTTTGATGCCCGTCTTATCCTTCAACAGTATCTCGAATTGTCCACCTACACTCTGTTCAATCACAATTGACTTTTTATCTTTATACCTCTCAAACTCCCAGACAGGGAAAGGTTCGAGAAAAACTGGCTGGACTACCATCACATCCTCAAGTCCTTTGATGGCTTCGAGAACACTGAGGGTTGTAGAGCCCCAGGTGAAGATTACAAGATTACCGTCACCATAGGTCTTAACGGTTTCAATATCTTTCAGATATGTTTTCAGACTCTCTGTTTTTCTATGTCTTTTCATATGTTTCTGAGCTATCATCTCCGGCTTTTCCGTTGTTATGCCGGCTTCGTCGGATTCGTAGCTGTTCCATTTAATCATTGACGGAGAAGGCGGAAAGGCCATGCCTGATATGCCACTTTCAGTGTCTACATAGCGTTTGTAATGATCGTTATCCATATTCTTTACTTCCAGCCAGATAGGTTCTTCCAGGTTTACAGATGCTCTGCTTTCGGATAGATGTTTCTCGGTCAACAGAATCGCGGGTGTCTGGAAACGCCATGAAAGTTCAAGGAGGGTACCACTCAAGAGAAAGGCATCTTCAAATCCGGCAGGGGAGGCCACAATTCTCGGGAACTCCCCCTGTCCTGGGTGAAGACTGAAAAGAAGGTCGGCTTGCTCTGTATATGTCGGCACACCTGTAGATGGACCTGGTCTCTGGGAGAGTATAGTCAGCAATGGAACCTCTGCCATTCCTGCCAGCGAAAATGCTTCCTCCATGAGTGCAAAACCTCCTCCGGAAGTTCCGACCATAGTTCTTGCACCTGTAAAAGCCGCGCCAATGGCCATGTTGATGACCCCAATCTCGCTTTCAGCATGAACCATTGTTACACCAAGTTCTTTGCCCTGCTGAGCATAGAAATGCATAATCGAAGAGGCAGGGGTCATTGGATATCCAAAATATGTATCCAAGCCGCTAAGTGCAGCACCAAGTGCAATGCACTCATTCCCGGAGAGGACAGGGACTATCCCTTTCTCAGGCTGAATCTTCAGTCTGACATCTAACTCACCGAGTGCATTGTAAATATCGCTGGCAAATTCGAAATTATTCTCAATGTCCTTTCCATACTTTCTTTCAATGATCTTCTTAATATCGTCTAATGAAAGACCTGTCACCCTACAAAAGGATACAACAGCAGTCAGGCCAATACGCAATTCATCCATTGGATATTTTTTGGCTAGGTCGGTCATTGGTATACCAATGCCTTTTTCATTGCTGCTCTCGTCTGAATTGTAGATAAGAACGCCATTGTCTGCAAGGTGGGGAAGGTGCATCTTCAAACTTCTGTCATCCAGTGCTACTATCAGATCGCAGCTCATGTAGTGGCTGTAAATCTTATCCTCGGAACAGGATACAACCGAAAAATTGTGTCCCCCCTTTATCAAGCTCTGGTAGTCATCCATCTGGAAAACAGAATATTCTGATTCGGCCATCAATTCTGCAACTACGCCACCGGCCTTCTTAACCCCCTGACCTGCTCTGCCGCCGACAAGAAATGTAAAAAGCATATTTCCTCCTTCAATTATTGCATCAATGTCATTCATATCTATATATAACTGCCCCATTATTATTAACATACGGAAATTTAAGCATTATCGCAATAAAAAAGGCCGACCATATCCGGTCGGCCAGAAAGCAATAGAAGAATCTACTATTTGAAAACGTCAGTCATGTCGGTCTTCTCCCAGGTGAACTCGGGGAGTTCTCTACCGAAGTGGCCATAGGCTGCAGTTTTGCTGTATATTGGTCTCTTCAGTTTGAGATGGGATATGATTCCCTTGGGTGTAAGCGGGAAGCCCTTTCTGATCATACTTTCAATCTCAGTGTCTGGTACTGTTGATGTGCCATAGGTATCGACAAAGACCGAGACCGGGTGGGCAACACCGATACAATAAGCGAGCTGAATCATGGCCTTTCTGGCTATCCCAGATGCTACAAGATTTTTAGCGATATATCTTGCCATATATGTGGCACTTCTGTCAACCTTGGAGGGATCTTTACCGCTGAAAGCTCCGCCTCCGTGTGAACCGATGCCACCATAGGTATCGACAATAATCTTTCTTCCAGTAAGACCTGCATCTGCAACAGGACCACCAAGAACAAATTTTCCGGTGGCATTGATGAAATATTCAGTCTTTTCATCGAGGAGCTCAGAAGGGATAACCTTCTTTATAACCTCGCGCTTGATATCTGATCTCAGAGAGCTCTGATCTATATGTGCTGCATGTTGTGATGCCACTACCACTGAACGTACACGAACCGCAGTATCGCCGTCATATTCTATGGCCACCTGAGTTTTGCCGTCGGGGCGGAGATAGTCGAGGATGCCCTCATGTCTTACAAAGGCAAGACGCTCAGCAAGTCGATGGGCAAGGGTTATCGGCAAGGGCATCAGTACATCTGTTTCATCGGAGGCATAGCCAAACATAATGCCCTGGTCTCCTGCGCCCTGCTCGTGATCCGGATTTTCATCAACGCCCATAGCTATGTCGGGCGACTGCTGGTCGATGGATGTAATGACCGCACAGTTCTCGAAATGAAAGCCTGCTTTTGGATCTGTGTAGCCAATTTTCTCTATCGTATCCCTCACAAGAGAGGGAATATCGACATAGGTCTTTGTCGAGATTTCGCCGCCGACCATTACGAGACCTGTGGTTGCAAAAGTTTCGCAGGCAACTCTTCCATCCGGATCATCTTTGAGGACAGCGTCTAAGACGGCATCGGAAATCTGGTCACAGATCTTATCGGGGTGACCTTCTGTGACGGATTCCGATGAAAACACATACTTTCTTGCCATTTTCTTCTCCTTTATTCTGATTTTTCTTTGACTATTGACCAGTCACCAAGGGTTACCTGTCCCGGCGCACCTTGGTAGAAGGCTGCATTTCCTATAACTGTTTCCTTGAGAATAGCCGTGCAGACCGACGATTCGGAGCCAATTATCGAATCGGATATTATGCAGCGATTTATCTTTGCAGAAGGACCAATTGAGACATAGGGACCAATCACCGAGTTCTTTACATCAGCAGTTGGATCGATTGAGACAGGAGGTACTACCAGGCAACCTTCCGCCATTACATCATTCTGTGTTGTATCGAGGAGCAGCCGGTTTGTTTCAAGGAGAGCTTCAGTTGTTCCACAATCGAACCAGTCTGTGATTTTAACCCAGGAAAAGCTCAGCCCATCGTCGATCATCTTTGCAAGAGCATCGGTGAGTTGCAATTCACCACGGGTAAAATTTCTATTATCCCATAGATTACATAGATTTATATTTAGTTGTTTCGTGTCATTTATAAAATAAACACCAGTAACAGCCCAATTTGTTTTTGGTTTATCTGGCTTCTCAACTACAGATATTATTCTATCTCCCTCGATCTCTGCCACACCGAATCGACGGGGATCCTCAACTTCTTTCAGCCCCAGGGCATTCTTCTTTCCTGATACAATCCGCCTGAGGTCTGTTCTAACTATTGTATCACCCAAGATAATCAGGACTGGTTCATCCTGACCAATTTTGTCCAGAGCTAACATCACAGCATAACCAAGCCCCAAAAGCTTCTCCTGAAAGACAAAATCGACCTTAACCTCAGACTTATATCTGTCGGTGATAAACTCTCTCACCTGCCTTGAAAGATGCCCGACAACGAGGACAAATTCTTCAATACCTATGTCAATCAGTTCATCCATTATATGTGCAAGGATAGGCTTTCCTGCAACTGGAAGGAGGGGTTTGGGTATAGTCTGGGTAAAGGGTCGCAGCCTCTCGCCAACCCCCGCAACCGGTATAATGGCCCTCATGATTGAGCCAGCCTTTTCTTGAGGTTTTCGATGATTGTAACAGGAGTCGGGTCTACTTCGTTCAGAATAGCAAGGTAGTAGCTTGTAAAATCCGCCAGATGAACAGAGTAAAGAACCTTTTGAAGTCTGTCTTTTCCCTCTGGTCTGATTATAATTGGATCGATGCCCTTGGCCTTCATCTGGTCGATGGTCAGCTCCATTCGCTTGTGAACCCTGGGATGAATCTCGCTGTCCATTATAAAAACAGGTCTAAAAAGGGGATAGAGCTGTCCAAGTATCTCCATACCCACAATCTCATTGTGGTTCATCTCGGGAAGAACTGAAGAGTAGGCGAGTACCTTTGCATTCTCCTCTATCTGACCCCTGAATCTTGTCCCGACCGCCTGCCATACATCCGTAGCAGTATAGATGACCGCAAGACCGGTATACAGCTTCAAAGCCAGTTTTCTTGCAGGATTATCGCTTCTTTTGGCTGCCAACTCTTTGCCAATTTCCAATAGCCAATTGGCGGCTTTTCTGAGATTCTGAATATCTTCCCTGATAATATTCATGCTGGAAAGGGCAGAGAAAAGTGCACTGAAAGAATATCCAAAAGCTGCCCTCGGTGGTAATCCAGGAGGAAGGCTGACACATGGAATACCTCTCTTATTGGCCCAGCTTCCAAGTTTACCACCCGTAGTTATGGCGAGGAAATGCTCTGTTTTTGTTGAACATTCCTCAAGGGCAGAAAGGGTTTCCTCAGTGTTTCCTGAATAGCTTGATGCTATAACCAGAGTTCCCGACGATATCCACCCGGGCACCGTGTATTTTTTGTTTACCTCGAAGGGTACACGGATTTTATCCTCGAAAAGTGAGACTATCATATCGCCGGATATGGCAGAGCCTCCCATGCCGAGATAGAGGATATTCTCATATTCAATTGGGCTTGGTAGCTTGGTTTTTTCCGCGATATCGATACCAGCCAGGATATTCTGTGGGAAATCAACGATTTTTTGAAACATGTTGGAAGGGTCTCTGTCGATAAAGTTCTCAGGGAAAAGATGCATCTTACCTCCATAGGTACCTAATTAACCTATTAAAATAAGGTATTGGACAGCTAAGTCAATATCTATTGACTCAAGCCCGAGACACTCTATATTCACACTGTTTCAAGAAGGGAGTAAACTATGAGATGGTTTTTTTTATTTCTTGCATTGTTTGCAATCTATGCCCAATCTGATGATTGCTATAGAAAGCGAAGACTTGAGCTGGTTCTGAGACCCGATAATCAGAAGACCGAAATTTTCACAACCCACCAACAATTAGCTCAGAGCGATCTTGACCGCAATGACCTTTTGAAGATTGAAAGATGGTTTGTCAGGGATATTGACGGTGTCATAGACGATGTTGAACTTCTAAGAAGGGCGGGGCTTGACAAGGTTGCCGAAGATATTCAGATGGAATATGAAAAGGACATTAAATCCCGTCAGATACAGTTCTTTGTCGGCCTGCCTTTGGGGATGGGTATGACAACAGCCGGTGGATACTGGCTTTCGCAGTCTCTGGCAAAGGAGAACAAGCCCACGCTTGAAGTAGCAGGTGGTATGATACTCGCCGCCGGCGGTGTTGGAGTTGTCTATGGTGTCATTCAGAGATACATTACAAGAAACAACACGGATATCTATGACCACAAAGTCAGAAAGACCCAGGTCATGGATATAGTAGACCGTATGAACCGACAGATAAGGGCTGAATGCGAGCACCAGAACTGAAAAACTATTCCCTTCAGACAATTGAATCTATACTCAGGCAGAAATCCGATTTCAGGGAGGTTAGAGCCCTTGAGGGTTTCAGTGCTGCTCTGGTCTCAGCTCAAAAGGCCAAAGGCAGAACCCTTCTTGTTGCTCCTGGTGATAGGGCAAATCAGATATTTCATAATCTGAGGAAGCTCGGAAAAAATTCCCTCTATTTCCCTGAGAATATGGTCCTTCCATACGAGGACAAACCACCGGAGAGCTCATTCGCTGCCTTCAGAATCAAGACTCTAATGGAGCTTCTGGATCGGGAAGAAGTGATAGTAGTTTCAACCCCTGAAGCTCTATTCTATCCATTGCTTCTGCCGGAAATATTGAAGATTAAGACATTATCCATATCCAGAGGTGAGAGGATTAATCCGCTTGAGCTGAGCGAGAGGCTTATTGATCTGGGATATGGGCGCGAGGAGCAGGTTGAGTTACTTGGCAGCTTCTCACGCAGAGGTGATATAATCGACATCTTTTCACCAACATATCCAGACCCCATCAGAATTGAAACAGAATGGGACGAGGTAGGCAGAATAAGCATCTTTGCCGCTGAGAATCAGAGCTCATACAGACAGGCCGATAGTGTGAGAGTCATTCCCCCTGACGAATGGCGCGCTAAGGTTCATGATTCTGAGGATATCTCCGGTGCTATTGGTCATTTCTGGAACGGCAGCCTCCAGAGCTCAGTATCATTTGTATCGAAACTCTTCGGCAAAGGGGGCTACTTCGATAACACAATACTGATTGAACTGGAGGAGATTGACGCATGTTTCCACGATCTCTATGACAAAGCGGAGCTCTTTTTCGACAGATTCGGAGATGGTAGGGCAACACCTGAGACAATATTCGAAAGACCATCGGAGACTGTTAGTTCGCTAAAAGAAAAAGCGATATTGATAGAGTCAATGGATGGTGAAAATATCGGCATTGACAGCCCCAGTGGTATTTATGCCGAGGGTGTCCTGATGCCGCCTTTTGACGATGGAAATGCGGTCTTTTATACAGACAGCCCTTCAGGCAGGGATCGTGTCAAAACTTTGTGCCTGAAATATCCCGGTATTAGGGACATGGACTCCGGACTTCTCGGTGGTTTTGTGATTTTAGACAAAGACAGGCGAATTGGTGTGATAACCGATCAGGAAGTGATAAGAAGGAATCCGCCGCAGCCCAAGATTCACATCTATCGAGAAAGTACAGCCTTTTTGATGGCCTCCGATCTCGGCGAAGGCGACTATGTTGTCCATCAGGATCACGGCATTGGTATTTTTAGAGGTTTGAAGAGCATCGATTTCGGTGGGAGACCGACAGAGTGCCTTGAGCTTGAGTATGCAGAAAAGGCTAAGCTCCTCGTCCCAATAGAGGACTTCCATCTTGTCCAGAAGTACTTCGGGCAGGCGGGAACACTTAAGCTGTCAAAACTTGGGGGTTCAGGCTGGAGCAAAACCAAGGAAAGGGCACAGAAATCCATTAGGGCTCTGGCAGGGGAGTTGCTTCATATAGCGGCCCTGCGTGAAGCCATGGAGGGCTTTTCCCATCCCGAGGCAATTGAGTTCAGAGATATTCTTGATGCTACATTTCCTTACGAGACCACAGATGATCAGAAAAGGGCTATAAGTGAGATTGATGAGGACCTCTCCCTGCAGTCACCTGCTGACAGATTGCTATGTGGAGATGTCGGCTTTGGAAAGACAGAGGTTGCAATTAGGGCTGCGGCAAGGGTTGTAGCGGGTGGAAAACAGGTGGCAGTTCTTGTCCCTACAACAATCCTTGCACAACAGCACTACCAGACCTTCAGGAGCCGATACGAGGATTTACCGGTGAGAATCGAGGTTTTTTCAAGATTTGTCGCAAAGGGCGATCAGCGCAGGATTATCGATCATCTCGGCGATGGAAAAGTTGACATTATAATTGGTACTCATAGACTCCTTTCAAAGGATGTCAGTTTCAAAAATCTTGGTCTTCTGATAGTTGACGAGGAACAGAGATTCGGTGTGGCAGACAAGGAAAAGATCAAGAAATACAGAGCAAATATTGACATCCTTACCCTCACCGCAACGCCCATTCCCCGTACACTCTCATTTTCCATGGGTGGTCTCCGGGATTTGAGCATAATAGCTACCCCCCCTGAACAGAGACTGCCTATCTTCACAAAAATGATCTCCTTTGACGAAAGCCTGATCAAGGAGGCAGTTAATAAGGAGATTGAAAGGGGAGGACAGGTCTTCTTCCTTCATAACAGGGTCAAGACAATCAGTGCCATGTATTCCTTCCTTCACGGGCTTTTTCCTGAGCTCAAGATTGGGATAGCCCACGGGCAACTCCCATCCCAGAAGCTGTCCAGGGTGATCGAAGAATTCCGTGACGGGAGATACCAGATACTTCTGACTACGACCGTCATCGAGGCTGGCACAGATATTCCAAGTGTAAACACAATACTCATAAACCGTGCTGATAGATTCGGTATTGCCGATCTCTATCAGCTTAGAGGTAGAGTCGGCAGGGGTGGAGTCCAGGCCTTTGCTTATCTTATCACCCCTGAGTATAAGCTCATTACAACTAGTGCGAGGAAAAGACTGAAAGCAATACTATCCCATACACAACTCGGCAGTGGATTCAACCTGGCAATGAGGGATCTTGAGATCAGAGGTGCCGGGGATATCCTTGGGAAAAAGCAGTCTGGTGTGATATCACAGATTGGGATGTCGCTATACTCTAAACTGCTTTCCCAGACAGTTTCCCAGCTCAAGAACGAATCTGCGGTATTGTTTGCACCACCTTCGATTGATCTCGACTTTCATATCGGAATTCCCTCCAAATACATCCCATCTGCCCAGCAGAGAATACAGATATATCAGCGTGCTTTCACCGTTTCGACAGAAAAGAAATTAAAGGCTGTTTTCACCGAAGTACGCGACAGATTCGGAAATTTTCCCGAGGATGTCAGGCAACTGGAAGAATACCTTGAGGCAAGAATTATTGCCAGCACTATACCTGTGACAGCAATATCCCTAAAGGGTAAATACACTTCGATAGTCTTCCAGAAGGAGGGTGCGCCGACCCTTTATGACCTTACTAGAGGGATTATCGACAATAATATCATTGCCGGCTTTGACTTCAATCCCAATCTCATACTGAAGATTCAAAGACCGGGCGAGGAAACCCAGCACCTTGTCACACTTAACATAGCTCTCAGACAACTAAGGGACTGGTTTAACAATGGGAAAGGATAAGCTCTTGACTTTCTCTTGCGAAAACCACAAATTTGTCAGATAATGCGAATCTGGACATTGGACAAAGGAAATACCAGAACGAAGGTCATTGTGTTCGAGAGACTGGCCAGAAGAGACTCCGGAAACATTGTTGAGATCAGAACTCCGCAGGGCGAAGTAGAGTGCTTTCGTTGGGAACAGGTCGATAACATATCCGGAGAGCCTGTAGTTTATTCTGATGTAACCTACACTCAACACCCTGCTGGTTGGCTTGGTCTTAGAGTAGATAACCCAGCTCTTCAGATCGAATACTCAACGAAAGAGAGTCTTGGAACAGACAGAATTGCAGCCGCAATCTCTGTGAGTTCAGAGTATTCGGACAGGACTCTTATAGTTGATGCAGGAACCTTCACAACCTGTGATATAGTCGAAAAGGGCATCTTTTATGGGGGTGCCATAATGCCGGGACTGGATGGTCTTGTTGAGATATCTGAAAAAGCAGAAGGATTAAGGGGCTATGCACGCTCTGCAGCCAACTCTGTCAGGAAAGGCTGCAGGGGAATATATCCGGGTGACTCAACGCTTAACTGCTTGATTAACGGTTATTACAGGCAAACAGTTAAAGCTATACATGATATGGCTAAGGATGTGAAGAACATTGTCTTCACAGGCGGTGACGGGCTTTATCTGTCTCGGCATTTCGACGCTCCATATGATCCAATTTTAGTTAACAAAGGATTACTGCTATTCTATCTACAGACAGGAGAAAGATGAACAAAGATCTCTTCGAGTATCAGGGCGCAATTCACATACACACTACCGATTCCGATGGCTCAAAGAGTCACGACGAAATAATTGAGCTTGGTAAGAAATACAATCTCGATTTTCTTATGTTTACAGATCATCACACACTCAAAGGCATAGACAAAGAGGGCATATACGACAGGCTTGTAGCTCTGGTGGGATACGAAATAAACGATAAAGATGAGAACAATCACTATCTTGCCTTTGGTCTTGATGAGGTACTCCCAAATAATCTCGAGGCCCATCAATATGTATCCCAGGTCAGACGAAAAAAGGGTTTGGGTATCATTGCCCATCCTGATGAGGTCAGGGAACACCCCAAATACAGGGCCTATCCCTGGACAGACTGGAGCATCAGGGGATATGACGGTATTGAGATATGGAACCATATGTCTTCCTGGATGGAGAAGGCAACAGCAGGCAATATGCTCAAATTTCTCCTCAGCCCAAGGAGCAGTCTTGTCTCTCCGACAAGAGAGATCCTCGATATCTGGGACAGAGAAGCACAGAAGAGAAAAGTGCTGGGCATCGGCTCTATCGATGTCCATGCAATACCATATAAAATAGGACCCTTCAAACTGACAATTTTCCCATACAAGGTTCAACTCAACTCAATCCGAACACATATAATCACTAAAAAGCCCATGTCTAAGGATTTTAACGAGGCAAAGGGTATGATTCTCGATGCACTCAAAAGATGCAGGACATTCTTCTCAAACTACAGACTTGGTAGTGCCATGGGCTTCAGGTTCTGGGCTGAGGCAGGTAACAGAACAGCCATGATGGGAGAATCAATAGAGGCTCATCCTAGACTCAATTTCTATGTCGAGCTCCCGGAAGAGGCGGATATTCACCTCTACCATAACGGCGAAAAGGTTATTGAGTACCATGGAAAAAGTGCAGTATTCAGGCTGGAGAGACCCGGTGTAGCCAGAGTTGAAGTGATCAAAGATGGAAAGGGCTGGATATATTCCAATCATATACACATACGAAAATCAAGACCCAAGAATACATCTAACGGTCATTCCGGTAGAACGAACAAACCCAGGGGACAGCAACATCAGAGCAAACCCAGGGGGCAACGTCCACGCCGCAGGGACTCGAAATAGGGAGCCATGTATCTATCCCGCTTGGAAATATTCGGGTTCAAGTCCTTTGGTCAGCGTGTCAAAGTCGACTTCAAAAATGCCGTCTCTGCAGTCATTGGTCCGAATGGAACTGGCAAGACAAATATCATCGATGCGATAAGATGGGTCATTGGTGAAAGAAGGATCAAGCTCCTCCGCGGAGGAAGCCTCGATGATGTTATATTCAAGGGGACATCAACCAAAAAAGCTCTAAACATGGCTGAGGTTACCGTCACTTTCGAAGAATGTCTTGGTCTTCTCGACTTCGATCCCGATACTTCAAGGTTGACCATTACAAGACGTGCCTTCCGCGATGGCAATTCGGAGTTCATCATGAACGGCAGACCGGTGAGGATGAAGGATGTTCGCCAGACCCTTCTGGCAGTGGGCATATCCTCAGGTGTATATAGTATTATCGAACAGCACATGATGAAACAGATCATAGATGAGGATCCTGATTCCAGGCGCATGCTCTTCGAAGAGGCAGCGGATATACTTAAGTTCAAAAGCGATAGAATTGCAACAGAGGGAAAGCTCGACACTACACTCCAGGACATGGAGAGGGTTGAGGACATCAAAGACGAGATAAAAAAGAATGTCGACAGGCTTCGAAAGCAGGCCAGCAGAGCCAAAAGGTACTCCAATCTCAAGGAAGAAAAGGATGCACTGGAGCGAAGCATTGCCTTTACAGAACACAGAAAGTTCTCAGCCAAGCTCGAGGAAATCATAGGTAATCTCAAGATACTTGAAGATAATATGTCCCTTCACAGAAAAGAAAAAGCTGAGATTTATTCGGAAGAATCCAATGAAAAACAGCTTGAGAAAGATGCCCGAGAATCACGTGAAGAAGTGGCACAGGAGCTTTCTGACTCCCAGAAGACAGTGTCTCGGCTTGAAACCGATATAGCCGTCTGGAAGGAGAAAATCAAGCAGGCAGATTCCGAGATTGAGAGGGCACATCGGGAGAAGACAATCGCGAAAGAGAAGATATCAGAGCTGTCTATTGAAGAGGATGAACTTGAGGAACAGAAGGAGAAGCTCAACAGAGAACTCCCGGCTCTGCGAACAAATGAAATCGAAAAGCAGATCAGCGAAGTGGATCTTGAGGTTCAGAAATTACGACAGTCCCGAAGTAAACTCTACGAGACAAAAGAGGATATCGAGCGCAGGAAATGGCAATGGCAGCAGAGCAATAAACAGCTCACAGAGAGAAAAGAGAATCAGAAGGATAATCTTTATCATGTTCTATCCCGCATTTCGGAGCTTGAAGAAAAGTTGGAGGAAAAGGAAAAAACCTCGGTTGGTTTTGCTGTTGCTGATCTTGAAAATGAGATTGAACACAATAGAGTGGAGCTCGAGAACCTTACCTCTGCAAGACGAGATATCGAGAGACATCTCTCAAAAACCCGTGATGCTGTCATAGAAAAGGATGGCGAGATAAGCCGTATACGCGGCGAGCTTGCAGGTATCAGCGCCCATTCAGACGATATTAGGGATGCCCTTATCAAAAGAAAAGATCAGTTTGGAATAAAGGGAACCCTTGCCGACCATCTTATCCCGGAGAACGATGATGCCGCCAAAATGCTGCAGGTCGCCCTTGGTAGAAAGGCAGACTACTTTATTGTTGAGAAGCCGGAGGAAGCCGAAAGCGCAATAGAATTCCTGATAGAGAGAAAGCTTGGTTTGTCTGGTTTCATAGTGCTTTCTGAGCTGTCAACCGATGGGGCAGAGGGGCAGCTTTTGAAGATGGTCAGTGCCGAGGACAGGAGACTGCTTTCATTGATAAAAAATATTGACACAGTCACCAAGCCGGAGGACAGAGACTCCTCTCTTCCTTATATGCCGGCTGAACTCCCGGAAAATGCAGCCTGCACTATAAGCATGTTTCTTCAGACCGGATTGAGGTACGGCGGATATACGGAGCGAGGAATCATAAATATCAAAGCTCGTGAAAGAAAGCTGACAAGGCTGCTCAAAGAAACCGAGGCATCTGTATCTGAGCTTTCAAAAACCGCCAACGATCTCGAGGCCCAGCTTGCCCTCAACAGAGAGAAAAACGACAAGGCCGCGATAGAGCTGAAGATAAAAGAGAAGAAACTGACCAATACACTACTTGAGAAGAAGCAGCTCGATCTTGATATCGGCAATATTGAGAGGGAGATATCCGCCAAAAGGGCTGAATCGATGGAGATCAATAATCAGCTCAAGGAGATCGAAGTCAAACTCACCGAAAAACCCCCTGATTTCGATAAGCAGGACGAAATTGAAAGAAATATTCGGGTACTGTCTTCGAAGATCACAGATCTGACCGACACAAGGCGAGAACTGGAGAGAAAACAGAAGGATATCAGCTTTGAACTTCTTAAGAAAACCGATCAGATAAAAAGGACTATTGATCAGATTTCCCGTATTGGTATCTCCATTTCAGAGATGCGCAGAACACTCGAAAATGCCAGGAAAACAGAGATCGAGGCGGCTGCTCAGAAATCCACAGGCAATGTGTTGATAGCTGAGATGGAGGAGGAGCTGGAGGTCCAGTTTGCAAAGTCCGAAAAGCTCAAGTCTGTTCTCGAGGATCTGAGGGAAAAGGAAAAGGAGATCAGAAAGAAGCTCAATAGCCTGTCTCTGCGCTCAAGGGAGCTGGAAACGGTTATTACTGATCTTGAAGAAAGGTATCACAAGCTCGATAATGAGAAGATCAGGCTTGAGGAAAAGATATCAACACTTCTCAATGACTACCCGTCCATAAGCTCATATGAAATTGAGCCTATTGCAGATACGCAGATAGAATCGGCAAGGGAGAACCTCGGAGCGTTGAAGGAAAGAATTGAGGCATTCGGTGCGGTCAATTTTGAGGCAGAGGAGCAATATGAGCTCGAAAACAGCAGATACGAGCACTATAACAATCAGCTCAAGGATATAAATCAAAGCGTCAAAACTCTGCGTCAGTCCATAACAAAGCTCAATAGTGAAGCAGAAAGAATGTTCAAAGAGACCTTTGAAGAAACACGGCGAAATTTCAAAATCCTCTTTCGCGAGCTTTTCAACGGCGGTGATGCGGATATCGAGCTTGTCAATAAGGACGGCACCAAGGAAGATATAAATGTACTCGAGGCAAATATTAATGTCATAACCCAACCGGCGGGCAAACGGAGGCTGAGCATTACCCAGTTGTCCCAGGGCGAAAAATCACTTGTTGCAATAGCACTGTTATTCGGACTCTATCTTGTCAGACCGAGCCCCTTCTGCTTCCTGGATGAGGTCGACGCCCCCCTTGATGAGACCAATGTAGCTAGATTTATAAAGATTGTCCGCAGATTTCAGGAGAATACGCAGTTTATTCTCATCACCCACAACCGAAAGACAATGCAGGCTATGGACAACCTCTATGGCATGACAATGGAGCAAGGAATATCGCAGGTTGTTGGTCTTGCATTTGAGGAGATAAACCGCCAATATCTGGATGAGATCGGGGCCAAGTAGTAGTCTTCAACCATAATATTCTTTACGAAGTCAATGAAAAAAATTTTGTGTAATTTCTTAATCAACAGATATTCTAATTTTCTTCTCAAAAGCCCATTTTCCAATCGAATTCCCTTGACACAAGCCCCCACATAAAATACTTTAAAATCAAAAGAAACCACCAGGGGGCGCATGATGTCTCGCTATGGGAATATCATTTGCTGTGAGGTTGATTTGTAGGGACCGGTCATTGAGACCGAAGAAGCCAACTCACCTCTACCCCAAAATAGATGGAGGAACTGTGAAGAGAATTGCATATCTGTTCGTTTTCATTTTTGCACTTGCTTTGCCTGCTTTTGGTCAGCTAATGGGAGCCTACTTTCAGGCCGTAGGTGAGACAGCCCCAATTGTTGTAAGGGTCGATACCCTTGCCGGCAAGTTTCATATAGGATATCAGGACACGATTGATCTTCTATTCCCTAGATGGACAGAAATAGGCTGGGGTGGTGTTGTTGGCAGTCCCTTCAGTACACAGCTCTCAGTAAAGATAGGTCCCACGGTCTATAAATACAACGCTTACACCCTTGGTGATCCCGGTGATGTAGATCTTGCTGACTACTATGTTGGCTCCTACTACGATGCTGTGGAGAACCAGATCGTAACCAGATGGAATCTCCCTGGTCCCGGAGGCTCCATCAACCTTAGGCAATTCCTCAGACCAACAATTTATCGCAGTTTTCCACAGATTGAGATAAAGTATGAAATCGAAAATACCTCAATTGTTCCAACAAACGCTGGTATTAAATTAGTTTTTGACCCCCTCGTTAACGGGACTGATGACATTGAAGCTGCGATCGGAGCCTTCTATACAGCGGAGGGTATTTTATTCACCGATGAAATGGAGGTTATGCCTGATTTCTGGCAGGGATTTGAAGTCGGTGCATATGCTGGTCCGGATCAGGTTATTGCAAGAGGATATCTCGATGAAGAACCGATACCCGACTGGTTCGGAATTGGCGAACAGGGGACACCCTTTGACATTCAGAAATGGCCCTGGGATATGGAACCTGAGGATTGGGTGGGTATGGCATACTTTGACTGCGGCATAGTCTATCGCTGGAACCAGAAACCTCTTAATGTAGGTGCAATACACGAATATACTATAAGCTATGGTCTCGGCGATACGGTTTCAGGCTCAGATGACTGGCTTGACATTAACGCACTCCACGACCCGTTTATTACAATTGCCGGATGCGAGCCGGACACCATTTTCACAACAAATTATCTCAATACATATACACTTTTCGAAGCAGCCCATAATGTTACAGTCTGCCTCGAATTCGAATCCGGCAGCCCCTTCTATTTCACAGGGGACTCCTGCGTCAACCTCGGAGATATGAACTATATCGACATTGAGGCTGCCGAGATCTCTTTTGTCATTCCTCCGAGCTATGCAGCCAGCGGACCACACGTGGATGTGATCACTTTGAGAGCTTATTGTGATGAGAGCCCGGTGCTTGATACCCTCTTCGCCGTGGATACTGTCTATATTCCATATTTTGAAGGTCTCCCCCCTGAGATCACCTTTGTAGACAGTATGGTTGAGTACGTAAACTGCTCAACCCGGGTTCGAATATATTCAGAGGATTCGGACACTACAATTGATGCCTCATTGATAAGGGTGTCGCTGAACGGTATGAATTTTCTGCCCTATCAGGGAATATTCTCAAGTGCCAATGATACCACCTATATTAGTATCGACTCATTGCTGATTACTGTGGACTCCGACACTATGATCGCTGACGGCGAGGTAGAATACTGCATTACAAATCTCGAAGATAGATTCGGCTGTGAGCATGAAATTGTATGCAGAACAATATATCTCGACTATGAAGGTCCCTATATAACGGACATCATTCCGCCTTCCGGTGACTTCATCTCCCGCTCTGATGAAGTGATATTTATTCGGGTAACCGACGACATTTCAGGGGTAGACACCTCTTCAATAATACTGACTGTTGGGGCTACGGAATACAATCTTTCCGATCCCTCACCTGAGCTTTCATACGAAAGGGCAACGGGCTATATTGCCTTTGATCCCGGGGCTGGTTTGGGATATCCGGATGAGGAATCCCTCCGCGTTTGTTTGAACGTCTGCAATGACAATGTTAGAAGATGTTCTGCAAATCCTCTGCAGGTGGGAGATGGTCCCGATTCATGCTGGTCATATTGGGTTGACTATTCCCCCCCCGACGATGCAGCTATCATAAGACCCTCTGTTTCCGATACAGCCGTATCTTGTACTGTACTCGACAGCCTCATTTTCATAGTCAGCGATGCATCCGGTATAATCCTTGACTCTCTGTATATTGATGTCAACGGAACGATTTACAGAGGCTCAGAGTGTTCAATTCACTTTGGCGCAACCCGTGAAGACTTTGACACTGTTTTCTTTGTAGATACCGGTCTACTTGTCGAGGGTATCAATGTCATAAGTGTAACTAATTTTGTAGACAGCCTCGGGAATGTCTCCCTTGAAACAATAGACAGAACCTTTATTGTGGACTGGACACCGCCTATACTTGGCATACCCGTTCCACCGGATATGTCTTCCATTGGTATCCCCCCTTCAGCAAGGATCAGCCTCTACGACGACAGGGGCAGTGAATATATTGATGTATCGAGCATAGAAGTGACAGCCGATGGTTTCGATCTTACATATCCCACAGACTTTACCTATGATGTCTCTGACTCTACGCTCTGGATAACTCTAGCAACCTATCCCGGATTGACCCATGATGATACGGTTGAGATATGTATCAATGCCGTTAGTGATCTCTCCCATTACTGTGATGGAGCCAATGGAATCGGCTCTCCCTATTGTTGGAACTATATTGTTGATGCAAGAATACCTGAACACACACTTCTTACTCCCTTTGACGGAGCCCATATCGCATGTGACTGCGACCTTCCAATTGAGATAGAGTTCAGGGATCCTGCAGGTGTTGATCCTTCAATAGAGATCGCCGTAGGCGGCGACACATATACCGGTGTCTACACCTTTGTCACCGAAGAAGTAGGAACGCTTTCAACTCTCATACCCGGCTCTGCTTTCGTAGATTGTGACCCAACCGATATCTCTGTTGTCACAGTTGCCGACCTTCTGGGTAATGCAGCCCCGGGTTCAACTTGGACTGTAACACCTGACTGTACACCACCGATTTGGCTCGAGTATTTCCCTGACTATACCCCCGCACCCCATGATATAGTTTCCATGACTTTTACCGATGAATGCTCTGAGTTCATGAGGGACTCAACCCGTCTTATCATAAGGACAAGAAGGGGAGCTGGTGTCGAGATTATCGATACAGTTGACTTTGAGGATCCCGTAAGCTGGGGCTTGACTGCCGAGGGATATGATTCCCTGTACTTCACCATGGGCGCTGTTGGAATGTCACCGGAGAATGGCGACAGTATCAGGATCTGCATCGATCGATTGTCAGATCAGCTTGACTTTACAGTTCCCGATTGCGGCTATAATACATTCAATGCTGAGGATGCAGATACAGGCGCGGACTACTGCTTCTCCTATGTTGTAACCTTCGCCGGACCTGTAACATCCCTTCTCCAGCCTACACCGAGCAGCTACATTGCCTGCAGAGATTTCCCCATCAGGTTCACGGTGCAGGATCAAAACGGCATAAATACATCATCCTTGCACATTTCCATTGACGGTGTCGATTATGGTTTTGACGATTTCCTGGATTATATCGGAGATCCGGCCGACTCTATAATCGATACTATTATTGTCGCTGACCCCAGCCCGGGCTCATGGAGAATTTGTGACTCCATAAGGATCAGATTCGATACAGCCGATGACCTGTTTGGAACTCCCATCAGTGTTCCTGTCAATACATATTTCATTGTAGACACCGCTGCACCATATGTTGTTGATTTCATACCAGAAACAGCATCTGTCCTCGAAGGCTCTGACAACAGGATAAGGGTTATTCTCCGCGATCCCCCGTGTGATGTTCTCCCCGGTGCAGGTCTGAGATTGAACTCTCTGGTCTTCACTATCGATGGGATAGAATATCCGGCCCCTGACCATGACTTTGTCTATTGGAGCGCAGATACTGCCATATTCGACATACCTGCCTCCGGTCTCACAATAGTAGGTGGGGATAGTGTTGCCTACTGTGTCAGGGTAAATGACAGGACTAGGGACTTTGGAAGCCCTTCATTGCCGAGGTGCGTGCCAAATACACTTGATTCCTGTTCCTGGTTTACTATGAGTGCGACAGGTCCTGTTGTAGAACCAATCTATCCGGCAATACCTGCCGATCATCCTTGCTATGTGATTTCATGCGGCAGCCTTGACTCACTCGTGATAAGCATCTCTGATGCGGAAGGTGTTGATTGGTCAACACTTATACTCAACATCGACGGTACAGAGTATACCTTTGCCGATGGGCATCTCCTTGGTGAGGATATTTTTGTGTATAACTTCACGCCGCCTTTGTCAGCGGAAGCTGTTGTAGATGTTTCGGTAAGTGTTTCTGATATTGTCGGCAATCCGACAGCCCTTTCATACTGTTTCTCCCTTGATACAACACCCCCTGAACCAGTCAATATATACCCGGCATGTGGAGATACAATTGACTCCAATACACCGGTGATACAGATTGCATTCTCCGATGACGGCAGCTCAATAGATCAGAATTCAGTGTGCATAGCCCTTTGCTCTGCAGCCTGGGATAGCTGTGATACATTCTGCATGGATGACACAATGCTCACTGCATTTTTCTGGACCGATGACACTGTGCTGAATATAAACACAGCTATGATAACCCCAGAGCCATACTTTGTTGCCGGTGGATCGCAGGGAAGATTCTTTATTGTCTCAGCCTGCGACATAGTTGATACCTGTGCTGCGAACTGTGTATATGACATTGATTCATGTTCCTACACAGTCTCCGCCCTGGGTCCCAGTGTTGAACTTGTTCCACCTGTAGAGGATGGTTGGGCCATCGGATGTCCGCCCCCCTTCTGTTTCAGGTTTATTATCCAAGATCCCGACAGTGTTGTAGACAGCTCACTCAGACTCTATCTGACAACGACATTCCTCGGCTCGGCTGACTATGGCATTGGATCGGTATTCTCACGAACTGCGGGGGACACCTTCACCTTCTGTCCGGAAGAGCCATTTACAAACGAAGACTTGATTGAGATATATTTCGAAGGTACCGATGGACTCGGCAACCCGATTGACGACCATGTGTTCAGCTTCACTTTCGACAATATCCCCCCTGAGTTCATAAGCCATGAGCCACCACTTTCGGGTGCTGAGACGATGTCGCCGGATATTGTTCTGGAATTTCCGGACTTTACCGGACCTGATACTCTTTCACCTACTGTTACAATGACCGGGCCCGATGCAATCACACATACATTCACATCGCCTGATTCCGGAATCGTTTCATGGGCAGGGGACTCAATGATAATAACCCATGGAATCAGGTACAATACTGATGACACAATAACTATTTGTGTCGACAGGATAGGGGATGATGTAGATACCTGTTCCAATGAAGCCATCCTTGACACCTGCTGGCAGGTTGTGATCATACAGGGAGGGCCTGTTCCTGAGGCTATCTCTCCTGTTGCCGGTATTCCAGAGTCATTATCGTGCCCTGAGGACTGTTTTATCTTCAGACTGACCGATAGCGATGGCGTGGTGGACTCATCCCTTACTGTCATAACAGGTACGGACACCTTCATGGTGGATGGCTCTGTTCTGACCTATGACGGTGATTCATTACTTACCTTCTGTCCACCGGAACCAATATACATTTCCCCTTATACGGTCATTATCGACAGCACGGGCTATGACGGCGCAGGCTACCACGTTCTGCGAACTGAATTCACTTATTACAGAGATGTCTATACCCCTGTTGCCTCAGACTTTTTGCCGGTAGATACAGCCGAAGTATACTGCGTCCCGATACAGGTCAGAATAGTTGACAGCCTAAATCCTGTCGACTCATCATCCTTTGTGATTACTCTGATCGAGCATGGCGGTGTAGACACATCCACATTTGACATGGGAAGTGGTATGCTTGACTGGTCAATTGCTGACTCAACGCTAAGGTTCAACAGTGACTCAAGCTACTGCTTTGCAGCTTCAGACTCAGTCGGTGTCTGCATTACTGCAGCGGATATGCCTGGCTGTGATTCTGCAAATGTTCTGGATACCTGCTTCTTCTTCATTGCTCCATACGGAGAGGGACCAATGCTGAGAACCTTGTCACCTTCCTATGTTGGGGCATGTGTTTCCAAGCCAGATACATTCACAATCGCAACACTGGTCTCAACTGACAATATGCTGGACGATACAACGCTTTCGGTCAGATTTATCAGCACAGCCGGTGGTTGTGATATAGTCTACAGTCTTTCAGACCCTGAGCTGGAACTTGTTATGGTTCCCGATTCATTGGATGACACAATCTATTTCCACATACCGCCCTCCTGTTATGGAGTGGGTGCTGATCTCACCTTTGAGATCGAAAGCCTCACCGATGTATTCGGAAATTCCCACCGCCCATACTCAGTAGACTTCCATGTTGATTGGGATGGTCCGCTTGCCGATGTTGTCTACCCGACAACACCGATTGCAGACCTTGCACCTGAGATAAGGATTAGAACCTGGGATCTTGGCTGTGGAATCAATCACACAACACCTGAACTACAGGTAACAGTTCCTCCAGGTGATGTGTATACTTATGTATGGGGCGATGCACCATTGTCATGGTCTGAAGATACTTTGATCTTCAATACACCCGACTCCCTTGGCTTCAGGGGAGGAGATACAGTTGAAGTATGTCTTGTCCACCTGACAGATACTGTTGATACAGATATTTATCCTGCAAATGATCTTGCAGAACCATATTGTTTCGATGTCATCATCAACGGAGATGGTCCTCTCCCTGTTCTTATAACCCCATATGATGGTGATATCGTAACCTGTGAATGCCCCGAGTTCATAATCGCTTTCGAGGACGACGATGGTGTTGACGAGTCAACCATTGAGATCATGATTGGCGATGAGTCCATAACAGGCGGTTGGACATTCAGCAATGATACTGTCTATATTCCGAGGGATGCTGTTTGTTTCGAGGATGGAGAAGTCGTAACAATCGAGATTGTGTCTGCTGATGATATGCTGCATAATCCTGTACTTTCAGGATTTACATGGGAGATTACGATAGATCTGACCCCACCATATGCAGACTCTCTTGTCCCGCCAGATGGTTCGGTAGTCTATGATGATCGCGACCCAATGATAGGAATATATCCGAGGGATGCATACAGCGGCATAATGGACTCAACCTCTATAAGGATTACCTTGGATGGGGTTGAGGTAGGTTTCTATGAAATCGATCATCCGGCGGTCAGCTTCGATCCTTCCGATACATCATTCTGGTTCGACAGGACTATGACAGGTCTGGATTCTCTCTGCGAATATACAGATATCTGCGTAGAATACACGCTTACCGATTATTCAGGCGATACTATGTACTGCGACTTCAACGATACTACTATTGCCTGGTGCTTCCAGATAGGCGACGACGATACACTAGGTCCGGAGTTCTATTTCGACTCAACAGCATGGCCGGCATTCAGTGAATCACTCGTCATAACGGTACATATCAATGACACCTCTGGTGTCTTTGATGATGCAACAACAATGGACGGTCAGGGAATCTACGTTGAGATCGATACAACAGACGATGGTATCTGGAATGCAGATACATTCCTTGCCATGGATCCGGAATCACTTGATCTGTTCTCAACTATGCCAGGTGCATTTCCCTCTGAGCTTCTGACTGAGGATATGCATTTCTGCTTCCGTGTGAGCGCCTATGACAATGACTTCGACTGTGAGAATACAATCGACAGGCATATAGCCATTTCCGAGGAATACTGTTACCACATATACAATATCATCGCCCCTGATCTGAATGTCCTTATGCCGTCGGATTCGAGCAACTACTCATGCGTATGCGACAGTCAGGAGATCAGCTTTGTATTGCTTGATCCGGACAGGGTTGTTCTTGATAATATGATTATTAGCGTAAATGGGGTTGAGTATCTCTATCCCGATGACCGCATATCAACTGCCGGCCCAGAGATATCCCGTGAGATATACTGGACACCTACCGAAGACGAATGCTTCGAGGACGGCAGTGACATAGTGGTCTGTGTTTGGGGCTATTCAGACATATACCTCAACTTCCCTGAAGATACAGCTTGCTGGAGCTTCCGTGCAGATCAAACTGCTCCGGCAGTAACCATGTCCGACACTACCACAAGGCTCTATGCTGAAGAGGTTCAGGAGATTGCTCTGTATGTAGCAGATCAGCAGGGTAGCTTAGATCCGGCAAGAATTCAGGTGGAGGTCAGCGTCAATGACGAAACACCGGTTGTCCTTACCGAGGCAGATTACCCGACCCTTAGATTCGAGCCAGATTTAGACTCACTCTATATTGATGTAAGGTCAATGAGTGGATATGCCCCAACAGCCAGGGACTCAATCTTCATTGAGGTATTAGAAATATGCGATGATGCCATAGGCTGTGGACCAAACTGTTTTGGTGGTCTGAATTTCTTTAAGTTTGTAAAATATGAGACATTCTGTTCATCACATCCAAAACCATTCACGCCAAATGGTGATAACATAAACGATATTGTCCAGATCGAATATCCGAAGCGCTTCGAAACCGAGGCAACTGTAACGATAACCGATCTCGATAATCGTGAAATACAAAAGGTCGAGATGCGTTCTGATTCCCGCTATCTCTGGGACGGAACCGATTCAGAAGGACATGCCTGTAGACAGGGTGTCTATATATTTGTTGTTGAAGTAGAAGGAGAAGTAGTCTGTACAGGTACTATAGTATTAGCAAGGTAAGGGGGCGTGGAAGGCCCCTTCCTTCCGGTACTTAAAAAAAATGAGGTTCCAATGTTTGCAGTTCTACTTTTCCTGCTCCTGTTAAATGGTATGGGTACAAAACCCGCTGAAAATAGGGGCAATGTACAAAAAAAAGATGAAGCCCATTGGCTGTCGGATCTGTTAGGTGTGGGGCAGTCCCTCTATGCTGCTGAGATACCTGCAATGGGGGGAAGCATTGAATACGATGCAGACACCAGCCTGGCAAGGAGAAAACAGCGATTGGCTGAGCCACTGACCGGACCAAAGATGGTGGCAGAAAATTCCAGCGTCCGAGTATATGCGGGTGACGACGGAAGATTCACTATTGGCACCACAGGAGGCAAGTCCCTTCTCTATGGCTTCGGAAGAGAAGGTGCAACATCCCATACCCACTTCAAGATTGGTTCCAATGTATATGGAACATATTCGAGCGGCGAGGATCACCCACCTGCTCCGGAACTGATAGCAGGACCAACAATGGTCGACAGCTCAATAGTCCATATCTGGCGGCAGGACGATGTCATTATTACTCAATCACTTACACCTGTTATGCTCGGATCTGAGGGAAAGGTATTTATCGAATATACCTTTGAGAATGTCGGTTCAACATCCCTGGAGGCAGGCCTTCTTCTGTTTTTTGATACAATGATCGCCCACAATGACTATGCTCCAATTGCAACTGAATACGGATATTTCAGTGTGGAAAGAGAATTCCTCGCTCCGACTATTCCGGTTTTCTGGCAAGCATATGAGTCCAGTCCATTCCAGACTCCTGACTCCCTTGTAGGGGAGGGGATCATGGTAGGCTCCGGTGCAGTAATGCCGGATAGACTTGTCTATGGAGATTATTGGCACTACAAGGCAGTGGAATGGGATTACATCTTCGCAGGTGGACCCTATTCTGACAGCAGTATATTATATAGATGGGATGAACGGCCATTGGCACCGGGGGCATCGCTCTATTTCTCAACATATTATGGACAGGGTGCTATCTCTTCCTCCGGAGGCAGTCTGATGCTCTCTCTTGCCTCGCCAGGTGAGCTGGAGCCTGTCGACTGCTTCGGATTTTCGCCTAATCCATTCAATCTGAATGTTATAGTCGCAAATACATCTGATGATGTTGCTTCTGGCATCATTGCTACGATAGATTTGCCAGAGGGCTTTGATCTTGTATCCGGTCTAGAAACAGGTTCCATTGATCCCCCGACCTTAGGTCCTGGCGAGTCTGGAACTATATCATGGTCGATAAGGGCTGAGGAGACCTTAATCGATTCCTCTTATACACTGAATGTAAGCGCAACAGCACCGGGTCTTGAGACCTTCTCTGCAAGCAGGAATATAACAATTGCCACCGGTGACAGAACTGCACCGGAGATCTCGCTGATTTATCCTGACACCACAAATACAATTTCGAGCAGTAATTTTATGGGGGATATATCGATGTACGATGAGAGCGGAATTGATCCGGCCTCCTTTCGTATCAAGATCGGCGATAGGTTTTTCACCCTTTTCGATACGAGCGTATTAGAGCTTACAGATGGCGTTCTTCATATCGATGCTCCGTTCAGTCTTACCGGAATTACGGATGGTCCATTTTCTGTCGAGATCTATGATGTCGCTGATATCTATGGATGCTCCCTTCCAAGAACTGAGTTTGGCTTTGTTCGAGACATTACACCGCCCGAGCTCTCCCTTATATCTCCGCACGAACACGATACAATTTATGTTGCACCCTATACAATACGCTTTGGACTTGATGACGAATACTCATCCCTTGAGATCGATTCTCTGAGAATTGTGGTCAACTCCACAATAGAGCTTAATATCGCTTCATCTGGCGTCAGTTTCGATGGCGAGCATCTTCGAGTAGGGTCAACAGCCTTTGAAGCTGCACTTCCAGACGAATATCCCCTTAATATTTGTCTCTCCAATCTCATGGACAGACCAGATCAAGGTTTGGGTAACAGGGCAGAGGAGGAGTGCTTCAATTTTTACTTTAACGGCAGCTCACCTGCATGTTCGCTTATAGCACCAGATACAGAGCTCTACTATAGCTGTGAGAGAATAGCCGGTGAAATCATGGCCTATCATCCCACCGGCATTAACACGGAATCTATTATGATATATGTGGATGGGGAGCCATATGCAGGTGTTGAATCCCCCAATATAGATTTTGATGGGGAAATTATCACATTCGATGTTCCGATCGATGGAACAACTGAGATTGGTTTGACAATGGAGTCGATCTCAGGTGTCGAGATTCCATATACAGGCTGGACATTCTTGGTTGACAGAACACCCCCTGGGATAGGCTCGATAACAGATATCATCAGTTCACCGGAGCAGCTCTTTGAGTTCACAGTAAACGATACCGGTGCCGGGCTCGATGAGTCCGCCATAGAGGTTATAACAGATCTCTTTATCTCTGGTCTTGATATTGAGGACGGGACAATATCCTTTATGATACATGGTATTACCGGATGTGACTCATTAAGATTCGGGATTGTAGCAGCTGATATGGCAACAGGCTGTGGTGCGAATTCCGATACCACTTTCTTCAGCTTTCCCACGCCATGTAATCCTCCGGAGATATACAGCAGTCTCATCCCCGATAGGTACAGATGCGACCCTGTTCTGGATATCAGATATCTTTTCACCTCATCTGACCTCAGCGGAGATTTGCTGGGTATTGAAATCGGAGGACACAGATTCACAATAACCTCACCTGAGGTCTCCCTTACTTTGCCGGAACTTAGCCTTGATATCCCTTCCGGCATTTTTGCCGAAGGGGAGAATATGATTGTTATTGAGGGTATGAGGGATCCTTTCCTCGTCGAGATGACCCCGGAAACAAGTTATGTATTGATAGATACAGAGGCACCCCGAATTATTGATATCAATCCTGAGCCGGGCGATACAATTTTGTCCCGTCATGCAGATATACGCATACATGCAGAGGATATCCTTGCTGGTATCAACTGGGAAAGATGCTTTGCTTCATACGAGGGCAGCCCCCTTGAGCTTACATTCCTTGGAAGCCGTGCCGTTATCAATCTCGAAGACCTCCCACTTATTCACGACTCTGATTTTGAGATTTGCCTGTCCCTCGTCGACAGCGCGAATGGATGCGGTGGTAATTCAATTGATACATGCTTTGTCTATCACACGGATTTCAGTGCGCCTTATGCCGAGTTGTTGTCACCTGTATATGATGAGTTCTTCGGCTGTTCAGACTCCATTGTCATTGATATATACGACGACGATCCTCTTGATCCTTCATCCCTGGAGCTTCGAGTTGGTGAATTCACCTACGATGAATCGGCAGTCTCATTTGACGGAACCAGGCTGCGTTGCGCCCTTCTCTCAGAAGAGACTGGAACAGTAGTGGGAATAAGTATTGCTGACATCCACGGCAACACTTCAGAGTCAGAGTGGACAGTTTTGCCGGACTTCACAGCTCCCATTATTCAACTCATCACCGACACAACAGATGTGGGAAATTTCCGCGAAACTCTCAGGTTTTTGATCACAGATAATCACGCCGGAGTCATGTGGAGCTCCCTCATCTTGCGCATCAATGGAACCGCATACTCACCGAGTTCCGAGGAGATAGATATCCATGGCGATACACTGGTCTTCACCCCCTCCATTGAATATCTTGAGCACAATATTGTTTCGATGACTATATCCGACAATACAGAGTTCTGCAGGAATAGTATCAATATATCCTTTACTTTTGATGTGTCACGACATGTGCCACTTATGACTGCAGTTTATCCTATGCCGGGTCTTAAGACCGGATGTGATGAGATTGAGTTCTGCTTCACCCTCGATAATATTGAGCACTTTGACCTAAGCTCTCTTATCTTTTCACCGGAAATAGTCAATCCAATTGAGCTCAGAGGCGATTCTGTGTTCTTTGAGATGCCATCATCACATCTTGATTATGGCGAAAATACCATCACTGTCACCGGAATCAGGGATCATTATGGTCATGTGTTCACAGAAAGTCTCGACTTTACAATCTTCTTCGACAATATAGAGCCTGATATCATGGTCCATAGTGGAACCCAGATGGCGGATTCCGGCAGTTTTATGGTTTGGATAGCCGATGAAAGCGGCATTCTGGATTACGAGGTTACTCTTAATGCAGAATGGCATGAGATTATCGAAAACGGTGACTCACTGCTTGTCAGCTACTTTTCACCTTCCGATGATACGCTCGTTTTGCGAATATCTGCTACAGATGATATCCACGAATGCAATAACTCAAGTGAACTTGAGCAGAGGATTGTTCTTTCGCATCCTGAATACTATCTGTCTATATTAGAGCCTCTGCCAAATACAAGGACCCACGTTATCGACCAACCGGTCTTCATCAGGGCATCGGCAAGGCATCCTGAGGACTACGAATTCAGAGTAAACGGTGTTCCCACCGAAATGGAGATCAATGAAGATGGGATTTTCGCTTTTCTGCCGGAAGAATACTTCTGGGAGGAAGGAGAGAATCATATCCATTTTACACTCGAAGGGCAGACAGCGGATTTTTCCTTTGATGCTGATTTCACACCACCATCGGTTGAACTGATAGCCCCCGAGCAAAGGATCACAGATATCAATTCATCTTTGGAAATAGCTGCAGAGGATATGATAGCAGGCATAGATCAATCAAGTATATGGTTGACCATCAACGGAGAGACAGCCGAGTATTCCTGGGAAGAGGGGATCATATCGGTAGATTTGAGCAGATATCTTTTGTCTATGACAGCCGGCGAAAGCCTTATGGTGAATCTTGAGCAGCTTGCGGACAATACTCCGGACTATGGAATGTCGAATATCTGCCAGGAGTTGTTCGCATGGACCTTTATATACACTGGAAAAGGATGGTCAGTTTCAGAAGAAAAAGTTCTGACACCCAATGGCGACCTGATCAACGACTTCCTTCATTTTTCGTTGCCGATTTATGGGGAGATAGAGGTCTTTGATAAAAAGGGTAGAAGGGTGAATTCCTTTGCAGGTATCGGCGATTTCAGGTTTTACGGAAAGGATGAAAACGGAGATGATTTACCTCCGGGCATATATATTTATGTGATAAAACAACAAGAGGATTTCGTAAGGAAAGGAAGTATCGTAATTGCCAGATAGACAGCTTGGTCAAATTAGTTAAAAACAATTGGCAAAGCTGCGTATACTATATTATATTTCATTCCTTAAAGAGCCAAGTTACCTTTTTGATAGGGGGAGTAATGCGAAGATATTCGATAGTTTTTCTGCTTTTCGTACTAGCGATCTATGGACAGGATTGGGGTCTTACAGAAACAGCAAGGAGCGCAGGCATGGCAAATGCCTTTACCGCACCCGGAGAGGGGGCAGACGCGCTTGTCTTCAATCCTGCCGGTCTTCTTGTTTCTCCGAGACATTCACTCCTTATGACATACAGCAAAGATTATGCCGGACTCGAGTCTGGCAGCATCTATCAGGCCTCTCTTCTGTATTCACCTCGCACTACCGGCAAGCTGAATTATGGGTTGGGGCTCAATATGTTCAATGAAGATGTATACCAGATGATGAGCGGATCAATAGCCTTTGGCGGTAGAGTTTTTCAGGTCGGAGGTAGAAGGGGCTTTTTCAGTCTCTTTGGTGTCGGAAATCTATATCGAGTAAGCTACAATGAGTCTAACTTCTTCTATGTCCCAGAGGACGGGGATATCCCAGATGACCCGCTTTTTTCAGATGGTACCGATAAGATAACCTTTGGGGGAGATGTTGCATTCCTTTTCAGGTACAGAGACCTTAATATCGGCGGCAGGGTAATGAATCTCAATGAACCCAATCCTTCGCTTTCCGGTGATGAGGCCGGTAAATTTCCAAGAAAGGTTCGAGCCGGAGTCTCCTATACATTATTCGATGCGGTAACACCGAGCTTTGACTATGAGATGCCACTATCCTCCGATGTCGGCATACAGGATCAGGCAACCTATTATGCAGGCATCGAGGGATGGATACTCAGGGATATGATAGGGCTTAGAGCAGGATACAATGAGGGAGCAATAACAGCAGGTGTCTCTCTCCGTAAGATTACAGGCTTTGGAGCCGGTATAGACTATGCCTTCATCTATCCTCAAGTGAAGTCAGGTGCAGGGCTGACCACACATAAGATATCCGTTGGGCTTGGCACAAAGATACCCCCACCAAAGAGATTCGATATCGCTGTATTTACTGACAGCATAACAACAGAACCCGCCATTCTCTCTTCTGATTCTCGAGGGCAGATTATCGCCCGTATAGCTAATCTTGAGAAGGACAAAACAAAGGGATTTAAAGCAACTGCATACTATACAGACTCTCTGGGTGAGAGCCACATAATCGAGACCATCAATGTAGATGGACTGGGTGGCAATTCAAGCGAGACTATTCGCTTCAACTGGAAAACTCCACAGAGCGGTTTCTATACTGTTAATATTGCCGTTGATGATGATGGCTCCAAACTCCCGAAGCTCTCGGGCTCAATTGAAGAAGAAAATGAAGATAATAATCTCGCTACCTATGAGATTGCCAGCTTCTATGAGCCAAAGATCAGCTCAATTCAGGCCTCAAAGATGCATCTTTCCATATCCCAGGTCAGATTTGTCAAGGAAGAAATGCCTATACTTCCCGAGATATATTTTGACCTGAATTCAAATGAAGTGGATTCAAGGTTCGATAGATTACTCTCGACTATAGCTCAGAGACTGGTTGAAAATCCTGATGTATCAATAACTCTCTTCGGTTACTATGACAGGTATACAGAGCCTGAGAATAACTCAATTGCTCTGGAAAGAGCACGGAATGTCCAGGCAAAGCTTGTTGCCATGGGTGCTCCAAAGTCCAGAATAAGAATTGCGGACAAAGACTATGATCCATCCGAGACAAATGCAGGAAAAGAAGGCAAGAAACCTTCAAATGCATACCTCGAACCGGTCGCTCAGGAGAACAGAAGGGTAGAGTTTGCAGCAGAGATTACCGGCAGGGAACCGGTACTCGCAACTGCGGAGGTAACTAAAGGCGAGAAATCAGTACCGAATATAAATGTCTTCAAGGACGCAGCCGGCAAATCCAAGGATGTTCTTCAGAGCAATCCAGATGTTGAGTTGATGCTGCATTCCGTCAATTCTGAGGAATCACAGATAGCATTTACTAGGGTTAAAGAGCTTGAGAATATGATTGAGTCTGAACTGGGCTATTTCCTTAAAGGGCGTATTTTTGCAGGCTTCACTCCCGATCAGACAGAAAACGACCAGCTTTCACTGGTTTATTCAGCAGAGCCACTGCTCTATAAACCCATTACTCAAGCCAATACACCGGAGGGCTTCAAGATTGCAGAAACTCAGGGCAACCTCATTACCCTCGACGGTCTTTTCCTTGATGCTCCTGTCGATACATTCCTCATAGCGGTCAGGGATAATGATGGAAACATCTTCAGAATTCTTGCCCATGGTAAAGGGGATATTCCAACTGAAGTGAACTGGGACTGGAGAAGTGATGAGGGTGAGCCGCCCAATCCACTTAGGACTTACGTTGTGACCTTCTATATGCGTGATTTGATGGGTCGGGAGATCGATGCCGAAAGCGGTGAACTAACGATTGATTCGGATAAGATGGTTCACAGGGAAGAGCTCGTTCTTATCAACTTTAACTTTGCCGGAACAACAGCAAAGAGTGAGTATATCGAGAGCAGGATTGAAAACGTTGCTCGTGAGATTCTCACCCGAGCAGAGGAGCCAATCAAGAGTATGCGCGTGGAAATTGGCGGTCATACTGATGTTATTGGTATGTACTCAGTCAATATGGAACTCTCCCAGGAGCGTGCGGAAACAGAGCTTGCTCATCTTAAGAGCTATCTGATAAAATATCTTGAGCTTGCTGATGATGCTGCACTCGAGAAATGGCTTGCTTCCAAAAACATCACCCTCAGTGCCAAGGGTTACGGACAAACAGAACCATACGAGATCAATGTATGGGAAAAAGGCTACTACAAAACGCTCAAGCTTGGAGACAACGAAACACCAGAGGGGCGCATCCTCAACAGGCGTGTCAGTGCGAAGATCGATGTCGAAATGTAGATTTATCATATTCTTTGCGGTGGTGTTCTCAATGATCGGGGACACCGCTCGCAATTCTGCGCTCAGCTTTTCATTGCCCTCGTTGACCTACGAGGGCAATTCGGCACATGCCCAGTCGGGGAATACTGCCTGGCTGCCAGGTCGAAATTATCATTCTCTTTATGGAGGATATTCCAGCCTTTTCTCCGGAGTCGACGACAATATATACAGAACATATCTTCTCTATGGATCACCAGATTTGTGGGGCTTCGGTTTTGGGGCAGGCTTCGAGCAGCTTGCTTCAGAGAATTTTTCTGATATTGACCTTAATCTCGGCATAGGTCGGGGTTTCTCTTTTGGAACAGATATGAATATCTCCATCGGAGTGAAACCCCATCTATTTTTGGTTCAATACACAGGTTATGACCCCCTTGATCCCTTCTTCACTGAATATGGCGACTCAAAGACAACATTTGGACTGGATGCAGCCCTGGGTTATAAGTTCAGAAGCATTGTTCTTGGTGTCAGAGCAGATAATATTGTAAAACCCAATATTGCCCTTGTTGATACTGTTCAGGCTGGCAAGTTAGGTAGAAGCATCGACGCAGGCTTATCATGGAGATATAGATGGATAAGACCGAGCCTAGGTGTACTGTGGGATGAGGACGACCCCGAGGAGAATATTCGCTTTTCCGCGGCACTTGAGTTCTTGCTTCTTGACGGTTTACTCAATATTGTAGGGAGCTATCAGGGTGATCAGTTCAATGTTGGGCTTGGGTTAAATCCCAGAATAGGGGCGGGGATAACGACCAATTTCGACTACGGTCTAACCAATCCAAATGGCAACCTCGGCGAGGCCGACCTACGTCATCACCATATTGGTTTAGGGGCAACCATAGCACAAAAAGAACCACCGATAATCCTGCCAGAGCTTGGTGTCAGATTTGAGAATGCTCCCAATGAATTCGTTCCTTTGGATGAGCCAATGGAGCTTCCATTTGATATTTTCAGGAGTAAAGTGCCCCTTGAGGAGGAAGTCAAATGGCGTCTGACAATACAGGGTCCTGTTTCGGCCTCTGATTCCGGCACTGTTCTCCTCGATGACAAAGAGATCGTGAAGAGAAATATTCGATTCACACCAACGAAGAGAGGGCGATACGATATTACAGTATCCATAGATCCCCCGCCCGAAGCAACAGATGATACACTACCAAATATTGCAAAAATATCTTTCCTTTCAACTGAAGAGCTCCTTGCAAGTGTCGAACCAAGCAAGACAAAACTTGAGATAGAGAGACTTACTTTTCTAAGTGAAGAGGAGCCCTTTGTCCCTATCATCTTCTTTGCGGACAGCTCAGCAGATATACCGAATCGATTTGACAAAACGCTTGAAATACTCAAGGAAAGACTATCCCGAAATCCGGATGTGGTTATTGACCTTCTCGGCTTCATTGATGCGAATACAGATGAGCCTGAAGATTTAGCCATGGAAAGAGCACAGAGCGTGTTCGATGAACTGGTCAAAAGAGGGGTTTCTCCAACGTCCATTCGCATTGGTTCCGGCCATGATGTGACAAGAGAAAGGGTTGAGAGAAAATCTATAAACCTATCAGCTCGAGAGATGGAGCTTGTCAGTCAGGAAAACAGAAGGGTAGAGCTGAAGCCTATGTTGAAAGGGGAGAGAGAACTCATAGGCGAGTGGGCAATCTCTTCGCATATTGATGGCATCTCAGGCTTTATACAGCAACACAGACAGATTCTATGCAATAATCCAGACGTAACCACACAATTCGAGTGGCAAACCCCCGAAGAGGGAAGTGGGGCATACTCTGACATCTCTGCAATTCGGGACCTCGCTAAGACTCTTATAGAGGCTGAATGTGGACGAGAGGTTGACATTCCGGTCATCATAAAGCAGAGCGATAAGAAAAATATCTCTCTGAGCCTCTCGGCAGAAAAACTCATCTATTCGCCAGTACAGTATGCACATTCCGCCAAGGACTTCAATATTCCTGATCTGCGCAATCCTATCAGGGTAAATATCAGCGATCCAAAGGCTGTGAAAAGCCACAATCTATCCATCCTGAACGCAAATACCGGAGACACACTAAGGATTCTGTCAAGGGGAAGTGGTGTCCCCGAATCCGTAATACTCTGGGACTGGAAGGATGATAATGGCATCCTTATCGACCCCCTTGAAGAATACATTGTCGAGTTAAAACTGACTGATGTCATTGATGATGACTTTCACTTTGTTTCAGATACCATGAGAGTGGAGGCTACAGAATCCATCAGACGGCTCTCCGAGTCTATCATCATACAATTCGCCTTTGACGATGTCACAAGTACATCCCATTATCTTGAGAGCAGAATTGATTACTTTGCCCAGTGGATAATGGACATAGCCCAAAGTAGCCGCATACAGGGTGCAACAATAAGGGTTATGGGGCATACAGATCCAATTGGAACCAAAAGCAGAAATGAAGAGCTCTCACGAATGAGGGCTGAGAAGGAATACATGTCACTCAGGCGTCACCTTGCAGCAATACTCGGTCTTCCAAATCAGGAGCTGCTGGACGAGTGGCTTGGGGAGAGGAACATCAAGATAGAAAAACAAGGTTTTGCAGATACAAGGCCATATGAGATTGAGAAGATGACCCGTGAAGGTCAATTCGAAACCTTCCTTATCGGAGATAACAACTATCCCGAAGGTCGCTCAATAAACAGACGAGTTATAATACTTATTGACGAGAGAACCAATGTAGCTGAATAGAGGGCCTTTTGTGATGTTTTGTCAAAGGATAGAGAAGACCTTTGAATAGAGCCGACAAAGAAGGGGATCTTGCGAAGGTCTCAATCTGGTTAATGCTGTTTAGTTCCATATCGACAATTAAGGTATGATTTATCAGGGGGGCATCACATATCTTTTTTTTCAACTCCATTTTTTATTGAGAAAGGATATCCGTGCAGGTTGATAAAAAACTGGCATATGAGCTGGGTCTGAGCAAGGATGAGTATAGAATAGTGCTGGATAGACTTGGAAGAACGCCGACCTTTACTGAGATCGGTGTTGTCAGTGTGATGTGGTCTGAGCATTGCAGCTATAAGAGCTCAAAGAAGATTCTTAAAACATTTCCCAAAAAGAGCAACAGGCTGCTCGCAGATCCGGGGGCAGAGAACGCCGGCGTTTTGCGTCTTGATGATAAATATGCCATAGTCTTCAAGGTTGAAAGTCACAATCACCCTTCTGCCATATCTCCTTTCCAGGGTGCGGCAACTGGTGTGGGAGGAATATTACGTGATATTTTTGCAATGGGCGCCAGGCCTGTTGCTATAATGGACTCCCTCAGGTTCGGTAATCCGGAGAAGGGCAGGGTGCGCTATATTTTCGACGGTGTCATTAGCGGGATATCACACTACGGGAATGCCATAGGTGTTCCTACAATTGGCGGAGAAACTGTCTTTGACAGTTGCTACAACGGGAATCCTCTTGTGAATGTTATGGCCCTTGGAATTGTAGAAAGTGAAAAGCTGCTGTCTGCAAAGGCTGATATTGTAGGTGGCAAAGTAATCTATGTAGGCGCAGCTACAGGAAGAGACGGCATTCATGGAGCAACCTTCGCCTCTGCCGATCTTGGAGAAGACTCAGAGGAGAGCAGACCTTCGGTTCAAATAGGAAATCCTTTCCTTGAGAAACTTCTCTTAGAGGCGACTCTTGAGATAGCAGAAATGGATTTGGCAAAGGCTGTTCAGGATATGGGAGCAGCGGGTCTTACAAGCTCATCGACTGAAATGGCGCATTCCGGTGGTGTCGGAATGCATATAGATCTATCAAAGGTCCCTTTGCGTGAATCAGACATGACACCCTATGAGATGCTACTTTCCGAGTCGCAGGAGAGAATGTTGATCGTCGCCCGGCCAGGTATGGAAAGGGATATTGAAAAAATTCTCGACAAATGGGAGTTACACTACAGTGAGATAGGTAAGACAATAGAGGGAGACCATTTTATCTGCGATTTTGAAGGCAAAAGGGTTGTAGATATGCCGTTATCTCTTATCGTTGGAAAAGATGTTCCCGAATATGAGATGCCAGTCATTATGCCGTCCGAACAAGAAACTGGAGGAAGACCAATTGTTACAGACTTTGCTGAGGTTGCAAGAAAGGTCATAGGAGACCCTACAGTCGCATCCAAGAGATTGGTTTATCGCCAATATGATTATCAGGTCGGTACATCCACCATAGCCACACCGGGACAAGATTCAGCAGTTATAAGAGTAGGTGATAATGAGGTTGCCATGTCCATTGACGGCAACGGCTCATATACATACCTTGACCCATATGAAGGTGGAAAGATCGCCGTAGCCGAAGGCATAAGAAATCTCGTTGCAATGGGGGCAAAACCAATTGGTATCACTGACTGCATGAACTTTGGCAATCCAAACAAACCTGAGGTTTTCTGGACCTTCAAGGAGGCTGCCAGAGGTATATCAGAAGTATGCAGGGCATTTGAGATACCGGTAACCGGCGGAAATGTCAGTTTTTACAATGAAAGCCCCGGAAAGACAGTATATCCCACACCCGTAGTTGGAATAGTGGGTATTATCGAGGGAAGAATTCCCAGTTTCTTTGCCAGTTGCGGCGATATCATCAGAGTTATTGGTGACATTGACAGGGAAAGATGGGGGGGGACAATCCTTCAGAAGGTAGTGGACAGTGACTATCCGAAGGGAAAACCACCAATTCTGGACATAGACAAGAGTAGAAATCATTCTGATTTCATCATAGAGAATAGATCGCTATTCTCATCTGTTCGCGATATCTCTGATGGGGGTGCCCTTGCAGCAATTGTAGAATCAATTTCTGAGCATGGGGCCTTCATAGAAATAGGGGAGGAATATGATCTATACAACGAAACACAGAGTAGATATTTGATTAGTTATAATCCATTACATGAAGAAACTATTGTTAATCAACTGCATATAAATAACATAGACTCTTTTAAGGTTGGTAGAGTCATAAAAGAAAAAGCAATAAAGATCAACGGCAGAGAAAGCAGTGAACTGATAAGTATTTACTTCAATGCTCTGGCGGAAAGTCTTGGAAAAGGGGAGGCAGAATGAAAAGGTTGTATTTTATCTTTCTCGCGGTCCCTCTGTTTGCGATTACCTACCTTCATGTTGGTGGTAGTCCAAGCGGAGAGTTCGAGGTACCGGCATCAATTAATCTGACGTGTGATGTCTCGGAGCCTGGAAATGTTGTTATGTTTCATGTATACAGTGATCAGGATGGCGACGAGGAACGCAGCGAAGGGGATATGCTTGTCCATGTTTTCGGTATGATTGACGGAGTCCCGACAATAGGTGACCCGACTGAAGATGAATATATTGCCGGCGACGATGATTCGTTGGTGAATGGCTTGATGTCGCACACCGCTTTCTTTGGCGATGAAGACTTCATGTTTGCACCGGGCTTTGATGAGAATATGCGTATGTTTATAGAGGCCACTGATATGGACGGCTCAAGTGCATCATGCGAGATGATCCTCATACCCGGGGAAATAGGAGAGGCGAGCCTCCCTTACATTTCGGGCTACATTACCGATGAGGTGAGCGGTTCTGGAATAGAGGATATTTATATCCTTGTTGAGGATCCAATCTCTGAGATGGAGTATATGGGAAAGACCGATTCAGACGGATATTACAGGGCCGATTTACCAGATGGAGGACGTTATATCCTATCCGGTGTTCTTGATCTGTCTGGTAACTATTCAAGTCTCGCTGATGTGGGAGACACTGTTTTCGTTGAAGAGGGTGATAGCTCTGTTTACGATGCTGTCCTTCATCCCTTTGACGCCAGTATAACAGGAAGGGTTACCTCGGAAGGCGAAGGCATACCAGGACTTATAGTATATTCAACACCAATGACTTATCTGACTTTTGCCGTTGGAATGACGGATGAGGATGGCTACTACACACTCGGAGCAGATATCGGCGGCGGACCATATATCATGGGTGTCTCGTTTGATTCAGATAAGTATACGTGCTCTCCGGAGTATGCAATGGTCGATGTTGATGCTGAAGAGGTAGGACCCTATGACTTTGAGCTTACACTTCTGCCGAATTATGTAGAAGGCTTTCTATACCGTGCAGACGGTGAAACTCCAATACCCGGAGCGAGAATATCAGCACTTGGTGATGAGGGCGTTTATTCGGCTACAACAAAGGAAAATGGACACTATAGAATCTTCGTAGTGCCGGGCACATACATCATAAGACCTGATTTTGCCTTAACTGTACTTCCGGAAAATTATCGGGTCACAGCAGGGGATTCTGCAATTACCGGACTCGATTTTGCCGTGGAAGCAGGCCTGGATCTGCCGGATCTTTCAGGCAATGTATCAACAGATGGCGGGGAACCCATTGAGAATGCATATGTCATACTTCAACCACAGGATGATTTTAACATCATTGAGTGGAGATACACCATGACAGACGCATCCGGGGACTACACATTCGCAGATCTTCTACCCGGATATGTCAATGTTGGAACCTATAAGGAAACTTTTGGCACAGCACCAGAACTCGCCGCTTTGGATATTGTGTTTGGCTCTGACTATACTGCAAATTTCACAGCCATGCTGGACGGAATAATGGAAAAGGTGGCAAGGTCTTTTGAGATACTTGGTGTATACCCGAATCCATTTAATCCTACAACAAGCATAGAATTGAGTCTTGAGACTCCAACTGAGATAGAGCTGACCATTTTCGACATCAAAGGAAAGATCGTCTTACAGGAGACAAGACTGGTTAGCAATAATGTTAAAATCGAAGCGGCTAATCTTCCAAGCGGAACCTATATGTACAACATCAATACAAAGGATGGCGTGCGCAAATCCGGAACAATGACACTCATCAAATAGGATATTCGAAATACGAATCGACAAAGACCTCGCGCTATGCGGGGTCTTTTCATATAGGACGAGGGAACGGTATTTTTACCTATAAGATATATTATGTTAAGTTAATTGATCTGTAAGTAGAAAACTTGTCTCTCCCTTCCGTTCCTGCATCAATTTCATCATTTTGAAGCAAGTTCATCTCGAAGAATGTTTTTTTATGTTAACATCTACTCGAAGACCTCCTCTTTTTTTATTTGCGATTTTGCCCCAAATCTTTTAATTGCAATTATGAGAATACTTGTTATATCAGACACACACCTTGGTCATTCACTCGCCGATATTCCAGCAGAGATCTATTCTGAGATTGCCAGGGCTGACGCTGTTATCCACGCCGGGGATATCGGCTCGACAGATTTCGTCGAGACTATGAAGCATGCAGGCGATTTCTACGGTGTATACGGAAATATGGACACCTTCGAAATGACCCACCTCCTACCCGAGTCCCGTATTTTTACCTTAGATTCCTTGAATATTGGTCTCGCACATGGCTTCGGTCATTACGATCAACTGCCTGAAAGAATTATGGACCAATACTTCAAGGGCCTTCAACTGGATATACTCATTTATGGTCATTCACATATTCCATGCAGGTTCGTTATTGGAGGCACAACATGCATTAACCCGGGCAGCCTTGCAATGAACAGAAATGAATACTCAAGAACATACGGAATTCTTCAGATTTCTGGTAAATCCTTTGAATATGAAGTATACAGGCTTTGATTTAATGTAGTTTATTTAACTATTGCCTTTTAGATATTGTATTTGATATTCTTAAACAATTTATTAACTCTTCTCTTTTCTCTCTTGACCTTTTCAGAACTTAAGGTATTTTATTCAAGCCCTGCGCCCGTAGCTCAATTGGATAGAGCAACGGACTTCTAATCCGTAGGTTGAGGGTTCGATTCCTTCCGGGCGCGCTTTTATAAAAAATCACCCCATACAAACACTACCATAATCCAAAGATATCCTTGAGTGCTCTATCAATGTGGGTATGCTTCCTTTTTGAAGATTGATATCTGGTCCAAGCGGAACTATGGAAGGCAGACATCGATTCCTATATCCTCATTCAATCAAGATTTGTCTTGACACAAGCACCTCGATGGGATAATATTTATGCCCTTGAAAACGTGGTGGGTATAGTTCAATGGCAGAGCCCAGGATTGTGGTTCCTGTTGTTGCCGGTTCGAATCCGGTTACCCACCCCATTTCTCTATTTATCCATAAATTCTTGTTGTGATTTGCAGATGTCTGTTTTTTATCTATATTATATAGGTAATGAGTCGATAGAATTATCTCGGCAATCTTTCAGGGGTGATTAAATGAAAAAAATATATCTTATCTTAGTTCTTGTCTTAATAACCTACGCCGGTCCTCCCGGACCCTGGGCAGGATTCATTCTCCCTGCAGATCTGGACAGCATGTGGTCAGGCTGCGAATACCAGGAAATCAAGATATACCTTTCTGACCCGGATGGAATAAACCTTTCAACCCTTATGTTTGAATTTAACAGCGAACTTATGACATGGCCTGATCCGCGATTATCGATGGCCGGTGATACACTTTTCTTTAACCCATCCAGTCCTCTTTCAAACGGAACGGAATATTCATACACTCTACATGCCTGTGACGACAACACCGGATACCCATTGCAGGCCGCCCCCAGGGTCAACTCATTCACAACCGATTTTGATGCTCCCTATTTCTTCCCTGAGACGCGCTTCCCTCCGGCTGACTCGACAATAACAAGCCGGTATTTTGACATTTCTGTTGATGTCACAGATTCAACCTCGGGGATCATACCCGTTGGTCTTTGTCTTTGCATTGAATCAATCGACTACAGCCAGTGTTCAGGCTCAAGGGGTTCAGGATATTGCTGGAATCCAGGAATTCCTGGAGGCATCACCTATGACGGAACAACTTTCACAGTCTCCGACGATGTGACAAACTTCAGGCATCACGAGGATTCGGTTACTGTTTGCCTGCGTATGGCCCTTGACCATGCATATGACGATCCCGAGATGTGTGGACCTAACTGGATAGATACCACCGATCCAGAGCTTTGCTGGGACTTCGTAGTTGACAGTGAATCACCTGAGATCGAGCTTATCTACCCAAACCCGGGAGATACTACCGCCTGTGATTCTCTTGTTTTCCATGTTACTGATTTCAGCAATATAGACACAGCCTATACAAGGCTCAATATACTTGGTGGTCTTGACTTTGTCTGTGGTACTTCACCCTATTTCAATGCTGACGATGACAACAATTTTTACTATTCAGGGACCGATTTCGACTATTTCCCTGACGGGAATCTCAGCTTCAAAGTAGACAGACTTCGCGATGTTTTCGGTAATTCCAGTGTCCTTGGCATTGAAGTATGGTCAATTTTCATCGACAAGACACCACCCTATGCCAGCTCGCCCTCTCCACCTTCAGGCGGCGTTGTTACAGCAGCATCGCCGGACATTTCCATCGCGGTAACAGATGCCGCTACATATGTTGAGCCTACTTCGCTGGTTATCAATGTTGATGGTGTCGCTTATGGTTATTCACACCCCGCAACATCCTGGTTCAGCGGCAGATTCAGATTCAGCTCCTTAACCGCAGGGCTTGTCTTTGAGGATAGCGATACAGTAGAGGTATGCCTTACCGCAGCTGCCGACGGTGTTGCCCCTGATAAATGTGGACCAAATACACTTGAGAGCCCATATTGCTTTGAGTTTTATATTGACAGGGGCGGCCCTACCGCATGGGTGTTATCACCATATTTTGATGCCTATTCAGCCTGCCCTTATCAAGAGATCAGATGGATAGTAAGCGATGTTATAGGTATCACACCGTCCTCAATAAGTGTTGAAGTTGAAGGTACTGTGTACAATTATCCTGATCACCTTGAGCTCCACGGCGACACAGTTATCTTTACTCCGACCACACCCTTTACCCATGGAGAGGTCATCAATCATACCTTACTCAACGTTGAGGACATCTATGGAAATCCCCTTGGGGCAACTATTGACAGCCGTTTCAGAATAGACATGGAGCCTCCTGATTTTTCATCAATTACCCCTCCCCTTCGGACATTCATCGGCGGCGGGACACTCGATTTTTCTCTGGATATTACAGATGCTGCATCTGGTGTCGATCCTTCAACAGCTCAGATCAGCTTCAGAACGTATGAGTCTACATCCGGCTTTTCATGGGACGGTTCAACCCTGAACTATTCTGTTGATATTTCTACCACAGGCTTAGTTTTTATGGACAATGAAACCCTCGATGTCTGCTTTGAAATAGGTGATCATGTAGATGAATCATTTTGTGGGCCCAATATCTCTGACACCTGCACTCAGGTGATTATCGACATGTCACCCCCTGTTGTCGATTTCATTGAGCCTGGCGACTCCGCCATCACTGCTTGTGAGAGCGGTGAGCTGCGCTTTGTTTTCTCAGATCAAAACGGACTGGACCCTACAACTATCTCTCTCTCAGTAGATGGAGTCCCATATGTTTATCCTACATCGGAACTTTCTCTGAGTGGCGACACACTTACATTCTCACCATCGGCAGCTTTCTCACATGGCGATACGATTGAGATCTTCTTCACTGATTTTGCCGACACCATGGGGAATCATATTGAAACATCAGAGCATTGGTTCATTATTATTGACACCGAATGCCCATTTGTTGTCACACACACACCTGCTGATGGCGATACAATTGCAGACCCATCCCCAACAATACGTTTCACTGTTAGTGACATACCAGCCCGTGTTGCGATTGATTCGACAAGGATAACTGTGGATGGCATTCCATATGAGATGTCAGATGCAGCACTTAGCTTCACCTCGGGTCAATATTACTTCCACTCCGATATTGCAGGGCTCTCTTTTGTTGACGGTGATGACATAGAGATCTGCGTAACACGATTAGTTGACAGGGTTTCCCCTCTTTTATGCGGACCAAACTCCTGCAATCCCGGGTTCTGTTTTGAAGTTCATTTTGATCTCCAGGGTCCAAATGCCGAATTACTATATCCCTCCACCGGAGCCTATTCATCCTGCTCTTTCCCAGGACAGGAGATCAGAATCCTCATATCTGATTCCGATGGTGTTGATCATTCAGCTACAGTCATCAGCATTAATGGTCTCCCTCATCCCTCCACGGACTGGGCAATGCATGGCGACACCCTTGTATTTATGCCGATAACACCGTTCTTCGATGGAGACACAGTGACTGTCGGTCTTGTTGAGGCATATGACCTCTTAGGCAACCCAACAACTGCAATGGATCTCGGATTCTTCATATTCGATTTCGCTCCGCCCTATATAATCTCACACACACCTTCTGACGGAGTATATCTCCGTGCTCCTTTGCCAACTTTCACATTTAATATAAATGATCTCGGTGCCGGTGTAGATGAAACAAGCCTTGAAATTTCGATCAACGGAACTTCATATACCTGGGGTACTTCAGGTGTAAGCTGGGCTGATCCACAATTTACTTTCGATCTTGCCTCAATGGGTGTACCCATAGGTGACAGTGATACTCTTGAGTTTTGTCTTTCGAGTATTTCAGATCTCGCACTCTATTGTGGTACAAACCTCTTTGAGCCTGATAGCTGTTGGGAATTTTTTATAGACTACTCCCCACCTGAGGTCGAGTTGATATATCCTGATTCGGGCATTATCACAGCCTGCATCGATTCAATAATCAGGTTCAGGGTGTCCGACAACTTCGGAGTTGTCATGGACAGCATACAGCTGAGGGTTGACGGCACAATATATATGATGAGCGACCCTGAGCTCTCCTATTCATCAGATATAGTGACATTCACTCCTTCGGTCTCGTGGAGTCATGGCGATACAATTATCTTCAAGGTCAGAAGACTTATGGATCAGGCGCGAAATATCAGTTCCGGCCTTCCGGAGTGGTTTTTTGTTGTTGACATAGAGCCGCCTTTGATAACCGATGTCACAAGCGGTGTGATTACAGATTCAATGCCAACAATTGATGTAGAGTTATCCGACAATCCAGCCGGGGTTGATAGAAGCTCTATTGTGATTGATTACGATGGCACACTGCTAAGCATTCTTTCCCCAGGTGTCAGCTTCTCTCCGCCGATACTGACCATCGATCCGGGAATTAGCGTTGAGGATGATTCTCTGAACATCTGCATTTCTTCAGATGATCTTGTCGAAAGCTGTGGCCCCAACCATATGATCGACAGCTGTTTTTATTTTATTCTCGACATAAATGGACCCTTTGCAATGCCTCTGATGCCACTCGATGGAGAGATAACAGCCTGTCCTGAACAGCAGATTGAGATACTCCTTACTGATAACTATGGGGTTTCACTGCCTGATCTGGAGTTCAATATCGATGGTGATATCTATACAATTTCATCTACTGAACTATCCTATATTGGAGATTCCCTTCTCATCTTCATACCTTCTTCACCTCTTTCTGAGGGGGTTGTATCTGTTAACCTATCGGGTATTGTTGACTTCAACGGTAACACTGCTCCAGATCTTTCTTGGTCATTCACGGTTGACCTCACACCACCTCTGATAAGTGGACATGACCCGCTTGATGGTGAGAGTGTACCATCCTCCTTCTCTGTCTTCTCAGTGGATATAGTGGATGCCCTCTCCGGCATTGCTGAACTATCCTTCTCTATTAATGGAAATGTATACACTGAAGAAGATGGTTGCTTCTCCTATGATGGCAGCGAACTCAATGTAAACCCTGGTCTCTGTGGATTTGATATTGCCGATGGGGATCTCCTGAATATTTGTATTCACGCTGAAGACTCGCCTGATTATTGCATACCAAACTCTACCGATTCGTGTTTCGTTGTTTTTGTTAATGACGGAGGACCGGTTGCCACAATTGTCGAGCCTCTCGATGGGCTGGTTAGTTCCTGCCCCATGCAGCAGATCATTGTAGAGATTTCTGATCCCACGGGGATAGACGAATCTTCCATAGAGCTAACAGTAGACGGCATTACCTATGATATGGGTGATTCGGAGCTAATCTTCTCAGATGATCTGCTTATCTTCAGCCCTCCAGTAGCCTATGCAGACGGTGATACTATCAATGTAGTTCTATCTGAAGTCAACGATATCCTTGGTCTTGGTATGGGTACAACACTTTCCTGGTCTTTTATTATCGATCTTTCACCGCCCGAGATCCTTTCAATTACACCACCACCGGGTTCAGCCTTCACATCCGATGATACACCGGTCACTATTGTTCTTGGGGATGCTTTGACAGAGATAAATACAACACCGCTTAGGTTCTCTGTAGCAGGATTTGCCTATACTATTGGCGACATTTCATATTCGGGAGACACAGCCAGTTTTAGCTTCTCTGAGCTTGGTTTTACCCCTGCATCCGGTGAAAGCACAAGGGTTTGCATAAGAAACCTGATGGATAGTCCTGACTATTGTCCACCGAATGAAATCCCGGAAAGGTATTGCTTCCGATATTACTTTGACTATACCGGTCCCGAAGCCAATATGTACATACCCGGAGATTCTTCAATAACAAGCTGTGTGGGGTGCTCATTGTTTTTCTACATAGACGACTACACAGAGGTAGACCCATCGACAATACTTCTGGAAATAGATGGCATCAACTATACAACAGCTTCACCAGAGGTCAGCTATGATGGGTTCAGTCTCTTTTTTGATCCGGATTTCTTCTGGGAGGAGGGGGTCTATATCCCGGTCACCGTTATAAGTGCCGACGATATATATGGCAACCCGCTGCAATATGCCCCACGGGAGTTTGCTTTTGGAATAGATTCCACCCCGCCTGTTGTTGTTCCCGTAGCTCCATTGGATGGCGAAACTATCTATACCTATACCCCAACCATAACTGCTTATCTATCAGACAATTTTTCCGGAGTTTATCCGGGCATGTTTTCCCTCAAAATTGATGGAGCAAGATACACACTGGCACATCCGGCAATGGATATCACGGACTCGCTTCTTACCTTTGACCTTGATGCAGCAGGTATTATCCTCCCAAGTGGAACAACAGAGGTATGCATTGACTCTGTCTTTGATTCGGCAATACTTTGTGGACCCAATATGGCCGAAAGACAATGCTTCAGCTTCATTGTTGCCGAAGATGATGGCGGACCGGATGCATGGATGCGACATCCCCGTGAGGGTACTTATTCTTCCTGTGAGCACGATTCTATCATACTGCTGATAAGGGATACAGATGGTATTAACTGGCCCTCTCTGGTGGTGGACATAAACGGATATATCCACAGGTATGGCAGCAGTGGTGTAACGGTCCTTTCTGACTCTACTGTTCTTCTCGAGCCTGCAATACCCATCGAGGATGGTGATACTGTCTTCGTCACACTTGAAGGTATTACAGATGCAATCGATAACCTCACATCATACGATGACCCATGGTTTTACATCATCGACCAGTCGGCACCTGTTGCTAGTCTGATAAGTCCTTTGGAAGGCACGGTGTTTAATGGCTCTGGCTTGGTGTCCTTCACCCTCTATGACTCAATTTCCGGACTGGATTCAGCTTCAGTCTACTTGGATGTTAACGGTGATTCCATAGGACTTGACGATCTCATTATTTCTGGGGATACTGTAACCATTGACATCTCCCTGCTGTCCTTTGACAGCATCGACACATTGGATATCTGTGTCCATGGATATGATAGAGCAAAATATTGTGACCCCAATGTAATGGAGCCTTATTGCAGAACCTTCTACATCGATATGCTCCCACCCCTAGTTGAGTTTGTATCACCCGAAGAGTATTCCTACACCTCCTGCTCCCTTCAGAGCATTGAGATTCTTGCTGTTGATACATGGGGTGTCGATCCAATGTCCCTTGTTCTTACAGTTTCTGAATCCCCTGTATCTGACCTGGATTTCTTTGAAGATATATTCACATATACACCTGATTCACCATACACCAGCGGAGATACAATCATTTCTGTTGTCTCCGAGATTTCAGATACCATCGGAAATACATCTACTGAAGATGTGACATTGCATTTTATTGTAGATCTGGATCCGCCATACCTTGGAGCTGAGTTCCCTGATCTGGCCTCAGTCACTGCAGATATATATCAACCAATGGAAATTGAGATATCAGACTCCCTGTCAGGTGTTGATCCGGCAACGGTGATCATTGTGTTAAATGGTCTTGAATACAGCGGCTCTGATGCTGGTTTTTCCGACGGTCTGCTTTCATTCGACCCGGAACCATTAGGGATATCGTTCTCGGATGGCGATACAGTTGAGTGGTGCATCTATGCAGAAGATCTTGCATCTGAATACTGCCCAGCCAATGCTATGGACACGACATGTTTCTTCTTCACTGTCAATACAAGCGGACCTACTGCATCCATTGTATCACCGATTAACAGATCCTATTTTGCCTGTCCCCCAGAGTCATCGGAGATCATTGTGGAGCTCTCAGATGAAGATGGCATTGATCCGGCTTCCATAAGATTCAGAGTTAATGATTCCCTTGCTATTTTGGGTGTTGACCTGTTTTACGATCCCCCCTATCTGACCTACAGGCCAACAGGTTCATGGGGCAGTACGGGCATAGTCACATGCGAGTTAACAGGAGTCAGAGACTCACTGGACAACCCCCTGGGTATACCACTCAATTGGTTTTTCTATCTGGACATGACTCCGCCGTATGTTCATGAGTTTCATCCTCCAGAGGGTGAGGTTTTGCCAGAAATACCGGAATGGATGTACGCAATAGTCAGGGACGCCGGCTCCGGCCTCGATCGCTTCTCCGTTGAAGTATCAATAGACGGGACAGCTTACGACCCAATTGTTCGGGGTGATACGTTCATGGTTCACAGAGACTCTCTTCTTTCAATTCCTTCGGATTCGATGAGATTCTGTGTGACCTATGCAGAGGACACACCCGACTACTGTGCAGCGAACGTTATGGATAGTATCTGCAATGTCTTCATCGTACCTACAGCTGATTTTGCAGCCCGTGTTATCTCTCCAACCTGTGGCAGCTTCATTTCCTGTGATAGTACCGATATACGAATTATCTTCACTGCTCTGATGGAAATCGATGAGTCGACAATAGCCTTCAGCATCGGGGACGACACATTATCGACAACCTCTCTGTATCTGAGTCTTGCGGGCGATACCCTCATTTACTCGCCACCTGGGGAGTGGTCTGACGGGGATACAGTCCGTTTCAGTCTGCTTTCCGCAGGGGATATTGAGGGACACGTTCTTTCGAGCCCGGTTGGTTGCCAGTTCATAGTCGATATGACACCACCTGTGATTTCTGCACTTACACCTGTTCCTGACCGCATTTCGGGATTTACTGACGCCATTGATATAATAGTGAGAGACAGCCTGTCAGGTCTTGATCCCTCTTCGCTTATGGTAGTCATAGATACCGATACTTTCTTCATATGGGATCTTGAATACTCCGGTGGGGTTCTTTCTATTGATACCGAAGACCTCTTATTGGCCGAATACGATACAATAGTCATCGATATCCTTGCTTCCGACAATGCAACTCTATGTGGTGCAAATACTCAGGTTGATAACTTCACATATTACTTTGACTTAAATCCACCAACTGTCGAATTGGTATATCCTTACGATGGTGCAGTCACCTCCTGTGCTGATTCAGGGTTTGCTTTGATGCTTGACGATATCAATGGGATTGATGATTCTATTGTTGTAATGATTGACGGTGTTGAGGTAATATCGGGATACGACGGGCTTTCCCTTATCGATTCTATGCTTGTTTACTCCCCATTAATCGCCGCTTCCGATACCTTAGTTTTCAGTGTCGTACATGTATCAGACACACTTGGAAATTCAGCGTCAAGTCCTGAGTTCTCTGTAATCTATGACACAGAACCCCCGACAGTTGTTTTCCACAGACCGCTCGATGGCTCTATTGTTGGCAGTGGTGAACCTGTTGTCCGCATCCTCCTTTCCGATCTTGTCTCGGGTGTACTTGCAGAGAGTACTATTGTTTCCTGCCCATCGGGGATAGGTGCTCCACTCACACTTGCTGGATTTTCCCTTTCGGGGGATACACTTGTGTGGGATGCCTTTTCTGCCGGATTTTCCTTCGAAACCGGCGATACTGTCGAGTTCTGCGTCCTACGGGCTCTGGATACTCCTGATATCTGCCCGCCCAACAGGATGGAGGAATACTGCTTCTCATTCATAGTGAACCGGGACGGTCCCATACTAACCTATCTGTCACCTCCGGAAAGCAGCTTTGTTGCATGCGCAGATATACAGACCATCACACTTCTCTCAGATCCCGATGGTGTCCTTTGGGATTCCCTTGTTTTCCATGTCAATGGCAGCGAATATGGTATTTCTGATGTTTCTCACGACGACAGCATCTTCTCCTACTTATCAACATTCGAACACGGCGATACGGTTGTTTTCAGCGTTGAGAGAGCCCCTGACCTTCTTATGCACGAGATGCTACTCATAGATACTCTTGTCTATTTCATTGACCTTTTGCCACCTGAAATTGCCTTTGTCTCACCCGAGCCTGGCATCACAATATCAGACTCGATACCCGTGGTTTGCATAGGTCTTTTTGACAATATGTCCGGGGTTTTTGAAGACAGCATCTACATCACTGTCAACGGCAGCCGTGAGTTATACACAGATGAGCCTGAGCTACATTTTGATGGCTTTGAGCTGTGTTTCTATGCAGAGAGCACAGGAGTCTCCTATCATGAGGGCGACACCATGACCATTTGTCTTCATGCCATCGATTCACCGGACACCTGTGCTGCTTCTGCAATTGACACCTGTTTCTGGATAAATTTCGGCGATACAGGGCCATATGCAACTCAGATTTATCCTGAGCATGGCATCTATACTTCATGTCCCGGAGGCTATTCAGCGATTTTCTTCGAGGATGAAGACGGACTGCTCTATGATTCCCTTGGGGTTATTGTGCATGGAGAGACATTGCTTGTTGTCGACTCCCATCCTGAACTTGACCTCCGTGGTGATACACTCTTCTTCACAGGGACCACTGCGATACCGCCGGGAGACAGTATACCTCTTCTGCCCTTTGGGCGAGACTCGCTTCTCAATGATATGTCAAATGATCTTGTTGTTTATCTTTTATCTGACACCTCAGGTCCAGAACTTCTGTCGTGGCTTCCTTCTGAAGAGGCATATCACGATACTTCCATTTTGATTGAGATGGTCGATGACCTGAGTGGAACCGACTCCGTGTGGTTTGAGATCGATGGGATTGAGTATGCACATACCTTTAATTCCGCTGATACATATGGACTTTCACCATTCGGCAATGCTGAGGATTGGTATCCAGGTGCAGACGATTCGCTGCTTTTCTTCCATGAGAGGGACACAGTTGATGTTTCAGTTTTTGGCATCGATGGTGCAAGATATTGTGGAGCAAATCACGGAACAGGCGAATTCAGCTTTTACGTGCTTGATGATGATACGATTGGTCCTCAAATCATACCTGTATCAATGCCTTTCCGTGTAATTGCCGGCAGAACAATTGAGATACGGGCAATAGTGACAGATACATCCTCTGTTGACTCTGCCTTTATACACTTCGACATATCAGGCAGGATAACTGAGTTCTCTCCTGTATTGCCAATGTCCATATCTGCTGACACTGCTTCAGTTGAGATCGGTCCTTTCACGGTAACAGACAGCATTGTTTTCGTCCTCTGGGCCTATGACGGTGACAATGACTTTGGCAGAAACGAAGATATATCCTCAAGCTATACCGATACAATGCAGATTGAAGTACTTGGCTCTACCCCACCTGAGATCACTCCAATTGATGCAGACGGTATCATATCCTGCATTGATGGATATGTTCGCGTCCTAGTCGAAGACGAGGAGGGCATCAATCCATCGAGCCTGGTTGTATCGCTTGGGAGCAATATCTACAGCGGCTCAAGCCTTACCTTCCTGGGGGATACTGTTCTTCTGCCTCTTCCCGATATGGTTCACGGGGATACCCTTGTTGTGACTGTGCTTGAGGCTGAGGATATCCTTGGCAACAGCATTGAAGAAGAAGTTTCATGGAGCTTCGTTTTCGACTTTATGCCACCTTATGTTTACATCCTGACCCCTGATTCTTCAGTGATAACAGATGAGGATGTGATATCCATTGTTCTTGGAGATGACATCTCAGCACTGAATATTGACAGCCTTAATGTCTACATCAACGATATGCTTGAGCCACAACCATATGACATAACAGACAGCATACTGACCCTTCTCATCCCCGAGATAATAGGTTCACTATATGTCGAGTTGACGGGAATCATGGACACGGCTGGCTATTGCGGAAACAATATCTTTGGTGATACTACCTTTGCATTCCTTATACCGGGTGATTTTATATGTGAAACAGACCCGAGTGTTTTCACCCCCAACGGCGATGACTACAATCCTGTTGTAAGGTTCACATACCCCAAAATGGATGTGGCACAGAGCACCATCAGGATATTTGACATTGATGGAAGGGCCGTGAGAAAGATGGACATCCACACGTCCTTCCCCGAAAGCGGCGAAGCATTTTGGGATGGAAATAATCAAGAAAATGCCCCAGTAAGACCAGGTATCTACATCTATACTATCGAAACAAATGGCAAGGTTATCTGCAAAGGAACAGTGGTGTTGGCAAGATAGATGCGTATTATTGCAGGCACATATGGTGGCAGAAAGCTGATCTCTCCAGATGGCAAGGTTCGACCAATGCGCGACAGGGTTCGCGAATCACTTTTTAATATTATCCCCTGGGAGGGCAATTTTCTCGATATGTTTGCCGGTACAGGCGCAGTCGGTATAGAGGCGATTTCAAGAGGATTTTCCCATACACGTTTTGTAGAGCTTAATGGCAAGACCTTGTCAACCCTAAAGAAGAACATTGAAATACTGGGCATTCCCAATGGGAGCTATGAGATCGTCAGAGGAAATGTATTCTATCTCTTCAAGGATATTGAAGAATCGCCAATGTATGATATCATATTTTGTGGGACGCCCTTTATTGAAGATATGTATCCAAAGGTTTTCGCACTGGGTCTTGAAAAATTACTCAGAGAATCGGGAATACTCATAATACAGACCGAATCGACCTTTATCCCTCCGGAGAGTTGGGAGACACGCTGCTATGGTAAGGATGCCCTTCACTTCTATAGAAGATAGACCTCTCAGAGGGTCAGCAGCTTATATGAGACAGCGATAAGCATCATGGAAAATACAAGATAGAAGACCTTAGGTCTTCCTAATCGGTGGAGATATGCCCCTGCCTGCGCCGCTGGAAATGCTGTTATTGCAAGAAACAGTGCTGATTTAACATCCACAAAGCCGCAGGCACTGCCGCAACCTGCAAGCCTTCCACGAAAGAGATAAACGATCGCCGATACAATCGAAAGCCCAAACACCATTGCGCTCGACGTTCCTGCAGCCTTCTTTACAGGAAAATTGAAGAGATTTAGCAGTATCGGAACTGTAATCGCTCCACCGGTTCCCCCAACGCCACCAGCAATTGTACCAATAACAATGCCAATGACATATAGCCATTTACTTGGCTTTCGCATTGGTCTTGAGTTTTCGGGATTTCTTCCGAGCAAGGCCTTTCTGGCTGTATAGATAGCAATGATACCTATAACTATCGCTATTGCGGTCTGTAATGTTCTGGTAGGCACTGAAGAAGATATATTCGATCCTATAAGCCCTCCTATCATACCACCGATGAACAGTGGATAATAGGAGAATTGAATGTTCTTCTCCTTGGTATGCCTGTGTATTGATGAGATAGTTATCAGTGCCTTTGTAGCACAGGATGTTCCGACAACTGTCTGGGCTTTGAATGGCGAATCGGGCAGAACATAAAAGAGAACGGGGACATATATTATGCCCCCGCCTATGCCGAGATATCCGGCAAGTAAACCTGCTATTATGCCAGCAAACAGAAGTATCAACGAAGCTCTAAGTACGAGAAATAGTCTTCGCCGAGAACGATCTCTGCAGCACGTCTTATCTCTTTATCTGTTGCAAGTATAACGTATTCGTATCGTGCCTGTTCGCCATATTCGGCGAGAACAAGCTCCCTCTTTATGGACTTTTCGATATAATCGCGATTATTCTCAATCTCGGCTTTCTTTTCGAGCTTGAGAATGTCGTCTATCTCGGACAATTTTCCTTCGAGCTCCTGACGATACTCTGTCTCCTCGATCATCTTCTCAAAACGCTCCAGTTCATCCTCTGCACGGAGGCTGTACTCAAATTCCTGCTCCACAAGAAATTCCTTGAATGCCTCGAAAATCTCCTCCGAGATATCCGCTGTAGGTTCGAACTCGTTGTTATCCAGCCAGTAGAGTGCAAACTTGCTGAACATGGACTTTCTTTCGAGCTCAATCTCAATCTTGGAGAGCTTGTCGAGTTCTGTCTCCAGGTCGGGTGTAATACCACCGCCACCATAAACAGTTCTGCCCCCTTCTGTTTTGTATTCGGGCAGGTCTTCCTTCTCCACCTCTACAGTGTCCTCATCAAGTGAATCAAAGATATAGCCTTCACCCCACTCCTCGTACTCTGTGCTGTCGCTCTCGGAGAATTCTGAAATGATAGAAGTTCCCTTCCATTTCAGATATTCTTCCTTCTGAATGCATCTTCCGGATGGGATAAAGTACTTGGCTGTAGTGATCTTTAAGGCTGTGCCCTCTACTATATTCAGAGGAATGACAGACTGAACAAGTCCCTTGCCAAAGCTGCGTTGACCGATTACAACCCCCCTGTCATGATCTTGAATAGCACCCGAAACAATCTCCGATGCAGAAGCACTGCCTCCGTTGACAAGAACTACGAGCTTGCCATCGGAATATTTGACATCAGAAGGGATAGCATGGAACTCATCGGAGCGATAAGTCTTTGCACCCTCTGTATACACCACAAGATCGCCATCCTCGAGGAATAGACTGGCCACCTTGACCGCCTGATTGAGAAGTCCGCCTGGATTCCCCCTTAAATCAAGGATAATGCCCTTTACATTCTGAGCCATAAGCTCTTTGAGGGCATCTCTGGTTTCGGGATATGCCTTTTCTGAGAACCGTGTCAAGCGGATATAGCCAACACCATCCTCGGTGACACCGTAATAGGGCACGCTCTTAACCTCAATAAGGTCTCTTGTGATAGTGAAGTCCATGGGCTTTGTCTCACCGTATCGGCGAATCGTGATCGTAACGTCTGTTCCCTTCTCACCCCTGAGTACTTCCACAGCATCCTGTGTTGAGAAGCCCTTTGTGGACTTGCCTTCGATCTTTACAATCTGATCGCCGGCTCTCAAACCCAGCCTTGATGCAGGTGTTCCTTCTATTGGAGAAATAACGGTCAGGATATTGTCCCTCAGTCCTATCACAATGCCAATTCCGAAGAACTCACCTCGTGTTTCGGTCTTGAGGTCATCATATTGTTTCTGCTCAAAGTATACTGTATGCGGATCCAGGGTCTTCAGAGCACCCTGTATACCGCCCTTGAAGAACTTCTCATAGTCTATGGGATAGACATAGTTCTCAATTGTTTTACTCAATACTCCTGATATAAGTTTGAGCTGTTTATAGATATTGTCGTTTCCTGTGCCTGCAAAGCCTACATTGAAAAATACTGCTGCCAGCAATACAATCGAGAGAGGCAGCAGGATTTTCGTCATCCTGTTGTACATTTGGGCCTCCTATTCAAAGCAAGATTTAAAGAAGCTCATTCACCTGTTCACAAATCACGCTGTGTATGGCTTCCATTGTGAGCAGGGCATTGATCTTCTTAACTCTACGGGGATAATTTTCGGAAATCCACAGATACCCCTCTCTGATTTTCTTCAGAAAGCCGGCACCCTCGGATTCAAGCCTGTCAAGATGTCTGTCTCCTGAAAATCTTGACAATGCTTCTTCGGGTTCTAAATCCAGTAAAAATGTAATGTCCGGGTACTGTCCGTCAGTAGCGAGCATATTCAGCTCATCTACTTTCGCCATATCCAGCCCCCTTCCGCTGCCCTGATATGCAACTGAGGAATCGACAAAGCGATCAGATATGACAATAATACCCTTATCAAGATGCGGTCTTATTATCTTGTCAAGGTGCTCTCTGCGTGAAGCCAGGTATAGAAAAAGCTCCGAAAGTGGTGAGAGAAAACCGGTCTCCTTATCAAGGAGTATATCCCTCAATCCTTCGGCAAGCGGGGTCCCGCCGGGCTCACGTGTGATATAGACATTGTAGCCTTTTTCCTTGAGATAATCGGCAAGCAGCCTCACCTGAGTACTCTTGCCGCTCCCGTCTATACCTTCAAAGGTTATGAAGAGTGCCTTTTCCACCCCCCTAATATATCGTGGACAAAGGCACTCACCAAGATTTTTTTCAGAACCTGTAGGCTATTCCGAAATAGGTATTAGTTGTGGCCCATTTCTCCTGCCATTCCACCTCTCCATCAGCATTGCTGTAGGCAGTTTCGTAGTCAGAGAAGACAACGGCAACATCCAGCGAAAGCGTTTTGGAGATCAAAACACCGATACCGCCGGTATAGAAATTCCTGTCTTTGTTGATCTCATATGCTGTGTAGTGAAGGGGCTCGTGGCTATAGCCTGCCCTGAGCTTTATACCCGCTTTCGGAATAATACCCTCAAGGCCGAATCTGTATGAGAGGGCATCGCCATAGGAATTTTTGATCAGGGAATTCTGATCCCTGAGCCAGACCTCTCGATATTCCGTCTGGGAATAATCGGCATACTGCACATCCGCAGATGCGACTACATAGGGAAAGCGAAGTGCTATCCCTCCTCCGAAACGGAAGGGGGTTGACAGGCTATAGGGTTCGACTTCATAGTCATCCGTCCAGAGGGAATCGGATACGCCGTCAGTTAGGTATTCGGTTCTCTCAATGACATCCTGATGGGCCTCATATCGTGTTGGCAACTCAACATTGAGTCCGAGATGTATAATCTTGGTCGGGACAATCGCCACGCCGAATCGCCCTGTAATACCTGTATAGTCCGTTGACCAGTCATTGCGGGTTATTGTCCCCTGACCTTCCTCAGGTACATTATTGTAATAGAAGGTATAGTTCTCTGTGCCAAATGGAATATCAAGAGCTGCTCCAAGTGCTGCAATTTCCGAAATCTGAAGTCCTCCACCGACACTGAATCGTGAAAGCCCTCCTGATATATCCTCCGTACCAAAGATTCCATCAGGGCTTCTGAAGTCCATCAATTTATTGAATGTATTTGTTCTTTGGAAGCCGAGGGCAAATGAGAGCCCGCCCTGTGAAGTAGGTATTGGCAGGATTAATCCGAGCTGATTGAACCTTGTCCAGCTTGCATCGGTCTCCATTGTATTTCCGTTGAAGGTATTCTCTACCCCATTGTGTTCAAAGTTCAAACCTGCGGAAACCTCGGCTCTGTAGGTATAGGAAAGCCTTGCTGGATTATACCAGAGTGCGGAATAGTCTTCAGCAAGAGCGATGTGTGCTCCGCCCATTCCAGCGGCCCTTAGACCAACAAGAGTGAACCCGTCGGCAACAGATATTGGATCTGTAGTTCCAGTTGGGGGTGCAAGAACCTGCCCCAGGGCAACGGTTGAGATTATCATTATAGAAAGAAATATTCTCTTCATTTGAGCCTCCTTGACGGAAGTCTTTTATTGTCATCTTGGTTGTCACTGCTGTCGTTGTTATCATCACTGTCAGTGCTTTCAGAGCTTGGTGCCCTGTAGGTGCCGCCGGATGGTGTCGGATTCTCAATACGCCTTTTTGATGGCGTTGACCTTCTTTTCTCGGGGGCAACATAGCTGCCGTCGTCATCGTCATAATAATAGCCATCGTGATACCACGGAGAATAATACCCTCCGTGCCAGTATGGATGATAGTAATAGTAGTTCCAGGGGTCGCAACCAATGCAGTCGTCATAGTAATAATACCTCGCGCTCTGTATTCGGCGAGTCTCGTACTCTCTTTGCTCTGCAGGCTCTAATGTGGGAAAGGCTATCTTTGTGTAGCATCCCGACATTGTTACCAGGACAAGCAGTGCTGCCAATAGAAATCTCTTCATTGTGTATCCCTCTTTTCCGGTATCTTCTTTTTTGTGACTTTCTCGTCATCATTGTCACAGTCGATGCCATCCCAGAAGGAACCAATGTCCCAGGCCAGATCGAGTGTCCAGAGCATTGCCCTGCCGACCACAGCCATCCTTTCAAGTCCTGTCCTTTTCTCGCTCCCGCCTATTCGCATCCAGTAGGGATAGTGATAGTAGTAATGCCAACGATGGCAGCAATTGCAGTCGGAGATATGGGTGATCTCTCTCTGATGCCGTTCCTGCCAGTCCTGTGGTCCTACCTCACTTGCTCCCCTTATTCGGGTATAGCATCCGGAGAAAAGAAAGACAACCAGGATAATCATAATTGTTCTCTTCAAGATACTCTCCTTTTCTTTTTTTCACATTCTGAAGAAGCATCTTCTGTGCCAATGGGTATATCTCAATATATTTCAGTGCAATACACAAATACTCCCAGCCCCTGAAACATGATAATGCACATCTTGTGTGCAATACTCTGCACCCGGTGCAAGGGAATCTTGCACTACTTACAACATACAAAGGCTTGACAGCCAATGCAAGCTAATCCGATGATTTCCTGAAATTGTCCGTAAAGGTAACTCTGATTCCCCTGCCAAAGGACGAGTTATAGTGATTGTTTGCGATCATATCGATGAAGAGAAAGTCGAGTCTGAAAAAATCTGTGACCTGCCACCAGAGTGAGGCGTTCAGATAGCCCTTACCCTCACCAAAGGCATCGTCATTGTCGAAGTCCGCCAAAGCAAGATCATAGTCAATATATATACCAACAATATTGTCTATGTCCTTGTCCACACCGATAAAGCCGGAAACCGATGCTTCATCTTCGGTCTCAAGGGTATAGTTAATGCCACCATGAACCCCTGCATTACCCCCAAGTGACCACCAGTTCTTTGAGACTGCGATAAATGGTCCTGTTGACTTGAAATCGAATCTTTTCCGATCTTTGTGCCATGCGCCATAACCCTGGGTGTCGATCCCGATAACAATTGCCGGATAGTTGACAGCCTCGTCAAGTACCCTTGCCCGAATTTGGAAACCTACTCTATCGTAGAATTTGGCATTTCCGAATCCCAGAACATTCTGCCCCCCATATGAGACACCAAGTTGGGAGCGTCCGAAGAAACCCATATTAAGCCAGGTAATCACATTTCCACCCGGCAGGACCTCCAGCTCGGAGCTATAGCTCAAATGCTCCAGAAGTCCGGCGGTCTGTGTCCTGACAAGCCTTTGGGGTTGTTCATAAGAACAAAGAACATAAGGTAGAGTTATAATTACAATTAAGGCTATCTTTCTTATATTTCTCATGATGTATATTTATCCAATCTATATATATTTATAGTGTTGCGTGTAGCTGCATAGATGTAATCCCCTTTAGAGATTACAAATGTTCCGTCGCCCGGAAGGCTTGTTTGATGGAGAAAAACAGGATTATCCCTGTCGTGTATTGAGTAGACACGCAAATAGTCATTAGCTCCCGTAGTCTGAGCATAGGTGAGATAGGCATATCCGTCCTCTGCGAATACACTTATTGCACTTGTATTCGAAACCGAATCAGTGAATACTGTCTCCAAGGATACATCCAGATCGAAGATAAGGAATCCACCATCATTGGAAGGAGGTTCGAATACTCCATTGGCTACAAGTAAATACCCATCATAGAGGAAGGAGGTCTTGGGATTGCCCTGTGTGAAGAAGGAATTCTGAATATCTGTAACCATAGGATCCGAAACATCGAGCAGTCTGACAGAGCCAATCGATGTCATGGATGCTGCAAGGAGTCCATCTTTTACATGAATGTTTCCTACGCCAGTTCCACCTGTCAGCGAGAGCGTATTAACAAGGCTCGGAGTAGATGGATCTGAGACGTCCACCACAAAGACTCCCCTATCTGAAGCAGAAAGATAGGCGTAATCTCCATCGATGACCATATTACCATTATATCTATCAACATCGAGGACGGAGAGAGCTGTGGGGCTTACTTTATCGGTTATATCGATAAGGTGGAGCTGTCCACGTGAACCGTTCATTACATATGCTCCAAGCAAAACACCTTCAAGCGAAATACCGGTGACATAGCTTGGAAAATCAGATGTTTCTGGATAACGCCCTGCAGTGACAGGATTTTCAGGGTCTGATATGTCGAGAATAACAATATGCCATCTATTGGCCAGATACATGTAATCACCAGAAATTGCAACAGCGTTTTCCACAGTGGTCAGAAGACCTTCAAAGGTGTCAATGAAAATAAGGTGAGTGGAATCAGGTGGTATTGTGTCGGCAACAATAAGGGTATCACCATTATCATCATCCGGATTTGTCCCATTGTCATCGGAACAACCGGACCAGAAAATTGAGCCTGCACCAAAAAGAAAAACAACTATAATCACAAAAGACCTTTTCATGACCTCTCCTTTCACCCTTTTAAACATAAAATACTTAACTGGTCTGGCATTGTCAAAGGAATAGAAAAAAACCTTGATGGATTTGCGAAGTGACATTAATTTTGCACGAATAGGTAATTTGTCCCCATACTGAGGGAAGGTAAAAAAAGGAGAGATATGGCACAGTCGGCCTTGATGAAAAGATTGCGCGACAGCATGAAGTGGATTTTTATAGCTGTTATTGTTGTCTTTGTTGGTTCAATGATTTTTCAGCGTGGAATGGGTGACCCGCAAACAAGACGTAATGATGGACAGAAACCCCTGGCCACAGTGGATGGCAAAGAAATTGAGCAACGTCAGTATTCCGTAGCTGTTGAAAATGCTATAAACAGGGCGCGCAGGAATCAACAGGAAATCACGGCCGGTCTTGTTTCTCAGCTTAGCGAACAGACCTGGCAAGAGCTGATAAACAGGGAACTCATACAGTCTGAGCTCTCAAAAAAAGAAGTGTCAGTTCTTGAAGACGAGATTCTTGCAGAGGTCAGGGTCAATCCACCGGATATTCTCAAGCAGCAACCGAGTTTTCAGACAAATGGCAGATTCGACTATAATCTTTTTGCTCAGTATGCCCAGAGCCCAAATGCCGATATGCAGTTCCTTCAGGGTCTTGAGTCTATGATGAAGGACAACCTCACCTCAGCAAAACTCCAGAATCTTGTCAGCTCCATGAGCTTTGTTACAAGGCATGCCGCAATTGAAGAGATATTCCAGTCAAGCACAAAGGTCAAGGCCAGGTATAAGAAGTATGCCCTCGCCGACTATAAGGCAGACCTCCCGGCACCGAGCGATGATCAGCTCAAAAGATATTTCGAAGAGAACAAATCCAAATATAGCAAGGAACAGGGCGCCATACTTGACTATGTCTTTATGCCTATTGAGATACTTGAACGTGACTCCCTTGAGGCCAAATCACAGATCGACACAATCTATTATGAGTTGACCACAGGCGGTGATTTCACGGATATAGCCACACGATTCTCTCAGGATCCAAGTGTCGCCCAGAATAATGGCAGACTTGGCTGGGTCACAAAAGGCAGACTTGTTCCTGAATTCGAAGAGGTAATCTTTGCTATGGATTCAGGTGAGGTCTCCGAGCCTTTCCTTACACAATATGGATGGCATATAGCCAAGGTTGAAGGCATCAACGATTCCCTCGAAGCAGTACTGGCAAGCCACATCCTGATCAATATAAAGCCCGGCTATGAAACAACTGATTCCCTCTCCAGGCTTGCCGAAGAGGTACAGTCCACTGCCCGACTCGAAGGTCTTGAAAGAACAGCCAGAGATCTTGGACTTATGCTTGAGACAACTGGTATTATTGACGAAGGTGAACGCATTCCAGGAGTCGGTTTCCATACACTGGTCAACAATTTTGCACTCAATGATACAGTCGGTGCAGTCTATGATGCTATAGCTATGCCAGATGGCTATTATGTATACCAGATTAAGAAGCAGTTCAAAGCAGGTGAAGCGTCATTCGACAATGTCAAGCCAATCGTCAAGGAAGATTATCTCGATGATATGGCCAAGAACCTTGCATATCAGGACGCAATGAGTGATTACGATTCAGCTGAGGGTACACTTGAAGGAATGGATGCCGATACAACAGCCTTTACATCGGCATATACCTTCAATCCAAATGTTGGATATGACCCGGTATTCATAGGAGCCCTTCTGGGTGCACCATTGGAAAAGCTGACAAAACCCTTTGATGGTGCCAACGAGGATTTCTATCTACTTGAGGTTATTGAACGTGAAAACCCAACCAACGACGATATCTCAGGTCAGATCAACATGGTATATAGCGAAATCCAGGCACAGAACAATGAACAGGCCTTCAACCGCTGGTTCAAAGCTGTTAAGAAGAGATCCGATATTGAGGACAACAGGCTTGAGCTCTGGAGAAGATAGTAGCCGTTCAGATGTTATCAAAAAGAGCACCCTTTATGGGTGCTCTTTTTTTATACAGCCTTTTTCTTATTATAGAGCTTTCGAGCCTGAATCCAGGTCTCCCGCAGCTCCAGAATATATGTTTTCAACTCATATAAGGCGGATCTGTTGCCTGCCTGGGCCTCAAGGATAAGCCTTCTGAAATACCTATAGAGCGGATCTAACTGCGGTACCTCATCAAATCTATTCTTAGAAAGACGTATAACGCCCTTCTCTACCTTAAGAAGAGGGGCCCTGTTATCAGCAACACCCCATAGTTGATCGGCCTTTTCAATGAAACCCAGGATAAGATCGTGCATCTTGATCAGATCAAGAATCGGATCCTTTTTCTTTCTGTTACCATATGTGGCACTCTTCATATCAATCGTTATTTATTCCAAATGACCTAAGCATATAGTCTGCACTCTGTTCAAAACTCTCAAGACTGGAGAGTGATATCTTGAAATTATATTTATCAAGTAATGCCCTTTGCTGCTTGCGCTCTAGCTTTATATCAATGCGTTGTTCCTGTCTTTGAATCTTCCTGATATTTGTCTTAGCATTGGTATATAAGCTGTCCAGTGCATCCTGGAAGAGATCTGACTCTTTGAGTTTGGCCAACTTCTCATTCTCGGAGATGTGACTATGTCTTGTGAGCATCTTGGTGGGACTGTTACGCTCGAAGTCTCGAAGTAATCTTTTGTATTTCACATCGGTCTGTGCTGCTTCTGAGAGCTTTGACTTGATGCGATCTACAACTTGGTTGAGATATACTGTATCACCTTCATGCAGAGTACCGTAAATAGAGTTACGCTTTATCTTTACATATTCTAAACGTGCAGATCTGACATCATCCATCAGGTCCTGCATCAAGGATTTTTCGGTTTTGTAGCTCTCTTTTTCGCTCTCCAATGCCTGAACAGGAGCATCGGCCTGCTCAACATATTTCTCATAAAGCTTTTGATACTTCTCGGACAGATCAATTGAAGAGATATCCGGTACTCGCATTACTCCTCCCTTTTTTTATAGATTCAGTGACAGTCAATGGGGGCTTTTCGCCCCCATAAAAACTGTTATCTGAAAAGTGACATGAATGCGCCTGGAGCTTCTGCACTCTGCGTAAGCATGACAAGGGAGATCTGTTGGAGAATATTCTCCTTTGCAAGAAGCATCTGTTCCTGGGCAATATCTGTGTCCTGGATTCTGCTTATTGCTGCTGCAGTATTGGTCTGTGCCGATACAAGTGCATCCTCTTTCAGACGCATCCGGTTTATTGTTGCACCAATACGCTCTTCACAGGCCAGAACACTCTTTTCTGCTTCATTGAGCTTTGCCCATGTGTCTGCCGCTTCTTCGGATGAGGTGGCCTGAAGATCAACAAGCCCAAGATCACCCGCAGTGAACCCTTTTGCTTCTGTCTCTGATGAAGAAAGGGCAAACTGAAGTGTATCCTCCGATTTCTCACCGACCTGAAGTGTCCAATCCAGACTTCCGCTGAGTAGTGACACACCCTGCCAATTGGTATCTTCTGCAATATCGTCTATTTCAGCCAGATACTGGTTGATTTCGTACTCAATTGCCTCTCTTTCGGACGGTCCAACAGTATCACTCTGTGCCTGCTGTGCCAGTTCCTTCATGTTGAGGATGATATCCTCGATCTGAGCAAGGGCGGAATCTGCTTCCTGCATTGCCGCCATTGCATCTCCTACGTTTTCTTGCGCTTGTACAAGCGCATTCTCCTTTGCCGTCATCTTTCGGACGATGACATAGTTGGCTGGGGAATCGGCAGCACGATTTATACGCTTGCCCGTTCCCAGGTGCTCCTGATGGGAGGAAATTCGCCTGTTGGTGCTCTTAAGATTGGTATATGTATTAAGAGCGCCTATATTGGTGTTAACCTTCGCCAGGTCACCCATCGCTCCAATCCCTGCCATTTGTCCTCCTTTCCCTCGGTTTGGTTTAATTTCAGCTTTATTATCGACTGTAGAAAAGGGGTTCTTAAGGAAATAATCGTAATTTTTTCTTGCAATGCCCAAAAACAGCCATTTATTTAGCCCTACTATGGACTACACAATAATAGGAAGCGTAACACAACTGGGTCTTTTTGGTCTTGCCTTCGGTGCAGGATTGGCCATTGCTGCAAAGAAATTTGCGGTTGAAGTAGACCCACGAGTCACACAGGTTGAAGATGTTCTCCCATCGGCTAACTGTGGAGCATGTGGCTATCCCGGCTGCAGTGGCTTTGCTAAGGCCGTTGTTGAAGGTGAAGCTCCAATCACAGGTTGTATACCCGGTGGTCCGGAATGTGCATCACAGATTGCAGATATCCTTGGAAAGGAAGCAGGGGCTACCGTAAAGATGGTAGCGGTCTGTACATGTGGAGGCGGTGAAAACGCTGCCCTCGCCTACGACTATGATGGTATTAAAGACTGCAGGGCAGCTACCAATGTTGCCGGTGGTCCAAAGGCCTGCCCCTTTGGCTGTCTTGGTCTTGGCTCATGTGCAGAGGCTTGTCCTTTCGATGCAATCAAGATGGAGGAAGGTCTGCCTGTTGTCGACTTCGAAAAATGCACCGCTTGCGGGGTCTGTGTAAATGTCTGCCCAAGGGATTTGATGCAGCTTGTACCTGACAAGAAAAAGGTACATGTAGGCTGCGAATCTACATGGAAGGGCAAGGATGTAAAGTCTGTATGCAAGGTTGGCTGCATAGGATGCATGATGTGTGTCAAGAACTGCCCGGCCAGTGCAATTGACTTTGAAAACAACCTCGCGAAGATTAATTACGATAAGTGCATAAACTGTGGCGTATGCGTTGCAAAATGCCCAACCAATGCAATCTACGATCGCTGGTCAGGAAGGGTTCTCCCCGAACCTCACGACCCTGCCAAGGTCGAAAAAATCCTCGCAAAATTAGCCGAAAAGAAGAAGAAATCCGAAGAGTAGATTCTATATCTTTGGAAAAATATAAAAAAGGGAGGCCAAAAGCCTCCCTTTTTTGTGAATATTTTCTTTTACTTGAGGAATACCAATCTCTTAGCCGGAATATCTATCCCATTACCTTTGACAAGATAAATACCGGAACTGGTCTGTGGACTCCACTCAGTAGTGCCGGCATTTCCACTATGTATTACCCTTCCCTCAAGATCGTAGATGGTAAAGGAATGCTCACTTTGTATGACACAGGATGAATTGAAAGGATTGGGGTGGACATTTATATTGATGAATTCAGGGAGCTCTGCCCCTTCTTCGACAACATATAGCGGTGTTGCCGTCGCAATCAATATATCATCGATAAACCAACCATCCTCTGTATTAACCGAAGAAGAGCCGAAATCAAAGAAAATTGTACCGCTCTGCCCTGAATATGCGGAAAGATCTATAACTACTTCCTCCCAACCGCCAGAACTCTCTGTGAAGGCCTGCTCTTCGGGTATAAACAGATTATACTCGGAAATTGTGTGATCGTAGCCCCCCTCAGGGATCAGTAAATCTGTTCCCCCAGAACCACTCCACTTGATATTCCCACCATCATGAAAAGCGCCTGAAAGTGCAGGTTGAAAGACATGCCAGTGCCAGAATCTCAGCTCTGCATCAACAACGGAGGATAGATCTACATCCAACCCAAGTCTCGATTGAGAGGAGTCGTGGTAATCTGTCATCAGCTTTGTGCCCCAGCACATAATGCCTGAATGTGGTGTAACTGTTCCGGGAGTTCCATATTCCCAATCCATATAATATAGAAAGGAAGTTGTCAGAAGACCACCATCGTCATCCTCAAAATCGCTGAAGTAAAGTGTATCATAGTTTGCCGGAGCCAGTTCTACATCCAACCTCAGGGCTCCTGTATCGGGTATAGTTACAGAAAAAGATTTTGATATGTAACCTGCATGTGAAAAAGAGATATCATATTCACCCGGAAGGAGCATCTTGTGATAGTCACCGATGGAAGGATCACAGAAAAGGGGCATGGAAATCCCAACAATATCTATATCCGCATCAAGTGGTTCATGTGTTATACTGTCTGTAACTATTCCCCTTATACCAAGGAGTGTCCTTGATGGCGCAAAAAGGAATGCCTCATAGTTGTCCTCCCAAATATCATCGAGGAGGCTGGCAGCAGGCCATTTTGTATTGTATAGCTCCACAGTCAGGTGTATTGAGCCGGTCTGCCAGTAGTCCCAGTCCTGGAGAGAACCATCGGCCTCATACCAGGCATAGCCATTTGTTATACCCTGGGAAAATGATCCAGTGTACATTGGTATATTTCTTGTTGAGTAGTCAAGGGCTCGGGCAATATATAGATCGTCATCATCAGATAGCGTGCTCATATAGTCCCATGCATAGTTTACAACTAAAGCCCCTCCATGAAAATTATGAGAAAAGCAAGGATATCGACCTGCAAGGAAATCCATAGTCTCCTGAGTTTCCAGCTCGATTGACCAAGAATAATCATCACCTATGCTTCCGTCAGGTACAGGGAAATTACGATTGAGATCCCTTCCATTGGAGTTCCTCCTGGTGCCTGCAATATATCCATCTGGGTTTAATAGCGGGACAAGATAGATCTCAACAGAGTCAACGATTCTTGTTATGAATGGGTCTGTTCCATATTTTGTCAACAGTGATTCAGCAAAGGCAAGCATAAATTCTGTTCCTATAGGCTCATCTCCGTGCATTGTTGAGATCATTATAAACTCTGGCTTATCAGCAGGAACGGCAACCTCACTGGTCAGTTTGATACCGGGGATGTCCCTGCCCTCAACACTTTCACCGATTACAAAATACTCGACTTTTTCGGGATAATCGAGCTCAAGAGACATAAGCTCTGTCACAATTTCGGCATAGGTGTGATATGCTCCCCAATCAAGCGTTGAATGTGTCTCAACCATGTTCATATAGGATGTATCCACCAGCTCAATAGGATTATACCCCAACTGCACAAGCATATCATAAGTCGTTTCGTTGGCATAGACCTTGACCCAGTCGCTGCCTGAATTACCTATATCTGCCCCATTTTCATAGAGCAAAGACAGCTCCATAGGCGAATGAATCTTAACTCGATAGGGTTTATCTACCTGCTGAAGGGCTAAAAGGGGCATAACAAGACTTAGAAATAAATATCTCATACATCTCCTCCAAAGTCAATTTCCTAACAATATTCAGGAAAAGCAAGAACTATTTCCTGCCCCCTCCAGGCATGAAGTCTCGAAGGTATTCCGGTGTCAGAGAATCAACATCGACTGTATTACCAGCCAGAAATTTCTTATATCCCATTGAGGCCACAATCGAAGCTGAAGGTATCCGTGTCCACTCATGTGCAAAAACCGCCCTGTCACCAAGTTTATTTTTTATCTTCTCCATAAACTTTTGAAGATCTGCTCCGGTGAAAATCACGATATCCTTTGGCAATAACTCAAGAAAATCATCGAGTTTCCTTGCCTTTACGGGTATTTTCTCTTTCCCCCACTTATACATTGCCGAGTAGACAAAGGCAGAATGGGCATCGATCAAGGGAGCTATTGGAAAGAAAGCGAGGGGCAGACGCGCCGCAAGAGCTCTCAGAGAGCCTACAGGTACTATGGGGATGTCATTTGCATAACATATAGCCTTGGCTGTGGACAGTCCAACACGCAGTCCTGTATAGGAGCCCGGTCCTATAGATACTGCAACAAGCTCAATCTGACTCTTGTCGAATTTCGTCTGCTTCAAAAGAAAGTCAATTGTCGGAACAATCCTTTCCGTTCCCTTCCCTTTGATGTCAAGGGTAACCTCTGCAATTGGCTTGTCCCCTGAGGTAAAGGCCAGGGAGCCTGTATTGCAGGATGTATCTATTCCGAGGATAAGTGGTTTATTATTCAACAGTTACTGCCTTGGCTAAATTTCTTGGTTGGTCAACATCGCATCCCCTCATAAGGGCAATATGATATGCAAAAAGCTGGAGAGGTATGGCAACAAGCAGTGGATAAAGAAGGGGATCGGTTTTCGGTACATAGACAACGTCCTCTACCATATCCTTTATCTCCTCATCTCCCTCGGTCGCAATGACAAGAATCTTCCCACCACGGGACTTAACCTCTTCAATATTCATCAAAATTTTGGGATAGAGAGGATCTTCTGTTGCAATAAAGACAACTGGCATCTTCTCATCGATGAGTGCAATTGGCCCATGCTTCATTTCTGCTGCAGGATAACCCTCTGCATGTATGTAAGATATCTCTTTCAATTTAAGTGCTCCCTCAAGAGCTACGGGGTAATTAATTCCTCTACCGAGATATAGAGCATTGTTATATTGATACCACTTCTTCGCAATCTCAAGAATACAGCCGGTTTCGTTCTCCTTATCGAGGAAGGCCTGTGCAAGGTCGGGTATTCTGGCAAGATCCGATATCAGCTGTCGTCCTCTGGCTATGGGCAGCTCTCGCATCCTGCCAAGGAGAATGCCGATCAGAGAAAGTACCATAACCTGAGAAGTAAAGGCCTTGGTAGATGCCACACCTATCTCCGGTCCGGCATGGATATATACACCTGCATCTGTCTCTCTCGCAATTGCGGAACCAACCTGATTTACAATTCCAAAAACAGGTGCCCCTTTTCTCTTTGCCTCCCTGAGGGCGGCAAGGGTATCGAGGGTTTCCCCTGATTGTGAAAGCATAAAAACAGCTGTGTTTCTATCTAAAATTGGGCTTCTATATCGAAACTCCGAGGCATATTCCACCTCAACAGGTATCCGTGCAAGTTCCTCAATGATAAACTCTCCGATAAGTGCCGAATGCCAGCTGGTTCCACAGGCTGTGATTATTATTCTGTCTACATCTGCAAGCTCTTCGAGATATCTCTTAAGGCCGTTAAGTCTTGCAGTTCCTTCTTCTATATTTATTCTTCCTCTATAGGCATTTGTCATACTTGTGGGCTGTTCGTATATCTCCTTGAGCATGAAGTGCTCAAATCCGCCCTTTTCAATCTGTTGCAGATCCCACTCGAGCTTGCTTATTGTAGGTTCTATCTTCTGCTTTTTAAGATCGAATACCTCATATTCAGAGGCAGTGACCCTTGCCATTTCCCTTTCCTCAAGAAAAATGACCCTGTCTGTATACCTAAGGACAGCGGCAGCATCAGAGGCAATAAAATTTTCATCCCTGCCAAGACCTATCAAAAGAGGGCTGCCATGTCGGGCGGCAAAAAGCTCGTCAGGATAGTCACTGTGGAGTATTCCGAGTCCATATGTCCCCTCAAGAAGGTGTAATGCCAGCCTTATAGACTCCTGGAGGGTATGATTATCTCTGGTCATAAAATCTGAGATCAGGTTTGCAATCACCTCAGTATCGGTATCGGTTGTGAATTCATAGCCCTTTTTCTCTAAGGAAAGCCTGAGTGCTTTGTAGTTCTCGATAATTCCATTATGAACCACTGCAATCTTACCGGTTACATCTGTAATTGGATGGGCATTCTTTTCGTTTGGTTCGCCATGTGTTGCCCATCTTGTATGTGCTATTCCAAGTTTTGCATCGCTGCTTATATCCTGGAGCTTTTCTTCCAAAATGATAATTTTGCCCTTTGCCCTTAAAACAGTCAGTTCTCCATCCATCAGCGCAATCCCTGCAGAGTCATAACCTCTGTATTCAAGTCGCTTGAGGCCATCAATAAGTATGTTCTGGGCATTTTTATTTCCAATATATCCAACAATTCCACACATATATCTATTCTCCTTTCAAGGGGCTGTCCCCTTGGAGAGGTTTCACTAATCTCAGGACATAGGTAACCGGCTCGTCTGTTTGATACACAATTTCGAAGAGCTCCTTGTTCGCATTAACAGCAGGGACAAGATATTGCCCGGTCTCTGCCCGTATTCTGTCTATAACCACATAGTCTATATCATTTTCAAAAAGGTCTTCTATCACAGCGGATGGATCTGAATGAAAAAGGAATGCCCTGGACCTTCGATTACTAAGTAAGTAGCTCATTCGCGGTTTTCTTGCACATACAAGGGCATTCTCATCTGTATTGTCTCTAATCCACAGAACGGCATCAATATAGTTCTTCCAGACGGGATGAAGCCCGGCGTATTTGTCGCCTGCACTGTATCTGTTCAAAATCCTCAGATTCATGATAACGCTATCCTTATATTGAAAAAGGCTGAACAAGCTCAGCACCAGAACACCAGTGAACATTATCAACCGAGCTAAATGAGGTCTCTTTAAAAGCTGAAGAATCTCTCTTGATGCCAAATAGAACAGAAGTAGTATAAATGGTACTATCACAACCAAATAGCGTAATCTTGCTGTATGGTTAAAGGTCAAGATTCCACCATAGAATATCATCAGGAAAAAGATAAAATACTGCTTATTCCTGAGCGCATGGAAGAGCCCTATCAAAATCAATATCCCGGCAATAGAACCAACAACAATGCTAATCCATCTCGGGGTTTCATGATATGCAATCTCGGGTATCAGAAGATGTGGCATGTGCTCGAACAAATACAGTGAATGATTCTTTGGTATACGTGATAAAAAGGTCGAAGTGGTCATATCTCCAGTCTCGGCTTTGGTAACGTCCTCTTTGGTGAAGTTCTTGATGTAAAAGAAGGAATCTCCCCCCGGGGCAGCAAACATCCATATCAACCAGGGCAGAAGAACAACAGTAACCACAGCAGTAAAAATTGCTGTGTTCTTGAAGCCTTTTCTGAGCCAGATATAGAAGAAAGCGGCTGGCAGTATTGCAACTGCGGGAATTCTGATAAGAACCGAAAAGGCAAGCAAAATTGCAGGCAGGATTAGCCCTTTCCAGTTCTTATCACTACGTATATAGCTTTCGAGAAAGTAAAATCCTGCAAAGAAGAATGCCATAAAGGGTGTCTCTGTTAGAACCGAGTATGAGTATTCATTTATCAGAGGCTGGGTAGCCATGAAAAGCACAACAAGATATGTTGTCCACCTCCTGAGACCAAATTGAAGCATTATCAGATGGGCAAAGAGCAGAGCAAGTCCAAAGCAGAAAAATGAAAGGAGTTTCATGGCAATGAGGGAGTCGCCGGTAAATATCTGAAGGAGAGCCAAGAGAATTGGTAAACCAGGAGGGATGGTCTTTTCATAGGGCCTGTCAGTAAGAAATTCTGTCCTGTATGTCCCCTCTTCCAGTATGGAATGGGAAAGAGAAATATAATACCCGTTGTCGCCTCCTGTGAAGACAACCGGATTGAAAACAAGACCAACAACTCCAAAGATAACAACGAAAAACACTATATCGGAAAATAATCTACCACCGGTAAACTCAATATTTCTGGGCTCAATAACCTCGTTCTCAGATTCCTGAAAAAGGTCCTTAATCTTTTCTTTTATCATATTGCCCCTGTCTTTTTACTTTTGTTTTATTAAAAAGCAGATAGTCCTCTATTGATATAAAGTGATACCTGCTGAGTAGGTCCCAAAATCTGCTCCACGCCTTTCTTGTTCCGCTGCGATGAAGGAAGTCATAGATTCTGCTAGCATCAATTGCAGGATTATTCGGGTCCACATCCTTGGGATGCAGATATAGAACAAAAGGCTTGCTGACTCTGTCTAACTTGCGATTGAGAATATGCGCCGGAATCATGCGGAAGGCCGCACCGGTTGAAGGAAGACCAAGGGAGCCCAATCTGTATATTCCAATGGGGAACTCTGTTAAGCGACCAATGGAGAATGGTATATCCGGCATATTTCTGAATCCTCCACCTGAGAAACGTGCAGGAACAAGGCTCGAATCGTATTCAAAGCCCAGTTCAGGCAGAATCTCTGAATAGAGATTGAGAACTCTCTCGTCAATCGCAAAACATGGTGCTCGAAATCCTGTCACCTCGAAACCGGACACATCCTCAAGAACGGCTTTTGCCCTTCTCAGCTCAGAATAGATCTCCTCGGCGCTGAGTTCCCTATGCAGTCTGTGGGTGTGTGAATGACATCCTATTGGAAATCCTGCATCTGTGATCATCTTGACAACGCCGGGGTTTCTCTCGGCTATTTCTCCAAGTACAAAGAAGGTTGCCCTTGACTCCATTTCCAGAAGGGCATCAATGATCCTCGGAAGAATAACTGAAAGGCGTTCAGGACCGCCCATATGCCTCATATAGTCATATCCGGGATAATTGGCATGATACCATTCCTCAATGTCAAATGTCAGGATGAGATTATTCATTGAGAACCTTCTCATAGTAACTGAATGTTTCCTTAAGTCCCTGCTCCATCAATATCCGAGGTATCCAGTCAAGTTTATCCCTTGCTCTGTCGATTGATGCGCTTGAGTGCCTGATGTCTGCAGGTCTTTGTTCCATGAAGTTTGGAGCAAGAGATTTCCCAGAAATTTGGGAGAGAATAGCTATCAGTTCAAGCAGATTAATACTCCTGCCAGAAGCAAGATTAGAAAGAAAAAAACCATCGTAGTCCAAAGATGCATAGACAGCATCAAGAATATTTCCGACATAGAGAAAATCCCGTGTCTGAAGCCCGTCACCATAGACTATTGGATTTTCTCCTTTGATTGCCTTGTCTATGAATCGTGGTATGACTGCACTGTATTCAGATTTGGGATCCTGCTTTGGACCAAAGATGTTGAAGTATCTGAAAACCCTGGTCGGAAGACCTTTATAACGGAAATAGTGATAGCATAGATCCTCGACAGATTTCTTGGAGACTGCATATGGGGAGAGGGGTTTTTCGCGGTCTGTTTCCTTTTTGGGTTGTCCTGGAGAGTCACCATAAACAGCCGCACTTGAGGCGAAAAAGAAGGCCTTGACTCCTGCCCTCTGAGAGGCTTCGAGTAGCCGGAGACTGCCCATGATGTTGACATCTGTAACATGATATGGATTTTCCACAGATAATTTTACAGAGGAGACGGCTGCATGATGGAGGACATAGTCAATATCAGCTACAGCCTCTTCAACGACTTGAATATCCCGAATATCCCCTTCGATAAAATCTATATCGAGCCCTTGGAGATTCTCTTTCTTCCCGCTTGACAGATTATCAATAACCCGAATATAGTCGCCTCGACGTAATATCCCTTCAGCAAGGTTGGAGCCTATGAATCCTGCCCCACCTGTGATGAGAAATCTCCTCATTTACGAGACCTCCCCCTTCCAAAGGAAATATCTTCTGAATTCACCTTTTTCCCATTGTTCGAAGGTTCACTTGGCACAGAGAAAGTCTTTCTATTTCCTCTTCCGAAAGAAACCCCATTGTCCAGAGAGTTTTCGTTCTCATCAGACTCTGCTGGCCGGTCCTGAGGGATTGAGTCCTTCTCAGGCTGGTTAATCTCCTCGGGTTTTGGTGTTGATTCAGCCACAGCTTCTACCATTTCTAATTCATCCTGAGGCTTAATAACATCTTCAGCTTGTGGCTCCTTTTTCTTGCGCCCTCGTCCAAAGGAAATCTTCTCCTCATCTATTGAGAGCTTGAAACCCTCCTGCTTATCTGTCGGAGCGGCTGCCTGTCCCTTCCTTCGCCCCCTTCCAAAGGATGGCTCATCTTCAATAACAGGGGATTTCGGCTCTGGCTTTACAGCCAATTTCTTATGATTCCTGGGGGGGGTATCCTTTTTATCTGGTGATTTATCTTCCAATTTAGGAGGGCGTGGTTTGTCCTGCCTTTTGGGTGAATCTCCCAAATAGTCTTCTCTGAACTTTCGAGATTTATCTTTTTCAGGTGCAGGCTCCGGTGATCTATCAGGCTTTCTTTTTCTCTCAATATTCTTGGTATCTCTAAAGTCCTTTGATCGAGCTTTATCAGGCCTCTTATGTTCTTTTCTTGAAGTACTGTGGGATTTCTTGGTGACATGTTCGTGCGCAGTTGGATTTAACATATCCACCTTTTCCCTGAGTGAGGCGACCATCTCGGCAAGGGCACCAAAAATAAATGATGTAAAGCCAAGCTGAAGAAGAAGGACGACCAGCGTCTGCAGAGGTGGATATCCCCAATGATATACAAGTCGGGCAATCAGAATCCCAATGCCAAGCAAACCGCCGGAAAGTATCCCAAAGAACCCCATTGTGCCAAAGAACATCATGGGTTTCTTCATAAAAGCAAGAAGAAACCAGACTGCAAGCAGATCGAAGAAGCCTACTAGGGCTCTGCCTGGACCGCTGAACTTGGATACCCCATGAAGCCTGGCCCGCAATGTAACATCTATTTCTGTCACACTATAACCCCTGTCAACAGCAAGGACTATCATATACCTGTGCCAGTCCTTCCTGAGGGGTATGCCCTGCATTACATGGCGCTTGAATATCTTTATAGAGTTCATATCTGTCACAGGAATCTTGAAGAGAAAGCGGCTTATTCTGTTATATATTCCGGAAATAAACGGTTTCTGGTAGCTGCCTATCTTCTTTCCGGTCACAATATCATAGCCTTCGTTTAGTTTATCATAGAGTCTCGGGATGTCAAAGGGATCGAACTGAAGATCTGCATCGAATATCACTATCGCATCTCCGCAGGAGTTTCTTATACCCGTCTGGATGGCTGCAGTCTTGCCCAGATTCTTTCTGTGTTCTACAACCCTGAGAAATCTATATCGCTCTGAAAGCTGCTTCACCTCATAGGCTGTTCCATCATTCGAGCCATCATCAACAACCAAAACCTCGATAGAGAATCTGTTTGCCCTTATGAGATCAAGGAAGCTCCTTGCCAGTGGAGCCATATTATCCTTCTCATTGTACGCCGGCACAATCACAGTCAGATCGATTCTATCTTTTCGCACCTGTTACATCCTTCCAAAATTTAGTGAATTCCGACACTGAGTTTCCCCAGAAGCCTATATTATAAAAAGGGGGACCATAGTCCTGTGCAAAGCCAATTCTTGTAGCAATACCTGCCTTCATCGGCAAGAGGGCTGAGGCCAGGTCGAAGGTCGAATTCGTGTCGATTGAAGCCTCGAAAACCTTTCCCGAAAGCGCCTCAAGTCCTGCCATTCTGGGAAAAACACCAAGCAGTAGCTGATCCTTATCTAACGTCACACAATTCGAAATCTCCTTTTGATCAAAATCAGGTATATCTATGCCAATAAAAGTGATTTCTCTGCTTAGTTCATAAAGTGCTTCATATTCTGACAGAAAACCACTTCTTTCCTCTGGATTTCTCGGCATTATTACAAGTAGCCTCTTTCTACTGTCGAGGGATTCGGGAAAGATTCTTTCCTGCGCCATTTCATCCCGAAATGTCTCATAGTAGTAAGTGCCTATTCTGGATATTGTATTCACAAAACTCATCTTATATGCCTCCCCCTGTTTTCAGAGGGAGGACTAGTTTTCATTCTCAGTATTTTATAAAATCAGGGTATATCGGGAATTCTCTGCACATCTCATCGATTCTTTGCTTTGCCCTATCTGCGACCTTTTCGTCATCGATATTTTTCAGGACATCGTATATCAGCTCGCCTATCTCTTCCATCTGGCCTTCCTTCATACCCCTTGATGTAACTGCAGGCGTTCCGATTCTAACGCCAGAAGCGATAAAGGGCTTCTGTGGATCAAATGGTATTGTATTCTTGTTGACTGTTATAGCAGCCCTCTCCAGAGCTTCTTCGGCAGCCTTGCCTGTTACATCCAGGGGTCTGAGGTCGACCAATAGAAGGTGATTATCAGTACCTCCGGACACAATTCTCAGCCCTTTTTCCACGAGTTTATTTGCGAGTGTCTGTGCATTTTTCAGGACCTGTGCCTGATAATCTTTGAACTCCGGTTGAAGTGCTTCTTTGAAGGCAACAGCCTTGGCGGCAATGACATGACAGAGTGGTCCGCCCTGCATTCCGGGCATGACAGTCTTATCCACCTTCTTGCCCCACTCCTCAGTTGTGAGAATCATTCCGCCCCTGGGGCCGCGAAGTGTCTTGTGGGTTGTCGTGGTGACGAAGTCGCAATATGGGATTGGATCCGGATGAAGACCTGTGGCAACCAGACCGGCTACATGGGCAATGTCTGCGAGAAGAAGCGCACCGACTGAATCGGCAATCTCGCGAAATTTCTTAAAATCCCAAAACCGTGGATAGGCTGATGCGCCCGTAACGATCATCTTTGGCATGTGTTCCTTCGCCTTCTGGGCGATAACATCGTAGTCAAGACGCTCTGTCTCTTTGTCGACTCCATAGTAGGCAACATCATAGATTTTTCCGGAGAAATTTACCTTGTGTCCGTGGGTAAGATGTCCACCGTGTGCAAGGGACAGTCCGAGGATCTTGTCGCCGGGATTCAGGGCTGTGAAATAGACAGCCATATTCGCCTGTGAACCCGAATGAGCCTGTACATTTGCATGGGCTGCACCGAAGAGCTTCTTTGCCCTTTCTATGGCAAGATTCTCAGTCTTATCCACAAACTCACATCCGCCATAGTATCTCATGCCGGGATAGCCCTCGGCATATTTATTCGTCATAACACAACCGGTTGCCTCAAGGACTGCAGTTGATGGGTAGTTCTCGCTGGCAATCAGCTCGAGACCAAAGGCTTCCCTTTTTTCCTCTGCTGCAATTGCCTCAAAAACCTCCGGGTCATTCTGCCTGATGTTCTTCAAATGCTCCATTATTCCTCCTTATTTTGACATCTTATCAACACGTCTTTTATGCCTTCCCCCCTCAAAGGGTGTTTTTAGGAAAATATCTGTAATTGCCATTGCATCTGGAAGATGTGTTGTCCTTGCACCCATTGCAAGCACATTGGCGTCATTGTGTTTTCTTGCCATCTGAGCATGATAGAGTGTCGTGCAAAGAGCAGCCCTTACACCTGGGTATCTATTTGCTGTAATTGACATGCCAATACCAGATCCACAGATAAGTATGCCCATCTCATCTTCACCATTTTCTACAGCAAGGGATACCTTTTTCGCAAAATCCGGATAGTCGACACTCTCTATTGAGAATGTACCGAAATCGTCTATATGATGTTCTGAAAGAGAGCTCTTGAGCTTCTCTTTCAGGTCGAAACCTGCATGATCTGAGCCGATTGCAATTCTCATTCTCTCTCCCTGACACAGAGTTGTGAACAGCCTGAAAAGGCTATAAAAGACAGTAGGTTAATTTATCCAAGAAAGCCTTTATTAGCAAGGTTTAATTCCAGATGACAAGACTATATGGAAGTCTGGATTTTTCCCTTTACAAAATACCTTTTTTTCCGCTTTTTCACTCAGAGTTTAAGAAAGGATCAGGGCTTAACCCTTGCCCTAATCACACACAAAAGGAGGAGAGATGAAGAAGCTGTCTATTGTACTTCTTCTGTTTGCCCTTATCGCCGGCAGCCTTGTCTTTGTTGGCTGCAGCGATGATGATGACGATGACAACGACGACCCGCAGGCCAATTACTTCCCCATCGCCCTCGGCAATATGTGGCAGTTCGACTATGCTGTCACCTATGATGCAGATGGCGATACACTGGAGTCAGGCGAGTATACCCAGGAATTTGTCAGAACGAAACAGATCGAAGGCTCAGAATTCTATGTTCTGCAGGACAATCCCGACACAAATAGCGTTATGTACTATCGTCGCGGTGATGACTATGTCTGGGGAGGTATGGACCAGCAGGTACTCACCAGTATAGTAACAGTGCTTTTCAAGGCAGTCCCGCTGGACATTGATGCCGGTCAGAACTGGTCTGCTGAATATGAGATCACAACCGGACTCACAGCAACTGTCTATGGAGAGAGCAGAGAGAAAACCACCTTAACAGTTCCAGCAGGCACTTTTGAGGACTGCATTCACGTGAATCTCAGATTTACTACCTCAGTCCCCTCCATTGATCCGGACTCCATCAATTTCTGGATTGCTCCGGATGTAGGTCCGGTCAAATATATCTCCTACACACCAGATGACGAGCCGAACACCACAAAGACAAGCCTGCTGAAGAACTACACCATAGTTGACTGATAGCAAGCTACATTTTACCCAAGAGAAGAACCCGCCGGATAAGCGGGTTCTTGTCATAACAGGACCAACAGCATCGGGTAAAACTCATATAGCCGAATCAATTGCCCGTAATGATGATTATTCAATAATCTCTGCAGACTCAAGGCAGGTTTATAAGTTTCTGTCAATCGGAACGGCTAAACCCCTTGGAGATGCTGGAGTTAAATACCATCTTATAGATTTCCTGCATCCTCGGGATAGATACAGTGCTGCACAATTCATAGACAACGCCGATAGTATTCTGGACAATGAGAAAGCAATAATCTGCGGTGGAACCGGGTTCTACATCCGCGCGCTGACCGAAGGTATTTTTGAAGGTGACTACAGATCCCAGGAACTCAGGGACAAGCTGTCTCTCAACCCGAGCTCAGACCTTTATCATCGGCTTTCTGAGGTTGATCCAACCGCAGCAGCGGGGATTCACCCAAACAATAAAGTGCGCATTATCAGAGCTCTGGAGGTCTATCTCCTCTCGGGGAAGCCCATATCAGTTCACTGGGAAGAGAGCAGGATGAAGGCCTCCAGACGCAAATTTCTCAAGATAGGTATATCCCATCCAAGGGATGAACTCCGGGATAGAATACTCAGGCGTACAAAGCAGATGATCGATATGGGATGGGTCAACGAGGTTGAGGAACTTCTGAACAGGGGCTTCGATACAAAGCTGCCGGGAATGAACTCACTTGGTTATCCGCTTGTCATCGACCATATAAATGGACTGATTGGTATTGATTCGCTGATAGACAGAATCTTCCACGAGACATGGCAATATGCAAGGAGACAGCTCGTGTGGCTCAAAAAGGAGCCGGGGTTGATCTGGGTAGATTATGAATCTGCAGGTGAAAGGATAGAGGAAATCAGAAATTCCCCGTCAACCTGACACTCAAACCGATCTGATCACCACATGGTTCCGCTGATAGTCCGAGGGCAAAATCCCTTTTCACGCCATATGTCCCAATTCGAATCACATCAACAATGCTGACAATGCGATTTATTCCGGCAGCTGCAAGGACTATCTGGCTATTGCGCTTAGCCTTATCGCTTCTGACTCTGAGATCATCATAGTGAGTCCTTTGATCATCATCTTCCCACTCCCAGTAATATTCCGGAGTTTCGGGATATGTGTTCTCAAATGACCTCTGCCCGAGTGACGTGTATAGATTATATTCATCTCTAGAGTCCCACTGACCGACAAGCTCGAAAAAATCGGAGTTTTTATTTGCAGGATCAATGCGTGCATTCTCGACTCCGTAAGACTTGTACTCGTCTTCGAGCATCCTGCTCTGCGTGAGAAGACCTGCAAAACCTGTCCAAAGTGCACCTTCAGCAGCCATGAATCCATATGCCCTGCCTTTGAATCCGAGATAGTATTCTCCCGCACCCGGGACAAGCAAAGACAGAAGGGCTGCCTTTGTCGTTGATTTGCCTGAGTCCACTCGCTGGGGTTTTTCTTCCGGAAACATGGAACTTTGAGCAAATAATCTACTGAGCAAAAACAGAAAAATCGATAAATATCTCATCGCAACCTTATTGCCAGCTTTAGTTCCGGATACTTTGCACCTGTCGGTTTATGCCTTGCAATACCGGATTCCATGTGAATAGCTTCAGAGAATCCCTTATTTCTCTCCTGATTGTGGGAATGTGCACTCCAGGCGGCATCAAAGGCACTTACCAGATGATTGAAAATAGCAGCCCCGATCATGTACTTGGCCCAGATGAAATTATCATTTGCCTCTTTGCGCATTGCCATATAGTCCTGTCTTACCTGTGTCGAATCGAACCAGTCAATGAGTATACCGTTAAGATCCTGAGTTGACTGATTATAGTCCCATAGATCAGGATGCAGTGCTCTGTCGTATAGCTCATCCGGTGCATCCTCCCATCCCAGGAGAAACCAGGGATACTTGCCCGTCATCTCGTAGTAGTCATGATTCTTGTCTACATCGTACCAGTTATCACCATGGTGGGGTAAGTGTTCAATACCCTTTTCCTCGCGGAAAGAATCCGTAACTACTTCATACCACTCGAGATACTCGTACACATCAAAGTGTTCATCGTGGAATGCTTCATAGTCATCTCGAAGCTCAACACCTTTTGATTGGAGTATGGCATAGCCAAGCCAGAGTCCAGCCTCTGCAGCTATAAAAAGTGCGCCCCTTACAGGCTTCTTTGTATATATCTGACCTGCTCCAGGAACAAAGAAAGAATATAAGAATGCCCTTTTTGTGCTGAGATAGTCCTGCTCCTGAAAAAAGGCTTCACCTTGTTCATCCTCTTCGAAAAGCTGTGCATACTGCACATTTTTTATATCATAGTCTCCTAAAACATCGCTGGAAGGCATAAGGCTTTCCTGCCCGACCAAAGTAACTGTCATCATCGATATTAAGATCAAAAGATTCCTGGTGTTCATTCTTCACCTCTCTATTTGACTATTGCTATTTTTATTGTTTCGGTGTGGTCACCAACCTCTATGATTCCTCGATATATTCCGGATGGTATACTGAGTGTATTCCACTCTATCTCATTTATCTCGCCTGGACTCACATCTGCTTCAAGATTATCGACCAGAACTCCATCATGGGAGTAAATCCTGACAGTAGCAGAATTATCGGCATCGCCACCAAGGGCAAACCTTATATTACCTCTTCCGGCAAGGGGATTTGGCCATATATACGGGTTGATTATCCCCTTTTCTGACTGGTAAATGTCCACAATCTGTCCTGTGAAAATCCTGTTGGGATTACCCGTAGGGAAGAATCCCCAGTAATCCTCATACTCATCGAGGCTTAAAAGATAGATAGAGCCGTCAATTGAGGCAAGCAGAGCTCTGGAGCCTCCGTCAAAAATCGTAATCTGCGATTCCGACGCACCCGTTGAAAGCCTCGTGATTTCACTTCCATCGCTGTCAAATGCATAGAGGTCGCCAAGTTCAGAGGGTTGAATAATTTCCCCAGCTCCATCTCCATCGATGTCTGCTATTGAAGGTGAAGAGGTAAACACGGGGCTGTCTCCTCTGTGCCAAGCCGGGAATCCAGTCAGTATATAACCATGTCTATTGACAGCAAAAATCTTATCCGAAGTTGAAAATATTATATCCGGGTATCCATTACCGGAGAGATCGCACAAAACAGGGGCGGATAGCCCGGTCGCATCGACAGATATGTCCAGAATCATTCTTCCTTCTGAGCTCAAGGCAGCAATCTTGCCATTCTCCGATGTGAAGATGATATCGGGGACTCCATCACGGTCAATATCGGATATAATGGGTTGTGAGACATCTCCATAATCCAGGATAATCTCCCAGAGCCGACTTCCATCTGCGTTGAATTTGATGAGCTTCGCTCTGTCCCACTCTGCAAGGATGTAAATGTCTGACCCATCGCAGACAGCTCCACTTATCTCACCCCGCGCATCGCCCTGTCCAACAATATCACCAACATGGTTGAGCACAACAAATTCTCCATATTCCTTGAAAAGAATAAGCTCATCCTCTCCATCGTCATCAAGATCGTGAAAAATTGGAGTTGCTCTCTCATCCGCAGCATAGGTGAAAAGATTGTCCAGTCTGCCCGATGAGTCCATGTCAGAGATGCTCATAATGGACACATCTCCACTGGCTTCGCACACAGCGATCTCCATCGGAGGAATCCCGTCCAAATCTCCCACTGCAATTGCAAAAACGGTAGTGTCAAAAGCTCCAATAATTGGAAAATCCACTCGGGCTGTATCGCCTGAATAGCCAATCAGTCCTAGTGTGTCATCACCGGGAAAAAGCCGTGTGCCATCCCCTTTCCAGCCGAGCAGATATTCATATGTGCAAGCGATATAAACAGTTTCTTCATTGAGCTCTGTATTCAGAACGCTTTTGGTAATAGGAAATCCTGTGAGCATACGCTTTTCAACATAGGGTCCTTCACGCCTGTAGTTAAAGGTCATGACCCTGCCCTGCTCTGAAATGTCGGTGATCCATATACCCGTTGCAGCTCCGCTGTTTGAGGTTGTAGAAGGTTTTGAATCTGGTGTCAGCTCGCTGTTATTCCCTGAAAAATACATATCCAGAGAATCACCATAGTCGATATAGTACCCCATGTCCTGATGACCATCGGCCTCCAGTATGTCTGCAAAGAGCCTGGTGAAGTCCCACTGCAAAGTGTTGTTATCCCAATTTGAGAAACCATTGCCGACATAGTCTGCATAGGCAATATACTCGTCAATATGCCAGATAAGAATACCTGCTCCGGGCAGGAGAAAGTCGTATTTGGGTACGAAGTCCTCTGTTGTAGCATCGATCAATCCGAGGATCACGCCTGTTTCCGGGTCTGCTTTCAGGTTGATGGCCCTGCCGTCGGGATTGGGGTGTCTGCTCTCTATCAGATAGTATTCGTAATCATTTATCGGAATCTTGACCAATGTCGTACCTGCTTTGAACTCCTCGCAGGCGGTGATAGTGTACTGGCCATGTGCATCAGCCTCAACAAAGTCCTCTATCCCAAGGAATGCTCTATCCCATGCGCCGGGATATGTTGGAATTGCTCCGTAGACACTGTGAACTTCTCCATCTATATCCAACTGCACACCGGGAATATGCCCATTATCCATGAGGGAAAAATACCCCACCATGGAGGCCATGTTATAGGTTGAATACAGATCAACAAGTCCAAGTATGTGGCCTATCTCATGGGCGAGAACGCCATTGAGCGCGACAATCTGACCGTCCTGAGAACCCTGCTCGGGCATAATCAGAGCACCGGTTACACCCGGAAGAAACTCTCGATAGGTTTTCTTATAACCCGTCGGTAAATCATCTGGGCTTGGTGTAACTCCCTCGTAAAATGGCAAATAATCAGGGTCTATTGTTGAGCCGAAGTCATTCTGCATATCCGAGCCGGCATGAAAAATAATGAAGTCGTCATATCTGGTATAGTCGATATGGTCGCGTTCATACGCAAGCTCCATGGCATCAATGATGAACCCTTCCATCCTTGCGCCAAGATCGTTGCCAAACCAGCCGGAGGGGCCATAATATGCCATGGAATCCGGCAAAGTATAGCCCTCGACATCCCCTGGTATGGGATATATATCATAAGTAATGTCTATCAGGGAATCGGAGACAAGAAGCCAGTAGTTTCTGACAGCCAGCATATGAGATTCAAAATACTCTCTGTTGTGTGGTGTCGGGTCAATTGGCCATTGAGATTCTTCTTCCGGTCTTAGATCGAACTGACCGCTGCCGGTCGATCTATCGTTTGAGTCCTCCTGGAACTGTACTCTTAGCACACACAGCCTTATCGAAACAGGCTCTGTCAGGGCACTTTTCGGCAGCTTCTTCAGACCTTCGCGAAAACCCCATGGATTCTCTGAAGGTTGTGATATCTCGACAACAGGTCCCCTTTTTCTGGGCTCTGCCCTGCCAACAATAGACAGCTCTGCGGCAGATAATGTTAAAACTGCTGCTAAAAGTATATTTAACTTAAGGATACGGACTGTATATTTAAGCATATTATTAGCTGTTTACCTTAAAATTCAGCGGAGAAAGAGAATCTCATGATGTTTGAGAGTGCCAATGTCCCCTCATCCTTGTCCTTCTGTTCTGGGATATATCCGAAATCAAAGGAATAGTTGCCGTATTTGATACCAGCGCCAACTGTGAAGTAACTGATGGACTTCCAGTCCTCCTTGCGAAGAACCTCTTCCTCATCCTCCTCGGCTGTTGATGTGTTCTTCTTGATATAATCATAGTCAAGCATATATCCGCCACGGAAGGAGATGAAGTCTGCATAGGTATATTCAACACCCAGATTCTTGACAGACTCATGCCACTCCATCCAGCCTGGGTCGGCAAAGGGATTATTGATCAGCTCTTTGTTGAAGTCAGCAGCCAGAACCAGCTTGTTAAACTCATTATCTATTGGGGTATATGCAAGTCCGACTTTGAGATTCCTCGGGAGAGGATCTGCCTGAGCAGCATCAATATACTGAACATTGGGGCCAAGATTCTGAACCGCTGCACCGAATCTGAGTCCTGAAAGGGGTGTCTTGTAGTTCACCCCTGCATCAACTGCAAAGGTTGTCGCTGTTCCGTCTTTGAGCTCTCCGCCGACATAGACACCCTTAGCAAGGGATGAATGAATGAGCTTGAAATTCAAACCGGCTGCAAATCTATTTGCTATAGTTGTGCCATATGAAAGTGTCATTGCAAGGTCATAGGAGCGGAAATTGCCGAGAACATTGCCCTCTGAGTCTGTGTAGGGGCTTTCACCCATATACATATAGGTAATTCCGCCACCTATAGTTCCCCAGCCCTCAAGATAGTATGTACCAGAAAGGAATTCATAGTACATATCATCTGTTAGCTCAGGCAGCCATTGAACGTGCATAAAGGTCAGCCCCTTTTTACCGCTGGCATAGGAGTTGATCCTGTCCTGTGCATTGAAGACAACCCTGTCCTGAACTGCAACAATCTGCTTGACTTCTGAATTGGCAAGATCCTGCTGCACGTATGATGCGAATCGTTGCTTTTTGTAATTGTATTCGATAAGACCGTATTCTGTTGCAACAAAAAGGTCGCCTGTGCCGGACTGCCTGATGTCATAAATCATTCCGCTGGCGGGGTTTACCGGGAGCATAATCTCAGTTCCGCTCTCGACGTCCATCGAATTGCTGCGATTGTATCTCCTGAGATTATCAATAAGTCTTGCGGCCTCCTCATCCTTGAGTGAAGGCCATTTGACCTCAACTATCTCACGATAGGAAGTGGACTCAGCAACTCTTTCCTTTTTGTAACCATAGTTCTGCCACCTTTGACCATCAAATCTTTTAAGTCCGGCTACTGTTCCGAACCACATATTACCAAATTTGTCCTCGTAGATAGCGGTTACGGGTGTCTGGAAAACATTGTCATATATGCCCTTCAAGGTTGAAGGCGGTGGTGTTTCCTCATTTAGAATGTCATTGGCTACCATCACAGCACTTTTAAGATACCTCTTGGATTCATCCGTATGTGTGTCAAAATAGTCTTCCATTATCGAATCCCAGGTCGCCGCCGAGTCGTTTACGGTAAATTCATATGTCCGAACAAAATCACGATTATCGATGCGTGCCACACCAAGGTCAGTTCCCACCCAGATATCGTTAACATCCTTCATATATACAGCGGTTACAGTATTTGAAGGAAGCCCATTCGCTGTTGTGAATGAAGACCATTTACCGAATCTGTTTAGATATGCTCCGTTTTCAGTGCCGACAATAAAGTTGTCCTTGTCATCTCCTGCAATGCAGGTTATCGCCTGATCGAGGGGCCCTCTGTCTGAAGTATATTTCTCCCATGAACCAGATATTCTGCGATAGAGCCCATTGTCAGTTCCAATAATCAATTCCTTGGATGAACCATGGAGATCTGTGATCTTGTGATCGCTGAGGAAATACTCAAAGGGTATTTTCAGCTCTGTGTCCGGAGGCAGATACTCGCCCGGACTGGCATCGAGAGCATTGTATTCTATTACCTTCTCGATTATTCTCTGTTCTTCCTGATCGGTTGCAATCCCTCTGCCAAGATAGGACTTAACTATATCATCGACCTTCTCCTCAGGGGCGGTGACATAGATTTCCTCTGTAGTCCACTTATTGCCCTTATTGCGCCATATCTGTGTTTCCGTAGCTGCCCATATCTCCATCCTCTTTCCGCCGATGGAGAATTTCTTGGGTGTTACAACCCCTACAGACTGAATATCTTCACCGCTTGGCAGCTCGAATTTTTGCCATTCGCTGGAAAGTGGATGCAGTCCGAGACCTGCAGGATTCCAGTAGGTGGCAGTTGGATCATCGGCAAGGGCAACAAAAGCCTCGCCCATACCGGTTGCCCTGGCACCGGGACCGATTAAAAGGAAAAGCACGGCACCTCTGCCCCTTTCGGCACTGGCCGTCGGCACAACCGAAAGCAAGATGATCAATAAAAGCCAGGTTGTTATTATCTTCCTAAGCATATTACCTCCAAAGTGTTTTTAACCATTATTCGGAAAAAGGTTAACGCAAAAATAACCTTACCGTGTTGATTCATTTACCTGGATTTGCCCCTTAGAAAATCCAGTTATAACCCCCCTCCTCAGCCAGGACTCTCCCTCCCGGTCAAAAAAGCGGTATCCAATGGAGACTTCCCTATTGTCCCCATAAGTATAGTAAAATAACCTGTGACCTTAAATCGGTCAAAGGAAAACATATATATCGTTGGTTTTGTGGTGTTGCTTGAGGTGAATAAAGATATGGCAAGGTATCTTTTTCCTTTGAAAATGGTCAGTGTAGTTTTGATATCTTGTCCCTTCTAACGACAGTATCTGAACCAAAATCAGCCTCAACTACATAGATATATGTGCCATTTGCGACAGGCTCGCCATTGGAATCATTCCCATCCCAGTGTAACTTATCCCATGGGGATAGAACAGTTTTCTCCAGATGTCTGACCTTATGTCCTGACAGTGTAAAGATGTCTATTCTTACATCCCCGTCACCTGTCAGACCAAAGGTAAAGTCCGTCCATTCTGAGAAGGGTGCGGGGTATGGAACAATATCGAATACAGAGTTCTCGGAATCATTGACATCGAACCTTGTCTCAAGTGTACTGGAATTGCCTAGATTATCCCAGGCTACAACTGTCATCGTATGTTCTCCAACCTCAATATCTTTCATCTGATAAGTGAGAGAACCTGTTGTATATGAGCCTGTGAAATATTCGAATTGATCTGTGAGGTCTATCATATCAACGCTGTTTCCATCAAGATAGGCAGCAATTTGATGCCCGTTTATGCCCGTTATATTGATTCCGGATTCATCGGAGAGTTCAAGGTAGAGAATTGAATTTCTTGAAATGCTCTTATCTTCTGTCCAACCTTCTGAGTTAAACCACAGCTCAATATTCGGACCTTCGCTGTCGACAATCGAATTGGAGCCCCGAGTAACAAAAATATCTGTTTTGTGGCCAACAGCATCTGCATCATCATTCCAGGCATATGCAAGAACAGAGCCTCCGACTTTATCCACAAAGACATCCCCGGGTATCAATACAGTCAGTTCAAACTGCCCATCTATAACCTCTGCAGTTCCGAAGAAAACAGGAACACCGGGCACTTTATAGGTTGCACTTCCGACACCGGACTCAGGAGACTGATAAAACCTCTCGAAGGAGGCATCCCGAATCTTTATTGCAACCTTTCCCCTATATGAAGACTGAATATCTCCTTCCGAATTGGTAACTCTACCTGATACATGATAAAGCTCTCTCCCTTTCATTGTATCCGGACATTCAAGCTCAATGCTCAACTCTGGATATGGCAGTCTGACAGCCGGGTCTCCGAAAAGAATATATTGTGCATCATGTCCCGGATAGAATGTTCCCTTTGTGTCATAAGATGCCTGGCCAATGGTGCTGGGAATTTCATCCATCAGAAAATGATCGAAAAATCTTCGGCTGTATGATTTATTTGGGGTCGGATATGAACCACTGGTTGCAGCAAGCACACCAATAGCCCCTCCCCCTTCAATCCTGACCATCTCTTCTGCCATGCATTCAGTCCATGTAAGAAAATATCTCGCAACATCGCAACTGAAGGATGTTGCAATCGGCAACCTCCTGCCGACCATGAACTCAGGTATATCCCTGTTAAGATTGAAAACATCCTCATGGGCCCAGCGAAGCTGACTTCCATGACCAACATAGTTCATGTATACTACCCCGTCGAGACCATGCCGCATAATATCCTGATTAACAGATGGTTTCTGCCTTTGAGAATTAAGGGGATAGTCTATCTCATAGATAAAAATCGGATCCCAGTTACCACCGAAGTAGTTATCCAGAAGGATGCTTTGATTGTCAGTATGGTCAAGTCCACTCTCGGTCTTATCGCCTTTGTACTCGTCATCAGCAATCGCCATAACCTCTACCCGCCAGAACCCATATTCAGGATCGGTTTCATATTCTATCGTCTTTTGAACCATAACATCGACGTCGTGCTGGGACTTTGCAGAAAATCGTCCGATGTACATATCAGGCCCAGAACTGCCTGTCAGTGTGACATAGTATTCATCAGAGTAGTAACTGGCCTCATATGGCATAGGGAAATAAATGGGCTCATCATGGAATCTGTTGACAAAATCGTAGTGCGAATCGCCCACAAGAAGAACATAGGACGGTGCAGGGGAAGGCCAGTTCTCATAGGCAAATCTAAGAAAATTTCTAACTGCTGTCGGATCAGGATTTCCAAAGCCAAAGTCGCGATAAATATCTTCAAGATAGACTATTTTGGTCCTATAGCCGCTATAGTTTTCCCGAAATTCTTTGTGAGCCGAAAGGTCAAACTGCTCTGGAGTGAGTATAAGATAATCTGCGCCCTGCTCGGTTCCGTAGAGCTCACCGGGATTTGCCACAGCATCTATATCGATATCGAGACCTGTGACCTCTTGCCTTTCGCAGACCAGATATTCACGATAATGAAGGGTATCAATGAAGCTATGGCCCTCTGGACTTTCATGAACTCTAAGCAATCTCGTTGTGTTGAGATCTGTGATGTCCCATACAATAGGATCAGCAAATCCACTCAAGTTGTATCGACAGACGCCACTATCGCATGAGCTGAATCTCAGCTTTCCAGACTCAGGCTTAAGGTCTATGAAGTACATCTTCTGATAGTATCTGAGATTCGTATCTGAGCTATAGCTTGCTATAACTCTGTTTGCTCCGGTAGGAGAAATGTCTCCGGAAAAGGATGTGCCGGGAAAGGCAGGTAGACCTTCCCTTCCCATATTCCTGCCATCAAGGGACATCGAAGCGGGCGTAGGACTGATCGAAACATATAGATTGGGAGTTACTGCAGTAGAAATCCTTGTAGGATCGGTTATATATATTGAAAAGTCAGATACGCTTTCCCAATACCATGTGCCTTCATGTGCCTGTGCCAGCTTTTGTGAATGCTGAAATGTCCAAGAAGAGCTGACAAAGGTATCAACAGTTGTGACTTCAATATCAACTGGTTGGTATCTCTCAAAATCAACTTCACCGACGGCAATCCAGACCGTGGTAAGGGTATCATAATAATTTATATAGCCACCGTATGATCCACCAGATCGCCTGTAGCTTCCGGTTGTTGAGAAAACCGGAAAGACAATCTCATCTCCGGGTCCAAAATTTCCATCTCCGCCATCCTCAAAGATTGCCCCGACAGGAAGCAAACCGGGTTGCTCTTCAAGGAGACTCAAAGAGAGCATGCGGGGATGGGAAGAGAATATATGTATGTCACTGGTTTCAATCTCACCTGAAAGAACATCACCGAGCAATGTCTCATATGACAGGGAGTAAACGCCCCCCCCCTTCAGCCTGAATCTATACCAATCTATCCCAGAAGCGAAGGGACTCTCGCTGAGAGACTTGGTCTCTTCAATCGTAAAAGTTCTTGCTATATCATAATTTATTAGGGCTTTCCTAAAAAATTCTTCGAAGTATGGATCGTTTTTCGGTCCTGCTTTGGCTCCTCCGCTCCATGTTACATTAAAGTGTGCCTTTTTGAGTGTTTGCAGTTCATGCGTGACGGGGTTCCATCTGAAAAGAGGAACATAGACATTCACAAATTCCCGTCCTCGTGTTGTAACAGGCTGCCCAGCCTTGAGCCAGTCTGTGGGGAATATATTATTGCTTGAGTATATAGCATCATTTCTATAATATTTTGTTGCTGTTTCCGTATTCTCAAGGGGGAGAAGTGGATCAACATAATCCAGTTGATCAGTATTGAAATCAACATCAATAAGCTGGGTGCTTACTTGTGAGCCTGGAGGTATTCCAATTCGGAAAAATCGGTAAGGAATCTCCGGTGAACCCGGCTCAAAATATTCATTGATATAGACTATCTTATCATCAGTGCCATCATATGTATATTTTAGCTCGATACCACTATCGGAATTATGGATGATTTCTGTTGCTGCAAAGACCATGGCACTGAATATAAAAAGAATAGAAAATATTGTTCTCAAAATAACCTCGTGATTAGACCTGAAAATGAGTCCCAAAAGGGACGAGTGAAATGATTGATTTCAAGGCACATCTTTTTTTCAATATACCCCAGCCATAGAGGTGGTCAAGGGAAAACTATTGACTCAAGTTTGTCTTTGGGTTTATTTGTGGCTTTGGAAAGAAATGAGGTATATATGGAAAAACCAACAGTAGGCGGACAAGCGGTAATCGAGGGTGTGATGATGCGTTCTCCCAAAAGGGTGGCTACCTGCGTCCGCAACCCTGACGGTGAGATTGAAATACAGAATAACCCCTTCACGCCTGTTACAAAACGATACAAGATCCTGGGCATTCCGATAGTCCGTGGAGCGGTGTCCCTTATCGAAATGCTTACAATAGGTATCAAAACGCTTAACTGGTCTGCAGACATCGCCTTTCCCGAAGAAAAGGAAAAGGGCGGCATCATGGACTCAATTGGAACATTCTTTGCCTTTGGTATTGCGATTCTCATCTTTGTCTATACCCCTTTACTTTTGTCTCAGCTCGCCGGGCTCAAAGACAATCCTGCACTTTTCAACCTGCTTGCAGGTGGAATCAGGCTGCTTTTCTTCCTTGTATATCTTATAGTCATATCCATGTTCAAGGATGTTCGCCGTGTGTTTGAATATCATGGTGCAGAGCACAAAGCTATCCATGCATATGAGCAGGGACTTGATCTTACTCTCGAGAATGTCAGAGAGAACACGACGTTACACCCAAGATGTGGCACCAGCTTTATACTGATTGTCGCTCTGGCCTCAATTGTCTTCTTCGCCATAGCAGACTCGATTTTCTACTACTTTACAGGCTATCTGCCAAAATCCATCGGACGATTCGGATTTCACCTTGCCCTGTGGCCTCTGATGGCCGGGCTTGCCTACGAAATACTCAAATTCTCCGACAGGGCCTCGAGGAAATGGAAAATTTTCAGAATCTTCGTGATGCCCGGGTTGTGGCTACAGAAGATCACCACCAAAGAACCCGATGACAGCCAGCTTGAAACAGCCATAATGGCCATCAAAGAATCCCTCAAGGATGTTGAAGATGCTGGATAAATTCCTGATCCTAAGGCAAAAGCGCGAGGAACTGACCGATGAGATGTCCAAACCGGAAATCTCGACAAACCCCAAATCAATGAAGAAACTCGGCAGGGAGTTCAACAGAATCGACAGGCTGATGAAGCCTCTGGATGAGTATGAGCAGGTATACAATTCCCTTGAGGAGGACAAGGAAATTCTTGAGAACGAACAGGACGAGGAACTCCGTCAAATCGCCTCCAACGAGATCGAAGAACTGAGCCAAAGGGAAGATAGCCTCCGAAAGAAACTCATCAGCGGATTGATGCCGCCGGATCCCAATGACGGTAAGAACATCATAATGGAGATCAGGGCTGGTACAGGCGGTGATGAAGCAGGATTGTTTGCAGGTGATCTTTTTCGAATGTATCAGAGATTAGCTGAAGTAAAAGGCTGGAAAATCGAGATAATCAACGAGAACTCAACAAATCTCGGCGGATACAAAGAGATCATCTTTGTGGTTGAAGGCGATGATGCCTACGAAACCCTTCAATACGAAGGTGGAGTGCACAGGGTACAGCGTGTTCCAAAGACTGAGACTTCGGGCAGAATTCACACATCGGCTGCGTCTGTAACAGTTCTTCCTGAGGCGGAAGAAGAGGATATCGAAATCTCCGATGATGATCTCAGAATCGACTACTACGCAGCATCCGGGCACGGTGGACAACACGTAAACAGAACCTATTCAGCTGTCAGAATCGTTCATATTCCCACAGGTCTGATTTCTACATGTCAGGATGAGAAGTCACAGCATAAAAACAGAGCAAAAGCCCTCAGGGTGCTGAAATCCCGACTTATGCAGAAGCAGCAGGAGGAAAGGGACAGGGAGCTGATGTCAACAAGACGTAATCAGATCCGTTCCGGTGACCGCTCGGAAAAGATAAGGACATACAACTTTCCCCAGAACAGGATCACAGACCACAGAATAGGCTATACTGCCTACAACCTGTCTGACTTCCTTGAAGGAAATATTATGGAGCTGGTAGAGGCCCTTAAAGACGCTGATGTACAGGCCTTTATGGATGATTTGGAATAAAAAAAGACCCGATATATAATCGGGTCTTTTGCAAATTTTAATCAGATCTATCAGACGGGACCGGTCACTTCACCAGTCATCAGGTTAACTATGAAGTTATATTCTGCACCATCCATATCGTAGATAACAAGAGCTGCTGTCTCATCACCATCGAATGTCAGAACCCAGCCAGCATAAGAACCATAGGCAATCTCATAGGAACCGGATTCTGGATATTCCTGCAAAGTTCCATAGTTCCATACATATACAAGGTCATTGTAGCTGATATTCATATCGAAGGTTTCGCCTGAATAGACATATCTCCAACGACCGTCACCATTGACCGTTGTGTAGTCAACAGAGGTCCAGTCAATATCTACGCCCTCGACATTGAGATCGAACACATAGTCCCAGAACATATCTGAGGTTGTCATCTGATAGTGCTCAATAAAGTGGAAAGCATTAACTACACCCTCAGTTGGATATTGAATGAAATTGCCAGATCCGTCCATATACATCAGGCTCTCTGCAATTGCATATTCCTGACTGTATCCACCATAGATATAGGACATTGTTGTATCGTATTGCCACCAGCCCGTCGCAGGATCATAGACTGGCTCAAGCATGATGTCCAGCCCCCTGAGAAGGGCGGGTACGTCGGGTGAGAAGCCATCTACATAGTCGAGTGCGTCATAGATATGCTCATTTGCATCGTCAATTCCGTCAGCTGACATCAGTGCCAGAGTCTGTGCATCGTACTGACCATTTCCGTTGTCATTATTGTCATCCTCGCAACCTGCGAAAAAGGCAATCAGCATGACAGACATGGTCAACATCATGAGTTTTTTCATTAAAGACCTCCTTTTAGAAAATTCTCCAGTGCTTCAAGTGCTCTTCTGAGGGCATCCAAGGATCGCTCAACACTCAAAGCTGCGTGTATTCTTATCTGTAAATCAGCTATTCTTCTAATGAAAAGCTCTTCGTCTGAAAGCCTTCCGATCTTGCCCTCCCATTCGCTCCAGTGATATATCACCTCGCTAAGATTGTCGCGCACATCGGTCAGTTTCAGTTCAGGAAAGACTTCAATCCCTTCCTGAATAAAATCGCGTATAGCTATAAATTGTGTCCACTGGGAATAAATGGCAAAGTCCATCCATGCCACACGGTTAAGCTTGCTTTCCTGATCAAAAATCGTGAAATCAATCTCAGGATTCTTCATATCTGCAGCATAGGTCCGTATTGCATCAAAGCCGGACCACGTATTGTTTTTCTCGCCCTGTCCTGATTTCATGCCTTCATGAAACTCACGAAGAACCGATATGAAGGTGGCTCTGGTCAGCTTATATCCACTCCCCTTTTCGACAGTGAGAAGCACACGCATTGAGGATTCCTCTGTCCATTTCCACCAGTTATTCTCAATGTCCTCTCTGTTCCAGGAAAGTCCGTCAGGGGCAAAGACGCTGTTATGCCATTTAAGTGAGGGTCTTTCCGAACTGCCCTCAAGACCATAGACAAGAATAGGCTCAAACCATGACGCATAAACAGGCACACCTCTGCCTATGCTCTGATGAAAGAAGTTCAGCGCATCATCTATACTCTCAGGGGTAAATGCTTTCAAGTTCACACCTGAAAGATTGGCAGCCTTGCGAATAACCTCGCTGCGCAAAATGTCATATACCCAGAAAACATCTCTGCTGTAGAAAAAAGTCGATGGATATCCCGAAATTGAGAAGAACGCCGCCCGTGAAATATCAACCCCTGAATACCTGACGAGTTTCCATAGAATATCCAGTGGACCATATTCGATTTTAAGAGTTGGATCGTCATGTTGCCAAGCTCTCATGTAGTCTGTCAGAACCAGAATGCCCCCTTTTTTTATAGTAATAGAAATTACACAAAATACACCCAAAAAGTCAATATAAAAGAGAATACAATTTTCACTTGTCAATCCCTGCTTAATCCATTAATATTTAAGATTGTGAATCGCATGAACCTGATGCGTTTAGATATCCCATTTTATGGGAAAAAAAGGGGGATTATGAGGAGATTGCTCATTGCAGGAAACTGGAAAATGCATAAGAACATCGAAGAGTCAATTGCCCTGGCACAAAAACTTAAAGCTTCTTTGCTTGATATAACTGAATTGGATATGCTTGTCTGCCCCACATATACATCACTTTACCCTGTAGCAAAGGTTTTAGCAGGCAGCAATATTGCCGTCGGTGCACAAAATATGTATTTTGAAGATGCCGGTGCTTTTACAGGTGAAATTTCGGCAGATATGATAGGCTCAACAGGGGCAAGATATGTTATTCTTGGACACTCCGAACGTAGGCATGTTTTCGGCGAGAGCAATGACTCAATAGCCAAAAAGCTGAAAAAGGCACTGGATAAACAACTGACCCCTATCGTTTGCATAGGAGAACTGCTTGAGGAAAGGGAATCTGGCAAGATGGAGTCTGTGCTGAAAGAGCAGCTATCAACAGCTTTTTCTGACCTGACGAGTGAACAGGTCAACCGCACAGTTATTGCATATGAGCCTGTATGGGCCATAGGAACAGGTGTTACAGCAACACCGGATCAGGCACAGAGCGCGCATAAGTTCGTCAGAGACTGGTTCACGGATAATTTCGATAAAGAAACAGCCAACAGACTCACTATCCTATACGGAGGTAGTGTCAAGCCCGACAACATCGCCGAGTTGGCGGCCAATCCCGATGTGGATGGCGCACTTATAGGCGGCGCAAGTCTCAAGGCTGATTCGTTCACAGAGATAGTACAAAACGCAATAAAAGAAGAGGTTTAAATGGTAACAGTTTTCATTGCAGCCATAATTCTTGTGGCAATAGCCCTCGTGATAACCATCCTCATGCAATCTGGTCAAGGCGGAGGACTTTCCTCATCCTTTGGCGGTAATTTCATGAGCGGAGCAGTTTTCGGCGGAAAGGGCGCAGAAGCCTTTCTTGCCAAACTCACAGTTATCCTGGGAATTGCCTTCGTCCTTCTTGTAGTTGCAACCAATGTCTACCTCAATACAGGAGGATTCAGGGGCGGTTCCAGCGGAAGTGCCTTCCAGAATGCAGAGGTTGGAACACCGCAAGAGACACCAGGTCAGATCCCTCAGGGAATGCCGGCAGGACAGCCGGGCATGCCTCAGGGCACGCCGCAGGGACAGCCATCGGGCAATGTTCAGCCAATTACACAACCTGCACAAGAGCAACCGGCTGGACAAGAGTAGTTTTTTGTTGCCAAGCCCTGAGAATCAACTATATTTCAGGGCTGTTTGAACTCGGTTTAAAACCGATTTGACAATTTTTTTTATCGATCGATGCCCGGGTGGTGGAACTGGTA
>NPID01000125.1_pt1 | contig 180794 bp, 134 predicted proteins | sample 8637491 | NCBI WGS metagenome assembly NPID01 (sample SAMN07420843, study PRJNA396082) | bioreactor metagenome | isolation source: sample BA6 brine-fed electro-methanogenic bioreactor BA | place: Japan: Kochi | collected 2016-06-14 | reverse complement strand
CATACTGCTGGAAGTATCCGTTTGATGGTGCACCAGGATTTTGGGTGATTTGGATCAATTCCAATGGTTCTACATCTGACCAGGTCAGCAGTACATCATTCTCGTTGATAACTTCACCATTGTATACTTGTGGGCCTGCATAGTCTGAACATGGAATGTAAGTCCATACATATTGCATACGCTCAGAGATACCATTGTCATAAACTGCAGCTACTTCAGCCAGATAATCCTGACCAGGTACTAAGTTGGTAACATCATATTGCCAGAAAGTATTTTCTGTATCAACGATGAAGTTGTTATCCAACCAAACCTTGTAATACTGAAGTGCGCGATCAGCATAGCGATCCATATTGTCAGTTACAACAACGTTGTCAACTGCTACATACCAGTTCCAACCATTTGAAACATAGTGGAAACGTACCTGCAACATATCGCTGGCATATTCAGTAATGTCGATCATTTCGTTTACAGTTGGTCCCCATGGGAATGGTCCTGAGTCAGCTTCGCTACGGAATACTTCAACCCACTCACCATCAACCATTACGTCAACTGCAAAGTACTCGTTACCAATATATTGATATACATAATCAAACATCAGGTAGAGTTCGTCAGCATTTTCTGCATTGATCACAGGAGAAATCAATTGTTCATCCATTGTAGAACCAGAACCTGCTGCATCAGAGTTAGCAAACATAAATGGCGTGCCATCTACGCTATTGCCGTTGTAGTTTGCAGCATTGAACCATGTGTCAGCAGTAGAACCACCGTCAACAATCGTCCATGTTTCTGGCAGACCTTCGTCAAAGTTCTCCATGAAAGGCTCAAATGGAATTTCACCACCTGATCTCCAGGTTGCAAAACCAGTTGGAGTTACATAAAGGTCAGCAACAGGAAGCAGTAATTCTTCCAGTAACCATTCAAATGCTTCAGGACCATCAATTACATAGCCCATCAATTCGATTGGTGCAAAACCATTCTTTTCAACATAGATGTCATATTCACCTTTGCGGAATTCGTCCCATGCAAAGAAACCAGTTTCGTCCAATTCTACTTCATAAACCAGTTCGAGATCCGGTTCTGAAATATTGGTGAACATTACGTCAGTTTCTTCAGGGCTATCGCCGCTGTTGGTAGTAACCTGTACACTTACAGTAGTATACATGTCTTTGTCGAGACAGTTAGAGTACTGAGGCTCGGCATTGTTATAAGTATATACGGCTTCAACAGCCCATTTGTAAACACCAGCATCGAGTGAACCGAATTGGTTATCTACAAAAGTAGTATCCAATGTATAACCCAGGAATGTAAGGTCTTCGTCATAGCAAGGTGAACGCCATACATTGTATCCTGTAAGTTCGCGTGTTCCGGCAGTGTTTTTGTGATAGCTCAAGCGTTTTGGCTCAACTGAGTTTTCATAAGCAATGAATGACTCTGTTAAAGAACCTTTGCTTTCAACTGAAACATGGTTTGTTTCGTAGTTACGTGGAGCAACAGCGCCTGGCTCAATTAACATATAATCCCAGGTAGTTGTTGTTGCAGCAGTACCTTCAGCGATGAACATACCAACATTACCTTCAGTTAAGGTAGTGTTATTCACAGTGTGAACAAGTGTACCATTTACAAAGAATTGTACGGTTGTTCCTTGTGCAACTGCGGTAAGTACGTTAGAACCTGTAGTGTTGATAGCTGATGAAGTTAACCATCCTGTCCAGTCACCCATCAGGTCACCATTCATGAGGGTTGCATACCAGTATGAACCATTCTGAGTAATAGTAAATACGTTTGCGTATTCGCCATTACCTACTGTTGGATCCATAACACCAGTACCACGAACGTAGATACCCATAGAGCCTGAAGTGGCACCTGCAGTACGTTCCATTTCAACTTCGAACAGGAAGTCACCAAATACATCATCATAGTATGCTGATCTCCATGCAGAAGTTCCGGTAGCATTCAGGTTCAGCATGCTGTTGGCTACTGTCCAGTTTGCTGTAGGAGCATCAACAACAAGCATATCAGGCATACCATTATCGAAATCTTCGAATACGGTGCCACCACCAGCTGAAGTTCCAGGTGAATTCCAGGTTACTTTTACTGCGTTGTCGCCTTCATATTCAGCAATTACATTGCTAACAGGGAATGGGAACTCGAGCAGTTCGAAGTCGTTGGTAACAGTTTCACCAAAGGTGATGGTTACGTCTTCCAACATTTGTGATTCGAAGTTGTCAGCACTTACCAGATAATCATAAGTACCATCAACTACTTCACCTTCATAATATCCAGTAGCGTCAGTTGTAAAGTCGAAGCTAAAGTCATCATTAAATACAGTAACCATAGCACCACCAATTGGAGCGCCACCATCAAATGCAGTAACTGTTCCGTTTACATAACCACCACCAGTGATTACCACATCGTCTGAGCAAACTGCGTCAACACAAGTTTCAGCACCACTGTCGTAGATGTAAGTGAGGCAATAGTTATAGGTTCCGAATTCGAGATCTTCGTCCATAAACATATCAACTGCACCGGCAGTAAAGTCGAGTTCAGTTAATTCTTCGCCATTGCGATAAATTCTAAGGGCAGAGATAGTATCCAAAGCAGCAGCGTCAACGTTAGTCCAGTTAAGGGCTACATCGAGTGTACCAATTACCTGCTCAGCAGTGAATGCAGAAGGTGCATCGTAATCGCCACAAGGAACATAGATAAAGTCGAACTCAGCTGTGGCTGACTGACCTGTAGTAAATACAGCAGCAACACCAGCAGTATAAGTTTCGTAAGGTGTTAACAATGAAACATCATATTGGTAATATTCATCTTCAACTTCAGTAATCAGTGTACCATCGAGGAATACTTTGTATGTTTCGAAGGAACGAACTGCTGGAGCAACGTTAGTTACTAAAACATTGTCAATTCCAAATCCCCATGCATAGGTACCACCATTAGATGAATACCAGAATTCAATATAAACTTCAGATGGATCAGCATAAGTACTAGGATCAAACATATAGGTTTTGTGAATTCCGCCAGTTGGATCATCTGTAGTAGCCCAATCCAATTCTTCTTCAAAATTGGCAGCGCCAGTTCCACCAGAATAGGTACGAATTGCTATTTCGCCAACACCAGCAAAATCCTGGAAATCACGATCATAATCCAAATAAACAGTTGTCTCACCTGAAAGATCAAAAGGAGCTGTAAACAATCCTACATCAAATACCAAAGTAGAATTACCATCGCTGTCAGCAACTGCAAATTTACCATCACTATTGATAGGATCCTGAGCAGCACCACAACCATCACAGAATTCCCAGTAACCGTCACCACTGTAAGTTACTTGTGTCCAATCCAATGGAATACCAGCATCAAATGCTTCCATTACAGGAACAAATGGTACACTACCACTTCCACCTGTCCAGGTTGCAAATGCTGTTGGAGTTACGTAAAGGTCTTCTGGTGTAGCCAACAATTCTACGAGCAACCATTCAAATGAAGTAGCATCAAAGATGTCAACGCCAGTTTCAGTTACTTCACCATATCCTGGAAGGCTTACAAGGATGTCATAAGTACCTCTGCGGAACTCCTCCCACATATATTCGCCACTTGCATCGAGCAAAGTTGAATAAACCAAAGCAGGAGATTCGTCAACATTGGTAAACTCAACGAGTGTACCTGCAGGACTTTCAGCTGAATTAAGCGAAACAGTAACATCAACCATAGTGTTCATGTCGTTGTCGATGGTATTTGAACCAACAGGATCTGAAGAATTCAGGTCATAAACGGCAACAACATACCATTTGTAAACACCCCAATCCTGAAGATCCCAATCGAAATCAACAAACTGGAATTGTGAGGTAGTTCCAATCATTTCGAAAGCACCTGGTAAATAAGTTTTTTCACGCCATACCTGGAATTCAACCAGTGCGCGATCACTTCCCTGTGCATTGGCATCAAAGTTATTTTCAGCAAGGAAATCGATCCACATTTTCTGGATTTGAGCTTCGCTCATACCTTCAGTTTCGAAAGGATAAACCTGAGGAACAAAGTTTACAGCATCAAAACTCCACTCGATCAGAATGTTTTCGCCAAATTCGCTGGCTGTAACAACAGCAACAGGGAATGGTGTTTCATTCAAAGTAAAGTCAGTTGTAACAGTTGCACCATAAGCAAGTGCCACACCTGATACTTCAGCTGGCAGATAACCATCAGCAACAACGCGAACAGTGTAAGTACCGGCAAAAACGTCAGCAGTATAATTTCCACTGGCATCAGTAGTTGTTGTATAGTCCTGATCTTCGCCAAACTCATCAACACCAATCATAGTGATTGTAGCACCGGCAATGTCGTCACCTGTAAAAAGGTCAGATACATTACCATTCAGTGTGCCTTCGCCTGTTACCTGAGCAGTGAAAGCAACAGAAGGATCTGATTCGCCTTCGTCATAAATTGCAGTCACAGTATATTCGTAGCCAGGAGCCATGTTATAGGCAGGAGCAACATCAGTGTATGTAGGTTCGGTAAGCATGGCAGCATTCTGCATAACGCCATCCTTATATACATTGTATCCGATGAAGGCACGGTCAACCGGGCTGTCCCATGTTAATACAACATCTTCACCTTCGTAAACTTCAGCATTACCTGTAAGACCACTTGGAGGAGTCAAGGTAGTAGTGAATCCCCAGATGTCACCAGTTGTAGTAAAGCTATTGTTGCGGGTATTAACCTGCCAGAAATACTGAAGGTTAGGCTCAAGGTTAGCCAGTTCGTAAGAAGTAGCCAGATCATCAGTCCAGTCAACTACAACAGTTGCCGGAGGATAAGTAGTTCCAAGGATCACCTGATATTCCAATGTGTTAGCACCGAAAGTCCATTCCAGGTCCATTCCGTTGGTAATATCCACCGCACCATCAGCAGGAGCTACATAGGTAGCAGCATCAGGAGCTGGCATGGCTGTAACGCTATAGCTTCCTCCAACGGGGCCATTCAAATAGCTAGCAACCGCATAATATGTTCCTGCAAATAGTTCGAAATCAGTAATATTATCAATTCCCTGAACCAAAGCATTATTTGCCATAGGACCACCTTCACCATTAAAATCCTCGCCATAAATGGCCCAGTTAATTGAACCAAGTGTTGTTGCAAAAGATATCAACACATCTGTCGCAGGCTCAAGTTTGAATACCTCATCAGCATCAGTTGCACTACTTCCCAAATCATTAGGAAGAACATAGTTTTTATAAAACCCGTTGAGCTCTCTTGTACTCTCACCCAGATCAATTGTGTTGGCAACAGGAGCAGGAATAACAGGAAGATCAAATGCGTTTTCAACAACATCACCAGATTGTGGAGTGTAAGCATTCGCCATAAATTCAGTAACAGTTACTTCACGGCCGGCACCCCATTGTACTACGAAGTCGCCTTCGAGCATACCAGGAGTAGCATCGCCTGTAGCAGTGATACCGATTTCAACTGATTCACCTTCTTCCAATACAATTGGGAAGGCAGGAGCTGCAACGCCAAAGAAATCAGCAGCAGCAATTTCAGCATTGTTGATAGTTACAGGACCTACACCAGTGTTTTCAACTGTAAAGTAAGCAGGCTCTGTCCAGGAATTGATCGGACGATCGCCCAGGTCAAGTACTAAAGGAGATACTTCAACACGTGGAGCTGGTTCAAAAATAGTAACAGTACCACTAACTTCATGAGGAGGAGCTCCCCAACCATCACCATACATATTCCAGTCGATGTTGATATCGCCAGTAAATCCGGCATCAATATCAACTGTAACGGTAAATGTGGCTGTATTGCCATTAATAAAATAATTAGGGTATCCACCACCAACGCCCCAGGAAGCCAATACGCCATCACCTGATTGACCGTTAAAAGGCAGAATCCTAACACCACTCACCATATCATCGGCATCAACAACTGAGATACCGGCAGGAAAATCTAATTCAACATCATAAAGCCACTCCGAATCAGGAGAGACAAAAGAAGTTTCAAACTCAAGCACAACACCAGTTGCACCCGCTGTGTAGAATTGTGTAGGCGCAGTGATCTCAGAACCAGTCATGTCCCGGTTTCCATCTTGCGCCATCACCTGACCTGATACCGAAAGCAGGAAAACTCCTACCATAAAGGAACCAAGCCATCGCAGAAAAGTAGTTTTTCTGTTCATGGTTAAAATTGATTTAGTTAATAATAAATGATTAATTGATTGAATTATCGATTGAAATTGACTGTTGCGGTTAGCAACAGACCACAATAAATCCTTGTTTGAGAAAATTCTTTGATACGTACGCTGATCAGGATAATTCATATTCAGCTTTTAAGTTTAAAAAAACTATTATACAGCAAACAAACCACCAAATAATTGGCGCTCTGCCCTTAACAAATACATGTATAAATAGTAACTGATAGTCAGTGTTTTAGTGTTATAAGTTATAATTTATTCCCTTTTTGCATCCGCATTTATTGGTTTGTTGGTTAATGCTGATACACACATAAGACAAAAAAACAGCCGTTTACCCCCACGCTTATTTAAAATAATTCTAAGATTTTTTGTTGATTGCTTATTCGGCGGCGAAAATAGTAAAAATCACGACTTTAGCTTGAATGATGTTACCCAAAAGCGCATTAAAGTATGAAGTTTAACTAATTCTTAACAAATTTGAGGGAAATGCTTTGGTTGGCATCCTGCAGGACAATCAGGTAAATGCCATTTATCAATCCGGAAACATTCAGCCTGACAGTATTATCAAGATTTTTTACTTTACCTGGATCTTCAAAAACAATTTGACCTGTGAGGTCATAGATTTTCAATGAAGTTATCTCAGAAAAATTATGCCGTACAAGAAGCTCATTTTTTACAGGATTAGGCGTTACACTGTTTATGCTAACGCTCGTAACATCATCAGTATAGCTGATGGCAGCAGAAATCTTTTTTTGGATCAATTCAAAAATTACCTGGGCAGTGGCAGGTGTTTCAGGAGCAAAACCAATCACTTCACTGGTAATCATAGGATATCCGGTTAAATCGGCATACAAACGATAGCTGCCATAAGGCAATTCATCAAAATAAAACCTTCCTTGTGCATCAGTAAGTGTAGAGGCCAAAACAGCATTTAATCCCGGATTAAAAAGGTGCACTACTATATTTGACAGCCCTCCGTCGCAATACTGCAATTGCCCGTTGCGGTCGAACCAGTCGTTACAGTAAACAGACGCTTCCGTTAATCCATCTTCAGGCAGATTAAATCTCCCAAAAATCCGGTTCCTTCCTTGCGGCAGACTGTAGCTTAGCTCATTCAGCCTCAAATCAACATCTTCTGTCCAGGCATCAAGCTGAATCTTATGCGCTTGTTCCCATACAAGATCAGCAGCATAATAGATTGCGCTTAGCTGATTGCTGTTGGTATCGGGAATGGCTTGAAGCACATAGGATCCCTCAAACAAATCGGTAAAAACAAAATCACCTGTAATTTCTGAATTTGTAGCAGAGAGCAGACTAAAACCGCTGTTATCAATTCTTTTAGCCAGTACTTTGGCATTTTGATAAGGTATATTTCCCTGCCATACTTTTCCTGATAAGGAAAACACATCCTTAAAAAAAATAGTGATTGTATCTGCAGCAATGCCACACTCCGAAGATGCCTGAATAATCAGATCGACGCTACCGGACGAATAATCATCTTCGCCCGGAAAATAAACCGGATGCTGCTGTGTAAAATCAGAAAAATATCCATCACCAAGCGAACTCCAGCCCAGCTGATCAAAATATTGGGCATAGGCACTTTGAAGCAATATTGTACTATCTCTTCCAATCAATGTGTCTGCTCCGGCAAAAACAACAGGATCTTCATCAAAACTGAGCCTGAACTTTTCAATGTATTCACGTTCAGCAGTTAAAACACGCATGGTGAGCAATACTGATCCGTTTTCATAATCCAGAAAGCCCGGAAAATAACTGGTTTGCAGGCTTATTGGGTTCGAAAATTCACCATCACCATTTGAACTCCAAACAACTGCTGAAGGAGAAAACGGGTTATGTGCATTCTCAATGACCAGAACTGCTTCATTTTTACATATGGAAGTGTCGTTACCAGCATAGGGATAAGGTTCAGCAAAAGCAAAGGGGCTTTCGTGTCCTAAAAAACGATAGGCGTCGCCATTCAGGCTGTGATCCGTTGCGGTTACTGCAATCTCTTCAGCAATGCTCAGCTGTGGTAAAAACAAAATCGTGTCAGTGGTAAGATCCAGATTTTGACTGAAGCTATAGTTTTTAAAATCGTTGAAATAAACTTTATAACCATAAAGGTCGGTTTCCTCATTTGGTCTCCAGCTAAGCCTTACCTGACTATTAACCCATTGCTTTTTCACCAGTAATGGTGGTGACATCGGTGCTGTTGTGTCTGCTTCTTCCAAAAAAGGTAAAAAATAAACTTCGCCCAATGAAGGATCATCATTCACATCTATTATCAAGTCCTGAATTTCCTGCTCTGACTGAGTTCCCCAATAATTACCTGAAACGCTTATGTTTTGGCTGCTGGTGCTTTGCAGTATGGTATCAGTAGTGTTATGAAACAAGTTATTTGACAACAGGCTGTTTCCCGTTGATTCTCCCTGTATTATAACTGTGCTTCTCTGTGCCGTAAAAGTATTATTTCTGATCTTGTTTCGGCGGGAGGCTAACGGGATGTTGAGCCCATTCTTGTTTTCGTAAAAGCTATTATTTTCGAGCTTGTTGTCAGAAGAGTTCCGAAAAGTAACAGCTGTACTATTCCTCCAGAAAATATTTTGAGTTACTACTGTTGAGTCCATGGCCAGATACAAACCATAGCCAAAACCATTGCCGTTGTTAATAATTGCGTTATTGGTTATGCTGTTTGATCGTGAGCCGGCCTGTCCGCTGTTATCAAGCCAAACGCCATTGATTCCTGCTTGAATTACATTAAAATTGATACTGTTTGAAAAAGACTTTCCACTATTTTCATTGATGATAAATATGCCGGTAGTCTCTGTGCTAAATGTATTACCAGTAATTTGATTTTGATAACTTTGACCAAGTACACCACGGGCAACAATCTCCAGCCCCACATAATTATCCAAAACATCATTGTTTTGAAAAACAATATTATGGCTGTTGATAATGCTTACTCCACGCCAAAAATTATCTACAAAGCATGAATGCGTGATGCTGAAGTTGGCACTATTCAGAATCTCAATACCACGTTCAGCATCGCCCACAAAAGCATAGGAGATAACAACCTGATCAGGCTGGCTCACATTTTGCACCTGAATACCTTTCCATTTCCAGCTTTGAGCAGGATTGGTGTGGTCAGGAATAAACTTTACGGAATCTATTCCTTCAGAATGGTCACCATTGGCAATCAAAAAACCATTATCAACTACCAGTCCTTTGCCCTGTCGGAATTTTAATACAGTTCCTGGTTCAATTTCAAGTAAAAGTCCTCCCGAAACACGCAAATCTTCGGTAATCACATAGGTTGTATCAGCAAAAAGCACCCGGTTTTGTGTAAGATCACCTCCAATCTCAACAGTTTGGCTATAAACAGCATGACCCTGAGCTATCAATAAATAGCTTGTCACCAATAATAAATATGACCAAAACTGTTTTAACATTTGTATCAAATCAAAGACTTAAAAATAATAGATCAAACCAAGATTTATCCCGATTGATGATGGTTTAGACTGTATGGGATAATCATCAAACATATTATTTAATTGTAGTCGCCAGTTCAATTCCGGCACCAGATCAAGTTCGTCTGAGATTCGCATTTTTGCCAAAAAGGCCAAACGAAAATCAAAAATTACGGATGAAAAACCAAATTCCTTCAGGTCTGTCACATCGTATTCATTTTCACTACTAAACCCAAATCCTTTTTTGTATAAGAAGGTAGAAACCCCAAGTCCGGTTTTGCCATAAAAGCCTACACCAGGAATCTGAGCAATACGATAGCCCATATCTATTCCAAGCTGAAGCATTCCAAGTCTGTTTGTTGTTTCATAATTGGATTTTGATGATTCCAGCGGAACATAAACAGAATCCAACACATGAACCCAGCTGGTATCGTTGCCGGAAATGCTGTAATAACTATCTAATGTGTCCAGGTCGTAAAAACCACCTGTTCTTATAATTCTGTCGTGTTTAAAATTTTGTGCTAAGTCGTAAAAGGTAAGGCCGGCAGAAAAAAACCATTTGTTGCTATTCTTGCTCCAACGAACGCCAATGTTTTGAGATCTAAAAGAAGGCTTCAAAGCATCATTCCATAGAGCTGCCAGCGATTCAAACGCTGCATTTGAAGGTGTAAAATCTGACCAAAGGTAAGCCCTGCCATAAAACACTTCCAGACCCTGTCCGTGATTTCTTCGGGCATCCTGATCAAATAAATCTGTACGAAGATCTTTAATTCTTGCCCTTCTGCCCTCACTGGGTTTCTCAACGAATATCCGCACGGTATCACGTATTACAAGGGTATCTGTTTGCCTGATTGTATCACGCAAGATCAAGGTGTCAGTTCTTAAAACAGGTGTTTGAATAAAAACCGTATCCAAAACATTTACAGGAGCAGGTGGCGTTTCCTCAATTTCGTTTATCGTTTCGTCTAACTGTGGCAAGCGATACACATTGTATTGATCACCAATTTTTCTGTAGGCATATCCTTCTGATGCAAGCAACCGATCGAGCAGTGACCCAATTGAAATGGTTTCAGCCTCAAAATTGATTTTCTTACTGAAAACAGGATCAGAGGCATTAAAAGCCACCCGAATCCCATAACTGTCATATAATTCTTCAAGCGCTTCGCCAAAGGGTTTTTGACTTATCTGATAAGTTACCAGACTATCTGATTTTGACTGCGCTTTAAGTGAACTATTTGGAAAAAAAATGCAAAATACCCATAGCAAACAGCTAAACAAACCGATAGTAGTTAAGCTGAGCGTTTGATATCTGTGTGAAAATAAATTAGTTTGTTCTTTTAGCATCACTGTTCAAAGCGGTGGCTAAAGTACAAAATTCCTGAAAAGAAGTTGAAGTGAAAAAGAATTAGTTGAGATAAACCATGTCACCGTTTCGTGTCACTTCAAAATTATAGATCGTTTGAAGCGATTCGATCAATTCTTCAACAGACTCGTTTTCGAAACGGGCAGTGATTTTTAAATCCTTATGCTCAGCAGAAAGTATAAAGTTTATGTGATAACTGGCATTGATTGTTTCAAGTGCATCAACAAGTGGCATATTAATAAATTCAAGAATACCACTATGCCAGGCCATAAAGTTTAAGTCTGTTTGAGCAGTTCTTTCAATACGTCTGGTTTCAACATCAAAAACACCACGCTCACCCGCCAGTAATACCAATTGCTCAATTCTGTCGTTCGGATTTTGATCAAAAGTGAAAAGTCTTAATTTACCCTCTATAAGATCCACAATATACTTATCGGAACCGGGCATGGCATTGAGATTAAACTTAGTACCCAATACTTCAACACCAAAATGATCGGTTAGTATTTGAAAAGGTTTTTCGGGATTGCCTGCAACTTCAAACAGTGCCTCACCTCTGAAGCTGGTTGTTCTTTTACTTGTACTAAATTCCTGTGGATAGGTAATTTCGGAATTAGTATTCAAAATTACTTCAGAACCATCCGGCAACTGAAGGGGAACATCCATCTTTTGACTAGCTGCAATATGCTGCAGGGGTTGTTTTGATTCGCTCTTCAAAACAAAAAAAACAGCCAGACCAAGCAATAAAACTGCTGCGGCACTGGCAACCCATTTGTTTAATGCAGAAAATCTGTTCGCCTGCTTAACACTTATCTTATGATGGTTATGCATGAATGCGATTCGTTGATGAACTTTAGATAAAGCAAGTTCAACATCCAAATCATGTTTCAGGCTTTTTGCTTCGGAGGAATTCCAAATGAGCTTTTGATTACCAAACCAACGTTGATTTTCATCAGACACAGATAGCCAATGCTCAAACCACTGTTTTTCAGCAGTGTTGCAATTACCGCTAAGGTATTTAGCTGCAAGGTTTTTATGTCTGTTTAAAAAATTCAATGTTGCTGTTCCGTTTAACAATTCCTTAATACGACAAACTCATTTTCATTTTCCCCTATCATTAGGATAAAATTTTCCGTTTTCAGAAAAATAATTTCCAAAAAGCTTCGAAAGTTAGCAATAAAAAAATAAAAACCGGTAAATATTCCTTTAAATAATTCCTCAATTGCTCCAGTGCCTTGGTCATTTGATTTTCAACAGTTTTTACACTTATATTAAGCTTTTCGGCAATTTGCTTATTCTTTAATCCTTCATGACGACTCAATTCATAAACTTCTCTCCGTTTTTCGGGCAAACTCAACACGGCATGTTTTATTTTCAGTTCCAGATCTGACTCCTGCAGCTTTTCGAGCGGGTTATCAGAACCATTCAAAGTAGAAAAACCAATGTATTGTTTGTATTTCTCCTGAATTTTCAATTGGTTTAAATAATTTAAAGCATGGTTTTGTGTTGCGCGATAAAGATAGGCCCTTAAGGCTGTTTGAATATGCAGGTCTTCGTGGCGCAGCCATAGCTTCACAAACATCTCCTGAACAATATCCTCTGCCATTTCGCGATCTGTAACAAATCGAAGACAATAGATAACCAACTCCTTATAATAGGCCCTGAAAATCTCGTCAAAGATTTCCTTGTCGCCGGCTTTTAGCCCTGCTATCCACTTTTCCTTATCGTCAGTAAATTTGTTCATCCAATTGAATCAACTTGTTTTTCAAGTTAAAAAAAATAGAAGTGCAAAGTTATGAAAAACACTTCAGCATGTATCTGCTGAAAAATCATGAATTAATGAGAAACATTAGAAACATAATGCAGTTCAAAGTTATTTGTTGTATAGTTTAAAAAAAATTTGAACGCTATTTATGAGCAACCTCTGAAAATAGTCTCTGATCAACTAAAAAAACTACAGCTATGAAAACATAAGCACCTGGCATAAACATAACAATAAGTAATACCTTTGCGCAAAATCCATCGCTCAAAATACTCCTAACGAGAGTTATCACATATGCAGCCAAAAAGCATTGAAAAATCCAGCCAAACTACTGCCTGGCTGATTCTGTCCGGCCTGGTAATTACCTGGGGAAGCTCATTTATACTTATTAAAAAAGGGCTGTTGTATTTTGATGCCATAGAGGTAGGTGCGATGCGTGTAAGTATCACTTTTTTGTTTTTGTTGCCGCTGGCAATTCCGCGATTAAAGAAAGTCAAACGTAAAGATTTTTTTTGGCTGGGTACATCTGGTTTTGCGGGCAATTTTTTTCCGGCTTTTCTTTTTGCGGCGGCACAAAGGGGCATCGACAGTTCCACAGCAGGTTTGCTTAACTCCCTTACTCCTTTATTCACATTGCTTGTTGGAATAATGCTGTTCAAGTTTAAAATCCGTTGGATTCAAATTACCGGAGTTTTAGTTGGCCTGATTGGTGCCGTAGGACTTATCAACAGCAGCGGAGGAAATGGGTTTACATTTAATATAGGCTATGCTTCACTTGTTGTGCTGGCAACAATTCTGTATGCAATCAACGTAAACCTAATTAAAGCCAAACTGCAGCATCTGAACAGTATTACCATCACTTCCGTATCATTTTTTCTGGCTGGTATTCCGGCAACTATTATTTTGCTGGCATTTACAAATTTTCTACCAAAACTGGCAAATGTTCCAGGCTCTTGGACAGGATTTGGTTATATAGCTATTCTGGCTATTGTTGGAACAGGCCTGGCCATGATTGCATTTAACACGCTAATCAGGATTACAACACCCCTTTTTGCTTCCAGCGTAACCTATCTGATTCCTGTAGTTGCCCTGATTTGGGGTATAATCGATGGAGAATATGTTGATTTAAGCTTTATCCTTTGGGTAAGTTTAATTATCGGAGGTGTAATTTTAGTAAATAAAAACCCCGGAAAAAAGCAATTAAAACAAGCAGTGAATAAGTCACTTAAAAAAATATGAGGTAAAAGTTTGACGGATTAATATTTTTTATACTTTTGCAGTTCAAATTTTTGAGCATAATCCTCAATTTCAAATCAGTATAATGTACGCAATAGTTGACATCGCAGGACAGCAGTTCAAGGTAACCAAAGGTCAGCAGATCTTTGTGCACAGACTTGAAAATGAAGAAGGTAGCCAAGTGTCTTTTGACAAGGTATTGTTGATCGAAAATGACGGACAAACCACTGTTGGTGCTCCGGTAATTGATGGTGCCTCTGTATCAGTAAAAGTGATTGAGCACCTGAAAGGAGATAAAGTTATCGTTTTCAAAAAGAAAAGAAGAAAAGGATATCAAAAGTCAAATGGTCACCGCCAATACCTGAGCAAGGTAATGATAGAAGATATCAAAGCGTAATAACCCGAAAATCTTAGAACAATGGCACATAAAAAAGGAGTTGGTAGTTCCAATAACGGACGCGAATCGGAAAGTAAACGATTAGGTGTTAAGATTTATGGCGGACAGCTTGCTAAAGCCGGTAATATAATCGTAAGGCAGCGTGGTACTGCTCACCATCCAGGTAATAACGTTGGTATGGGTAAAGACCACACCATTTTTGCCTTAGTTGATGGCACCGTTGAATTCCGTCGCAAAAAAGACGACAAATCATATATCTCTGTTATTCCCGCTGAAACTTCAGTTAACTAACAGCAGCTGTAAAAAATATAAGTAACCCGGTTATGCCTGCATAGCCGGGTTTTTTGGCTTATTGAAATTGCTTCTTTACTTCTGTTTTGTAACCCAATGAGCCATAGAATTCGCTACTTTTGCAAAAATTTTGAATCAAAATGCTATTAATACCGTTTATCAAAGCCAATAAAAATCAGGTAATAGAACGCCTGGCAGTAAAAAACTTTCATAACACAGCACTAATTGATCAAGTGCTGGAGCTGGATGAGCAAAGAAAAGGCATTCAACAGGAATTGGACGATTTACTTGCCGAGGCTAATGGAATCGCCAAACAAATTGGCCAGTTATTTAAAGAAGGTAAAAGTGATGCAGCAGCTGCACTGAAAGAAAGAAACAGTGAAATCAAAGAAAAAAGTAAAATACTTAATCAACAGCTTTCTGCTACAAAAGAGGAACTGAATGAAAAATTGGTAGAATTACCAAACCTTCCACATGCAAGCGTTCCTCCCGGCAAACAGGCTTCAGACAATATTGTAGTCAAAGAAGAAGGAGTTATTCCTCAGTTAGCAGCCAATGCTGTTCCCCACTGGGACTTAATCTCCAAATACGATTTGATTGATTTTGAGTTGGGTAATAAAGTTACCGGCGCCGGTTTTCCTTTTTACAAAGGCAAAGGTGCCAGATTGCAACGGGCCTTGATTAATTTTTTTCTGGATGAAGCCATCAATGCTGGTTATTTGGAGGTTCAGCCTCCGCTTATGGTTAATGAAGCTTCTGCTTATGGTACCGGACAACTGCCCGACAAAGAAGGGCAGATGTACACTATAGGTGCTGACAAACTGTTTATGATTCCTACAGCTGAGGTGCCGGTTACCAATATTTTCAGGGATGTTATTCTGCAGGAAAAAGAGCTGCCTGTAAAAACTACAGCTTATTCAAGTTGCTTCAGACGCGAAGCTGGTTCCTGGGGAAAGCATGTAAGAGGACTGAACAGGCTGCATCAATTTGATAAAGTAGAAATCGTTCAGGTTGTGCATCCGGAAAAATCTTACGAAGTATTGGAAGAGATGAAGGCTCACGTTTCCATATTGCTGCAGAAACTGGAGTTACCTTTTCGCATCCTGAAGCTTTGTGGTGGCGACATGAGTTTTACCTCTGCACTTACGTATGATTTTGAGGTGTATTCCACAGCACAGCAAATGTGGCTGGAAGTAAGCTCTGTTTCCAATTTTGAAAGTTTTCAGGCTAACCGCATGAAGCTGAGATTTAAAGATAGTAACGGCCAAACACATTTAGCCCACACTTTGAATGGTAGCGCTCTAGCACTTCCACGTATTGTGGCTGCTTTGCTCGAAAATAATCAAACAGATGATGGCATCAATATCCCAAAAGCGCTTCAAGCCTACACTGGCTTTGATCAAATTAATTAGTGTTTTGCTATTCTTATGGCTGAACAGCTGTAAACCGTCGCTTCCGGATGAAACTAAAACACTATTACAAAAGCTTGATTCATTGAATCGGGTTCTCGAAGAACAATACTTTGGTCTAAGCCAAATCAATAAGCTAAATACAGACAGTCTGGTTTCGGTCTTAATCAAATTGCAAGATGCTGAAGACTCCATTAATCCTTATCGGGAAGCACGCACGGAAAGTATCAATAATGCAAAAAAAGTATTCAGTTCATTTAAGCTGGAAAGTGCTGAGGTGATGCTTGAAATTAAATCAACACAAGAACAACTCAAGCAATTGAAAAAACAAATTGCGTCCTCTCCTACTGACAGTGTTGATCTAAAAATGATTAGCATTTATTATAAAACTACAGATGATTTACACTTGAAAAGCGACTACTATTTGAACCGCATCAATTCCCAATTGTTACTAGTAGAGCAGTTGACGCAACCAGTTAATCCATTATAATAATATGCGTATTTACGTTCGGGTACTTATTTTGTTCATTATTGTTTTGCTGGCAAGCACTACGGAGGCACAGCAACTCGGACAATCAGGTCGTGAACAGCAAAATCAAAGAGTTTCAGAAGAAAGACTCGCCAATCAATTTTATCGAAATCAGGAATGGGAAAAAGCCGGGGAATTATACCTAAAACTTTATCAGAACTATAAATCGCAGCATTACTTCAGCTATTACCTGAATTGTTTGATACAACTGAAAGAATTTGATGAAGCTGAAAACCAGCTTAAATCGGAGATAAAAAACAATAATCGTATTGCAGGTTTTCAGGTAGATCTTGGTTACATTTATTTGTTACAAGGCGATCAGCGAAAAGCACGAAGAATTTTCGATCAGCTTATTAAATCATTGACACCTGAAAGAAATCAAATAGCTGTAATTGCTAATGCTTTCAGGTCGAGGGGGCTATACGAATATGCACTTCAGGCGTATGATTTCGGACAAACCAGCAAAACAGTTGACTATCCGTTTTATCTTGAAAAAGCCAGCTTATTTCAGTTTCAGGGAGATTATGAATCAGCCTTTGAAAACTATTTGCTGCAAGTGGAGTATCAGCCGCAACACCTTGACTTGATAAAGAGCAGGTTTCAAAACATCCTTATGATGGATATTGATAACAGTATGGCCGACTTGCTTCGTGAAAAACTGATGTTGCGTGCACAGTCGCAGTCTGACAATATGCTGTATGGCGAACTACTCATTTGGTTTTCATTGCAGCAAAAGGACTACGAAATAGCCCTAATTCAAGCAAAGGCACTGGATCGACGTGAGGGGGACAGGGATCCTCAAATATTGGACCTGGCGCATATCAGCATGGAAAATCGTGCCTATGATGTAGCGTTGCAGGGGTTTGAATATGTAGCAAATAAAGGCCAAAACAGTGCTTATTATATACCAGCCTATGTTGGTTACTTACAGGCAAGATATCTAATTGCCAAACAGCAAAACCAATACGATATCGCTATTTATAATCAACTCTCAGAAGATATAGAAGAAGCCTTTCAAAAACTTGGTTTTAATGCGGAGCTTTATCCATTATTAATCACACAGTCTTCTATTTATGCCTATGAGCAAGTTAAATCTGAAGCAGCAATTTCACTGTTGGAAAAAGGCCTCATGCTACCGCTTAACTCACAGGAAGAGGCTTTAGTCAAGCTTCAGCTAGCTGATATATACGTATTCATTGATGAAGTTTGGGAAGCAACACTGGTTTATAGCCAGATTGAAAAAAAGATGAAAGATGAACCTGTTGGTCATGAAGCCCGTTTCAGAAATGCTACCTTGAGGTATTATATTGGTGAATTTGGTTGGGCAGCCATGCAGCTCGATGTGCTTAAAGCAGCTACTTCAAAGCTTATTGCAAACGATGCCATGAAATTATCCCTCAAAATTCAGGACATTTTAATCGAAGACACAACCGGAAAAACACTAAAAGCCTTATCACATGCTGAATTACTCAGCTTTCAGCAACAAGACAAACAAGCTAAACATTTGCTTGATTCATTGCTGCTTATCGCTCAAAACCCAGTAATAACAGCCTATACGCTAATTACTTCAGCCGAACTTGCCACAAACGCAAAAGAATTTAACAAAGCTGATAGTCTGTTGGAACTACTATTTGTTACCTACCCTGAAAGCTATCTTGCTGATGAAGCAATTTTTAAAAGCGGACTTATTCAAGAATATAATCTGGAAAACGAATCACTGGCCAAAGAGCGGTATCAACTGATCATCGATAACTATCCGGCCAGCATTTATATTGCAGAAGCAAGGCGTCGTTACAGAGAGCTCAGGGGAGATAACATACAGTAATCATGACGGTAAGACCAAAAAAACATTTAGGACAACACTTTCTGCGCGATCACAACATCGCCCAGAAAATATGTCAACAACTCAAAGCCACAACAGACATAGTACTGGAAATTGGTCCCGGAACTGGTGTGCTCACGCAATTTCTGCTAGAAACATATCCTAAATCACTCCACTTAGTAGAAGTGGATGAAGAATCGGTTAATTTTTTAAAGGAGGCTTATCCACAGCTAGGAAATAATATACATCATACTGACTTCCTGAAAACCAATTTATCCGATTTTGGAAATGGCAATATGAGTATAATTGGCAATTTTCCATACAACATTAGTAGTCAGATATTCTTTAAAATACTTGATCATCATGAAAGTGTTAAAGAAGTAGTGTGTATGATTCAAAAAGAAGTTGCCGATCGCATTAGTTCTCCTCCCGGAAACAAGAGTTATGGCATTTTAAGTGTTCTTTTACAATCCTGGTATGATATTGAGTATGGATTTACTGTGCATGAGCATGTATTTCATCCTCCACCAAAAGTGAAATCAGCTGTTATTGTGCTAAAAAGAAATAGTATTGCAAAGCTTGATTGTAATGAAAAGAAGTTTAAAATCATTGTAAAACAAGCATTTAATCAGCGAAGAAAAACATTGAGGAATTCTTTAAGAAATCTTCTTAATCAAAACATTATAAATCACGAAATATTCGATAAGCGTCCTGAGCAGCTGGGGGTAGCTGATTTTGTTTTGCTAACACAGCTTATTGATAACACCTAACTGTTTTCATTCCATCAACCTTAGTGTTTTTATACGTTTCAAAGCTTTGTGAACTGTAAAAACAGCTGACACCCCCCCCACAATCAATACAGTAAAGGATACCATAAAAACATCCCCCCAGGCTAATTGAACAGGGTAGGCATCGATAACAAAAGCTCCAGCTTCGCCTCCCAGCTTTAATAGTCCAAAACGTTCCTGTGCCAGAACGAGCAATATCCCTGTAAACATTCCTATAAATCCTCCCAAAACTGAAATCATCATTCCTTCAATTAAAAAAAGACGCTTTAAAAAACCTTGATCTGCACCCAGATACTTTAAAACATTGATATCTTTTCGCTTGTCTACAATGAGCATACTAAGCGATCCAATAATATTAAAAGTGGCCATGATCAAAATAAAAGTCAATATTACGTAAATGGCCCATTTTTCGGAGCGCATGATGCGGTAAAGCGTTTCTTGCTGCTCAAATTGATCTTTCACAAGAAAACCATCACCCAGAAGCTTTTTTACTTCCGTTTTGAGGTCATCTATTGGAGCATTTTTTGCAAAAACAGCGATTGAAGTAGCTTGACCTTCATAATCCATCATCTGAGCTGCCCAATCATAGGGAACAAACACATGCGTGGCATCCAGCTCCTGTTGCACACTAAAGGTGCCAGAAACACTGATGGCATTTTCATTGAAAGCCTGCTCAAATTGCATCGTTGAAGGATTTCCGCGTGCCGGAACAAGAACCTGTAACAAAGCTGCAGGATTTCTTGGATTGAGATCAAGATACCAGGCAACACCACTTCCGATCAAAGCAAATTGCTCGCCATTCCATTCAAGCGCAGCACTTCCCTGGATAAGAATACTGTCCATATGAGTATAAAGCTCGTACCCTTCTGAAACTCCCTTCACAACACCAACATGTTGTCTGTTTCCATATCGAAAAAGTGCATCCTCTTCAATTATCCTGACTAAACCTTCTACCCCTTCAAGCTGCTCCAGCTGCCCGAAAGGGAATGTTTGCAGCTTGATGGTCTTTCCAGACTCAGCTTCGATAATCAAATCGGGAGATAATTGATTTACCATTTGGGAAATCACCAGTTCGAATCCGTTAAAAACGGACAAAACTACAATAAGTGCAAAAGCTCCAACACTCACTCCTGCTACCGAAATCCAGGTAATTATGTTGATCAGATTGTGACTTTTACGTGCTAACAAATACCGTTTTGCTATGAAAAATGTTGTATTCACCAGCGCTCCGTTATTTTTTCCATGCTAATGCAATCAGGCCAGTACCTGTTGAATGTTTTTTACTTACATCTATTTTATTCAATATCAACGCAAAAGGAAAAACAAACAGGTAATACAAAGGTAAAACGATAAAGAAAAGTCTGGAGGCATTCAACATCTGAATGGGATATTTCATAGATAAACGCCAGGAAATTTTTCCGGGAGTTCCGTATTGGTAGCGCAAAATTGTTTGCGCAAATCCAGCCCGTTTAAGTTTTGCTTCCAGATCACCAATATTATAACCATCGCGTACATGCTCGTCGATAAAACCCTGTATTCCATCTGACTGATCATGATCATGCTCGTGCACATCTGACCCGCCTTGGTCAGAAGGTGTTGATATCAGCAGCATCCCACCTGGTTTGAGCGCATTAAAATAATTGCCCAACACCAATTCGTCTTGTTCAATGTGTTCCATCACATCCACACATACAACAAGATCAAATTCTTGTGTATACCTAATTTTCGTTAAATCAGCCACTTCAAAGTTAACATTATTGTAGCCAATGCGCTTAAAGAATTGATTACAATCTTCTATTTGCTCTGCTTTTACATCCAGTCCTTTAATTTTCCACTGAGGATGCTTTCGAGACATATAATAAACATACTGGCCAAATCCTGACCCGGCATCTAAAACATTTGCATTGCTATGATTTGCTGTATGTTTATTCAGTTCATGTTTAACATGCCAGGTGCGCAGCAATAAAAGATCAAGCATCCTGTAAAAAAGCTTACGCAAAAAAGGCGTACTGTTAAATACTTTGCCAAGCTGTCGTTTGATTGGGTCGTATTGCATAAAGCCAAGCAACTGAAACGATTTCAGTCTTCTTTTAAAAGGTTTTCAATATTGTCAATATAATCCAGTGAATCATCCTCAAAAAAACGCAACTCGGGAACGATACGAAGCTGATGACGGACACGCTGCCCAAGTAAGCCCCTGATTTCACCCGAATGCTTGTTGAAAGCCGAAACGATTTCAGCTTTCTGGGGCTTTCCGAAAACACTAAGGTAAATCCTGGCCAGGGAAAGATCTGGCACTATCTGCACTTTTGTAACAGTAACAAGTGCTCCCGATGCCAAAACCTGCATCTCTTGTTGAATAATCTCACTAAGGTCGCGCATTAACAGTCGCGAAACCTTTTGTTGACGTTTAGTTTCCATGATGCAAAAATACTGCATTTTATTGGGATTAAGCCATTACTGATAATTCTGTATCTTCAAAACCAAAAGATAAAAATAATCCAGATGCATGCTGGTTTTACGTTAACTTAACATTGGCAAATCAATAATTCTCTATTTTGCGGTCGTATTACAAAGCCATAAACCTCATGTCCAGAATTTTAATTTTCATCCTGCTTATCAGTTTTTTAAGTAGTTGTAGTCAGCTTATGCAGAATAATGAAGAACCCTATCCTTGTGTTGAGGTTACGGCAACTGCAGAAACTGACATTGTTGAAAGCAGCGATGATGCCGCTGACGATCCGGCTATCTGGATACATCCCGATGATCCGTCAAAAAGTCTGATTATTGGAACAAATAAAAAGGCAGGTCTTGAAGTATATACGCTGGAAGGAAAAAAGATTTTCTTTATGCAATCAGGCAGGGTAAATAATGTTGATGTACGGTACGATTTCCCACTTGGCGATCAAAAAATAGATATCGTAGCAGCCAGTAATCGTTCATTCAATACTATTTCGATTTACCAGATAAGTGATGATTCATTGATTTTGAAAGAAATCGGAGCAAGAACTATTAAATCCGGACTGGATGAGGTTTACGGATTTTGTCTCTATAAAAGCGCGGTTTCAGGAAAGTTTTATGCTTTTGTTAACAGTAAAAGTGGATCAGTAGAGCAATGGGAACTTTTTGGCACTGATGACCTTAAAATTGATGCGGAACTTGTCAGAACCTTTAAGGTGGGGCTCCAAACAGAAGGTTGCGTAGCTGATGATGCGCTGGGGTATTTATACATCGGTGAAGAAAACGCAGGCATCTGGAAATACTTTGCAGAGCCTGACTACCCTATGGATCGTAAAATGATAGCCGACACCTCCCAGGCCTTTATCACAGCTGATGTTGAAGGATTAACCATCTATCAGGCAGCTGATCAGCATGGCTATTTGATTGCCTCCATTCAAGGCGACAACCTCTATGCAGTTTTTGAACGGGAAGGGAAAAATAAGTTTTTGGGGTGTTTTAGAATCGCACAGGATGCAGCAATAGATGAAGTAACTGAAACTGATGGAATTGACGTAATCAATCTGTCCTTGAATGAGCATTTCCCCAATGGGTTTTTTATTGCTCAAGACGGCTACAACTACAGCCCGGAAGGTGCTGAAAGCAATCAAAACTTCAAACTTGTCCCCTGGGAAAATATTTCTATGAGCTTTCAAAAAAACCTGCTAATCGATAACGAGTTTAATCCCCAAACTCAAAAATAACTTCTTATTAAATCCTATTTTTGTCTTTGTCTTGCTAAAAGCTAAGGATTAATTACTTTTGTTAACAGCAAGACTTAAAAATAATGCTCAAAAAACAGGTTCAAAAATTAGCGGAAACCTTTTTTCAGGATACCATTTCAAACCGAAGATACATTCATCAGCATCCTGAATTAAGTTTTCAAGAAAAACAAACCTCGGTTTATATTAGTCAAAAACTTACTGAATACGGGATACCTCATCAAACAAATATTGGTGGATACGGAATTGTTGGAATTATTGGAAAGCCATCTGCTTCAGGAAAATGTATTGCCTTAAGGGCTGACACAGATGCTTTACCTATTAAAGAAACCAATACACATAATTTTGTTTCGAAAAACCCCGGTGTGATGCATGCTTGTGGTCATGATGCACATACCAGCATGCTGCTAACCGCTGCCCGAATATTAAAACAGGTTGAAGAACAGTTTGAGGGACAAATAAAACTCATCTTCCAGCCCGCAGAAGAAAAATTGCCGGGAGGTGCACTGGGAATGATAAAAGAAGGGGTACTCAAAAATCCTGAAGTAAAAAGAATAGTTGGACAGCATGTATTTCCGGGCCTGGAAGCAGGAATGGCCGGATTTCGTACTGGAGCCTATATGGCTTCAGCAGATGAAATTACTATCCGAATCAAAGGCAAAGGCGGACATGCAGCCATGCCAGATCAGATCAATGACACTGTACTAACAGCTTCACATTTGATAGTGAATCTGCAACAAGTGATCAGTCGTTTTGCCCCTCCCGTTATACCATCAGTTCTTTCTTTTGGAAAACTCATCGCCGAAGGTGCTTTTAATATTATTCCGGATGAAGTTTTAATTCAGGGAACCTTCAGGACCTTTAATGAATCCTGGCGGGCAAAAGCAAAAAAGCATATTCGTACAATTACCGAAAGCACTGTTAAAGCAGCAGGCATGAAAGCCGAAATTATTATTGATGACGGCTATCCATTTGTAATGAATGAGTTAAAAACAACACTTGTTGCCAAAGAAGCTGCCATTGCCTATTTGGGAGCCAAAAAAGTAGTTGATCTTGAACAACGCATGACTGCTGAAGATTTTGCCTGGTATTCTCAGGAAATACCGGCATCATTCTATCGCATAGGCACTGCAAGCAAAAAAAAGGGAATCACAAGCAACCTGCATACCAGCACTTTTGATATTGATGAAGACAGTCTTTTAGTGGGTGCTGGTTTGATGGCATGGATTGCTCTTGAACAACTAAAAAACCTTTAATTATACTGCCATGATAGTCGGAGACCGCTCATATCAAACCGTTTGGATGGAGGATAGGTCAGTTAAAATGATCGATCAAAATGCACTCCCATTCAATTTTCAGATACATGAATGTTTAAACTACTGGGATACCTGCATGGCCATAACCGACATGACTGTCAGGGGTGCCGGTGCTATTGGTGCTGCGGCAGCCTTTGCCATGGCTCAGGCATTTATGGAAGCTCCCGAAACAGATCGGGAACTCTTTCTACAGGATGCCAAAGAGGAAATTGAAGGTACACGTCCAACTGCAAGAAATCTGTTTTATGCTGTGGAAAGGGTTTTTGAAGCAGGCCGCATTTCTGCTGAAAATGCCAGAACAGAGGCACAGAAAATAGCACTGCAGGATATGGAAGACACAAGAGCTATTGGACAGTTTGGAAATAAACTAATAAAGAATAATGCTCGCATTCTAACCCACTGCAATGCAGGATGGCTGGCATTCGTTGACTTTGGGACAGCGCTGTCTCCTATCTACACCGCCAAAAAAGAGGGTAAGGATATTTTTATTTATGTTGATGAAACACGTCCACGTAGCCAGGGAGCTCGCTTAACGGCCTGGGAGTTAATGCAGGAAGGCGTGCCATTTACTATCATTCCGGATAATGCTGCCGCAAGTTTGATGCAGCAAGGGATGATTGATCTTGTTATTGTTGGAGCTGATCGTATTGCACGGAATGGTGACACCGCAAACAAAATTGGTACACTTGGACGAGCTGTTCTGGCGCAGGCTTTTGGTGTGCCATTTTATGTTGCCGCTCCTACCTCAACCATTGATGGTGCCTGCAAAACCGGCAAAGACATTATTATTGAAGAACGCAGCCAGGATGAAGTGCTTTATCAGGATGGAATTGATGCAAATGGCAATAAAGTGAAGGTGATGGTTTGTGCTCCGGGCTCAACAGCCTATAACCCGGCTTTTGATGTAACACCCGCCAAGTATATTACTGGAATAATCACGGAACATGGTATTATTAAAGCCCATCATCAATCCATTTCGAGCCTGCTAAAAACATTAGAAGATGAACGAACTTAATCACTTCAAAAAAGAGATTGCCTATTTCATGCGCAGGCTATACAAGCGTGGGCTTACAACTACTTCGGGCGGAAATATTAGTGTAAAACTGCCTAATGGTATGGTTTTAATTACAGCTTCCCAAACAGATAAAGGCCGAATGAAAGCTGCTGAGGTGGGTATGACTGATATGCATGGCAGAAACCTAAACAATAATCTAAAGCTAAGCATGGAAACAGGGATGCATCTGGCTGTTTATAAGTGCCGGCCAGATGCACATGCTATTGTACATGCGCATCCTCCCCTGGCTACAAGCTTTGCTGTTGCTCATAAAAGCATCAATGTGGATCTGATGGGTGAATCACGTGCCGTAATTGGAAAAATTGCCACAGCACACTATCAATTGATGGGCACACAAGCGCTTGCCGAAGCTGTTGCAAAAGAAATCACAGCTGCCAATGCCATACTTCTGGCCAATCACGGCGTGCTCACAGTGGGAAAAAGCCTGCTGGAAGCATTTGACCGCCTGGAAGTCCTCGAAAGCTGTGCCAAAATAGAAATTTTTTCGAACCTGATTGGCAAAGCTCATCCACTAAGCAACGAAGATGTGCAAGCCATAGATAATTTGATGAATTCATGAAAATACCTGAAATAACCGTACAGGAACGCCTTAGTATGCCCAAACTGGGCATCGGTACCTGGGAAATGGGAGGGCGCCAAAGTTCTGATACAAGTGAAGATCATAGATTTATTCGTGCTATCCAATTTGCATTGGATCATGGCATACGACATATTGATACAGCCGAAATGTATGGCAACGGACATACCGAAGAGCTTGTTGCTGAAGCTATTAAATCCTATGACCGTGAATACCTGCTGATTACTTCTAAAGTCTCTGGCGACAATCTGGCTTATCAGGACTTGATTGATGCAGCCCACAAAAGTCTGAAAAGATTGCAAACAGATTATCTTGACTTGTATTTGTTGCACTGGCCAAATCCAGATGTGCCATTGGAAGAGACCCTTAAAGCCGTCCATAAATTGCTAGAACAAGGTAAAATTAAAAATTTTGGACTCAGCAATTTTTCAGCCGTTCAAACGGCAGAAGTTTTGAAGTATGCTGAAATGCCAATCATCACTAATCAGCTGGAATACAATCTTTATACGCGCAACAATGGACGCATTACCGAAGAGGTAGAAGCTTCCATCATTCCTTTTTGCCTGTCAAAAGGCATTAGCATAACCGCATGGCGGCCTGTATTGAAAGGCGCCACCAACCCTTTGAAACAACCACTGATCAATGAAATTGCTGAACGACATGAAGCCACTCCCATGCAAATTGCCCTGGCTTGGTTGCTCAATAAACCCCTCACAATGGCCATCCCCAAAATGACGAGTGAAAAACATATCCTGGAAAATATTGCTGCTGCAAGCATACAGCTTAGCGATCAGGAAATGAAGGTGTTGGATGAGTCGGGAAAACAATAACCAGCTGGCATTCAGATTAGCTTAGGACGCTAATCCTGACACTCGAAGCTAAAAAAATAGGTATAAAGTTTCCTAATTGAATACTTTCCCGCCCAATTGAAAATAAAATAAAGGCCCAACCAGCGGAAAAAGCAACAATAATACGATCAAATAGGCCGGACGCTTTTTCCTGATTACATCCCTGATGGCTTGAATAAGCAGTATTAAAGCCAAAACGATTAAAACAACAATTGCTGTAGTATACATATTGATTGCTTATTAGAACCGTAAAGATATTCAAAAAAGAAACAATCTATTTGAAAATAATTTTTTGAGTATAGATTTTCTCTGCACCCACAGCAACTAAAATATAAATACCTGAAGGAAGTCGGTTCCTATTTAGTTCAAGTTGCTCTCCGGCCAACAGCTCAGCTTTAATAATAATATTACCTTTCAGGTCGCGTAAACTAAGATTAAACTTACCATTGGCAGTCTCAGGAAGACTTACCAGCGCTGCATAATCTGCGGGATTAGGAAACACCAATAAATCAGAATCTGATTTATACTCCCTGATATCCGTAAAATCAATTATAGGGATGTGCCAATCGCTACCATTATTGTTGTTCCAGTTATCCCCTCCATAATGAAGCACAAAATCAAGTTGTGATACCGATTGAGCACTCTGATTAAAGGGACCAAGCTGAATAGTCCAGGCCGAACCGTTTTGCTGAAAGGGGCTTTGAACCGCCATTCCATCATTCCATGATTGCGTTCTGGCTGGCCAGTAAAGTTCGTTGGGCAGGTTCCAATCATTTACACCCCAATGCAAGCGAGCATCAGTACTCATTGCTGCATCATCATTTACAACAATAGTGAGCACATCATTAGTAGAAACCTCCTCCGGATACCAACTCACTCCTACCGGAAAATTATTTAGCACATGCAAGGTTAATATATAAGCCTGCTCACTTTCAAGACCAGCATCATCCACTAGAAAATAGGAAAAATCTGCATATGGCGAACCTGTTTCACCGGTATTTGGCGTATATCCCAAAGCAGATAAATTCGTGATCAATTGGTCTTCGGTCACTGGATTTTCATCAACAACAAGCTGGCCATGCTCTGGCAGGCTTTGTACTCGAATACCCTCAAACTGATTACCCACCGGGGAAGAAAAAGGGAAATTAGCTTCAGAAAAAGTATAGCTTTCATCTTGCATTAAATTTACAGAACTATTTGAACCTACCGGATTTCCTGAGTTTACATTAATTGTGAACAGATAGGAAGCTTCTGAATAATGTCCGTTTTGATCTTTTACCTTAAATTGGAAGCTTGCATATGGCGTTCCATGACCATTATTTTCAGGTGTAAATACTAAAAGAGCAGGATTGCTATAGTCTGCAGCGACCTGGACAATTTGACCATCATAAACCAAACTTCCCAAAGTCGGCAGGGTTTGCAACTGAAATGCCGCAAATGAACTTCCTGAAGGACTTTGGAATGGAAAATCCAAGGGTGAAAAAGTGTAGGATTCATTTTGAAGCAGGTTAATCGTAACATCAGCACTTACAGGATTTGGAGCCGGATTATTATCAATGGAGATGAAATAATCGTTTCCATTATTGTTATCCCATTGCGATTCGCTGATTTTAATCACAAAAGCAATTTGATCAACTACTTGAGATGAGTTATTGAAAGGCCCGATTTCCCAATAATAATCCCCTGATTCATTTTGACCTGTCGGAGGACTTTGTACTGCATCACTGCCATCATGTGGAATAGTTCCTTCCGGCCAATAGGTCTCAAGAGGTTCTTCCCAGTTGTTTACACCCCAATGCAACATCGACTGTGCATTGGCATGTGTAGCAGTAATGGTGATGACTTCATGCAATGACGGGTTTGTTGGCTCCCAGCTTACTGCTGATGAACCTCCGCCACCAGTGCCATCTCCCACCCAAACATGTTGAACAGGTGATTTAGTAATATTTCCTTGCTGATCAGCAGCTTCTATGTAATAGTCAACCAACACGTTTTCCAATCCAACGATTTCTGCTGCATATTCTGACGCTTTGTATAGCGGCATAGGATCAGTTACAGAGGTGATGTTTTGTGCCGACATTGACAGGCTTTGCCAGGGTTCAACACCAGCGCCTCCAGCATAAGTTAAATTTGCCTGTTGAACTGATTCATGTGTACTGGTACGATATTTCAGGTTAACGGATTGCAATCCGTTCAAATCAAACACATAAGTCCAAACAGTGAAATCAGAAGGCATTACACCAACCCCATCCCATTCAATTCCTCCCGGATTATAGGGTTCTCTTTGGGGAACATAAATGGAAGGACCAGTTAAATCTGTGCCACTTTGCGCTACAGCTAAAGCTTGGTTAACTGCCTGATTTGCTGCCCTAACCGGATTTGAATCCCAAATTTCTGTTCCATCCCAATACCAATAATCACTGGCCTGACCATTCAGATAATAATGCCATCCCTGTTGTGTTCCTGCAGCATTGGGATTGATTTGGTCAGCGGTGTGTACAATATTCTGAGCAGCTGTCATAATCCCCCAGCTGTTACGATCAGGGCTATAAGCACCTGAAGCACCAGGATAAGTTCCGGGATCTCCGTTCCATTTTTTGAACTCAGGGTCCCCACCATCAGCGCCCAACCAGCTGCCATCCTGAATATAAATCACCTCATCCTCTGGCACCGGAAAACGTTCCAGATAATCCTGTATTGTTGTACATTCAAAACGATGATCATTGGCATTCAACCAGTTCACGAAATTTTGAAAATTACTATTGTAGTAAGATTCACTCCCTCCGCCATGATTATCACCATCATGGTGCAGCACAATTAAGATCGGCCGGTTAGGATCAGTATTATAGGCTTCAAGCTGACTCATAACCAAATCGTAATTCAAAGCACCAAAACCTCCACGACCATCTTCATTACCGAGATAACGGGAAGCAGGAACTGCAATAATCTTTGATTCTTCACCGGTTTCCGGGTTTGTATAGGACACATAATGCGGCTGATGTGCCCATTGCGCCGAAACTGGCAAAGGAGCCCATAATCCATTAAGCTGTGTCCAGTCTTGTGGGTCAGGGTTTCTGATATCAGCAGGGTTTGGCCTTAAAACACTTCCACCGTCACCAACAGGAGCATTTTCGGCTGCCCGCTCAAAATGCAAATTATCTACCAACACCCATTCAATCCCTTCATCAACCAACGCAGGAATCATTCTGGGAGAAAAAGCTGTTTCGGGCGGGAACATTCCTTTTGAATAATCGCCAGTGAAAACATTGGAAAATATTGCTTTGTGGTCCTGTATCTGTTTACGGATATCTTTGTAATGTATCAAACCCATAAGTGGATGGTGATACCCAAAGCCAACCATATCAATGCGGGGATTTCCAAGCGCTGTAGTTTGGTTCTTAATATAATTCCAATGACTTTTCCAGTTGGGAAAACCCACTCCGGCCTGCTCCAGATTGTTTAGATTCTCGATTAAGGAGCCACTAAAACTAACCTGTGCTCCAAAATGTCCCATACCAGCATTCACTCCTTTCAAAACTGCATTCTTTGGCCAATCAGTGTAAGGCCCGGTGCGACTAAGATGAACATCATAAAGCGAGAAACTATAGTGACCACTTTGTTCTGTTTGAACAATATTTTCGTAAGGAAAATAAATAGGTTGATGCATATGCCACAAAAAAGCAATATATATTTTTGGGTTGTCCCTTTCGGTCTGCTGCTGAGCTAAAAGTGAAAAAGAAAACAAAACAAAAAGTGAGAGTATTAGAAATTGCTTCATAATTAATTGATTATGCTTCAAATATAGTATTTTATGAGTCAAAGCACACCCATATTTTCAATATTAAAAACCCATTTTATTGTTATTCAGTCCTTTATTATTGAAACCATATTTACCGAAAACGATTGCAATAATTTTCTTTTGTAAACATAAACAATATTATCTCTATCATTCCAATTAGCATCAATTGATTACTTTTGCCTGATATGCAATACCCTATGGACGAACGCCCCGACCTGTTGAAATGGCTACCGATCACGCCTAAAGAAATGGCTTTAAGAGGATGGGATCAAGCTGACATCATTTTGATCACAGGAGATGCCTATGTAGATCATCCGGCTTTTGGGGCAGCAGTAATAGGTCGTTTGCTTGAGCGGGAAGGTTATAAAGTAGTGTTAATACCGCAGCCAAACTGGCAGGATGATTTACGTGATTTTAAAAAATTTGGTAAGCCTCGTTTGTTTTTTGGCATTACTTCAGGCAATATGGATTCCATGGTAAATCATTATACTGCAAATAAAAGAATCCGCTCAAACGATGCTTATACTCCAGGAGGAAAAGCAGGTTTTAGACCTGATTATGCCACAACAGTTTACAGTAGAATTGTTAAAAAACTATTTCCGGACAGCCTTGTTGTGCTTGGAGGGGTTGAAGCTTCGCTGAGGCGCGTTACACACTATGATTATTGGTCGGATCAGCTTAAGCCATCTGTTTTGATCGATTCAGAAGCAGATTATGGCGTATACGGCATGGGAGATTTAGCAATAATCGAACTCGCCAAAGCGATTAAAGAAAACAAGTCATTAGATGAAATCAGAAATATCCCGCAGTTGTTTTATACGGTCAGCAACAAGGAAAACCTAAAACCCCATATTGCCGGGGATATTCATTTAGCTGATCACCAAACCTGCCTAACCGACAAAAAAGCTTATGCGGCCAATTTCAGGCATATTGAACAGGAATCCAATAAACATCAAGCGGCCAGGCTGCTGCAAGATGTAAACAACAAAACACTTGTAATCAACCCGCCCTACCCTACTTTCAGTGAGAAACAACTTGACGCTTCCTTCGATCTTCCTTACACCCGCAAGCCTCATCCAAAATACAACAAAAGAGGTGTAATACCGGCCTATGAAATGATCAGGCACTCTGTAAACATGCACAGGGGTTGCTTTGGAGGGTGTAGTTTTTGTACCATCTCTGCCCATCAGGGAAAATTTGTGACCAGCCGCAGCAAAGAATCCATTTTAAAAGAAGTAGATCAAATCACAAAAATGGATGATTTTAAGGGTTATATCAGCGATTTAGGTGGGCCTTCGGCTAATATGTATCAAATGAAAGGAAAACATCAGGCGATTTGCGATAGCTGCAAACGCCCCAGCTGTGTATTCCCAAATGTTTGCAGTAACCTCGACACCAGCCATAAACCACTTATAGACATTTATCAAAAAGTGGACAGTCATCCCAAAATAAAGAAAGCTTTTGTGAGCTCAGGATTGCGATACGACCTGTTCTTAACGGACGATTCCAGTAAAAACGAAGCCCTTGGATATGATGAATATATGCGTCAACTGTTTACACGACATGTAAGTGGAAGGCTTAAAGTTGCTCCGGAACATACCAGCGATCATGTGCTTAAAACCATGCGCAAGCCTAGCTTTAAACTTTTTTATAAGCTTAAAGAAAAATTCGACCAAATAAATAGTCAAACCGGTCTCAAACAGCAACTAATTCCCTATTTCATCTCAAGTCACCCGGAAAGCCACCTTGAGGATATGGCTCAACTGGCAGCTGATACCAAAGCTTTAGGTTTCAGACTGGAACAAGTACAGGATTTTACGCCTACACCTATGACTGTGGCAACAGTGATGTATTACAGTGGCTATGATCCATACACTTTAAAACCTATATTTACTGCACGAACCAAGCACGAAAAAACAGCGCAACAAAAGTTTTTCTTTTGGTATAAACGTGAAAACCAAAACTGGATTCAACAAAAACTTTCCCAGATAGGAAGAGAAGACCTGTTGAAACAACTCCTTGCTTTTGAAAAACAGAAAAAAAATGCCCAAAAGTCAAAAAGTAAACGCAAAAGATAGCAGAGAGATCTTGTTGGTCATTTTGCAATCATTTAGCAGTTATATACTTGCTTATATGATTGTTTACATACTTTCAGGCATCTCTGTGCTTTATATTGCTTACGACTTTGATATTCCAGCAAGGCTGGAAATAAACAATATTGCTTTCAACATCTCATTTGAATCAGTACTTTGGACAAAAGATGCTATCGTAAGTGTTTTTATGGCTCAACCTGTAAGTAGTTTCATTATGGCAACTATAAGTGTACTGCTACTATTACTACTGAAACCAAAGCATTATTGGGTTCAGCTTTTCCACATATGGTTTTTATTACATGGGTTTAATTTCACTTTTGGTATGTTAGGTGAAGATATCATACTTCAGCGTGGTTTATTCAGAGTAGCTGCTGTTTTAGAGCTAAGACAGGCAATGCTGATTTTAACTATTGGCATCTCAGTTTTTTTCCTTCTCAAAGCCGGAACACTTGCCGGAAAGCTGTTTTACTCGAAGGTTTATCAGTTAAATTCTTCAAGTAATAATTCCAAAACAACAAATTTTTTGATTGCAATATTTATCCCTTACGTAATCGGAGCTTCTACAATACTTCTATTATCTTATGCTAAAAACAGCCTGAAAGATATATTGCTAAGCCTATCCATGCTTGTATGTTTGATGCCTGTTGTTTTTGCAAAAGTTAATCATAATACTATCTCAGCAACAAGAACCAAACCTAAAATTAAACAAACTTTCTTTATATTATCACTTGTAATTGTTGCTGTTTTTCTGTTCTATATCCTGCTAAACAACGGTATTTCACTGGGGTCATTTAGCACATAACTTATTCATTTGTTTTTATTGTGTCATTTTTCCTATCTTTCGACTTTTATTCACTAAAACCAAAGTTTATGAAAATCATTAACTATCGCATTTTGCTGATGCTTGGCCTTGTTATATCCTTTTCGTTGGCAGGCCCATCAGCCCAGGCTCAGCGAAACAAGAAAAAATCAGAAGCTACTGATACACTTAAATCTGGTGATTTATCGGGCTTTAAATGGAGAAACATAGGTCCTGCTTTTGCTTCAGGACGTATTTCTGATTTTGCTGTTAATCCTGACAACCACAGCGAATACTATGTTGCTGTTTCATCAGGTCATATCTGGAAAACTGAAAATAACGGTACAACTTTTAAACCTGTTTTTGACAATTATGGTGTTTATGCTATAGGCTGTTTGGCAATGGATCCAAACAACTCTAATGTAGTTTGGGCAGGGACAGGCGAAAACAACCACCAGCGCGCTTTGGGATATGGTAATGGCGTATATAAAACAGAAAACGGCGGTAAAAGCTGGAAAAACATGGGGTTGAAAGATTCTCGTCAGATAGGTATGATTCAGGTTGATCCACGCGACAGTGATGTCGTTTATGTGGCAGCTGAAGGATCAGTATGGGGTCCTGGTGGCGATCGGGGTCTCTATAAAACTGAAGACGGAGGCAAAAACTGGACAAAAATTCTGGAGATTTCTGAAAATACGGGCATTAATAATGTTTTGCTTCACCCGGAAAATCCTGATATTATTTTTGCAACTTCAGAGCAACGCAGACGACATTTCTTTACTAAAATTGGCGGAGGCCCTGAAACAGCGCTCTATCGCTCAACTGATGAGGGCATAACCTGGGATAAAATTACCAAAGGACTTCCATCCTCAGATATGGGTGGAATGGGTATTGCTATTCCGCAAGGAAACCCGGATATTGTTTACCTGATTATTGAAGCAGCAAACGATAATGGAGGTTTCTTTCGCTCAACTGACAGAGGTGTATCATTTGAAAAAATGAATAGTTACAGCACAAGTGGCCAGTACTACAATGAAATAATCTGTGACCCGAACGATCCCGATGTAGTTTACTCTATGGACACTTATTCAAAGGTTACAAGAGATGGCGGAAAAACCTGGAGTAATCTTAGTTTAAATGAGCGTCATGTAGACGATCATGCCCTGTGGATTGACCCAAATGACAGCAACCACTGGATGATTGGGGGCGATGGAGGTGTTTACGAGACTTTTGATGACGGCACACATTACATCCACAAAACTAATCTGCCTGTTACCCAGTTTTATCGCGTAAATGTTGATAATAGCGAACCTTTTTATTGGGTTTATGGTGGCACACAAGACAATAACAGTATGGGTGGCCCCAGCCAAAATACCAGCAGAAGTGGTGTTAGCAGCTGCGAATGGATTGTAACCCTGGGCGGTGATGGATTTTGGCAAGCCATTGAAGAAGATAACCCTGACATTGTTTACTCTGCCTATCAATATGGAAACATTTTCCGCTATGATAAAAAAAGTGGCGAAAGAGTTAAAATTAAACCTGAGCCACGAAAAAATGAACTTCACTACCGCTGGAATTGGGATACCCCGTTTTTCCTGAGCAAGCATGATAAGACAACTCTTTATATGGGAGCTAACAAGGTCTTTAAATCGACAGACAGAGGTAACTCATGGGAAGTGATAAGTGAAGATCTTACACGAAACGAAGACAGAAATCAATTCCCGGTAATGGGAAAATATTGGCCTTCAGACGCTGTGGCCAAGGATGTTTCTACTTCACAGTGGGGAACCATTGTAGCAATGGCCGAATCACCGGTTAAAGCAGGCTTACTCTATGTTGGAACAGATGACGGACTGATTCAGGTAACTGAAGATGATGGTGCAACATGGAATAAAATAAGCAGTTTCCCGGGAGTTCCAGCCTTTTCTTATGTGAGTGATGTTCTTCCCTCAAAGTTTGACGAAAACATTGTTTATGCTACCTTCAGTAATTTAAAAAATGATGACTTTAAGGCTTATGTCTTGAAAAGTACTGACAAAGGTAAAACCTGGACAAGTATTGCTGCCAACCTGCCTGAAGAAACCGTTCATACTATTGAACAGGACTTTATTAAGCCAGAATTACTTTTTGTTGGTACCGAGTTCAGCTTTTTTGTTAGCATCGATGGTGGAAAAGTTTGGACAGAATTAGGAAACGGACTTCCTGACATAGCGGTAAGAGACATTGCTATACAGCAGCGCGAGCACGATCTGGCAATCGCAACTTTTGGCCGTGGTTTTTATATCATGGATAATTACAGTCCGTTAAGAGATATCACAACAGCTATGCTAAAAGATGCTGAAGCAAACCTTTTTCCAGTAAAAGATGCTTTAATGTTCGTTTACGGTGGTGGACATAACGGTTCCGGATCTACTTTTTATACAGCAGATAATCCAGAGTTTGGCGCTACATTTACTTACTACCTGAAAGATGTGCCAAAAACTAAAAAGCAGGAGCGTCTCAAAAAGGAAAAAGATCTTTTCAAGGAGGGCAAACCAATTCCTCAGCCTACAACGGAACAGCTCAGGGAAGAAGAAGAACAGCTATCCCCCTATTTGATTTTTACTATTCGGGATAAGGAAGGAAATGCTGTTCGTCGCTTGTTTGAAAGACCATCTAAAGGTATAAACCGTGTAAATTGGGATTTGCGCTACGAAATGCCACGTGCACAGGACGATGACGATGCAAAGTTTGAGGCTGTTGGTAAGAACCGTTCCGGATATTTTGCGCTTCCCGGACAATACAGTGTTGAACTAGCAATGGCATTTGATGGCGAAACAAAACCATTGGCCGGACCAGTTACTTTTAATGCCATCACACTAAATAACAAAACAATTCCCGTGTCTGACCCGGAAAAACTGGATCAATTCTATGCTGATCTGACGGATTTAAGAAAGACCTATGATGCAACTGTCAGATATTATAATACTATTCAGTCGCGCAACGAAAATATTCGTCAGGCTTTACATATGATGCCTGAATCGCAGCCGGCACTTGAAAATCAAACACGTGAATTTGCAACTCAATTGAACAATATTGATTTTGTAATGAACGGAACTTCACCTAAAGCCAGCTTTGAAGAAGTACCACCAGAACCTGTGTCACTGCGCTATCGTTTGGGAGCAATTTTATCAGGCACCTGGGCACATTCAGGTGATCCAACCCAAACTATGCTAACGAATTACACAATTCTGAAAGAAGAACTGGCTCCGATAATTGATCAATTGAGCCAAATCGACAGTGAACTTAATACTATTGAAAATCAACTGGACGAGTTAGGAGCGCCCTACACGCCTGGTCGTAAACCAAAACTCAAATAGTAGATTTGCAAACTGTTTATAAACTGCTTCTCATCACGGGAAGCAGTTTTTTTTATAAATTTTCCTAATCGATTCAAAAGGCGAGACACAATTAATTAATAAGATATGTATATTTGTGCCTTATTGCAGCACACTCATTAAAAGACAACTCACAAATAAAACGTTATGGAAAAAATCACAGTTATCGGAGCCGGAAATGTAGGCGCAACCTGTGCAAATGTTATTGCACACAAAAATTTGGCAAAAGAAGTTGTTCTCGTTGATATCAAAGAAGGAACAGCTGAAGGTAAAGCACTTGACATTTGGCAGACTGCTCCCATCAATCACTTCAACACACGTGTTGTAGGTGTAACCAATGATTATCTCAAAACCAAGGGATCAGGAGTGATCGTAATAACTTCCGGATTACCACGTAAACCTGGTATGTCGAGAGACGATCTGATTAAAACGAATGCAGCAATTGTAAAAGATGTTACTGAAAAAGCAGTAAAATACTCGCCGGATGCTATTATCATCGTTGTTTCTAACCCACTCGACGTAATGACCTATGCGGCATTTATGGCCAGTAACAAACCTTCCAGAAAAGTTTTTGGTATGGCCGGAACGCTTGATACCGCCCGCTATCGTGCATTTATTTCGGATGCACTCAATGTGTCTCCAACCGATGTCCATGCTTTATTAATGGGTGGTCATGGCGACACAATGGTGCCACTGCCAAGATATACATCCATTAGTGGTATTCCAGTTACGGAACTACTTGGCAAAGAAGAGCTTGATAAAATTGTTGAAAGAACCAAAAAAGGCGGAGGTGAGCTTGTTAACCTGATGGGAACTTCGGCCTGGTATGCTCCCGGAGCTGCTGCCGCTCAAATGGTTGAAGCCATCGTTGATGATCAAAGCCGCGTATTTCCTGTTTGCGCCATGTTGCAAGGCGAATATGGCCTAAAAGATGTTTATCTGGGTGTTCCGGTTAAGCTAGGACGCAAAGGAATAGAAGAAATCATTGAAGTAGACCTGAACAAAGAAGAGAAAAAACTTCTGCAGGATTCCTCAGAAGCTGTTCAAAAAGTGATGAAAGTACTTGATGACATGAAACTTTTCTAAACTTAGAACACAAATATTAGTGAAACCCTGCAGGGAAATTCCTGCAGGGTATTTTTATTTTCAAGCTAATAAATATTTAAATTTGCTGATACAGAGCGGCCGGAAATCTATGAAAAACATTGTTGTAATAACTGGAGCAGGCATCAGTGCCGAAAGCGGCATAAAAACCTTTAGGGATGATGACGGCCTATGGAATAATCATCGTTTTGAAGATTTGGCCACTCCGGGAGCATGGGCAGCTAATCCGCAACTGGTTTTGGATTTCTACAATGCCCGCAGAAAGCAATTACTCGAATGCGAACCAAACGATGCCCACTGCGCGCTTGTTAAACTTGAAAGAAAATTCGATGTACAAATCATCACGCAAAATGTAGATGATCTCCACGAGCGTGCCGGTTCAAAAAATGTGCTTCATCTGCATGGGGAACTACGTAAAGTTAGAAGCACAAAGCACCCTGATTTAATCTATGAGCTAGATGGATGGGAACTTAAACTTGGCGATAATTGTGAAAAAGGGTTTCAGTTAAGACCGCATATAGTTTGGTTTGGCGAAATGGTTCCTAATATTGAAAAAGCCATTCATTTTGTAAGAAAAGCAGATTACCTGATGGTGATCGGAACTTCACTGATGGTTTATCCAGCTGCCGGATTACTAAACTATGCACCTCAAAGCTGTTCAGTTACACTAATTGATCCAAAAACTACCGTCAGCAATACAAATAATCATATTCAAGTGATCAAAGAAAATGCCTCGGTTGGCGTGCCTCAAATTGTGAACAAACTAATGAATTAGAACTTATGAAAAACTTAATCATTTCAACACTTATCCTTTTGATGCTGGGTACAGCATGCAAAGAAAAACAGGTAGTTAATCAGGACGATGTTGACAAACAACTGATTCTTAATTATCTCTCAGACAACAACATTGAAGCAGAGTCACTCGAATCGGGTCTTTTTTATGTTATCCAGGAAAACGGAAACGACCGTCACCCTCAACTTACTTCAACCATCACGGTTAGTTACACAGGCAAACTATTAAATGGAACCCGTTTTGATCAGGGTGAGTTTTATACGAATACTTTAAATAAACTCATTGCCGGCTGGCAGCAAGGCATTCCATTGATTGGCGAAGGAGGTAAAATACAACTTTTTGTCCCTTCATCTTTGGGTTATGGAAGTCAGTCAGCAGGGCCAATTCCTGCAAATTCTGTTTTGATTTTTGATGTTACGCTACATTATTTTGCTGATTAACCTTAAAAATAATGTCTGAAGAACAACTCAAATACTTACTTGACAAAGCACGGAATTTCTGCGACTATCAGGAGCGCACTCTGTTTGAAGTACATCAAAAGCTTAAATCATGGTCGGTAAGTGAAGCGAATTGCACAAAAATTATTCGTCAGCTGGAAGAAGAGGATTTAATAAACGAAGAACGTTTTGCACGGTCTTACGCACTTGGCAAATTACGCAACAACCATTGGGGGCGTAATAAAATTATTGCCGGAATGCGCAGCAAGGGATTACCTGAATTGATGATTGAAATTGGTTTGTCAGAAATTGAGGAGTCGGAGTACCAAAAAATTCTTCAAAAAGTGCTGGAATCAAAAAAAATAAAAGAAGCTGATGATTACAAAAGGCGTACAAAACTGGCACAATATGCGTATCAAAAAGGATTTCAGCCAAATCTTATATGGCAGATAATCAACATGTTGGATTTATAGACTTTCAAGCCTGCCATGCAATAAAAAATCTTGCTAATTTTGTAGTCAAACCTAAAAAATAATTAACGAATGATTCAATCCGAATCTCAAAAAGAATTACGTAAAAGGCTTGAAGCCTTGAGGAGGTATCTTTGACATCGACCGTAAGTTGATGGAAATCGATGAAGAAGAAGAACGCACACAAGCACCTGACTTTTGGGACGACCCAAAAAAAGCTGAAACTTTACTCAAACAAATAAAAGATAAAAAACGCTGGACTGAAGCTTACAAAGCTGCCGAATCAAGCTTTGAGGAACTCGAAATCGGCATGGAGCTTTACGAAAGTGGTGATGCCGGTGAAGAAGAAGTAGAACAAGCCTACGAAAAATGTCTGAAGCAAGTTGAAGAACTTGAATTTTGGAACATGCTTTCAGGTGAGGAAGACAAACTACCGGCCATTGTTAACATCAATGCCGGAGCCGGAGGTACCGAAAGTCAGGACTGGGCACAGATGTTAATGCGCATGTATATGATGTGGGCCGAAGACAATGGTTATAAAGTAAAAGAACTTGATCTGCAAGAAGGTGAAGTAGCTGGCATCAAAAGTGTGTCACTCGAAATAGATGGCGATTATGCTTTTGGCAATCTGAAAAGTGAAAACGGGGTACACCGGCTTGTCCGTATTTCTCCCTTCGATTCTGCCAATCGCCGCCACACCTCATTTGCATCAGTTTATGTGTATCCCATTGTGGATGACAACATCGATATTATCGTAAACCCTGCTGATATCAGTTGGGATACCTTCCGATCGAGCGGTCCTGGTGGCCAAAATGTGAACAAGGTTGAAACAGCAGTGCGACTTCGACATGCGCCTTCTAATATTGTTGTAGAGTGTCAGGAAACCCGCTCGCAACTGCAAAACCGCGAAAAAGCAATGCAAATGCTGAAATCTCAACTTTATGAGATTGAATTAAGAAAAAAACAGGAAGCCATTGATAAAATAGAAGGCAGTAAGAAAAAAATTGAATGGGGATCGCAAATCCGGTCATATGTCATGCACCCATACAAACTTGTTAAAGATGTACGAACAAACCATGAAACCTCTAATGTACAAGCTGTTATGGATGGCGAAATCAATGGATTTATCAAGGCTTATCTAATGGAATTCGGAAAAGATGTTTAATAATAAAACCAATTTGTCATGAAAATTTATCACAACCCGCGCTGTAAAAAATCCCGCGCAGGCCTTGCCTTTCTTGAAGAAAAAACAAAAGATTTTGAACTGATTAATTATATCAAAGAAGGCATCAGTGTTGCAGAAATCAAAGAAATAATCGAAAAATCAGGACTTACTGCTGAAGAACTAATCCGCAAACAGGAAGAAGAGTACAAGAAAGAAATCAAAGGAAAAAACTTCTCCGAAAAAGCTTTGATAGATGCCATCAGCAATAACCCCAAACTTTTGAAACGACCTTTTGTAATCAATGGTGACAAAGCCGTATGGGCTGATCCGCCTGAAAATTTAAATAAAATCTTATGAAAACACCTCTTACTATCGAATCACTGCCCATGTGGGAACCCCTCATGTCTTTTGTGAAAGATATTTATTCACTGACAGAATATTTTCCGGAGTCGGAAAAAAATGGAATGAGTCAAAAGCTTCGAAACAAAGCCACAGAAATTCCTATGGCGCTGGCTGCTGCTATTAATGGAGGTTCTCCTTCAGGAATTCCGGAAGCTTTGGCAGCTTTAGCGCAAACAGAAACCTTACTGATTATTTGTAAATACATTAAACTTACTACAGAAGAGTCAGTGCACGACTTTCAAAATACTATTCAGGAATTAAGGAACCACCTCAACAGCCTGAATAACAGATTACAAAAACAATAGAAGTAAACCTTTTCAAACCAATAAAATACCAAGCAAAATGGAATATCGCATCGAAAAAGACACCATGGGGAACGTAGAAGTTCCTGCCGAAAAGTATTGGGGAGCCCAAACAGAACGTTCCCGCAATAATTTTAAAATCGGTCCGGAAGGCTCAATGCCTAAAGAAATTATTTATGCTTTCGCTATTTTGAAAAAAGCGGCTGCCATCACCAATAAAGAACTTGGTGTTTTGCCTGAACTTAAATGTGATTTGATCTCAAAAGCTGCAGATGAAGTTTTGGCAGGTAAGCTGGATGATAATTTTCCTTTGGTAATCTGGCAAACAGGCTCTGGCACACAATCTAACATGAATATGAATGAAGTGCTGGCCAACAGGGCACATGTGATAGCGGGCGGTAAACTTGACGACACCAAAAAGACCATTCATCCTAATGATGATGTGAATAAATCACAGTCGTCCAACGACACTTTCCCAACAGCCATGCATATTGCAGCTTATAAAATGATTGTTGAGCTCACCATTCCCGGCGTTCAAAAACTTCGTGATGCTTTGCAAGCAAAAGCACAGGATTTTGACAATATCGTAAAAGCCGGACGGACACACCTGATGGATGCAACACCTTTGACGCTTGGTCAGGAATTTTCGGGTTATGTGGCACAGCTCGACCACGGACTAAAAGCCTTGAAAAACACACTTAATCACCTTAGCGAACTGGCTTTGGGAGGCACGGCTGTAGGCACAGGCATAAACACACCAAAAGGATATGCAGGCAAAGTAGCCGAAACTATCGCTGAGCTTACCGGACTGCCTTTTGTTACAGCTCCAAATAAATTTGAAGCCCTCTCGGCACACGACGCCATCGTTGAAACTTCAGGGGCCTTACGTCAGTTGGCAGTAAGCCTGATGCATATTGCCAATAACTCGCGTATGCTTGCCAGTGGACCCAGATGCAGTATAGGCGAGATTATTTTGCCTGCGAATGAACCAGGCTCATCAATCATGCCAGGCAAAGTGAACCCAACACAAAATGAAGCACTTTCGATGGTTTGTGCTCAAGTAATTGGCAATGATGCAGCCATTGCTGCCGGTGGAATGCAGGGTCATTTCCAGCTTAATGTTTTTAAACCAGTCATGATCGCTAACTTACTTCAATCAGCCAGACTAATTGGTGATGCCTGCGTCAGCTTTACTGAACATGCAGTAGTTGGCATTGAGGCCAATGAAGCCAGAATCAAACAAAACCTCGAAAATTCTCTGATGCTAGTAACAGCGCTTAACCCACATATTGGTTACGAAAATGCCGCTAAAATTGCAAAAAAAGCGCATACTGAAAATACTACCTTGCGTGAAGCTGCTTTGGAGCTGGGCTTGCTTACTGACGAGCAATTCACTGAATGGGTTGATCCCAATAAAATGATTGGAAGATAACTTAGCCTGTTTTGCAAACATTAAAAACCTTCAAGGTTTCGGAAATCTTGAAGGTTTTTTTCGTTTATAAAATCCAAAACAAATTAAGCAAGCGCTATTATAATCTTAGCCTATTAATCATTCAGTGCTTCCCAAAGCATATCCTTCAAGTCTTTGATACCTTCTCCGGTGATAGAACTAATGAAAATATAAGGCAATTCAGGAAGCTGTTTTCTTATTTCTGTTTTAAGCTCATTATCCAGTAAATCGCTTTTCGTAATCGCCAAAATCCTGGATTTATCCAGTAATTCAGGATTGTAAGCTTCCAGCTCTCCAAGTAAGATGCGATATTCATTGGCAATATCATCTGCATCAGCAGGAATCATAAACAACAGAATGGAATTACGCTCAATATGCCTTAAAAACCTTAAGCCCAACCCCTTTCCTTCAGATGCTCCTTCGATAATCCCTGGAATATCAGCCATCACAAATGATTTGAAATCGTAATAGCTTACAATACCAAGATTTGGAACGAGGGTTGTAAATGGATAATCAGCAATTTCGGGACGAGCAGCAGAAACTGTTGACAGCAGGGTTGACTTGCCAGCATTGGGAAAGCCAACCAATCCAACATCAGCCAAAAGCTTTAACTCAATAATTATCCACTTTTCAACACTGTCCTCTCCGGGTTGGGCATAACGGGGTGTTTGGTTGGTGGCTGATTTGAAATGCGTATTGCCCAAGCCTCCTCTTCCACCATGAAGCAAAACAATTTCCTGGCCATTTTCAGTAATTTCTGCCATTTGTTCCCTTGTCTCAGCATCCAGGGCTACCGTACCCAGCGGCACTTCAATAATTACATCTTTTCCACTTGCACCGGTGCGCTGCTGTTTTCCGCCAGACTCACCGCTTTCAGCAAAAAGATGCTTGGTGTAGCGCAAATGCAACAAAGTCCACATTTGAGCATTACCCCGCAAAATCACATGCCCACCTCTACCACCATCACCGCCATCAGGGCCTCCTTTGGGTACAAACTTTTCGCGTCTTAAATGCGCCGAACCAGCCCCACCCTTTCCTGAACGACAAAATATTTTTACGTAATCAACAAAATTTGAACCTGCCATGCGAATAATTTCTGCAAAGATACGCTTTCAAATTCAGGAAGAACCAAATTGCTTTTCAATACGTTCCAAAATATGAAATACAGCAGGACAATGATAGGCATTCACTGCATGAAGCTTGAGGTTTTCAGTAAACTGACTACCATCCGTATGCGGATATTCCCTGCAAGCACGGGGACGGCTTTCGTACACCAAACAATGATTATTTTCGAGCAAAAACGGACAAGGCGTTTGTGCCATCACCTGATCACCATCTTCATCAATGCGTACATACTTCAAAAAGAATTCTTTTTCCTTTATGCCCAACGCCTTAGACAGCCTGCGGATATCATTATCATTCAATATTGGCGGAATTGTTTTGCAACAATTGGCACAATCCAGACAATCCAGTTCTGTAAAAACCTCCTGATGAAAACGATCAGCCAGCAACATAAGTTCCTTATTCCTTCTTGACTTTTTCAGCCAAGTGATTAAGCTACGCTGCTTTCTCCTTTTAGATTCGCGTTGAGAACGCCAAATTTCAAATAGATTCAAAGACTTTTTTTTGCAAAAATAAAGTTTACACAGCAATACCATTAAAAAGACAGTATGATTTTAAAAGCCCCTACTGATAATAAGCTCCGCAATACAATTAAACAAATTGCGTGTTTCACGGATTCAATTGCACTATATTCAAATCAATAGGTATAGCGGATAAAAAACAAAAATTCAAGCCTTAAGCTTTCTCTAAGACTTTCAGATATTTAGATATCATCATAATTTAGACTCAATTTAAATTGCTGTTAATCAGCATTTAAACAAGATTTAGTTCAGATTTAATAATTACTTTAGTTCGCTCAAGAATGTGTCCAATTCAATTTTTAAGCCAAAACCTATGCGAATTACACGAATTGCCGAGAAGCCCCAAATTACAAGTACAGAAGAGGCTGATTTATCGTTGATGAAACCCTTATTGACAAAATATGGTCAAAAACCGGGAAGCCTGATTCCCCTGCTACAAGGCACGCAAGAAATCTATGGTTATCTTCCAAACGGTTCATTTGCGGCTATTTCGGAGGTTACCGGAGTAGCTGAAGCTGACATTTATGGTGTAGCTACCTTTTATGCCCAATTCAGGCTGAATCCTGTAGGAAAAAACATCATAAAAGTGTGCCATGGCACGGCTTGTCATGTGCAGGATGCCAACAAAATTACAGATGCACTAAAAGATTATTTGGGTGTAAATGATGGTGAAACAACTTCCGACGGAGAATTCACCCTCGAATCGGTGGCCTGCCTGGGTTGTTGCTCGCTGGCGCCAGTAATGATGATTGGCGAAAACACTTATGGTAAACTAAATGGTAAGGGCGCCGTAAAAATCATCAAGGAAATAAAAAATCAATTGTGTAACGAACAGCCAAAGGCCGAAAAGTAAGCAATTATGAAGAAGACAAAAGTTATAGTAGGATTGGGAAGTTGCGGTATTGCTGCCGGAGCCTCCAAAACATACAGCAAACTGGAAGCTATTTTAGCTACTGGCGAAATGGATTTTGAACTTGCCAGAACCAGCTGTATTGGAATGTGTTATAAAGAACCATTGGTTGAGATACAAGACGATAATGGCAAGATTATCTATGGAGACATGACAGCCGAAACAGTTGAAACTGTTTTGCGCTCACATATTCTACAAGGCCAGATATCTGAAAAGAAGGCAGTGCATGCCGAAAAGTTGGCCACAAAAGAAGATGATTTTTTTGAGGGTCAGGTAAAGATCGCTTTAAGAAATTGTGGCTATATTGATCCAGAATCACTAGACGAAGCACTTGAGCACGAAGCTTACAAAGCCATCAGACAGATAATTGAAACCAAAAGGACACAGGAAGAAATAATTCAAACCATGATCGACAGTGGTTTAAGAGGTCGTGGTGGTGGCGGATTCCCAACCGGACTAAAGTGGAAATTTGCATATCAGAATGAGAGCGACGAAAAATACATCATTTGTAATGCTGACGAAGGTGATCCGGGTGCTTTTATGGATCGTTCACTGCTCGAAGGCGACCCGCATGCAGTGCTCGAAGGCATGATGATAGGTGGTTATACAATTGGTGCTTCACACGGTGTGATTTATTGCCGCGCAGAATACCCACTGGCTATCAAACGTTTAAATATTGCCATACAACAAGCCAAAGAAAATGGCCTGCTGGGCGAAAAGCTTTTTGGAAGCGACTTTTCCTTTGATATCTATGTAAAAGAAGGTGCCGGAGCTTTTGTTTGTGGTGAAGAAACTGCACTTATCGCCAGTATTGAAGGCAAAAGAGGAATGCCACGCAAAAGGCCACCATTTCCAGCAGTATCAGGGCTTTGGGCCAAACCCACCAACATCAATAATGTGGAAACATGGGCCAATGTACCCTGGATTATCAACCATGGTGCTGCTGCCTACGCTTCGTATGGAACGGAAAAAAGCAAAGGGACAAAAGTATTTGCCCTCACTGGTAAAATAAAACATGGCGGCCTGGTAGAAGTGCCTATGGGAGTAACCATCAATGACATTATATTTAAGCTTGGAGGAGGCATACAGGGAGACAAAAAGTTTAAGGCAGTACAACTTGGCGGCCCTTCTGGTGGTTGCATTCCAGCCGAATTAGGCGACACCATCGTGGATTATGATTCGGTTAATGCAACAGGTGCCATCATGGGTTCTGGTGGTATGGTAGTGATGGACGAAAGCACTTGTATGATCGATCTGGCAAAGTTCTTTTTGAATTTTACACAGGAAGAATCTTGTGGAAAGTGTACTTTCTGCCGTGTTGGCACCAAGAGAATGCTCGAAATGCTCGAACGCATTACAGACGGCAAGGGCGAAGACGGTGATATAGAGAAATTGGAAAATCTGGCAGACCAGATTAAAAACAATTCTCTCTGTGGTTTGGGTCAAACAGCTCCCAACCCTGTGCTTACAACCCTGAAATATTTCAGGCATGAATATGAAGCCCATATTTATGACAAAAAATGTCCGGCAAAGGTGTGTAAACCACTGCTCACCTATACCATCGATCCTGATAAATGTACGGGTTGTACTGTTTGTGCAGTAAAATGCCCCACCAATGCCATCGACGGAAGCAGAAAAACAATTCATCATATCAATCAGGATACCTGCATCAAATGTGGCGAGTGTCATACGGTCTGCAGATTTGAAGCCGTGCTTGTCGACTAACAAACTAAAAAAAATTATTATGAATCAATATATCAACATCGAACTTAATGGCAAGCCTGTTCAGGGTTTTCAGGGAGAAACAATTTATGAGTGCGCCTCCAGACATGGCATCAATATTCCAACGCTTTGCCATGACCCACGGATCGAACCTTTTTCTTCGTGCTATGTATGTGTAGTGGAGGTAGAAGGCATGCGCGGACATCAACCAAGCTGCTCTACATACATTACCGAAGGAATGAAAGTAAACACAGAAAAAGAATCGGTGAAACTGGCCCGAAAAACCGCATTGGATTTACTACTCAGCAATCACTACGCTGACTGTTTGGGCCCTTGCAAACAACATTGCCCAGCAGGTGTCGATGTTCAGGGTTATATCTCTTTAATCGATAAGGGTCGTTATAGTGATGCCGTTGCTTTGATCAAAGAAACAAACCCATTGCCAGCCATTTGCGGACGCGTTTGTGTGCGTCCATGCGAAGCTGCCTGCCGCAGAAACCTTCTGGACGAAGGAGCAGCTGTGGGTATTGATTACCTCAAACGTTTTGCTGCTGATTTCGACTTGAAATCGCCTGGCAAATTTGTTCCAAAACTAAAACCCGATACAGATAAAAAAATAGCAGTTATTGGTGCGGGCCCCGGAGGTCTTTCAACGGCCCATTTTCTGCGCCTCGAAGGACATCAGGTTGAAATTTTTGAAGCAGCACCACATTCAGGTGGATGGCTTCGTTATGGTATTCCTGAATACAGACTTCCAAACGAAATTCTTGATCAGGAAGTAAAAAATATCACTGACCTGGGTGTAAAAATCTCTTACAATAAAAAGCTCGGAGAAAACCTTTCCTATGCTGAAATAAGTGAAAAGTTTGATGCTACTGTGCTTACAATAGGCTCTCAAACAGGTACACTTGTTGGCTGTCCGGGAGATGATGCGCAAAATGTGTTTGCCGGAATAACATTCCTTAAAAATATGGAAATGACTGGTCAAAGACCAGATTTTTCGGGCAAAACTGTTGTAGTTGTGGGCGGAGGAAATACTGCGATGGATTGCTGTAGAACTGCTATCAGAGGAAAAGCAGAAAAAGTGTATGTGGTTTACCGGAGAACAGAAAAAGAAATGCCTGCCAATCCTATTGAGATTCACGAATCCAAATTGGAAGGTGTTGAATATCTTTTCCTGACAAACCCTGTTGAAATTATTAAAGACGACAGCAACACCCTTCAAAAAGTAAAGCTTATACGTATGGCACTCGGCGAACCAGATGCTTCAGGAAGAAGAAGACCTGTTCCGGTGCCTGATTCAGAATTTGAAATTGAAGCAGATTATGTTTTAGCTGCCATCGGGCAAAAAACAGATGTTAATTTCATTGATAACATCAATACACATGCACCGGAAGGTAAACTGGTAGTTAATCGGTGGGGCGATATTGACGCAAACAAACATACTTTACAAACCGGTATTCCCTCAGTGTTTGCTGCTGGTGATGGCGTTACTGGCCCCGCGACTATCATTGAAGCCATTGCGCAAGCAAAAATTGCTGCTCATTCGTGCCATCAATACTTGAATGGGTTGGCTATTACACCTCCTGCCAAAGAGTTTTTGAGCAAAAAGGAAAACTTCAAACTGCAGGATAAAAATGATTATATCGGTCATTTTCCACACCAAAAAAGGCATGAAATGCCAGTACTTCCTGCAAACGAACGAATTAATTTCCAGGAAGTGGAGCTGGGTTATGAAGATGAAAACATTGCTCAACAAGAAGCTAGCAGGTGCCTGGAATGTGGTTGCACAGCTTACTATGATTGCGATCTGAAAAAGCATTCCACCACTTACAATGCGGAACAAAAAAGTTATCCAGGAGAATTTCAGGAGCATACGGTCGATTTCAGGCATCCGTTCATCGAAATTGACAATAATAAATGTATACTTTGCAGCCGTTGCATCAGAATTTGTAAGGAAGTGGTAGGAGCTAATGCGCTTGGTTTGATAAACAGAGGTTTTAAAAGCTTTGTTGCTCCGGCCAAAGGATTATCACTTCAGGAAACGAGCTGCGAAAGCTGCGGTATGTGCATTGATACCTGCCCAACAGGTGCCATTTCCGAAAATTACAGTTTCAAACCAGGGCCCCTAAAACTCGAACCTATCGAAACAATCGATATGTTTGGCTCAGAAGGCTATGAAGTAAACCTGATGCATCACCGCGGTCAGTTTTATAAAGCTTCACCACGCAGAGGTGAGATAAACAGACTGAACTATATCAACAGAAGAACCTTTTTTGGATATAAACTTTTTAACCACCCCGGAAGAATTACTACACCCTGGCTTAAAACTGTTGATGGGTTCAAAGAGATCTCTTTTGAAGAGGCTTATGCAATTATCCACGATAAAATTAAATCTGTTGATCCGGATGAAAATGCATTTTTTGGTGGTGCAAGACTAACCAACGAAGAGCTGTATCTGATTCAAAAACTTGCCAGAGCCGGAGCTAAAACAAACAATGTAAGCAGTTTCCATTATATGGGTCGAGGAGATGGCTATTTCCATAACTCTAACGAAAATGCTTCCTATTGTGATATACGTGGCGCCAGTAAAATATTTGTTGCCGGAGGAGAATTGCATCATGACCATCCTGTTATTAATCATTTGATTTTTAACACCAAAAGGAAGGAAAACATTGAACTGGTGCACATCACAACACTTAAAAACAGTCGGTTTAGCCAAAAGGCTGATCAGGTAATTGAAATCAAAAATTACTTCTATTTCATTCAGGCTGTTAACCGTTGGTTATTGGCAAATAATCTGCAAAACAGTTTGTTTATCAAAGACAGAACAGAAGGTTTTGATCAATATAAAACTGCATTGCTCGATTCCGATTTTGATAAATTATTGGAATTAGCCGGTACGAATAATGAAACAGTTGCTGCTTTTGCCAAAGCATACAACGAAGAAATGAATGCCGTAATGATTTTCCAGGAAAAAGCCCTCTCGGCCAATGCCAGTATGGCTATGCACAACCTGGCAATGATTACTGGCAAACTCGGCAAAACAGCCAATGGATTAATCGCGCTAAAAGAAAAAAACAACGCTCATGGCATTTTTGATATGGGTGTATGTCATAAAATTGGTGTTGGAGCAGAATCCATTCTGGATGAAGACTTGCAATACAGGATGCAATTCAAGTGGAAAACAGAGAAATTACCATTCACAATAAACAGCGTTTATAAGCATTTTAGAGGAGGAAAAATCAAAAACGCTTTTATATTTGGCGAAGACCCTGTGGGCTGTGCTTTGGATGCTGAAGATATCAAACAGCAGTTTTCAAGAATTGATTTTGTCGTTGTTCAGGATCTTTGGATGAGCGATACTGCACGCACTGCCGATTTAGTATTGCCAGCATCTATGCCCTGGGAATTTGGTGGTTCATATACCAATTCGCAACGAAAAATTCAACAGATTGAAAAACAACTTGAAGTGGGTATCAAAGACAACTCCTTTGTTCAACTCGTTAAATTATTGGAAAAACTCGGAGTAAATGGTATACAAACACCTTCGCAAGCTATTGAAGAAGCTATTGGACTATTACCACGACGAGGTGATTACAAGGATCTTCATTTTGTTTTCAAGGCAAATGACAACGAAAACAGACAGTTCGATTTTGGTTGCGACCTCTTAAACAAAACCATTGACGAAGAGTTTAGCAATAAACTTGGATGGTAAACAAAAAAGCCGGTTCACTAATAATGAGCCGGCTTTTTAGTTAAATGAACATAACATCAAGACTTAATAACATCATCTTCGTCTTTCACAAACATTACTGAAACGGCACCTAATATCATAAGTACTCCAGCTGTTACAAGGGCATATATTGCATGACCTCCATACAAAAACTTAACTATCGGTCCTCCAAATACACCATTTACAATTTGTGGAAACGTAATAAAGAAATTGAAAATTCCCATATAAACACCCATTTTACGTGCTGGAATTGACCCGGCCAAAATCGCATAAGGCATAGCCAAAATACTTGCCCACGCAATACCCACACCAATCATGCTTAAGTTGAGCAACCATTTCATTTCAGGAGATGTGATCAAGACTATTGACATCAAGCCTAAACCTCCCAGTGTAAGGTTTATGGCATGTGTGCGCTTGCGCCCCACTTTAGCTGCAATTACAGGTAATGCCATGGCAAAAATTGCCGCTACAAGATTATAAACCCCAAAAATTACACCAACATAATCCCCTGCTTCGTTAAAGGCAGCAGAGCTGCGGTCATCAGCTGAAAGCCCCCAAACATGCTGTGCAAGCGCTGGTGTTGTAAACACCCACATCGAAAACAGTGCAAACCATGAAAAAAACTGAACCAGCCCTAATTGCTTCATGGTAGCAGGCATATTGGCAAAATCCTTAAAAATATCAACAAATCTTGCTGGTTCTGTTTCAGGCTCTGAATCGTCGTCAGAATACATCTCCTGCTCTTCTGGCGAATATTCTTTGGTTGTGACTACTGTCCAGATGATGGTTGTTAATAAAATTCCTGCTCCAATAAAAAACGAAAGTTTTAGGCTCATAGGAACTTCACCTTCGCCAGCCAATTCGTTGTAGCCAAACCAGTTCGTAATCATATAGGGCAGCCATGAACCAACAACAGCACCTATTCCAATAAGTAAAGTCTGAACAGAAAAGCCAAGAGTACGCTGATCTGTAGGCAATTTATCTGCTACTAAAGCTCTGAATGGTTCCATAGCAATGTTAAAGGAAGCATCCATAATCATCAACATACCGGCGCCAATCCATAATGCAGGCATTGCTGATGCTAGCATTGGTGAGTTAGGCATCAGAATAAGCCCAATAGAAGCCAACACTGCTCCGGTTAAAAAATATGGCCTCCTCCGACCCAGGCGATTCCATGTTTGATCACTGTAATGCCCAATGATGGGCTGTACAATCATACCTGTGATTGGAGCAACCAGCCAAAACCAGGAAAGGTGTTCAACATCAGCCCCAAAAGTTTGCAAAATCCGGCTGGCATTGGCATTTTGCAAAGCAAAACCCATTTGGATACCTAAAAACCCAAAACTCATGTTCCAAATATCCCAAAACGAAAGCCTTGGTTTAGTCTTTTTTGTCATGTTGGTAAGGTTTAAAATTATTGAAGTGGCTAAAATAACAAAAACAAGTATTGATTAGCATGTCATGTATTCATTTTCACATCCTTTATAAATTGCAAACCATTGCTTTAATACAATTTATTTAAAAACAGCTATGCCAAACTAAAAGTTTATGATATATCTGCTAAATTTGCTGCCTCGGAACCAAAATCTTCGCTATGGTTTTTAGCAGCAGCTTATTCCTCCTTTATTTTTTGCCGGCATTCCTGATTTTGTATTTCATAGTTCCGCGCATATTAAAGAATTATGTAGCACTACTGGCCAGTGTTGTTTTTTATGCCTGGGGAGCACCTGATTTTATCTTTATTGTTGTAGGCAGTATACTCATCGACTTTTATTTGGTGAAAAATCTTTACCAATCAACGGGAAACAAAAAACGCTGGTTAACCGGAATAAGTGTTATGCTGAATGTTGGTTTGTTGGCTTATTTTAAATATGCTAATTTCTTTGTCGAAAACCTGGATTGGATTATACAGCAATTTGGCGGAGATTCTGTTACCTGGACACATGTAGCTTTACCTATTGGAATATCATTCTTTACGTTCCAAAAAATGACTTATGCTATTGATGTGTATCGTGGGGTGCATCCTCCACTAAAAAAAGTAACTGATTTAGCATTATACATCCTGATGTTTCCTCAGCTTATTGCCGGGCCTATTGTTCGCTTCAATGAGATTGCAGATCAATTGGTTGATCGCAGAAAGAATGAAAACTCAGATAATCGTTTAACCGGATTTTTCAGGTTTGCAGTAGGTTTAGGACGAAAAGTGATGATTGCCAATCCACTTGGAGCTTATGCTGACAGTGTTTTTGCTGCCGATCCTTCGCAACTTTCCAGCATTACACTATGGATCGGAATACTGGCTTATGCCTTTCAAATCTATTACGACTTTGCTGGCTATTCGGATATGGCTATTGGATTGGGTCGAATGATCGGTTTTGATTTTCCAGAGAATTTCAATAACCCCTATATTTCTCAAAATATTTCTGAGTTCTGGCGTCGATGGCATATGACACTTGGCCGCTGGATGCGTGATTATTTGTATATCCCGCTGGGAGGAAACAGGGTTAGCCCGGTAAGAATGTACTTCAATCTATGGTTAGTTTTTTTGATTTCAGGTCTCTGGCATGGTGCTGCATGGAATTTTGTGGTATGGGGAGCTTTTCATGGCTTTTTTCTGGTAGCTGACCGACTTTTCCTGATGAAATTTTACAAAGCCATTGGAAAATTTCCCAGCGTAGTAATCACTTTCATCATAACGCTGGTAGGCTGGGTGCTTTTCAGAGCCGAAAGCATGGATCAGGTATGGCAGTATACAGCTGGTATGTTTAGTTTTAGAGCAGGCCAAACACTTTTTGTGAGTCAGGCTGTTTGGATGACAATGATTTTTGCTGCATTATTTGCTATTCTTGCCTATTCACCAAAACTGGAGCAATGGCAGGTAAAACTATATGGCAAAAATCAATCATTTATCAATTTGATAGTAATGACTATTAGTGCTGTTATTCTTTTTATAATCAGCCTTAGTTCAATTACTTCCAGTGGGTTTAACCCCTTCATTTATTTTCGTTTTTAATGCAAAAGCTGGTCAAACATATCCTTTTTGCACTCCTTATGCTCATGCTGATACTCCCATTTATTCAGTATCAGTTTGATGTGCCAAAAATAAAAGCCTTAAAAGGTGCCTACACTGTTCCGAAAAAACCAGTTTGGTATCCTCAAAATTTTTGGAATGGGACTTTTCAGGACAGCATGAATACCTATCTTGAACATACAATAGGTTACAGACCTCATTTGGTCAGGCTTCACAATCAGATACAATACTCCCTGTTTGATACGATCAATGCACAAGGAGTAATCATGGGCAAGGAGGGGTATCTCTATGAAATGAATTATATCAAAGCCTATTACGGCCTGGATTATGTAGGTGAAGAAAAGATTGCAGAAGACCTGCAAAAAACAATCGTTATTGATCAATGGTTAAAAGAAAACAATAAACTGCTGATCACAGTTTTAGCCCCTGGCAAAGGAAGCTTTTTTCCTGAATTTATTCCCGATAAACATATCCCGGAATCAAAAGGGCCTACAAATTACGATACCTATTACAATAGCTTAAGACAGGAGCGAATAGCAGTAATTGGCGGAAATCATTTATTTCAGGCATTAAAAGATACCACTAAATACGCATTGTTTCCAAAAGCTGGAATTCACTGGAGTTACTATGGTCTGGGGCTGGTTTTTGATTCTGTATTCAAACTTATTGAGCATCATCTTAACAAAGCGTATATCAATTTTGAAATTTCCAGAATTAATGTAAGCAACAAATTAAAATCTCCTGATCGTGATTTATGGGAGGGAATGAATATCATACTTCCACCCAATGATTATCCTATGCCTTATCCTGAGTTTAAATTCACTATTACTGACTCAAGTAATATGCCCAAAGTTATCACCATTGCTGATAGTTACTATTGGCAGTGGTTTGGTGGAGGTTATGCGCTTAAAGGTTTTAAAGACAATAGTTTCTGGTACTACAACAAACAAATTTTTTATCCGGATGACAGACCCATGAAAGACCGTTCATTAGTGCCATTGCTGGATGCTGTTTTAAACACAGATGTGATCATTATCCTTCAAACCGATGCTAATATGAATCGGTTTGGTTTTGGCTTTATTGATGAACTCTATGAATTAATTAAAGACGGGGGAAAGGAAGAAATGTTAAGACGCAAGGCTATTCTCGAAATAGCAAACGGAATTAGGCAAAGTGATTCGTATATGGAAAGCATTCGTCAAAAAGCCGCAAAAAGAGGCATTTCAGTTGAAGATATGCTTATGTTAGATGCTGAATGGGTGTATAAAAACAGTCAGGATGAAATAATGCCTTAAAACTATTTCTTCCATTGAAGCGTATTAATAAAATGGTCAATATCCTTTTTTAGAAAACCAATAACCGGAGCAAGAGAATCATTGTTAGGGTTTATGTTAAAATACAAAGCTCCGCGTACAAAATTTGACGTACTATCAGTAAGGTAAAACTGCACCGGAGAGGCAACACTTTTTCCCTGCAATGAAAAAATCAACCCATAAACATTACGATCCGGATCGATGATCATGCTATCCTGAATTGCACTGGCTTTGGGCAAATGTTTCATCAGCATTGTGTGCATATCTTCCAGATAAACTGATAAATTATTATTTACTTCTTTGTGGCTGATATACACACTTCCTTCAAATTGAGGGAATTCAATTGTAATCCAGTTTTTTCTGAAGGGAGATTCCATATCAGGAAGTAACTCTGCATACACCGGAAGTTCAAATTGATACGCAGGTATAGTATCTACCAATTTGTATGATTTTTCGGGTGTATCTATACGGAAATAGCCATTGGGCTTTGGCACGTAATTATTTTCACAGGATATAAAAAAAAACAGGCTTATGAATAAAAGTATAGTTTGGAGTTTATTATTCATATTTCTCAGGTCTCTTGATTACTTTTATTTCCTTTATTCGTCTTGCGTCGGCATCTGTTATTTCAAAACTAAATTCCTTACACTTTATTGTCAACCCCTGTTCCGGAATTCTTCCTTCAATTTCCAGCAGCAATCCTGCAAGTGTATCTGATTCACCCTGAACATCTTCAAAATAATGTTCATCAAGTTTCATTACTTTACAAAAATCCAGCAAACTCGTTTGAGCTTCAAAAACTGTAGTGTTTTCATCGATTTCTTCATAAAAATCATCATCCGGAACTTTATCAAACTCATCGCTTATATCTCCTACTATTTCTTCTATGATATCTTCGAGGGTTAATAAGCCGGAAGTGCCTCCGTATTCATCCACCACAATAGCCATATGAATTTTCTTGTGCCTGAATTCCTGCAGCAGATCATTGATCTTTTTATTTTCAGGTATAAAAAATGCTGGTCTGATAAGGCTCTTCCAATCCAGCTCATTCTGGTTGAGAAAAGGAAGTAAGTCCTTGATATACAGTATTCCAATTACCTTATCAAAACTACCATCATAGGCAGGAATCCTCGAAAATCCGCTATTTATTATTAGTTCCAATAATTCCCTAAAAGGCGCATTAATATCAATTGCCGTTATATTGACGCGGGATTTCATGATACTTCTTGCTTCCTTTTCGCTAAATGTTGCAATCCCTTTAAGCATTTGCTTTTCCTCAGGCAAAGCCTGCTCATCTGTAGTGATGTCAATAGCATCTGAAAGATCACTGATGGAAATGTGCTTCATTCTGCGGTTCAACCGCTTATCAATAATATTGGTAGATGAAACCAAAAGATAGCTCAAAGGTTTAAAAACAGAAATTAATATACTTAGAGGACGACTCATCAGCAGGGCAAGTCTCAATAGATTTTTATTTGCAATTACCTTGGGAATTATTTCACCTATCAGCAATATTAGTGAAGTAATTGCCACAATCTGCACCATAAAAGTTACGATCGGATTCTCTGATAACTGAAATAAGCTTTGAGTTAAAAAACTCGACAATATTACAATGGCTACATTAACCAAATTATTAGCAATCAATATAGTAGCCAATAAAGTTTTAGGGTTCTCTCTGTGTAGCAAAACTAATTTACTGCTTTCATCTTCGCTGTTTTCGAGCCAATGCAAATCAGCAGGTTTAAGCGAAAAATATGCTGTTTCGCTACCAGACACCATGGCGGAAAAGAACAATAATATCGCAAGCACCACTAATCCTAAAAAAGTAGTACTGTTAAATCCTGTAAAATCTGTATTTAAAATTATTGCGATTAAACTCGCATAGGGGTCAGGGTCAGGTGTGTCCAAAATCTATTTGTTTTGAATTTCGACGCAAAATTAAAAAAATATGATTGTATTACAAAAATTCTTCCTGTTCTAAATCACTATAACTCTGTTTATCAGATCAAAACGGTAAGTCGTCTGTTTCCTGCGTCACATCAAAATCCTTGTCAGAAGGTTTTGAAGAAGTTGATTGACGATCATTTTGATTACCCGCTTGTGGTGCATTTTGAGAATAAGCTCCAGAACTATAATTATCGTTACCTGAATTACTTTTTGAGATAAGATTCATTTTTTCTGCTAAAATCTCTGTAATATATTTTGTAACACCTTGCCCATCTGTGTATTGACGGGTTCGTATTTTTCCTTCGATAAACATCAAATCCCCTTTTGCATATACCCTGCGCTTTTCATCAATATCGTTGGCAAGATTGCCCCAAGCTACAACATTATGCCATTCCGTCTGATCCTGCCATTGACCATTTCTATCCCTGTAGCGTTCGCTGGTTGCCAGCGTAACCGTCATCTTTTTACCACCATTATCAAATGATATCACTTCCGGGTCTTTTCCTAGTCGTCCGATAAGCATTACTTTGTTTAATCCAGCCATTACGTATTCTTTTTAGCAATTATCAAATATGTTTTCATTATCCGTCAAAAACTGATCAATCAATCGAGGCAAAGGATATTCGCCAATTTTTGAATGGGAAACCAAAGATAGGGAATTATTTTTCAATCGCTCAAAACCATTTTTACACTTCACCAAATAAAACCTTGCCATTAAATGCTGATGCGTGAGCACGTGTTTTCTAATACCTTCAACAGGAATAATCTCTTCAGCTAAATCACTAATCGTTTTATAAAAGGCTTCATTTTTCATATCATCCAGCTCTGTTTGCTGCGAAGTTTCAATGCAAGGAAAATCATATAATCCCTGCCATACATCGCCCTCAGATCTGTAGCGCAATACTGTATGACATTCATCATGCCATTTTCCTGATAAAATGAAATAATTCAGAAAGCGTTTCCTTATTTTAACTTTTTTGCTTTTGACAGGTAATTGTTCCACCTTATTATTAACAAAAGCCAAACACGCATCACTTAGTGGACAAGACGCACAATCCGGATTCTTGGGCACACATTGCAATGCACCAAATTCCATGATCGCCTGATTAAAATCGCCCGCTTTTGTTTTAACCAATAAATCGTCTGCCAATACTCTGAATACTTTTTTCGCAGCATGGGAATCAATCGGTGTTTCTTCAGAATAGATGCGCGACAACACACGATAAACATTGCCGTCAATTACAGGAATAGCTTCATTAAAGGCAATTGACGCAATAGCAGCCGCAGTATAATCACCTATCCCTTTAAGACTTTTCAATTTAGTTGCGGTTTTTGGGAAATTGCCCTCATATGCTTCCATTATTTGTTTTGCGGCGAAAAGCATATTTCGTGCCCGTGAATAATACCCCAGGCCTTGCCACATTTTCAGCACCTCTTGTTCAGAAGCTGCCGCAAGTTTTGACACATCAGGCCATTTTTCAACAAACCTTAGATAATATTCAAGTCCTTGATCTACACGTGTTTGCTGAAGTATTATTTCGGAAATCCAGATTTTGTAAGGGTCAACCGCTTGACGCCAAGGCAGGTCACGCTTGTTTTGTTCATACCAATGTAATATTTGCAGACTAATCGGATTCATATCGAATTTATTTATTTAGAGCTTCTTAGACATAAAAAAAAGTTAAAAGACCTTTTTGAATAAAAAAATGTTTTTACCTTTGCCGTCCAAATAAAATTCACATTTCTAATCTTTTAAAGTTTTAAAGATATGACAAAAGCTGAAATCGTAGCAGATATTGCTAACAAAACAGGTGTTGAAAAAGTAGCCGTTCAGGCAGTAGTAGAATCCTTCATGGATGTAGTAAAAAACGCCATGGTTAATGGCGAAAATGTATACCTCAGAGGATTCGGAAGTTTCACAATCAAAAGAAGAGCTGAGAAAACAGGTAGAAACATTTCAAAAAACACTACTATCATTATTCCAGCCCACAATATTCCTGCTTTCAAACCAGCAAAAACCTTTGTAAATCAGGTTAAAGGAAACGTAAAATAGTTCATTTTCATCTATAAATAATTTTATTATGCCAAGCGGGAAAAAAAGAAAAAGACACAAGATGGCTACTCACAAACGCAAAAAGCGTTTGAGAAAGAACAGACACAAGAAGAAATAATTTTTGTGTCGATAATTATTGATTAACACAATGTCGTTATTTAATACGGCATTGTGTTATTCGGTTTTATTGTTTTGTACTTATTCCACTCCAATTCAATCTCTAAACTAAAGTCTGCGTTAAAATGCAGTAAACAAAAAAAATAAAAAGTGAACAGGGAACTTATCATAGATTCTCGTGCTTCGGAAGTGGACATCGTTCTTTTAGAAGATAAACAATTAGTTGAGCTCCATAAGGAGCGAACCAACAATAACTACGCTGTTGGCGATGTATATCTGGGTCGTGTAAAGAAAATAATGCCAGGTTTAAACGCTGCCTTCGTTGATGTTGGTTACGAAAAAGATGCCTTTTTACATTATCTGGATCTGGGACCCCAGATTCGTTCTTTGAATAAATACACCAAACTTGCACTTAATGGGAAACCTGCTCAGGTTACCATGGACAACTTCAGACTGGAAGCTGACATCGAAAAAACAGGAAAAATAACGCAGGTTTTAGCAACAGGCGCACAAATCCTGGTACAAATTGCCAAGGAACCTATTTCTACCAAAGGCCCTCGTATCTCATCCGAAATTTCTTTTGCAGGAAGATACCTTGTATTGGTTCCTTTTTCGAGTCGGATTTCCATCTCTCAAAAAATCAGGAGCAGTGAAGAGCGTAACAGGCTCAAAAGATTGATTCAATCTATTAAGCCTAATAATTATGGCGTGATTATTCGCACAGTTGCTGAAAATAAAAAAGTTGCAGAACTGGATGCTGACTTGAGGTCGTTGATTGAAAAATGGGAAAAAACAACCCAAAAACTTCACAATGCCAAACCTCCAGTCAAAATTATTAGTGAGTTAGACCGTACTTCAGCAATTTTACGGGATCTGCTCAACGAATCCTTTAATAGTGTGCACATCAATGACAGCGCATTGTTTGAAGAAACAAGAAATTTTATCCAGACGATTGCTCCGCAAAAAGCTGATATTGTAAAGCTTTATAAAGGGAAATCCCCGATTTTTGAAAATTTTGGTGTAGACAAACAAATAAAAGGCCTTTTCGGAAAAACAGTAACTATACGTAGTGGCGTTTATCTGATAATTGAGCACACCGAAGCCATGCACGTGATTGACGTTAACAGCGGTCATCGTGTAAATAAAGAAAACAGCCAGGAAGAAAATGCCCTGGAAGTAAATCTGGAAGCAGCAGCAGAAATAGCCCGTCAGTTGCGATTGCGGGATATGGGTGGCATCATTGTAGTAGATTTTATTGATATGCATGATGCCAAACACCGAAGGGAGCTCTATCAAAAGCTTAAAGACGAAATGGCTCGCGATCATGCCAAGCACACAATTTTACCCCCAAGTAAATTTGGTTTGGTGCAGATTACCCGACAGCGGGTGCGGCCCGAAATGAATGTAAAAGTTCTGGAGAGCTGTCCCGTTTGTGAAGGAACTGGTAAAATTAAACCCAGCATTATATTTACAGATGAAATTGAAAACAATCTGAAATACCTGCTTCAGGATCAAAATGAAAAAGCTATAACAATAGCCGTGCATCCATTTATTCATGCCTACCTTACCAGAGGTATTTTCTCTATTAGGCGTAAGTGGGCATGGAAATATAAAAAAGCTGTTCGGGTTAAAGCTATGGCAAACTATCATATGCTAGAGTATAAATTCTTTAACCTGAGCAATGACGAATTAAAGATTTAAAACTTTTAGCTACAACTATAAATACTTATGGAAACTGTTTTAAGCGGTATTCGACCAACAGGCAAACTGCATCTTGGAAATTATTTTGGCGCTGTCAAAAATTTTGTAAAAATGCAGGAAACGCACAATTGTTTTTTCTTTATAGCCGACTACCATTCTCTTACAACACACCCTAAGCCTGATGATCTGCATGGAAACGTAAAACATGTGCTGGCCGAATATCTGGCTGCAGGTCTCGATCCCGAAAAGGCCACTCTTTATATCCAAAGTGATCTCCCTGAAATTGCTGAGCTCTACCTAATTCTTAATATGAATGCCTACCTGGGAGAGCTCGAAAGAGTAACAACCTTTAAGGAAAAAGCCAGGAAGCAGCCTGAAAATGTAAATGCCGGATTGCTTACCTACCCTACTTTAATGGCTGCAGATATTATTATTCATAAAGCGGATAAAGTGCCTGTAGGAAAGGATCAGGAACAAAACCTGGAAATGACTCGAACTTTTGCGCGCCGTTTCAATCGCATGTATAAAGAAGATTTCTTTCCTATCCCTCAAGCGTTTAACTTTGGTGAACAATTAGTAAAAATCCCCGGATTGGATGGGAGTGGCAAAATGGGTAAATCAGAAGGGGAAGGAAATGCAATTTTCTTGTCTGATGAACCAAATGTTATCAGAAAGAAAGTAATGCGGGCTGTAACTGACAGTGGCCCAACCCAGGCAAATCAGCAAAAACCTGAACCCATCGAAAATTTGTTTTCATTATTGAAAATTGTTTCAAGCCCTGATGTGGTGGCACATTTCGACAACGCTTACAATAATTGTAACATTCGCTATGGAGATCTAAAAAAGCAACTTGCTGAAGATATTGTAAGCTTCACTGAACCGATGCGCGAAAAAATAAAATCCCTTGCTAGTGATGAGGTTGCGATAAGCAAAGCTGCTCAGCTGGGAGCTGAAAAGGCCCGTGAAAGTGCAAGAAAAACAATAAGTGAAGTACGTGAAATTATTGGATTCAGATCTTTTTAACAAAATCGCTGCTTATGAGTGATGCATGGAAAAAACAGCTAAATAATTTTATTACATTGATGCTCCGTTTGGGCTTAGTTGCCTATTTGTTGTTTACTTTTTATCCATTTATTAGCAACCCTGGCTTCGAAAGTGAATTCCCAAATTGGATTATTCGCTGGGGATTAATCATTTTACTTGGCGCAATTTTCTTAATGTCAATGGTACTAAAACGCTCTGATTTTATCCGCTATGGGTTTTTTGTATTGCTCATTGCAGCAGCCTTTAATCTGTTTTGGACTTTTCTGAAATTTGAATCATTAAGCTATGCGCTTGTCCATTTTTATGTTATCACTACAGCTATTTATTTTGTTTCAAGGGATATTCGACTGGAAACAAGCAGCAGAAAGAAACATCACAAATCTCGCAGTAATAACCACTAAGTAGTTTATGCCCAAAAATATAGATACTGCCAAACCAGCTGAAAGAGCTGTTCTGGTTGCGATTGCAACACAGCAGCAGTCTAAAGAAAAAACAGACGAATATCTTGATGAACTGGCCTTTTTGCTCGAAACAGCCGGAGGAATTCCTGTAGCACGTTTTATTCAGACTTTGGACAAACCAAATGTATCTACTTATGTTGGGTCAGGAAAACTGGACGAAATCTCACAATACATCAAAGCAGAGAAAATTGATTTAGTAGTGTTTGACGATGAACTTGGATCTTCCCAATTAAGAAATATTGAAAAAGCACTCAACCTAAAAGTTCTTGACCGTACCAGTCTTATACTCGATATTTTTGCTAAAAGAGCACGCACTGCGTATGCCAAAACACAAGTAGAACTGGCACAATATCAATATCTACTGCCACGTCTTACACGCATGTGGACCCACCTTGAGCGTCAACGGGGAGGTATTGGTTTGAGAGGACCCGGTGAAACAGAAATTGAAACCGACCGCCGTATTATCAGAGATAAAATCAGCCTGCTAAAGAAAAGATTGCAGGATATTGATGTGCAACAGGCAGTTCAGCGCAAGAACAGGGGAAAATTAATCAGGGTTGCATTGGTTGGTTACACCAATGTTGGTAAATCAACAATTATGAACCTCCTGAGCAAGTCAGATGTTTTTGCCGAAAACAAACTTTTTGCAACCCTCGATACTACGGTTCGCAAAGTAGTAGTTGACAATCTACCTTTTTTACTTTCTGATACAGTCGGATTTATCAGAAAACTGCCACACAATCTTATTGAATCATTTAAGTCGACACTTGACGAAACCCGCGAATCAGATGTACTTCTGCATGTTGTTGATATATCACATCCTGATTTTGAATCCCAAATAGAAACAGTAAAAGAAACATTAGCTGAAATTGGAGCAGGAGACAAAAAGACCATCATGGTTTTCAACAAAATTGATGCGTATACATGGGAAGAAAAAGAGGCCGACGACTTAAGCTCTGAAACCAGTCGTAATCTTTCGCTTGAAAAACTAAAGGCTTCCTGGATTTCCAAAACTAACAACAACTGCATCTTTATTTCTGCCAAAGACAAAACTAATTATCAAGATTTCAGGGCATTACTCTATAAAGAAATTCGTGATATGCATGCTATTCGCTATCCATACGATGAATTCCTTTATTAACAAAATATGCTTCTCAAACTTTTTGCCCTAATTTTGCTTCATGCATTTTATTGACACACATACCCATCTTTATCTTGAAAATTTTGATCAGGATAGGCCGGAGATGATTAAAAGAGCAATTAACCGTGGCATTGATCATTTTTTGCTTCCCAATATTGACCAGGATTCTGTGGCATCCTTATTAAACCTTTGCAAAGAATACCCGAAAAACTGCTTTCCAATGCTGGGTCTGCACCCGACATCCGTTAAGGAAGATTGGCAATCGCAGCTTTCAGGTTTTGAAGACGTTCTAAAAAAACAATCAAAAACCTTTATTGCCGTTGGTGAAATCGGTTTGGACTTTTATTGGGACAGAAGTTTTGCTGATCAGCAATTTCAGGCACTACGTATTCAATTTGAATGGGCAAAAATGCTTAACCTGCCTGTTGCCATTCACACACGCGAAGCTTTTCCTGAAATGCTATCCGAAATCGAAAAAGCTCAAAACGGAAAGCTGAAAGGTGTCCTACATTGCTTTACAGGCACTTTAGATGAAGCAAAAAAAGCCATTGATTTAGGTTTTTATCTTGGCATTGGTGGTGTTTTAACCTATAAAAAGTCGATGCTGCCCGATGTTGTAAAACAACTCCCCGCAGAAAGACTAATTCTTGAGACAGATGCACCTTTTTTACCCCCTGTTCCTTATCGGGGCAAACGAAATGAGAGTGCTTATCTTTTTGAAACTGCCGTTAAACTTGCTGAGATATTGAATTTGAGTCTGGAAACAGTGGCAGAGATTACCACTAACAATGCAATTGAATTATTTAAACTTCCTACAACATGAACCTGGAGCAAAACACTTCACTTTTGGTAGTTTATACCGGCGGCACAATCGGCATGATGCAAAACCCGCTTACAGGCGCCTTAACACCTTTCAATTTCGATGATATTTATGATCAACTCCCTGTATTAAAAAATTTTGGTTATCAAATTGACTTTCATTCCTTTGATCCTTTGGTTGATTCCTCAAATATGAAACCTGAGTTTTGGATTAAACTCGCAGATCTTATCGAAAAACATTACGAGGAATATGATGGTTTCATTATTCTGCATGGTTCCGACACTATGGCCTACACTGCTTCGGCATTGAGTTTTATGCTCGAAAACCTCAACAAACCAGTAGTTTTCACGGGCTCTCAGTTACCCATGGGCGTGATCAGAACTGACGGTCGTGAAAATTTTTTGGCAGCCATTGAAATTGCTGCCGCCAAAGATGAGGAGCTCCCGGTTGTGCCAGAAGTATGCATATACTTTGAGAATCATCTGATGAGAGGAAATCGTACCACTAAATTTAATGCTGAGCATTTTAATGCTTTTGTAAGTGGTAACTACCCTTTGTTAGCCGAAGTTGGTGTTCATATTAAATATCATAAAAACAATATTCTTAAGCCTAACTTCAAAAAACTAAAAGTACATACCAAGCTTGATTACAATGTAAGTATTTTGAAATTATTTCCAGGGATTAGCGAGGCCGTTGTAAAAAATACAATAGAAATTCCTGGTTTAAAAGCACTTATTTTAGAAACATTTGGATCAGGTAATGCTCCAACTGATTTATGGTTTATTACTGCTTTAAAAGATGCCATTGAAAAAGGAATAATTATTTATAATGTAACGCAATGCAAATCAGGGTCAGTTGAACTTGGACGATACGAAACCAGCATCGAGCTGCAAAGAATAGGTGTAGTTAGCGGATATGACATAACAACAGAATCAGCACTCGCCAAACTAATGTATCTCATAGGCGAAGGTTATTCACACGACAAAATCATTCATTTACTTCAACGGTCTATTAGGGGTGAAATGACCATTTAACACTAATAAGTGTCTTTATTAATTGTATTATATCACTATTTGGTTTTGATTTAACAAAAACAATTAGTTTTGTTTCTGCAAAACCAGAAATGTATAACCCATTCTAACAATGAAAAAAATTTTTATCACGGCATTCGCCATAATGTTCAGCTTATCATTCTTATACGCTGACGAATTAGTTTATCTTCCTTATTCCAATAAAACTGATTTAAAAGGATTTATAGAGAATAAAGAAATCAAAGTTCACCATATCGGACAAGATTTTGTAATTGCCAGTACAATGCTTAGCGATATACGTAAAGCAGTCGTTATCGACAATAATGCCTGGGAAACAGGAGAAAATTATTTCATTTTGTACGGTCATCCAGCTGACTTAGCATCCCATATGGCATTTTATCAGATAAATGCAGTCACTATTTTTACGAGTGATCATTTTTCAGTACTATGTTTGGATCACGCAGAATCAACTTCCTTAAAGCCTTTTAAAAATGATGGATTGGTAAAAATTCACCCCACTGTTGCTGATTGGCCGAAAACAATAAATTCAAGCATTAACAGAAGCTTTGATCCTGATCCTTTGGTAGTATCATTGCTCGAAGAAGTAGATGCCGCTCAAATTACAGCCAATGTGCAGCATCTCGAAAACTATGGTACACGTAATGCCTATACTAGTCAAAGTGTTGAAGCACAGAATTGGATTAAACAGGAATTCGAAAACTTAGGCTTGGATGTTGAATTGCAAGACTTTAATATGCCTTCAGGAAGTGCCAGCGATAATGTTATTGCAACGCTAACCGGCACAAAGTATCCTGAAGAATATGTTGTTTGTGGTGGACATTATGATTCTTACAGTAATGGAGGCACAGCTCCCGGAGCAGACGATAATGCTTCCGGAACAGCAGGTGTTTTGGAAATAGCCAGAATTTTAAGTCAATATACTTTTGATCGGACCATTATTTTCTGTGCCTTTTCAGGAGAAGAATATGGATTGTATGGCAGTGCTGCTTATGCACAGGCTGCTGCTCAGCAAGGCATGGATATCCATGGCTATTTCAACCTCGACATGATAGGTTATCTGCAAAATGGAAGTTATATTCATACTGATTTGATTTATCCTCCATCTGCTCAGGAACTTGCAGATTTTTATACTGAAGTAGCCGGCGTTTATCTGCCTGATTTCTTGGTTGAACCAGGTATGTTAAGTGGTGGTGACAGTGATCATACCTCTTTTAACAATAATGGTTATATGGGAATTTTTCCCTTTGAAGACAGTGAAAATTACAGCCCTTATATCCACTCATCAAACGACCTTGTAGGACCAAGCTACAATAACGAAGAACAAGCTAAAGTTTTTACCCAGGCCTCATTAGCAGCAATAGTTACAATGGCAAACAGACTTAATCCGCCACGCAATCTGGTTGCAATTCCCGGAGACAGTAAGGTAAATCTTGAATGGGCTCCTTTAACAGACGCAGCATACTTCCGAATCTACAGAGACGAAGTTTTGGTTGATTCAACATCAGAAGTAAATTACCTTGATGAAAACCTAGAGAACTTTCAGTTGTACAATTACTTTATCACTGCTATTTACGAAGAAAGTGGTGAAGAATCGTATCCTTCGAATAATGCATCAGCTACACCTGCACCTCCTCTTGCCCTGCCAATGTTTTTCGATTTCGAAAACGGACTCCCTTACTGGGATCTTACAGGAAATTGGGGACTTTCAACAGAAGCATACTACTCAAGCAATCATTCCTTAACAGAAAGCCCGGAAGGAGAATACGGAAATTCAGTTGAATCAACTGCTACACTGAACGCCATTGACATGAGCAGTATGACAGCGGCCAACTTCGCCTTCTGGACTAAATATAATCTTGAGTCCAACTATGATTATATGTATTTTGAAGTAACTACAAATGGATTGAACTGGACAATACTGGAGACTTTTAATGGCAATCAGAACAGCTGGACTCAAAAGTTCTATAATCTTGAAGATTACCTGGGACTATCTTTTGTACAGTTTAGGTTCAGGTTTAAAAGTGACACTTATGTTACCGAAGAGGGAATGTTTATTGATGATATTGAGCTAACATCGACCTACGTTGGTCAGGATGAAAACAGTATCACTTGGAAGCTGTATCCAAATCCGGCTATTGAAAATCTTACTATTGAAGGATTGAGTTCCGAAAACACAAATTATTACATCATTAATTCAGCTGGAAAAACAATATTATCAGGCACATTAAGTGGGTTTAAAGCTCAAATTGATGTTAGCAGTTTAAGCGTTGGGGCTTACTTTTTAAGGCTTTCAAATGGCATTCACGAAAGTGAACATCAATTTATAATCAGCCGTAATGGCAGGTAGTTTATCTAAGGAAATTTAGAATGAATTAAAACTACAGAGAAGTCAGGTGATATACTTTACAGGTCTTAAAAAAAGTGTATTTTTGGCCTCTGTTTTTTTTCAGACCAAAGAAACTAAGTTCTGATAAATTATCTTAGGAGAGGTGGCCGAGTGGTTGAAGGCGCACGCCTGGAAAGTGTGTATACTCCAAAAGGGTATCGCGGGTTCGAATCCCGCCCTCTCCGCAATTATTTTTAAATTAAAATCACTATCAAGTTTTTGTGATAGCTTGTTTTTTTTGATATTATTCATACTTTTGTTGTTCATGAATTCTTTAATCAAATAATATTAACCACTCAAACGGAGTTTAAAGTAGTAATCAACATCATTTTTAACTATGAAAAAAATCATTGCTTTACTAACAATCGCAGGCGTGATGACTTTTGGAACAAGCACAATCATGTTTGCGCAAGATGCAGTAGAACCTGACACTACAGCAGCAGTAGACACCACTGCCGTTGTAGAAGAAGTTGCAGCTGAAGAAACTGTAGAAATGCAGGCAGAACCTGAAAGACCTCAAACTTTTCATGAAGTATTAAAAGAGAAGTTTATCGAAGGTGGTCCTGAGTTTATGGGTATCGTATTGCTCACCCTCATTTTTGGCCTGGCAATTAGTATAGAACGTATCATCTATCTGACGCTCAGCACTACTAACACAAAAAAATTGCTCACTAACATTGAATCAGCGCTGGAAAGTGATGGCGTAGATAAAGCTAAAGAAATCTGTCGCAATACACGCGGACCTGTTGCAAGTATTTTCTATCAGGGCTTATTGCGTTATGATTCAGGTGTAGAAGAAGTTGAAAAATCAATTGTTTCTTACGGATCTGTTATTACTGGCCGTTTGGAAAGTGGCGTAAGCTGGATATCACTGTTCATTGCATTGGCTCCTATGCTTGGATTTATGGGAACTGTAATCGGTATGATTCAGGCATTTGATGATATTGCAGCAGCAGGTGATATTTCTCCTCAAATTGTAGCAACTGGTATCAAAGTAGCCCTTTTGACTACTGTATTTGGTCTTATTGTTGCGATTATCCTGCAGATTTTCTACAATTATATTGTTTCCAAAATTGATAATCTGGTAAACGATATGGAAGACAGTTCCATTTCTTTCATTGATATTATGAACAAATACTCCAAAAAATAAAAACTATGGTTGACAAACTATCAAAATACGTAGGCTGGGTGCTTTATGTATTGATGGCCGTGTCAGCAGTATTGGCAGTACTGTTCTATACGGAATCAATTGAAACATCCATGTTTTTGCAGTGGAGTTATATATTGCTGATTTCCGGAGTAGTTATTGCTGTTGCATCTCCAATTTATGGATTTATCCTGGCACCCAAGAATGCCGTTAAGCTTTTAATCATTCTTGGACTGGTTGCTGTATTAGGCTTTGTGGCTTATTCACTGGCCGGTAATACTTACAGTGCAACTAAATTGGAACTGCTCAAAATCACAGAACAAACTTCACGCAATGTTGGTATGGGTATAATTTTTACCTATATATCCTTTGCTGTTGCCCTGCTGGCAATTTTATTCTCGAGTGTATTAAAAATCTTTAAATAATCAATTATGGCTAGAAGAGCATCCCCCGAAATTAATGCGGGCTCAATGGCTGATATTGCATTCCTCTTGTTGATCTTCTTTTTGGTGACAACTACAATGGATGTGGATACTGGTATTACAAGACGTCTGCCTCCCCCAGTAGAAGATCCTGATGAAGACATCAAGATTAAAGAAAGAAACATCCTTAACATTCTTGTAAATAAGAATGACCGCCTTTTGGTCGATGGTAAAGTTGGTGATATCAAAACTTTAAAAGATGTTGCCAAAAATTTTATGATTCCTGTTTTCCCAGATGATCCAAATCATCCGGAAACTGAACTTAAAACTATTGACTTGCTTGGTGAAGTGCATACGAGTAAAGGCGTTATTTCTCTTAAAAATGACCGAGGAACCTCTTACGAAATGTACATCAAAGTACAAAATGAGTTAGCCAGGGCATTTAATGAACTTAAGGATGAAATGGCACAAAAGCATTTTGGAACGCGTTATGACAAGTTAATTAACGAGGACGAAATTAAGGCGGTTAATGAGGCTGTGCCTGTGCGTATTAGTGAAGCTGAACCCGAAAACATAGGAGACAGATAATATGTCAAAATTCAAGACAAAAAAAGGTAAAGGGTCACCGGCTATTAATACTTCCTCCTTGCCCGATATCATTTTTATGTTGTTGTTTTTCTTCATGGTTACTACGGTTATGAGAGAAGTGACACTTCGTGTAAAAATGAAATTACCACAAGCAACAGAGGTGCAAAAGCTGGACAAAAAATCTCTTGTAATGTATATCTACATGGGACCTCCAACAAATGCAGCTGTTTATGGCACTGAATCCAGAATTCAGCTTAATGACCAGTTTGCAAGAGTTTCAGATGTTCCTGAGTTTATTGCAAGAGAGCGTGAAGCCCGTAACGAAGCTGATCGTAATTTCCTAACAACCTCACTTAAAGTTCATAGTGAAACAAAGATGGGAATTGTAACAGATGTAAAACAGGAATTACGAAAAAGCGGGGCCTTCAGAATAAACTATTCTACTTTGAAAGGTCAGAATTAAGTAAACCTATTAATATTTAAAGGCATTGATTAAGTTCAATGCCTTTTTTTTATTGCCTGAATATGGCATTTTTAAATGATACCCTTCGTGCAACTATTATTCCTGCCATTACCATTATAAAACTTATAGCAACAGGCCAAAGTGATTCAAATGAACCAAAGTTTTCCATTTCAGTTTCAATATAACCATTAAAATGCAAATAGTAAACGATCACAGCAGTGCCATTATTCACGAAATGCATAATGATCGGCACCCATAATGAGCCAGAGTAATAAAAATAGTACCCCAAAAACAAGCCTAAAACAACTCTTGGCAAAAGACCATAAAACTGCAAATGCATCAAACCAAACAGCAAGGACGCTATTATTATTCCAATGTGAGCACTTTTTGTTAATCGAATGAGTAATGGTTGCAAAGCTCCCCTAAAAACCAGTTCTTCGCCAATTGCAGGAATTATTGCTATCATAAAAAGATTAAATAACAAACCTGAAATTGTAGTTACTCTTAAAAAACGCAGACTCATCTCCGCAGCCTGCTCTTCTTTTTCAATCATCCATTGCTCTATCACAGAAAATGATTCCGGAAAATGCAAACTACTGTTTAATTCACCCAGAAAGTGAATCAATGGCAGAGCAGCATACATCGTAAGAACTCCTAAGACAACAATCTCTATTCTTCCAATTCCAATCCATCCAAGGGTTTTCAAAGGCTTTTGGCTTGTCAGCCAGGCATAAAAAAGAGGAGGAAAAATAAACAACCCAAACTGCCCACTTAACTGCAGAATCCGGGCAATATTTAACCCCTCACGACCTCCCTGTTCCAGCAATGATGTTTCCAGTGGCAACCCATAAAAAACAGTTGTTAGCAATAATCCTGCAAGCATTCCAAAAATTGCACCAAAAAGTAAGAGGCCTAATAAAATAAATAGTTTAAAACCTGTTGAGGTTTTGTCGAAAATTGGAATCATCCTGCAGTTTTAGGAGTTATTAATTCAGAATGGGCAAAGTTAGTATTTTTGCAGGCTAATTTAATATAAAACACTACTGTGATAAATATTGGAAACATAAAACTTGAAGGATTTCCCGTTCTGCTTGCTCCCATGGAAGATGTGAGCGACCCTCCATTCAGATATGTTTGTAAAATGTTTGGAGCTGACATCATGTATACAGAATTTATTTCGTCTGAAGGTCTTATCAGAGACGCCGCAAAAAGCGTAAAAAAACTTGATTTCAATGAGTTTGAGCGCCCTATAGGCATTCAAATATTTGGTCATGATATTGACTCAATGGTAAAGGCAGCGCTATATGCCGAAAGTGTTTCTCCTGACATTATTGACATCAATTTTGGTTGTCCGGTAAAAAAAGTAGCCTCAAAAGGAGCCGGTTCAGGAATCATGAATAATATTCCGAAAATGGTTGCCATGACAGAAGCCGTCGTAAAGGCTGCCAAGCTGCCGGTAACAGTAAAAACCCGTTTAGGTTATGATGAAAATCGGAAAGATATTGTTGAAATAGCAGAGAGACTACAGGATGTTGGCATACAAGCTATTACAATTCATGGCAGACTGCGTACAACAAGATCGAGTGTTCCGGCAGACTGGACACTTATCGGCAAAGTGAAAGAGAACCAGCGTATGCACATACCAGTATTTGGCAATGGGGATGTAATTGACGGACCATCTGCAAAACATTTTAAAGATACTTATGGTGTTGACGGACTGATGGTGGCAAGAGGAAGCTATGGTAATCCCTGGATTTTTAATGAAATTAAACACTATCTAAAAACCGGACAGCTGCCTGAAAAACCAAATATTCATGAACGTGTTAAAATAAGCAGGATACAATTAGAACGATCAATTGAGTGGAAAGGTGAACGACAAGCCCTAATGGAAATGCGTAAGCATTGGAGTGATTATTTTAAAGGATACCCAAACTTTAAACCGTTTAGAATAAAAATGATGCAAATTGAAACCGCAGAACCCATGTTTGAGCTGCTCAATGGTATTGTAAGATATTATGATGGTTTTGATCTGGAAAAATCTACTACTAATTCAGAAACTATTTCAGATCTTCCTTCAACTTGCCATCAATAAATAAATCTCTCAGCCTTACAGGCTTTTGGAGATGGTAAGTTTGCAAACCAAGTTTTTTTGCTGATTCAATATGCTCTAAAGTATCATCAATAAAAAGTGTTTCTTCAGGTACTAATTTGTGCTGGTCTAATACAAATTCAAAAATTTCCGGGTTTGGTTTGCTCAAATGCAAATCAAATGAGAAATAGGCTTTATGAAACAACTGGTCAAATTCCCTGTAACCAAATCTAAGTTGTAAATCCCTAACATACACATCATAATGTATTTCATTTGAATTGCTCAATAAAAAAATATTATAATGTTCCTTAGCTTGTTCTATAACTTTAATCCGCTCCTTTGGAATATCTAACAAAAGTGCATTCCATGCATCATCAATCTCTTGATCGCAAACATCAAGCCCTAAAAAATCTCGAACCTTGTTTCGGAATGTTTCCGGTGTTAGGATCCCTCTTTCAAACTTATTCATTATTTGCTCTTTAAAGTCTGGTCTTTCAAGAAGGTCAACATCTTCAAACCCTAACTTTTTCAGTTCATTAATCGTTTGCACCGGATCAATATCAAGCACAACTCCTCCAAAATCGAAAAGAATGTTTTTCACAGGCATAAAGTTCGCCATTGTTTCGTATTTTTTGTTGCAGAAATAAAAAGCAAATATGTAACTTTGCAGCTTCAAAAAAAAGGAAACTGCGTTTTTTCGTGTTAAAAAAATGCAAATTCCGGGCCTATAGCTCAGTTGGTTAGAGCAACTGACTCATAATCAGTAGGTCCCAGGTTCAAGTCCTGGTGGGCCCACAATAAACAAGCTGTTTTAATGTGTAATTGAAACAGCTTGTTTGTTTTTATTCATAGTTGTTTAGATTAGCTTTTTGTTGTTATGTCTGCCTGCTGTTATATTATTTTTAGCCATAAACTTAATCGGTTCTATACTGGCGCTTGTCATGATAATCTTGAGACACGCATATTGAAACATAATGAGCATGCTTATGGTAAAAACAGATTTACAGCTACTGCTAATGATTGGGAACTATTCCTGGAAATTCCTGCCAATGACTACGCTCATGCGATCAGGATGGAAAAAGCCATTAAAGCTATGAAAAGTGCTGTCTACATTAAAAATCTTAAGAAATACAAGGAGCTCAGAGATAAACTGATGGTTAATACAAGCAACTGACTCCCCCGATAGCTATCGGGGCAGTAGGTCCCAGGTTCAATCCCGATAGCTATCGGGAGGTGGGCCCACAATAAACAAGCTGTTTTAATGTGTAATTGAAACAGCTTGTTTGTTTTTATTCATAGTTGTTTAGATTAGCTTTTTGTTGTTATGTCTGCCTGCTGTTATATTATTTTTAGCCATAAACTTAATCGGTTATATACAGGAAGTTAATCTTCATCTGCTTTTCTTCCAAAAATTCAAACAGATTAGCTGAGATGTTAATTAACTTCATAACAAAAAATGCTTTTTAATCATAAATTTCCTACCTATAGTAGCTTGATTTAAGAATACCTAATACAATTTAGGCAAAAGATACTGTACTGAAAAAAATATTGAAAAAAAATGAATAAAAGAAGTCTTTTGTTTCTTTTGTTTCTTTTCTTAACATTCTTCTTTTATTACACAGAATTGATTTCTCAGGATTGTACAGTAGCATTTGATATAGAAAACTGGAATATGTGCGGAACACCCGAAGGTGATTGGGAATATGCTGATGGTTCTGTTCGGCAAATTGCAGATGGTTTGTTTGCAACGTTTTTTGTATCACCAACAAACTTGATTGATGTAAAGATTTCTGGCTATGTTTCTGTACAGGAATATAATGATGATGACTTTTTAGGTTTTGTTTTCAATTATTCTAATCCAATTACAATTTCAGAAGATAATTATTACAATTTTTATTTAATCGACTGGAAATCTGAAAGTGAAAACATAGCAGGACTTCAGGCAAATGAAGGATTCAGGTTTTCAAAATACAATGGCTATATCGTAAGGCAGGATCATAGAATATACTTTTATGACAGAGAAAACAATCCTCCTGTAAGAGAAATAGTAAACACAAATTATGGAGACGGGAAAGGATGGCGTCATAATACGGAATACTTTATTGAGCTAGTGTACACACAAGATAAGATTGAATTTTTTGTTGACAGTGAGTTGATTTTTGATTTGGAAGGGTGCTTCAGCCCTGGCAAATTTGGTTTTTACACCATGTCTCAACCAAATGTCCTGTTTAGTAATTTTAAATACGAGTTTATACCTGATCTGTATATTAATGCTACTTCAATTTGTCAGGGGGAGGGTGTTACTTTATCACTATTTCCGCCGAACTGTGGATATATGCCCGACTACATAAACTCAGTGTATTGGGATTTTGGTGATGGCACATCCGATAACACTTTAAACCCAATTCATTATTACGAGAACGAAGGAAACTATGAGATTCAATCAACAGTTTTGATGAACAATGGTTGTAGTAAAACGCTATCCGAAAACCTTCAGGTTATAATGCAGCCGGTTATTGATATTGGAGAAGATATAAGTGTTATTGAATGCTCAGATATCACAATTCAAAGTGGCATTGAGAATGTTTCTTACTTATGGTCAACCGGAGAAACAGCAGCAAATATTACTCTGCAATCAATACGAAATGACACCACTGTGTGGTTAGAAGTTAATAATGAAGGATGTATTGCCAGCGACACTGTTCATATTTTTGTTGAAATGGATAAAAAGTCTTTATTCTTTCCCAATGCCTTTACTCCAAACGGTGATGGCCTGAATGATAAATTTGAAGTCGTAGGAGACATTCAATCAGTGTTAAATTATAAACTGAATATCTTCAATAAGTGGGGTCAGGTGGTATTTGAATCAACAAATGTGAATAATTGCTGGAATGGTGATTTTAATGGAGCCGCATGTCCACAAGGAACATATGTATTCAAAGTAAATTATTCATTTGAAATATGTAATGAAACGGAGAACTATATTGAAAATGGTGTGATCAGTTTGGTGAGATAATTTTAATAGAATTGATTGCAAGCCATACATTATTAATCGACAATCATTGATAACAGGGAATTCATGTCGATTACAGAATAATACAGTCTCTGCAAAAACCCTTACTTTTGCAGTCCAAAAAAAAATATGACATGCACTTGAAAAGCGTTAAATGGCTATTGATCTTTTTTATTATAACACAACACTTTGGCTGCAGCACAGGGAATAAGTTAACCAATTCACAGAAAGCACAACAAGCTTTTTCACAAGGTAAGCTGCAGGAATCACTTGCTATTTATGAGGAAATAATTACTTCGGAAGAGGCAGCAGAAAGTGTTTCAGAAAAAAACCACTACGAGCAAGCTGCCGAAGTAGCAGAAGCCCTTGGTCTTTCAGATAAAGCTGAATCCTGGTATAAACTTGCTATTTACTATAAAACAGCTAGTCCGGAAGTGTATCAAAAACTGGCAAAACTTTATCGAAATCAAAATAATATCTCAAAAGAATCCGGTGTTTTAGAACCACTTGAACAATTATTTCCTGAAAGCAAAGCTGCCAAAGAAGAGCGCACCAGGCTTTTTGAAATATATTTTGAAACTGCCCAATGGCAGAAAGCTATTGACCTTTGGCCTCCAAACCCTCAGGCCGAAGAAAATGAAGCGCTTCTATCTGCCTATTTCACTGCAAAGCAAGAAAATAACCCAGAGGAGGATTTAGATAAAATAGCCTCTCAACTGCTTCAGCTAAATCCTAATCACATAGAGGCACGAAGCTGGAAAGCCATTCAACTATACAAAAAAGCAGAAGCGCGCTATCAGAAAGAAGTTCAGGACTATGAAAAAAATAAAACCCGCAAGCAATACAACATCATGCTTAAGGGTCTTGACGCCTCAACAGCAGATTTTAAAAAAGCACTGCCACTTTTTGAAAACTTATTCAAAGAAACTCAGAACAAAAGGTATGCTTTGTACCTATCTAATATTTATGCACGTTTTGGTGATGCCGCTAATGCAGAAAAATATCGCAAACTCAGTCAATAACTTTATACTATGAGCGAAATATTCAGTGAACAACCATTAAGAACAGAAATCAGTAATCTGGGAGAATTTGGTCTTATTAATCACCTTACAAAAGACATACCACTGATTAACGAAAGCTCGATATGTGGCATTGGCGATGATGCTGCAGTAATTGACCACAATGGATTTCAAACCCTTGTTTCGGTTGATTTACTAGTTGAGGGAGTTCACTTCGACCTCACCTACACACCTTTAAAACATTTGGGTTATAAAGCAGCTATTGTAAATTTTTCAGATATGGCTGCTATGAATGCTTTTCCAACACAAATTGTTGTGGGTTTGGCTATTTCGAATCGTTTTTCTCTTGAAGCTATCGAGGAAATATATGCAGGCATAAAACTGGCCTGCGAAAAGTACAAGGTCGATTTCGTTGGCGGTGATACTACCAGTAGTCTTTCAGGTTTAATGCTTTCTGTAACAGTTATGGGAAAAGCCAAATCATCAGACATTTGTTACCGAAAAGGTGCATCCGAAAATGATTTACTCTGTGTAAGTGGCGATTTAGGTGGGGCTTATATGGGCTTGCTTTTACTGGAAAGAGAAAAAGCAGCTTTCAAAGCCAATCCAAATGTTCAACCTGATCTGGAGGGATATGACTATGTTCTTCAGCGTCAGCTAAAACCAGAAGCAAGACTTGATATCATTGATGCAATGCAAAAAGCTGGCCTGAAACCAACTTCGATGATCGATATTTCCGATGGGCTTGCTTCTGAAATAAAGCATCTTTGCAAGGCATCACAATTAGGTTGTCAGATTTACGAAGAAAAAATCCCTATAGATCCTTCAACAGCTGTTGTTGCTGAAGATTTCAAAATGATACCTTCTATTGCTGCACTTAATGGTGGCGAAGATTATGAAATACTTTTTACAGCTTCTATCAATGATCATGATAAAATTAACGCCATTCCCGGTATAACAATTATTGGTCATATGACAGCCAATATTGGCGAAGAAGTAATGATAACACCCGACAATCAAATCATCACACTGCAAGCTCAGGGATGGGATGCCCTTAAGAACAGGTCTGCTGAATAACAAGCAAGCTATACGTGCTTTATGGAGTTTACAGAAAAAAATAAACATCTGCAGGACAAAATAGCTGTTATACCCAATAATCCTGGCGTTTATCAATATCTGGACGAAAAAGGAAATATCATTTACGTTGGAAAAGCCAAAGATTTGCGCAAACGTGTAATGAGTTACTTTACCAAGCAACAGACTGGAAAATTACGTGTGCTGGTTCGCCGAATCCATGACATCAAATTTATTGTAGTGGATTCTGAAACAGACGCTCTTTTGCTTGAAAACAACCTGATCAAGAAATTTCAGCCAAGGTATAATGTCTTGCTTAAAGACGACAAAAGCTTTCCATGGATATGTATTAAAAACGAAGCTTTCCCGCGGGTTTTTTCTACACGGAACATCATTCACGATGGATCTTCCTATTACGGCCCTTATGCATCAGTTAAAATGATGAACACCCTGCTTGATCTGGTTCGGCAACTCTATCCTATCCGCTCATGCAGTTTAAACCTGAAACCACAAATTATCGCACAAAAAAAATACAAAGTCTGTCTTGAATATCACATTGGTAATTGCAAGGGGCCTTGCGAAGGCTTGCAAACAGAAGCCGAGTATGATGCAATGATCAAAGATATCAAAGAAATCATTAAGGGAAACATCCAGATGGTGATCAGGCAAATGAAAGCTTTGATGATGGATTTTGCAGAGAAAATGGCGTTTGAAAAAGCTCAGGCAGTAAAAGAAAAATTGGAAATACTGGAACGCTATCGAAGCAAATCTACCATTGTAAGTGCAACTGTGCATGATGTGGATGTGTTCTCTCTTGTAGATAAAGACACTTCCGTCTTTGTCAATTATCTTAAGGTGATTGAAGGAGCCATTGTTCAATCGCACAGTGTTGAACTGAAGCGTAAGCTGGAAGAGAACTCTCAGGACTTGCTAACGCTTGCCGTAACAGATATTCGAAAAAGACTAGAAAGCTCGTCAAAAGAGATTATACTACCCATGAGATTGAGTTTTGAGCCTGAAAACGTCAAAATTACTATCCCACAAAAAGGGGATAAAAAACAATTATTGGACCTCTCGGAGAGAAATGCCAGACATTTTGGATTGGAAACCGAAAAACGACGCAACCTGATTGACCCCGAAAGACATCAAAAACGTGTGCTCAATCAATTGATGAAAGATTTGCGTATGCCAGTCATTCCAAAAACAATTGAGTGCTTTGATAACTCCAATTTTCAGGGTGATTATCCTGTTGCAGCCATGGTGCAATTTGTTAAAGCCAAACCTAACAAAAAAGCTTACAGGCATTTTAACATTAAAACAGTACAAGGACCCAATGATTTTGCTTCGATGGAGGAAATCATTTTTCGGCGTTACAAAAGGTTGTTGGATGAGGAAAAAGATTTACCAGAATTAATTGTGATTGATGGTGGAAAAGGTCAGCTAAGTGCTGCAGTAAAATCCCTTGAAAAACTAAATCTTCGCGGAAAAATCACAATAATCGGCATAGCCAAAAGGCTCGAAGAAATCTATTTTCCCGGTGATAGCCTGCCACTTTATATCGACAAACGCTCTGAATCACTAAAGCTAATACAACAATTACGGGATGAAGCCCATCGTTTTGGTATTACACATCATCGCAAACAATTTGAAAAAGGAGTGATAAAATCTGAACTCACTTCCATTGAAGGAGTAGGTTTTAGCACTGCTCAAAAACTTCTGTGGAAATATAAATCCGTTAAAAAAATCAGCACTACATCATTGGAAGATTTGACCAGTACCATTGGCAAAGCAAAAGCTGAAATAGTTTATCAACACTTTCATAAATAAAAAAGACTGCCTGATAAAGTATCAAGCAGTCTCAATTATGTTTTTCTGTCAAGCTTACTGCAACGTAAAGCGAACTGGTAAGTTAAAGGATACCCTAACTGCCTTGCCACGCTGACGACCTGGCGTCCATTTGGGCATGGATTCTACCACCCGAACAGCCTCTTCGTCACATCCTCCGCCAATACCGCGAAGCACTTTCACATTAGAAACTGATCCATCAGGCTCAACAACAAAATTTACAAACACCCTGCCTTGTATGCCACTTTCGCGAGCCATGGCAGGATATTTAATATTCTTTGCAATGTATTCCATCATTTTTGCTGGTCCACCCGGAAACTCCGGCATCGACTCAACAACAGTAAAGATTTCGGCTTCAACAACTTCTTCTTCTTCCATTACAGGCGGAACATAAACCTCAATCTCAGTATCCTGATCAACGTCAACATCAATTTCAATTTCATCTTCCACTTCCACATCATCTTCTACCACTTCCAAAACAGTAACTTGCTTTGGTGGTGGAGGTGGTGGTGGTTTTACCTTTTGCTCTGTAATAGGAATAATTTCCTCAGGAATATCCTCAACACTGCGTTCCATCAGGTCAATAGTACGCTTGTCGTAACTGCGATACTCAAAAGCAAAAAACACTACTGCCAGTGCAACAATAAGTCCAATCTGACGCAGCAATACTTTTTTGTTCTCGAGATCTGCTTTTGGTGATTTTTTAATTTCCATAATCAATGATTTGGCTATTAATTTTACCGCTTTTTATCAAGCTGCTAAATTAATAATTATTAAGTAAAACTGGAGTTTTCATATTTATTTTTTCTAAATACAACTCTGAAAGCCACAACACCGATTACACAACCGATCAGGTTTGCTAAAAAGTCAAACACATTTCCGTGCCGGCCTGTAAAAACATAGGCTTGCAACAATTCAGTAAGTCCACTATAAAAGAACCCTGTAATCAAAATATTTCTTACAAGTGCAAAACGTTTATGTTTCTGCAAATATTGTGCCCGGTATCCCCAAAGCCATAAAAATGTAAAAACTCCAAAAATAAAAAAATGAACTAGTTTGTCTGGAGACAGCCAATCCCAAAACGAAACTACTTGAGGAAAATAATTACCAGGCAAGCCTGTCAATAACAAAATCAGCAATGCCCACAAGCTGCCTGGCCAATATTTTCTGGTTAATTTATTCAAATATCAGTGTAATCAAGCTTCAACAAGTGCTTTATAGGCATCGGTATCAAGCAGTTCGTCCAACTGTGAAGGATCCGAAAGCTTCACTTTAACAATCCAACCTTCACCATAGGGATCTTTGTTTACAATCTCCGGAGTATCCTCCAGTGATTCATTAAACTCCAAAACTGTACCACTTACTGGCATAAATAAATCAGATACGGTTTTAACGGCTTCAATTGTACCGAAAGTCTCTTCCGCATTCAGTTCTTCATCTAAAGTATCAACTTCGATAAAAACAATATCGCCCAATTCTTTCTGAGCAAAATCAGTAATCCCAATAAAGGCTTCTTCGCCTTCAACGCGAATCCATTCATGATCCTTTGTGTACTTTAATCCATCAGGAATATTCATAAGACAAAAATTTTGGTTTTAATCAGGCTTCAAATTTACACTTTTTTAAATGCCTTTCTGTAAAGATTCATTCTAAAATACAATAAGAAACAGAGAAAAATAATAGAAGGACTTGCTATTGCGCTAAACTGAATCGCATAGTGATGCCACCTGCTGTATTTGAATTTTTAAATTGGCTGGAAACAAAAGGATCCGACATATCCCGGCGGAAATACGCCTGCATGCTTAAACGATTACTAAAGGTATAATCAGCCGTTACATAAATATTGATTTTTCTTTGACCAGCTGATACCTGGCTATTGCGCTCATCAATACGCCTTAAGGTTGTTTTATCTGTCCTGAAGCCCAAGTCAAGTTTTAACACCAGATCGTTTGATGCTCTTGTGGCATTGCCCCCTGTAATGGAAGACACTATGAAAGACAGATTCCTAAGTCTGTAACCCGCACCAATAATCAATTCATCGCCAACAACTTCGGTAAGCTGATTATTAATAAAACTCAAAGTAAGATTACGTTGCTTTTTATACTCCACACGTGCTGTAAGGCTGTTGTGCAATCCTACATCAATACCAATCAGCGGTGCAAATTGTTCAGAAATTGTAACCTGACCTATATCGTATTTTGGGATAAACATATTGCTATTAGCATATGTTTTTGTGGTGTTCTCAGGGTCATAATCCACATTAGTACGCCAGGTATTTATCGCATATGCCGAACGATAGGCATGCGTAACATTTACCGTTTTAAACAAACGTTGAATAAAAGGAACCTGTGTAAGCCCGTTATAATTCACAGTCCAGTTTGGAATGGGCATTTTGGGGAAAGGATTTAACCCAATGGATTCAGGGTTTTTACCACCATATGCTGCCAGGAAAGAATACAGCACTACTTCAGGAGAAATAGCGCCATAACCTCTGGGATAAAACCCTTCACCAACGGAATCATAAATATATCGTTCTCCTTCGTCAACCCATTTTGCATTGTTATAAGCCAATCTGTCTGCAATGGTTTGTCTGTTTGTGAGAAGCTTGTCAAACAGTTCAGAGCTTTCATCACTCCTGGCTTTCACGAATGAAGTAGCCCACATACCATACGACATGCTAAAGTTTCCGGTTTCGGTAGGTGAAAACGACTGGAAAACACCCAATGAATCTGCCCTGAAATACTCCTGAAAATTCAAAGCATAGGTACGATCAGCATTAATGTCGATGCGTAATCCTGGTAAAGGTTCCAGATTGATTTTATAGCTGAATGTTTCGGTAAATTTCTTTGCATAAGCTCTGTTCAGCAAAGAATCACGCGTAAGCCAATCGTTGTCAACTGCCAGGCTACGGATATCAGCTTCATCACCCAAAACAAAACCGATTCCAGGCGCGGAAGCTGCCAGATTCAGACCAAAGATATCAGGTTCGGGTAAAAAGCCGGGTAAAAACATCCCATTGTTTTGCGTATAGTTCAGATTTGCTTTTTTTACACTCATTGCCAGCTTAAGTATCTGATCAGCAACTATCTTGAAATAGTTAACGGCAGGTTGGGTTTCAGTTGTGTCAGCATTTGACTCTTCTTCTTGTTGACGGGCTCCCGGCCTTACTGCTCCGGGCCTGGGTGCTGGTCCTCCCCTGCCAACTGATCTTTGAGGTGTATTGAGCGTTTTTAGATACCCGATTTTATTGTAAAGCTTTACAAAATCCAAATTACCATTCAGCTGCTTGGTATTTTGATTTTCTATGCTGTTACCAATGCGATCCTGAACCGAAAGCGGCGAAGCCAACCATGTGTAAGCACCCTGATAACCAGCTGAAACAGTAACCCAGTTAAGCAACGGAATTTTGTTTATTGGTATAGTATAGTTTACTCTTATTGATTGGTTATACCTTGTTTTTGTTCCTAACCGCAACACTTCATCCCAAATAGTATCCCTATTCATTTGCCACTCTGTAGTTCCTCTTTCAGGATTACCAGCCGGCTCATAAATAAAGGCATTGGCACCTGCTGAAAAATCAAAGGTAAGGGCTCTGGTGAGATCAAATTTGAAATCGTAATTTCTGTTCCAATCCCATTGTTTGGCAAAAATGGGGTATGTGATAATTTCACCCTCACTCTTATTTCTGAATTTCTTTTCGTTGTACTGCCTGTTCATATCTGTGCGGAAAGCAAAATTCTTTGGCAGATAAAAGAAATTAAAATCCTTAATCAGTTGCATGTATGGTTTTGAAGCCCATTGCGATGATTTAAATGGCTGAATATTTTTGGGATTACCTGTAAAGTTATATCCAAGTCCTCCACGATAAGTCTGTCTGATATCGTATTCTACATCAATATTACGATGATAAATCTCGCTAAAGGAATAGGAAACATTCCAGTTTTCTATGTCATAAATCCTGGGTTGACGTGTTCCGCCAGTGCGGTCTTTTCGCACGTTAACAAAATTAATATTCTTACGTTGGGTATAGTCGTTAACAATGTTTTTCAGCGAATCCTGATCGGCTTTATTTCCGAGCACATCCAGCTCATCTTTCATCTTAATATCCGGATTTAAAGGATTGTATTCCGGTTTGATATGTGATTCCCCATAATCGAAATGCATGGGGATACGTACACCACTTTCTTCCGGTAAAAATTTACCCAAATCTATGTCAGTTGCAATATCAAAATTTGTAACTGCTTCACGGGCGGTCTCATTCACTTTCATGTCCAGACTACCAAAACCAGGCGTACTATGTGAACCTGAAACCACAACACGTCCCACATCAGCCAATAAGGTTTCTATTCTGGCTGTAGCAGCCCAACCACCCTTGTTATTAAAGTCAGTTACCCTTAACTCGTTCACCCAAATGATGGCACTTTTTGGATTTCCATCATCATTAGAAGCAAGGCTAAGCTGTTTGGGGTTGCGCACACCAATCATGATTCCCATTACATCACTGATGCTGGGATTTCCGATCACCTTAACTATATGATCGCCCAATTGCTCTATGTAAGGATAGATAAGGCTAATGTCACTATTGGGATTTCGCATAGCCATATTGCGGTTTTGTTTCACCTTAACCAATTCATCCAAGTCGATATCAAAAGAGTTGGCTGCAGGCCATATGCCATCCGGATCGGTAAATGGCGTCCCCCACGGTGTAAAAGTTAGCGGTATTTCGTATTCATAATAGTTTTCAGTAAAATCTGTTCCCAACCTTACAAAAACTGTTAAGTCACCATACTCGAGCTCTTCATTTTCAAATAACTTTTCAGCGTGAACGTACATTTGAAGTCGTTTGTATTGCCTGAAGTCAAAATCAGTTGTTTTAAATGCTGCTCTGGCATCACCATCCAGCATATTTTCTATTGTCATTTGCATCGACTGCTCGTTGAGTCGAACAAGACTGGTGGTTCCAAAGTTTATCTCCTGTTCAATTCCTGGAGGAACAACATAAGGTATCGGATCACGACGACCATTCTCTTCAAGGTTTACAGCTGAGATATCAAATTTGGTTTCATTTCCATTATCGCTAACCACGTATTCACCGGGAGCTTGCAGGTTTTGACGATATTTGCGCCATTCGCCTCTTACCAACTCCAGCGTAGCAAAGCGCAAAACAACAGGTTTTTCGAAGCCCCTCATAAACATACGCATAAAACGGATCGAACGAAAATCTTCAATATTACCTATTACTTTTTCAGGCTGGCTTATTGGTATCCTGAACTGATACCACTTTACTTCCCCTACTTCTCCATTGGCCAATGGAATTCCTTGAGCATCATGAATATCGGCAATAAAATTTTCGCCAACTTTCATATTATTTGGATCAAGCTTGATGCGATACTGAAAATAACGTTCTGCCTCACTTAAAGTGTTGTCTCGGTTTATATCTTCCACGTTTGGTAAGGCTGTAGCACTGGTTGGATAAGCTTCCGGGTTTTGCTCATCCGACGGAGAGTTTCCTTCCGGACCGTTAAAGTTTTTATATCGCTCTAAAATACTACTGTATCGCGAATCTGAATCCAGGCCTGCACCTCTGAAATATTGGTAATTATCTGCTGAGGGGTCTGCTGCAGCTTGTTGATATGCTTCCGACTGCGTACCATATTGTTCACGGATAATATCCAAAAATGTTGGCGCATGAAAATCAGCTTCATCGGCATCACTAAGTCCATCATAACCAATATCCTGATACTGACGCGAATTTGGGTCATTATTAAAAGCTTCAATCAAAGCCTGAAGCGATGGTACCCGACCCCAAATAGTAGTATCAACATTTTCAACCACTTCAGAAACCGGAAGCCCGTTTTCATATGCTTTCCTGCCATCTCGTAATATATCTTCTGAGATATCACCGAGGTTAATGTACAACTCACCTGCATTGTCAGCATCCTCTGAGAAAGGATCCATAAGCCAAAACTCCAGGTATTCGATATTGGTTTGCTCAAAATCCGTAGATTCTATTCTGCGCATAATACCACCCCAGCGGGTTTCCGGACTTCTTAAGGAACCATCTTCGTTGATACCATCAGTAAAAGTGCCTGGCATTACGTCGTAGTTATATGGTCCGCGCTCTTCCGGATAATAGGCCATATTAAGCACCGGAATATTAGTAGGTGTTCCGGATGGAATGTCCTTATTTGGAAAAACCTCAGTTTCAAGCACCTGACGCACACTGTTTTTTGAAAGCTCGTTGCGGTCTACATTGGAAGGTCTTAAAGTTCCAAAGCGATCATAGAATAACTGATCAATGATGTACCAGGCCAGTTTGGCACGATTCTTACCATAAGCAAGCCCTGTGTTAGGGGCAGCTTCAGGAAAAAGATCAAACTGACCCTGTGGTGTACTGGCTAAAAACCAAGTGTTTACTTGTCGTAAATCAATGGTTGATTTTGCACCTTCAAAATCATCAATGTAAGAAGTTCCTGTTTTTCCAACAGCACGGGCATGTCCTGGCAAAAAGTGAGCAAATTCAGCATCTACATTGATTTTCGAAACCTGCTTTGTACTGATCCCGGGCAGCTTATCTATCATTCGTGTAAGCCACCTCGATTCAGTACGATAACTTAAATCAATACCGTAGATGGTATTAGAAATAGGGTCGTCACCATAATTAACTTTTTGGGTTAAGGGGCGTTCATGCAGGTTAAGCAGGGTAGCTCCCAGCCTGAAATCACGGTTAATTTCATGATCTACCCTTAGTCCCATCATCCGTTTTTGCTGCAAACTGAATAAGGAATTACTTTCAAGATTGATATTGATAGGCGTGCCTGAGCTTAAAATCCCTTCATTGATGATTCGCACCCTTCCAAGCGTATAATCAACTGTATAATCAACATTCTCAGTAAGCGGCACGCCTCCAGCAGTCACTTTCACTGAACCCTGTGGCACATTCAGCGCATTCAGGTTGATTTCGGAGCCTGATTGTGACTTATAAAAACCTTCCAAAATAAACTTATTCTTTTCCGGATATTGCTCCGCTGCTGCTTTGGTAACTGCATACAAAGAATCGTAAGCAAAGCGGTCAGCCAGATCAGGGTCATCAGGGAAGATTTTATTCCGGATATGACTACCAAAAGGCTCTAAAACAGTAAAAAAGATTCTTCCGTTAGCAGCATTTATCGTACCACCCTGTGTGGCAGCATTATCCAGAAAGTCGAAAACACCATCACCACCTTTAACCGGATTATCCTGCTGGTTCAGGTTATCAAGATTCATCAGATGAATAAGTGGGATACCTTTCACATCGTCGTTTCCTTCGGTAAAATAACCTGTAGGAACCCCATTCTGATTCCCCATATAAAGAATGTTAAATGTGAAATCTTCTCTGTTTACCTGAAAAGCACGTATCGAATATACGTTCTTCATCATCAGATCCCACATAGGCATCCGTGTATTGATCGTTGTACTTTTCAATAACTTGGCTGAAAGCACTTTGGGTGCATTAATACCCTGATCAGAAAATTCACCCACTTGAAAAGTACTGTCATAACCTATCACTGTGTATTGGTAAGCCACCGCAAGTGTTTGATCAGAGTTGAGTGTTGTATTCAAGGAAATAAAACCCAATTTACTATTAAAAGTATATTCTGAAGGGTTCAGTTTACGTGCATTTTCAACTTTCTCAAAATCCTGTCCGGCAACAAAATATCCTGTTCGTCCGATGCGTAATGGGTCTCCTGAAAGATAAGAAGTAACAGTATTGATATTTCTGATGGCATTTGTATCAAGACGCGTCATCAGATTATTAGACACATTGGTTGGTAAAGCGGGTCCAAAAGAAGCCTGAACATTGTTGTTGAATATCCACTCGTCGCGTCCTTCACCCAAATCAGTAAAGGCAATGATATTTCGATTATCTTCAAGAGCCGGACCAATATTTGTAACCCAAACCTCTACTTTTGTAATATTGATGTCAGAGGTTACAACAGGAAGCGTTTCAAGTGATTTTTCATAATTATCCCTAAAGTATTGGCTAATGAAAAAGTGTCTGTTTTCTTCATAATCCAAACTGCTCATTTTGAATTCACTGGTCTGGGCTCCTCCCTGTACGGTAATATTTTTGGATTCGCTTTCCTGCTGCGAAAAAACAGCAGTTACTGTAGTCCGGCCAAATTGCAATTTAGTTTTAATTCCAAAAAGCGCCTGACTTCCGTTAATGAGTGTAGTGTTAAGGGGAAGGCTAACATTACCAGCCTCAATAAGTTTTATTACTTCATCCTCTTTGCCTTCGTATTTGAGCTGAAGCCTGTTTTCGAACTGAAAGGTTGCTTCGGTATTATAGTTTGTTTTAAATTCAATCTTATCGCCGATTTTAGCGATCACATTCATTTGAATCTGCTGATCGAAATCGAAATTTGTCGTACGTCGCTGGCGGACATTAAGTTGTGGATCATCACGTTTGTTACTCACGATTCCAAATGAAACTTCTGCGGTTCCCTGAGGTCTGATATCAATCGTATTGCCGCCAAAAATCCTGTCGAAGGCCTCCCCTCCAATATAAATGGATGGAATGATCGAATTTGATGTTTCAGTAGTTGTCGTTGCAACTCTTTCGTTAAAATACTCCCTGTTGCTCTGGCGGTTTTGAAAATCCAGGTAATCATCCTTTGACATCGGTGTAGGGGTGCGATAGGTAAAGTCACCCACCTTACTAACAAAAATATACTGTCCTGTGATAGGATCGTAAACGATTTCACGCTTTATGTTTGGAGGATCTTTCAGGTAAAGCGGTGAGCTGTTATCAAGCTGATACGTTGGACTTCCATCGTCAACCGGAACAGGATAAGGCATTTGCCGTGTAGTATCCGGTGTCTGCGGAAAAAACTCCCCTTCAGCCATGCTTTCTGCATTGATAGATAAAGGCAGTGCATTGACCTGTAACAGGACAAAAAAGCTAAAAACAAATACTGTAACTATTCTTATAATCGTTTCCTTCAATGCGTCTTAACTCTTTGATTCTAAAACAATCCCAAATGCTTACAACAGTTTCAGGGCTTCCTTAATCAATTTCTCCACAGTAGCTTCTGCATCTTGTTGTAGCAGTTTATCAAGCACTTTTTCTGCAGCATTTTTATTGAAACCCAATATCAACAGTCCTGATAACGCTTCCGATTTAATGGTATTGTATGAAGGCTCCATTTTTTCAGAACTTATTCCGGCTTTGCCAACCTTATCTTTCAGATCAACAACAATTCGTTGTGCTGTTTTTCCGCCAATCCCTTTAACACTTTGCAGCACATGCACATTAGCTGTTGCAATAGCATCAATGGTTTCGGATGTTGTTAAGGAAGAAAGAATCAAACGGGCTGTGTTAGCTCCCACACCTGAAACAGTAATCAATAACTGAAACAAAGTTCTTTCAGACTGGTGAAAAAATCCATATAAAACATGTGCATCTTCACGAATAGCCAAATGTGTGTACAGTTTTACATGACTGCTTTCGGCCAATGCAGAAAATGTATTTAAGGAGATTTGAATAAAATAGCCAATACCTTCGTTTTCAAGCACAACATAGGCAGGATTTCGCTCTGCAACTTTTCCGGAAATATAATCGTACATCAGGACTCTTTTATGTTTCTTTTTGTGCAGTCAGGTGGCAAAAATACAAATAATCAGGCTCACACCTTATCTATTTTGAACCTAATAAACTGAATTTATATATGAACTGACAATAACCGAAGCAAACTAATTGTTGAGCATCATTTAGATTGCATTAAAAAATACCGCCGTACAAAAATTGTTTGTTATTTGGGCGTAATAAATCCGTAATTTTGATTTATTCAAAAAAACATACATCATGGACAAGCTTTTTAATAAGGATGCTTTGCATTATCATTCCTCCGGCCGACCTGGCAAACTGGAGGTTATCCCTACAAAACCCTACAGCACACAAAGAGATTTATCGCTCGCCTACACACCTGGCGTTGCTGATCCCTGTTTGGTAATTAACAAAAATCCGGAAGACGTTTACACCTACACAGGAAAAGGAAATCTGGTGGCAGTAATTTCAAATGGCACAGCCGTTTTAGGTCTTGGCGACATTGGGCCAGAAGCCGGAAAACCAGTAATGGAAGGCAAAGGCCTGCTTTTCAAAGTTTTCGCTGATATAGATGTTTTTGATATTGAAGTAAGCGAAAAAGACCCGGATAAGTTTATTGAGATCGTTAAAGCCATTGCGCCCACTTTTGGAGGCATCAATCTGGAAGACATCAAAGCGCCAGAGTGTTTTAAGATTGAAGAAAAACTAAAAGAGCTGCTTCCTATTCCAGTAATGCACGATGACCAACACGGCACAGCCATCATTACTTCTGCCGGGCTGTTGAACGCCTTGGAAATCAATGGTAAAAAAATTGAAGACCTTAAAATTGTAGTCAATGGTGCCGGAGCTGCAGCGATTTCTTGTACAAGGCTTTACATTAAACTGGGTGCAAAACCTGAAAATATCCTCATGTTCGACAGCAAAGGATTGCTACACAAGGGAAGAACCGACCTGAACCCAACGAAGCAAAAATTTGCTTTAGACATGGCACCACTTAGTTTGCACGAAGCACTAAAAGGAGCGGATATGTTTCTGGGTCTTTCAGTAGGGGGCGTCATCAAACGTGAAATGCTGCTTGATATGGCAGAGCAACCAATTGTGTTTGCACTTGCAAATCCAAATCCAGAAATTGCATACAACGATGCCATGGCCACCCGCGATGATATCATCATGGCAACAGGCAGAAGTGATTTCCCTAACCAGATCAATAATGTGCTAGGTTTCCCGTTTATCTTCAGAGGAGCCTTGGATGTAAGGGCTTCTGAAATTAATGACGAGATGAAGCTGGCAGCTTCCAAAGCTCTTGCACAACTGGCAAAGGAACCCGTGCCGGAAGAAGTGAATATTGCCTTTAATGTTAACAACTTAAAATTCGGAAGGGAATACATCATACCCAAACCTACTGATCCAAGATTAATTGAGCGTGTGGCGCCGGCAGTAGCAATGGCAGCTATGGAAACAGGTGTTGCCAAAAAACCCATTGAAAACTGGGAAAACTATATTGACGAGCTTCGCAAAAGACTAAACATCTCCAATCCGCTAATCCGCCAGATTAAAACAAGAGCGAAACATAATCCTAAACGAGTAGTTTTAGCTGATGCTGAAAATTACAAAACATTAAAAGCTGCTGAAATTGTACTTAACGAAGGGCTTGCCGAACCTATTTTAATGGGTAATGCAGCACGCATCAAAGCGCTGATAAAGGAAAATGACCTGGAACTCCACAATGTGGAAATCATTGATCCGGGTGCCAATGATCAATCCGGTCGCCGTAAACAATTTGCTGAAGCCCTCTTTTTAAAGCGCCAGCGCAAAGGAATGACTTTTGCTGCTGCCAGAAGCTTGATGCGTCATCGGAATTATTTTGCTCCCATGATGCTCGAAGCCGGACTGGCCGATGCCATGGTTTCGGGACTTACCCGCAATTATCCTGACACCATCAGGCCTGCCCTACAGGTGATTGGCAAACAGGAAGGCGCAAAAATTGTTTCAGGAATGTATATCGTGAACACCAAAAAAGGCCCTGTTTTCTTCGCTGATTGCACCGTAAACAAAAATCCTAATGTGCAGGAATTGGTCGATATCACCATTCAGGCATGCGAAACCGTTAAAGAATTTAAGTTTACGCCTCGTGTGGCTTTGCTTTCGTATTCCAATTTCGGATCTGCCGATGGCGAAGGTCCCGAAAAACAGCGTAAGGCCGTTGAGTACCTGCATGAGCATTATCCTGATATGATTGTAGATGGCGAAATTCAGGTGAACGCAGCCCTTAATCCCGAACTGATGAAAGAATCGTTCTCTTTTTCAAAACTGATTGATGGCCCCGCCAATACACTCATCTTTCCTAACCTGGAGTCGGGCAATATTGCTTATAAGCTTATGCAGGAATTAGGAAAATTTGAAGTAATCGGCCCCATCCTTAACGGATTAAAAGAACCTGTTCATATCCTGCAAATGGGAAGTTCAGTATCTGAAATCGTGAATATGATCACCATTGCCGTACTCGATGCCCAAAGCAAACAACAAAAGAATGGGAAATAGATAGAATCTTACCTCTGATTTTTAAGGTCAGGCAAAAAGCCGAAATTGTTGTAAGGACGATTTTGGCTTTTTTGTGCTGATTTTCTATTCATACTGACAGCTTGACTGACTACTGATTGGTCAGTGTTGTCTGTGACTACGTCGGCTATATTTTTGATTTTGATTCGCTGTTTTCTGTGGCTCGGCGTAGTCTGTGACTACGTCGCCAAAATTCTTAAACCTGATTCGTTTAATTATATGTCTTCCAGGGAATATCTAATAAAACAACATCCAGCAAACTTGTCCTTCCGGCATAATTTGTTGCGCTGGAGTAGAGGTAGTCTTCCGGATGTGCCACCCAACCAGCACGCACCGGATTTTCATGCAGATAAGCTAACTTACTTTCAATAAAACTATTGCTGTATAACAAAACAGCATGGTTATCATGTGTCCAAAACTGGTAAGTCTTATTTCTTTTATGTTGCAAGGCATATTTTTGAAATAGTTCAAGCATCCAATCACGCCTGCTTTCAACATCTGATTGAATTGACTTAATAATCTCCTTCGAAGTAAACTTCTTGAATTCTCTAATTGTAGCACTGAGATTACCCATCGGACTATTTACGATTAAGTGAATATGATTTGTCATGATTACATAGGCAAATACCTGTAAACCGAACTTTTGCTGACAATATTTCAAACTTTCAATGACAATGTCGCGATATCGTTGTCGGCTAAAAACATCAATCCATCCAACAACACTAAATGTTAAAAAGTAAAGTGCAGATTGATCTTCGATACGATATCCTGTAGTCATTGGTTTCCATATTATTCATTTACAAAACAAATATACTTCAAAAGCGATTTGAATTTAAAGTTATTAAGCAGCGTATTCCAAACAACACCGAGCTATTTTCGTTTATAGATCGTACGACGTAGTCGCAGACTACGCCGAACTTACTAAAACAACAATAATATTATTTAGGAAATAGATTATAAATCTTATTAATTAAAGAAAACCGAAATCATCAATGAAGTGATTTCGGTTTTTTTAATTCACCTAATACAACTTATCCCCCTACTCCACAATATGTTTTTCCTCAACCTGTAGTATTTCGTTATCAGAAATGCGATATAAAAAGGCAATCACTGAGCAATGTTGCGCCTTGTAATCAGCATTTAGCGTTAGACTGTAATTATTGGTATACACTTCATTAACAACAATGGCTTCCCCATCATTTACGATCTCTCCATTCAAGCCATTGATGTCCTGTCGTAATACATGGCGATGGACATAGTCCTCAATAACCGGCGTATCACCAACAGATGCATTGTTATTGCTTTGCGCACCGGGAATACTATCCTCAACTATAACCAGCTGAAGGTAATATGTTTCACTTACTTCACTCAGGAATTTTGAATTCACTTCAACATCAAGTATTCTAAAATCAGCATTATATGAAGTTTCTATCTCAATGGAAGCCTGCGGGGTTTCATTTGTAATAACTTCCTGAATTTTTTCTCCCCAACTGGCGGGTGGCAAAAGTGCTGCACCATTGTAAAGTTTTCTGTTTACCAAGCCCTGCGGATTACCAATTACATTGTAATAAGCATTCCATTGGTCACCAATTGCAGTGCGCAGATCAAGGTCAAACGGAGGGCCCGCAGGAGTAGCAAAAAATCCGGCATGTACAGCCATGATAATGAGCTGATCACCATATGCTTCTTTCAGATCGCCAGCCAGTTTTGCAGCAGCAGGGCAATTCACGCATTTATGGCCTGTATAATCTTCCAATAATACTTTTTGAATCACCTCTTCAGGTTCTCCACCACCACCTCCGCCACCTTGTGTAGTGTAAGGAGGCTCAATTTTATCGCATGAGGAAACAAAACCGGCAAGCATTAAAATCAAAATAAAACTAAAGCTTTTTATTTTTAGATACATAATTTTCATGACTTAAAAATTCGTTGAAACAGTAACTGTAAGTCCACTGGAAGCAGGTACCTGACGGCATACGCCTCCAACACACACCACGCCTTCGTTTTGGCGCCCGTAAGTAAGTGCAAGGCGTGTAGATTCTTTTATATAGCCCAGTGAAAAAGTATAATAGTGATTTCTTTTGTCTGCCTCAGGATGACCATAATTGTAAAGATCTGCCACAGTAAAGAACCAACGTGGAGCAATAGCATATTCTAGCATTACAGAGGCCCAATCGCCCTCGTCCTGCTCGGTAAAAAGTGCCTGAAGCTCCATTCGCAGACTTTTGCGTGAGGTAAATTTGTGTGTTAAATCCAGCACTCCGATATGTGCCTTTACCGCTTCCTCACCAGCATGTCCCTCGATGGTTGCAATATCATAGTACAAGTTCATGTATTGAATAACTGCTTTCCATTTACTATTGATTTTCTTTTCAATTTCGATATTAAAGTCGCGAAAGAAAACGCTGTCTGATACTTTAAAGAAATCTGAAGTATAGCCTAATGTTCCGGCTGTATTTACCAAAGTAGTATCGTTGACCTGATTGCGAACAATATCATTCACCTGGCTAAAATTAACAGCTATTCCGGTTCCATATTTTCCTCCCAAAGTACTTCCTTTAGGAATTTTGTAATTCAGCTGAAACTGCAAACCCATCTCTCCATTGGGTTGAGTTGCATAAGGATAAAGTGCGGCCAAACTATAAGAGTGTACGCGATTGATAGGCGGGATGAAGTTAATATCTACCGCATTGCCATTCACCCTGCGATCTGACTTATAACTAAAATTATCCACTCTTTTGAGCTGTAATACAACTCCAAGACCAGGCTGAGAATATGAAAGGGAAGACAATACTGCCTGACCCTCACGGTAAATAAAGTTATTTAAAGCTGATGGATCATTAATTTTATAGGCATACTCAGTAGCAAAATTAAACTTACCGGCACTTAGATTGACACGTCCAGCCCAGGCTCCAACATTTTCAGGGAGATTATACAAGGGATCATTATCTTTTTGATATTTGCTAACTCCGCTCGCACCAACAAGCACACGCACCGGAGCAGATTCCCACCCTTTAATCGTTTGATTAAGGTCTATCTCAGCATCTAACCCCCGAACTATACCACGGTTTCCGTTTTCATATTTCTGCCAAAAATAACGTTGTGTACCATAAACACCTTTTATTGTGATTCCGGGTGAAGGGCGCAACAACACGCGCATTCCATTAATGGAATTGTCATATCCCAGCGTCCATTCTTCATAGGAGCGCAATATCAAGCCGTTTCCAAATTGCTCATAAAAATTTCCAACGGTAACACCAATCAAATCGGTTTGATAACTTGCCCATAAATAAGGAAAGCCATTGCCTTCTTGCAGTGGGTCAAATCCGGCTAAAGGTGTAAGAAACGCTTCATAGCGCATGCCAGCCGAAAATTTACCCAGTGTATAAGTGATACTTCCATATCCGTTTAAACCCAGCTGACGGCCAGCGATAATAGAATCGGTAATACCGAGTGCCTCATCAGGTTGGTAAAACTGTCCGTCAACCTGAAAGCTACCATTAATTTGAGCTTTTTCGAGAAAATCCTGTGCTTCCAGACTTGTAAAAGCGAGCAGGAATAATGCAATCCATAGTTTTCGCATGATTGTTTTTGGCTACACGTTTTTGGTTTTATTCAATTCCGGCAATCTTTTTTACTTTGTCATAAAGGTCAAACTCAGCACCTTCGAAATAAGAGGTATGCTGCGCCACAATTTTTCCATCCCCGTCCAGCAAAAAAGTATGTGGAATCATATTCACATTCATGGCACGTTTAAGGTCCCCATTTGGGTCAAGTAATACATCAAATTCCCAGGCTTTTCCATTTACCATGGGCATAACGCGTGCTGTTGAGCGACTATCATCAATGGATACCGCATAAATTTTTACCCCTGTTTCTTCCTGCCAGTCGGCATAGTTTTCGTTAAAGGCATCCAGCTCTTTCTGACAAGGTTTGCACCACAAAGCCCAAAAGCTCAAGATTACCGGTTTGCCATCATTAGTTATTTCAGAAGTGCTAAAAGCCTTTCCATCAAGCGTTTTAATAGTTACCTGAGGAATATCAGATTGGGCAACCGAATTCAGGCTAAGAAACAGTAAAAGTGTAAACAGACTAAAAATTGAGGTTCTCATAAGTATATCGACATTTAGTTTGAATTATTCTCAAAAGACAACCAGGTATTGGCTTTGGTTGCACTATTGAATATAAACTTCAAGTATTTTGCAACTGTCATCAGGGTAGAGAGCAACAGCATTTATAATGTTAGGAATCAGCACTATCTCACCAGTTTTGAGGCTAATTTTTTTATCATCCCCCCAATCGAGCACACAATCACCCTCCACATTGAATAACATCACGAAGGAATCCAGCTGAGAATAATCTTTTTTGATTCCCTGATTAAACTGCAAAATATTTGTTGTGAAAAACGGTGATTCGATCACTTTTGATGTTTGATTCATCTGTGATTCGTAATTGGTTTTTACTTCATCAGGAAGCTGAAAATTAATGGCTTCCAACGCCTCCTCTGTATGCAGCTCACGGGTCTGCCCTGTATGATCCACTCTGTCCCAGTCATAAATTCGATAAGTAGTATCACTTGTTTGCTGTATCTCTGCAATCAAAGTGCCAGGTCCTAAGGCATGCACACGACCTGCCGGCATAAAAAACACATCACCAGCCTGCACAGCCTCAAAATTCATCACTGTTTTCAATTGACCAGACTCCAAAAAATTAAGATACTCCTCCTTGCTCATTTCCCTGTTGAACCCACTAATAAGCTGTGCATCACTTTCGGCTTGCATCACATACCACATTTCTGTTTTCCCATAACCAATACCACGTTTGCTGGCCAAAGCATCATCCGGGTGTACCTGAATTGAAAGCCAGTCGTTGGAATCGATAACCTTTACAAGAATCGGAAACTGATCGCCAAAACGATCATACACCCGTTCTCCTACCAAATCGCCCATAAAAACTTCTACAAGCTCGTTCAGTTCATTACCGGCAAGATAGCCGTTTTCGGCCACCGAAGGGTTCCCCTCAACACCTGAAAGCAGCCACACTTCACCACAATTGGGCAACTCACCAAAATCCATATTCAAAAGGTTTTTAATCTTTTGTCCACCCCAGATTTTATCTTTAAAAATTGGCTTGAATTTTATCGGATAAATACTTTGCATATTGTTCATTTTGCTACAAAAGTACGCAATTCCTAAAAGATGCCCTTTACTGCTCTTTTCCTGATTTCTACTACTTTTGTAATATGATTGCAAACAAAGAAATCGAAAAACTTATCCAATTACGACACAATTTGCATGCCAATCCTGAGCTTTCAGGACAGGAAAACCAAACTGCAAAACAATTAATTAACTTTTTGAAAACCCTAAAACCGGATCAAATTATACAGGGATTGGGAGGCAACGGCTTTGCGTTGGTATTTAGAGGCAAGACAAAAGGTAAAAGAATTCTTTTCCGTGCCGACATGGATGCCCTGCCTATTCAAGAGAAAAGTGAACTGAGCTATTCATCGAAAAATGCTGGCGTGGCACATCTGTGCGGACATGATGGTCACAGCACTATATTAGCAGGTTTTGCCAGGTTGCTCAACGAGAAACGACCTGAAAAAGGAGAAGTAGTACTGCTCTTTCAACCTGCTGAAGAAACCGGACAAGGCGCACTGCAGGTTATCAACGACCCAAAGTTTGAAAGAATTAAACCTGACATTGCCTTTGCTTTGCATAATTTACCAGGCTTTGAACAACATACTGTTGTTTTGCGGGAACAAACTTTTGCTGCTGCTTCTGTTGGGATAAAAATTCGGTTTACCGGACGTACAGCACATGCCTCACAACCCGAAACAGGTCTTAGCCCGGCCACAGCACTGGCAAGGCTGATGCTGCAACTTGAACAACTAAAGAAACAGTGGGAAGCAGAAAAGGACTTCAAATTGCTAACAATCACCCACGCCAAACTTGGCAAAGAAGCATTTGGTACAGCCCCTGGAGAAGCTTTTTGTTGGATAACTATCCGCAGTTTTAAAGATGAAACACTGGACGACATGCAGCAACAATGTCTTGAGTTAGCAAAAATAAATGCTGAAGAAAATCAGCTTGAAATCCATAGCAGCAGTCATGAGCCATTCGCAGCCACTGTAAACGATCCTCAGCTCACAAAAATAGTTGAGAAAGCTGCAATACAAAACCATCTGCAAACACATTATCTTGCTATTCCATTTAAGTGGTCAGAAGACTTCGGACAGTTCGGAAGCTTTGGCCCAATCGCATTATTCGGACTTGGTTCTGGCAAAAACCACCCTGCACTACACAATCCGGACTTTGATTTTCCGGATGAACTGATTCCAACAGGCATAAAGCTTTTTGATAGTATCTGCAGAGAAATTACCGACTTATAATTGAAGGATTGCCTTGACGAAAAGTTTAACTTTGCCCACTTACATAAGGAATAATTATGAAACGAATCTGTGTTTTTTGTGGCAGCAGTATGGGATATCAGCGGATTTACCGAGAGGTTGCTGAAGAATTTGCCAAACAGATGGCAATCAAAAAGATAGACCTCATTTACGGAGGTGCTTCAGTGGGGTTGATGAAGGTTCTTGCGGATACATTAATGTCCAATGGTGGTCATGTGACGGGTATAATGCCTCAGCATTTGATTGACAAAGAAGTTGCTCACAACGGCATTCAACAAATGATTACGGTTCAGAGCATGGCTGAGCGTAAAAACAAAATGCTAGAAATGGCTGATGCTTTTGTAGCCCTTCCGGGAGGTTTTGGAACACTGGATGAAATCAGCGAAGTACTAACATTGATGCAGCTTCGCCTGAGTGACAAGCCTCTTGCACTCTTAAATACCAAAGGATATTTTGATTATCTGCTGCGTTTTCTGGATCATGGCGTTTCAGAAGGTTTTATTCGCGAAGAACACCGCTCCTCACTGATTGTTTCTCTTGAACCAAAAGCGCTTCTGCAAAAACTAAACAGCTACACACCAGTTGAAATGGACAAATGGATCAACGACCTCAAAACTGAAAGTCATGCCGGATAAAAAAATGATCGTTATTGGGATTACAGGAACACTAGGTGCTGGTAAAGGAACAATTGTAGATTATTTGATCAAAGAAAAAAACTTTGCACACTTTTCCGTAAGGGCATTTTTAATTGAACACATTGAAGCTGCCGGAAAAGCTGTTAATCGAGACACAATGACGCAAACAGCCAACGCCTTGCGTGCTTCAAATAGCCCGAGCTATGTTACTGATCAACTTTATCTAAGAGCCCTTAAGCAAGGAACACCTTGCGTAATCGAAAGTATACGGACCCCAGGCGAGATACAATCGCTGCGGGAAAAAGGACCGTTTTTTTTATGGGCTGTGGATGCAGCACCTGAGTTACGTTACAAGCGGATTCAAAGCCGAAAATCGGAGACCGATGCCATTAGTTATGAAACCTTCCTAAATAATGAAGCCCGCGAAATGAACTCCAGTGATCCGAACAAACAAAACCTTAAAGCCTGTATTGAGCAAGCAGATGAAGTGTTTAACAATAATGGAAATCTACCTGCCTTATTTAAACAGATAGAGCTTGCCCTTAAAAAAATCAATTTATGAGCCAAAACCAAATTCCTAAACAGCCTTTGCATGTGAGACCAAGCTGGGATGAATATTTCCTGAAGCTCGCTGATACTGTTGCCAGCAGAGCTACTTGTGATCGTGGCCGCAGTGGCTGTGTTATTGTAAAAGACAGGCAAATTCTCGTTACAGGCTATGTAGGCTCACCCCGTGGACTGCCCCATTGTGATGATATTGGCCATTTGATGAAAAAAGTAATCCATGAAGACGGTTCTGTAACACAACATTGTGTGCGAACCGTACATGCTGAACAAAACGCCATCACACAAGCGGCCCGCCGAGGTATTGCCCTTGAAGGAAGCACACTTTATTGCAGGATGACACCCTGCCGTACCTGCGCCATGCTAATCATTAATTGTGGTATCGAAAGAGTGGTATGTGAAAGAAAATACCATGCCGGTGCCGAGTCAGAAGCCATGTTTGAAGAAGCAGGCGTGAAACTGGAGTTTGCTTTTAATGAGATACAGCAATACGAAAAACAATAAAATTATTGTACCTGCAAGCTGTCCGAAGCATATAAACCTACAAAAGGCTTTTCTCCGGCCTTTACACTAGCACGAAACATTCCGGCAGTATTAAAGGGCATGCTGATATTGCCATACTTATCCAATGCAATAACTCCGCCACCGGCATCCAGCTTTACAAGCTCCTGCATCACCACCTGATTTGTAGCTTCCTCCAGACTTTGACCCAAATATTTTATTCGTGAGGCAATATCTTGTGCCACCCCATAGCGAATAAAATACTCTCCATGACCTGTTGCAGAAATAGCGCAACTGGCACTATCAGCCCATGTTCCGGCACCAATTACCGGGGAATCACCCAACCTGCCCTGATGCTTAAAATGCATGCCACCAGTAGAAGTTCCTGCCGCCAAATTGCCTTTACTATCTAAAGCAACAGCTCCAACAGTTCCATGTTTATCACCAAGTGGAAATTCCCGTTCAAGTTGTGTTGCCTTAGTTTTTTCATACTTCTCGCGCTGTTTGGAAACCATAAACCAGGAAGGATCTACTATTTGTAATCCCTGTAAGACAGCAAACTGTTCTGCACCCTCTCGCACCAAAAACACATGCGGACTAACTTCCATTACCTTTCTCGCAGCCAAAATAGGATTCTTAATATTTCTGACTGCACCAACAGCGCCGGCATTTTTATCAGGACCATACATAATTGAAGCATCATGCTCAATAAAACCATCGGCATTAAACACTGCTCCACGACCAGCATTAAACAAAGGATTGTCTTCCAGTATAGTTATGGCAGCTGTAACAGCATCGAGGCTTGAACCACCAGACTTTAGGATTGCTTCTCCTGCCAATAAAGCCTCCAGCAGCGAAACCCTGTAAAGACTATCCTGTTCAGCACTCATAAGCTCTGCTTTGATCACGCCGGCACCACCATGTATGGCCATAGCATATTCCGGAAGTGCGACTTTCTCAGCTGGCCTTTCACAGGCAATGAATCCCCCAATAAAAACAATTGCAATAAGGAAACGTATCATTTTCATTCAATTAGCTCTTTAAATATTTTGTAATCAAAAATAATCATTGCATTTAACAGATATATTTATTTAGGGGCGATTCATTATCAGCCTTAGCAGATCGTTAAGATCATATAAATCCAATAGCTGTGCCGAAGTGAGGATGATCACAATAATAATTACCCATTTCACAAAAACAACACCTTTGCTTACAGCCATATGCGAAGCTATATATGCTCCTATAATGTTGCCAATGGCATGAATTAGCCCAAACTTCCAGTTTACGGCATCGTTCAGGATAAAAACAGCCAAAGCAAAAAAAGTATATATCAAAACGATCAGCACCTTGATAGCATTGGCACGCACTAAATCAAAGCCAACCCCTAAGACTAGTGCAGCCAGCAAAAAATACCCCACACCAACCTGAAACATCCCACCGTATATTCCTATTCCAAAAAAAATCAGCATTTGCTTCCAATCAAGCTTTCGGTTCAAAAGGTCGGCACGTCCGGCAAGAAACTGTGAGGGTTTAAAAAACATAAAGAAAATCATAAGCAACATCACTACAGCAATTGCTTTTTCGAAAGCTTCACGGTTGATGTCTACTGCTAATTGCGCCCCAATCACCGACCCCAACACAGCAGGAATAGCAAGAATAAGCCCTTTGCGCCAGTTCATTACTTTCTTTCGATGAAATGCCTGTACTGAAGTAATGTTTTGCAAAATAACAGCAATACGGTTGGTGCCATTTGCAACATCGATAGGGAGCCCGAGCAACAAAAAAACTGTAAGTGAAATAATGGTGCCCCCACCTGCTAAAGTATTGATAAAGCCAACAAAAACGCCGGAAACAATTAATGCAACAATATCAGCCCAAGGCATGGTTTTGGAATTTGATATACAAAGGTAGGGAAACAAGTTAAATTGAATAACCACAACACAGAGATTTTGTTGTGTGGTAAACCTTTCTAATTTGTTGTTCAAAAAAACTTCCCTGTAGGCCAGTTATACATCTTTGCTAAAGTGGCTATTACTTCCAAATACAATTGTTCTCCATTCGCACTATTCGACGCAATAACAGCACCTTTGCCAACATCCGGAAAACCAATCGCAATGCACACAGAACCGGGAGAGTTATATCCATTATGTAAAAAACCCAGACGCTGTTTATCTTCGATTAACAGAACACCTAAGCCCATGTAAGCGTCTTGATTGTTGAATTTAAATGGCAGCTCAAGTTCTTTATTAACCAATCTGAAAGCAAGTTCTTTTGAAAATACTTCGGACTGGTTTTTATAAGCTTTCATCAATTCAACGGTTAATCTGGCTAAATCTGTTGGTGTTGTTAATAATCCACCTTGAGCTTTGGCTGGAGAATTCAATTCCGGAAGCATTTGCACTACATCACTATTATAAGGTTTTGCCTCTTTACTACTTAAAATACTATCTAAAGGATATCTAAAAGAACTGTATTCCATTTTCAGCGGCTTGAAAAGAATTTCCTCTGCTATTGTCTCAAATGGCTTATTAGTGATATCCTCCAATATTTGTTGAATCAGAGCATATCCAATGTTTGAATATGACCAGGAAGTTCCGGGTATAAATTCTGGAAAAGCAGGCTTGTTAACTGCTGGTGATTCAGCACTTAATACCTGTGTTAATGTTGGCAAGCCAATTTCACTATTAAAATCAAAATTAGTACTTGGCAAGCCCGATTGATGTGTTAACAAATACCTAAGAGTTACTGGATTATTCTTTGTGAAATCATTTTTAGGCATTTTCCAGGATTTTAAATACTGATTTACATCTGTATCTAAATCAAGTATTCCATTATCAATAAATTGGTGCACAATAACTGCTGTTACGTATTTACTTACAGAAGCGGCTTGAAACATGGTTTTTTCATCGACTTGATTCAAACTGTCTCTTCTCCCAAAAACAAAACTTTCCTGAATTTTAAAATCATTAATTACAGTCGCACTTAACCCTGGTATATTAAGTTGTTCCATTCTTTTAGGTAGATGTATTTTCGCTTGCGTCTGCACTGTGCCTGAATCTGTTTCAACAATTTCGAAAACACCCTCAGCTAAGGAATTAGGCTTTCCATTTCCAGAGCTTCTATCATTATTTACACATGACCCAAAAGCTACCACAATAATTATTAATATCACTTTTCTCATTCTCTTGACCAGTTTAAATAATGAACTAATAAAGACTAAAGTATGACTTTGAAAACTTTTTGAGATAATGATTAAGATCATTATATAAAACCCCTAATTTACAAATTACTTTTGTAGCGTATTTTTCAAAAACAATTTAATGAAATGCTTTTCCAACAAAAATCCCAGACTGGTTGCTGATCCTCATTATTATTTTTGATAAATAGCTCTGTACATTTCTCATAATGTCAATGCAATAACGGCAATCATTTTTGCTCCGACAAAACATAAGCAAGCTACGACTGAACTAAATAAACTGATTAAGGCCGAGCGTATTGCCCAAGCTTGTGCTACAGAGTTATTGCCAGAATAACGAGCAAATAGAATACAATAGAAATAACAATACAATAACAATTAACTAAATGATAAGCCTCAATAGTTAAGTGTAATAGAAATACAATTTATGTTCATGGATATAAATTGCTATGCCAACAAATAATATTGTCCGCAATAACATAAATATCCAGAAAATCAATAAATCCAATTAAATTAACCAAAACAAAAAAATAAACTTATTGCCCCTCAGGAAAAAAAGCTTCATAAATTCCCTTATACAATTTTGCTTCTTTGTGACTAATCTCATAATCAGATTTTGCTACCTGCTCAAGATCTTTAAGCACCTCATTTTTCTGATTATCATTCAAAAGATCAGAAACCTTCAACACCATATCAATAACAAAATCTATTCTTTCGCCAGCTGATGAAAAAGAGGTCCAGCGATCAAACGCCTTGTCTAATAACTCTTTATCCAGCTCAACTTGCCAGGCAGTCAGTTTGTCAATGACCATTTGCATTTCATCCCGGTCAAAATTTCCATCCGCATAAGCCATTTCAAAATAAAGGCTTGACAGGGCTTCAATTGGTGTAATTTCTTCGCTCATATCGTTAAGTTTTTTAATAGGACATAAAGTTAAAAAATTTACATCAATTTTGATCTGCCGCTATCATTTTTCTATGAAAAACCTAATCATTAAACAGATTAAATGACAATATAATGACGACCATCTTTTTCGCTGAGCAGAATGTAAACAATGTATGACATAACTGGAAAAATTAACAAAGGCTGAGACAATCGCTCAGCCTTGTGTCGGGATGACAGGATTTGAACCTGCGGCCTCTTCGTCCCGAACGAAGCGCGCTACCGGGCTGCGCTACATCCCGAATACATAAAACGCAATGCAAAAGTACCACAGATTTTAAAACCAACAAAATAATGAACACCTATTCATCAACCTTTTCTGTCTGTATGATATTTATCTTTTTGTCATGTATCAGTTGGCTCAGAACTAACCTTAACTCCCCATAGCTCACCTCCTCACCCAGCACATCTTTTGCTGGCCCAAGTCTGGGATCTTCAGTCACTAAAAAGTATTCAGAAATAAGATTAAACTTATCTTTATCAACTATGGCACATGCCTTTAGCTTCCCCTCTCTGATAAGCCTGGCAGCATGACTTTCGATAGTACTTACAGCAAAACCTCTAATTCGGGCAGTCTCTTCTATTGTGTGGCCGGCCATTAAATGTTCCAGTGTGATAGTAAAGGAAGTTCCTTTAGTTGATTTTGCTTTTACTAACTCTGCATTAGTATCGGGCTCAGGTGTATCAATATTCTTTTCTCCCACATAACCCACAACAAGCTCGAGCAACTCCTGTCCGTATGCAGCAAGCTTTCGTTTACCAATTCCTTTGATGGCAACTAATTCTGTCATACTTACCGGTAGTCGTGCTGCAATTTCCTGCATAGATTTAATAGTGATTATCCGGTAATGCTGGATATCTTCATCATTAGCACGTCTGTTTCTCCATTGCTTAAGCAAATCAAACAAGGACTTATGATAATCAACAGGTGTTTCCTGTTTTATTTTATCCCTGCTTTTCCGAGCCTTACCCAGCGCAGCATCATTGCGGGTTTTGAGGTAAGATTTAGCATTGAATCCATCTCTGGATTGTTCAAGCGTAGCAATTTTTACCCTAAGTATTTCTTCCAATTGCTCCACCAGATTAGTAAAGCGTTTGTTAAATTGTTTGTTATCCGTATCGACCATAAAATCCTGCTTTGACAGCAATGAATTAATTTGCTCCAAAAAATATTCAGCTGCCTTTCTTACTCTTTCCTGCAGGGCCGAATTCTCTTCTACATTGTCAAAAGCATTATACAATTGCTTCAATTGAGGCCGGAATCGTTGACTAACATGCACAAGTTCTTTCAATTTATCAATGACATCAGAAACCAAACTCAAATATTCAGATTGAATACTCCCACTATTTTCATTGGCAGTTTTGTAAATTATTTTTATCAGTATTAACAATGGCTGAAAATCAAACTGCTCAACGAGTAGATTAAATTCATAATCCTTTCTTGCCTTTTCCAGGCCGGCTTCATCCGGACTACGGTTTGGTATTTCATGTAAAAAACCACTCACAGCTGCATCAGCATTAATTCCATGTTGATGCAAGGCATATTTTAGAACAACCCCTTCAAAACTTGTACACCTACTCAAAGCAACATATACCTGTCCATGTGCAAAGGCCGCATTAGCGTCAATAATTACTTTATCAAATGTAAGGCCCTGACTTTTATGAATAGTGATTGCCCAGGCAAGTTTTAAAGGATATTGCTTAAAACTTCCAATGATTTTTTCTTCAATCTGCTGAGTTTTTTCATCCAGCTGATATTTCATATTATGCCATGTAAGCGGTTCCACGTCAATGATATCATCTTCGCATTCAACCACTAGTTTGTCCTCATCTTTGGCGATCAAACGTCCAATTTTACCATTGAAAAAGCGTTTCTCCGGTGAGGGATCATTTTTTAGAAACATTACTTGCGCACCCACTTTCAGTTCTAACTGCTCATCAGCGGGATAAGCTGATTCCGGAAAATCACCTTCAATAATAGCATCAAAAACCCAGCTTTTAACTGATAGCTTTCGCATTTTTGTCTGGTTGATTTTATCAGCCTGGTAGTTATGAGTTGTAAGAGTGATATAACCCTCTTTATCTTCAGGATCAAAATCAGGTTGGAATCTGCTGTTTAGTTTTTCTAATGTCTTTTTATCCAAGTCATTATCGCGGATTCGATTAAGTATTCGGATAAAGTGTTGATCCTGCTGCCTGTATATATGCTTAAGTTCGATGGTCACATAATCTGAAGCTTTGAGTGCATGGCTGCTAAAAAAGTATACCGAATCGTAAAAAGGACTGAGCAATTTCCACTCCTCTTCCCTGGCTACCGGTGCCAACTGCTGAATATCTCCAATCATTAATAATTGTACACCACCAAAAGGTAACTCCCGGCTTCTAAAACGGCGCAAAACCCTGTCGATAGCATCAAGTAAATCGGCACGTACCATACTGATTTCATCAATAACAAGCAGGTCGAGTCGTTTGATCAATCTGATTTTTTCACGGGTGAACCTTTGATATTTTGCTTCATAGGAAGGTTGTTCGGCTTGCGCATTTGAAGCCAGGGCATTCATAGCTGCTTCGGGCAGCTGAGGACCAAAAGAAAGCTGAAAAAATGAATGTATCGTCACACCCCCTGCATTTATTGCTGCCACTCCAGTTGGCGCCACTACAACAAAATGTTTGTTTGTAACCGAAGATAAGTTTTTTAAAAATGTTGTTTTTCCCGTTCCGGCTTTTCCAGTAAGATAAACATGTTTATTGGTAAGTTGTATAAAACCTGCTGCAAGTTCGAGCTGTTTATTCGAAGCTATTTCTATCATGCCTGGTTATGGTTAGCTGCTAATGCTTAAAAACACATCAAATATTGATCCCCTAAAATAGCAATTTTGAGCTTACCAATTGATATAATGCATTATAAATCCTTCATCCTGATAACCACCGATCACTTGTTTACGTCCTTCCTCAGCATCGGCACGACTTGTAAAAGCATTTGAAGTTCTGTGTCCGCGATCAGCCCACCCCCAGCCGGGAAAACGTTTAATCAACAAATCGTTAAAGATATAATTCAGGTCAAAATCCTTACGCTCCTGATGGATGTTACTAACGAAGGCATGGTAATTCTTTTTACCTGTGTTTTCAGGATCGCAAAAGCATGACGAAAAAACAAAATAGTAATACGGACCTCTACTTAGATCCACTATCGGACTATCAATAAAGATATTTGTAATCGTATCTTCAATTACTCTTTCAGGATTCAATGTGTTTCGATAAATACTTCCTATCAGGTTGTAGCAAACATCTATGCCCATAACAAAAATATCCGGATCACCATCAAGATCATAATCGCCAAAACGCACTACGCCATCGCTTACCCATGGCAAACCAGCCATAAAATCTTCAAAGATCCCCTTTCCTTTATTTTCGTATAAAATAGTATATGGTCGTTCCAAACTTTCGCCAGCTATCAACAAGTCAACATCTCCGTCCGAATCAAAATCAGCGGCGTCCATGCTAACATTTCTCAGCGGTCTGAATCCGGATATGGTTTGTTCATCAAAATAAAGACTCTTATTTCCTAAAAAAAGCCTTGTAAAAGGTCTGCCATCTACATCTGCACCTGCCAGTACAAAATCATTCAGGCCATCGTTGTTAAAGTCTGCCCATACAATCGCACTATTTGTCAAAGCAGGAAAGGACTGAGGATGTAGCAAGTAGTTATCTTCTTTATAAATGTATAGTCTGCTTACTGCTCTACCATTCCAGTTGCCCGTAATAAAAATATCCAAAAACCCGTCATTGTTAGCGTCACCCCATCGTGCCTGACCACCAATAACCCCCGGAAGCTCAAAGTTTCTTATGGCCAACTCGCCTGCATTATTTTCAATAATTACAGTGCGGCTTCGTCCGGAAGCGTCTATTCCTGTATATAAAATATCAAGGTCATTATCTTTGTTAAAATCGGCTATTTCAGCATATCCATCTACCAAAGCAGGAATTTGCAATGGAGCAGGTATAAAACTGCCATTAGGTTGCCTGTAAAACAATGCTGCTATATACTGCCCATCAGGACCAATACCACTTATAAAAACATCAGCCCTGCCATCCTTATTAATATCGCCCACTGCCATACTTGCTTTTTTTACATCAGGCAGTCCTTTTGCAGCAGACTTGAAATCATGATTGCGATCATTGTTGTAATAGGTTGTTGCAGCTTTCATGTTTTGTTGAACCAATTCTCCGGAAACAATTAAATCAAGTCCGGAAGTGCCTGAAATCCAGTCGGCATCAGCATGAATACGTGTAGCAATATTTTTTTGATGTACAACATAAACTTGAGAAAAAAGAAGATTAGTCAGCAATAAGTTGACCAAAATAAATAAAGTTAGTTGCTTCATGAGTATTGTATTATCTGTTCTACAGCTATGTAATTAAGATAGATCTCTAATCATTCAAAAAGTCAAAGTAAATACAGTTCCTTCGCTGGGCTTCGACTTCACAGAGATAGCTCCTTTGTGCATCTGCATGATTTGACGCGAAAGGCTAAGCCCAATTCCAGATCCTTCTTTTTTACTTGTAAAGAAAGGCATAAAAATCTTATCCATTAAATCAGGTTTAATCCCATGTCCGTTATCTGCTATTTCGATGCTTATACGATTATTCAAATTTGTGGAAGCTGTTATTGAAATTTGCGCTGATTCCTTTTCTTTCACTGCATCGATGGCATTCAATAAAAGATTAATCAAAACCTGATCAACCAAATCAGGGTCGGCCAGTAACATTAAATCATCCGGAAAAACCTTACATAAACATGTAATGTCATGCTTATCAAGTTTGGGTTTTAGCAATTCATGGGCCTTATCAAATAAGTCTCTTACCGAAAAATACCGGAAGTTTGGTTTAGGAATGCGGGTAAGGTTGCGGTAAATTTCAACAAAATTCAACAATCCTTTGCTTCTGCTTTCGATGGTTGACATTGCACTGTGAATACTTTCCAAATCTTCCTCAGTTAGCTGATTCATCTCAATTTTATCCGTTTCTGGATTAATCATCATTTCCTGAACTGTTGAAGCAAGTGAAGAAATTGGTGTGATAGAATTCATAATTTCATGGGTAAGCACACGAATAAGTCTTTGCCAGCTTTCTATTTCTTTTTCTTCCAACTCGGGATGGATGTTCTGCATCGAAACAAGCACATATTCTTCTCCCCGCATCCTGAATTCAGTTGCATTGACAGACACTTGAATCAATTCATCTTCAAGAAATATTTTGATCAGGCTTTTATCACCTGCTTTCATCTTGAGCAAAATCTCCGGCAGGTCATCTTTTACAGCCTGAAGTTCATGGATATCTCGCAGGTGACTCACCCTGAGCAACTTCTTAATCGCATTGTTGAACACATCAATTTTTCCGTCTCTTCTAAACACAATTATTCCAATACTCACATGTTGCACTACGGTAAGCAGATAATTAAAATGCTCTTCTTTTTCTGCCCTGTTCTTTTTAAACTCGTGAATGATTTGATTAAACTGATGACTTAAATCAGTAAAACTTTTACCAAGGCCTTCATCTGAAAAAGAAGCAGAAAAATCTGCATGACGTATTCCCTCTAAAAATTTGGCCAAACGCTTGTTGGTGTGTTCTGAGAACAGAATAAGGGAAATAGTTTGAAGCACAATCAACACAAGCAAAATTATGGCACTAACAAGATATTGCTCTTTCCCGTAAAGAAACGCGAAAACCATTGCTGAAGCAGTCAATAGCAGTACACGAAGGGCCATTTGAACCCTGAAACGTTTAAAGATCATATTTTTCCATTCTACGGTATAAAGAAGCGCGGGTTAATCCTAATTCTTTTGCAGCCCTGCTGATATTGCCTCCATGCTTGTCAACAACTTTACGAATCAGCATCTTTTCTGTTTCTTCGAGATTCATATTTGTTGGCAATACCTCTGCCTCTTGTTTATCATCGCTATCAGAAAGAAAAAAGTCATGTGGTTCGAGCACCTGATTTTCACCCATAATTACTGCTCTTTCTACCGCATGCTGTAATTCCCTGATATTGCCAGGCCAGTGATGCGATTGTAATCGCTTAAGCGTACTTGCATTCAGTCGCTTTTTTTGCATTTTATATTTCTTACAATAAACATCCAAATAGTGCTCTACCAGTGGTTCAATATCCTCCAGACGCTCACGCAAAGCTGGCAGTTTTATTTCGACTGTATTAATGCGATAAAGCAAATCCTGCCTGAACTTGTTTTCGCTCACCATCTGATAAAGTGGCATATTAGTAGCACAAACCAGTCGCACATCAATAGGAATCTCTTTATGGGACCCTAGTCGCACAACCTTGCGGTTTTGCAAAACACTTAACAACTTTGACTGCAAGGCATGTGACAAGTTACCTATCTCATCCAAAAAAATAGTTCCCTTGTTGGCTGCCTCAAAACGACCTGCCCTGTCTTCCTTAGCATCTGTAAACGCACCTTTTTTGTATCCAAATAATTCGCTTTCAAAAAGGCTCTCGGTAATGGCACCCAAATCAACACTAATAAACACCTCTTCTGCTCTTTTGGAAGCCCTGTGAATAGCACGTGCTATCACTTCTTTCCCGGTACCGTTTTCGCCAAGGATTAATACATTAGCATCTGTTTTTGCTACTTTGCTTACGGTTGCCAGTACCTTCATCATTGCAGGGCTACTGCCAATTATATTGCTATAGGCCTGGTCCTGATCAGTATTAAAAATCTTTTGCTTACTCTTAAGGTCCTGCAGTTCTACTCTTGATCTTCGCACCTCCAGCGTGGCATTAATCGTAGCAAGCAATTTTTTATTCTCCCACGGTTTGAGTAAAAAATTTGTTGCTCCCTCCTTTATTCCCTGCACTGCCAGTTCAATATCGCCATAACCTGTAATTAGGATAATTGCTGCAGCAGGATCTATTTCCAATATTTTATTCATCCAGTGAAATCCTTCCTGACCGGAGGTGGCATCCCGGGAAAAATTCATATCCAGTAAAATCAAATCATAAGACTCGGCCTTAAGCAAATCGGGAAGGTTTTCCGGGTTTCTTTCTGTGTGCACAAACTCGATATGCTGACGCAAAAACAAACGAGCTGCCATTAAAACATCTGCATCATCATCCACAATAAGTAAACGTGCATTAATTTTCTCCATAGGAATAAAACTTTTTTTTGAGTTTTAAAAAGTAAAAGTAAGCATAATGTTCGCAACTGTACAAAAAGATGGACGAAAACGAACAGTGAAAGTTACACTAATAACAAAACAATATTATAACACACTGTAATTGAGTCTCTTTTAATTGATGGCATAATCTTGGGTAAAATTTCCTAACAAAAACCAAATGGCATGGACAGAAAAATTGAAAAGAAAAAATGGACCACTAAACGTTTTGTAACGATCATTGGAATAGCTCTTTTAGCTTATCTTCTGGTTTATCTTGTTTTTCTGCGCGACAACAGCTCTAAAATATACATAGATAAGGAACAGATCACTATCGCAGAGGTAAAAGCAGACAAGTTTCAGGAATTTATTCCGATTGATGGCATAGTTCTACCCAAAACAACCATTTACATAGATGCCATTATGGGTGGAAATGTAAAAGAGATTTATGTTGAGGATGGTGCATTGCTGGCAAAAGGAGACCCTATTTTGAGGTTAGTTAATACCAATCTCGAGCTTAGTTATATGGAACAGGAAACAAGAATTTTTGAAGCCATTAACAACTTACAAAACACTAAGATTGGTCTTGAACAAAACAAGTTTTTGCGGCAGAAAGAAATCGCTAACCTTAATCAACAACTTGAAGCAGTGGAAGTAAATTTTGGCCGTCAAAAATCTTTGTATACAGACAGTTTGATTTCTGATCAGGCTTTCGAGGACGCAGAAAGAAATTTCCGATACAGCAAAAAACAATTACAAATATCACTTGAACTTCAGAGACTGGATTCAATCTCTACTGAAAGGCGATACAAGCAGATAGACCAGTCGATGGACAGGCTATACAACAACCTTGAATTGCTAAGGGCCAGTCTTGATAACCTTACAGTAAAAGCGCCTGCAGACGGACAACTCTCCTCCTTTAGCATTGAAGTAGGACAAACAGCAAGTAGTGGAGAGCATTTAGGTCAAATAGACAATCCTGATGATTATAAACTACGCGCTAATATTGACGAGCGCTATATTTCGCGTGTTAGCATTGGACAGGAAGCAGAATTTGATTTTGGTGGAAAAACCTATCTGTTGACCATAAAAAAAATATATACCGATGTTACTGCTGGTTCATTTCAGGTCGATCTGTTTTTCGAAAACGGCTATCCAGATCATATCAAACGCGGACAAACCCTTCAGCTTAGGCTTAAATTCAGCAGCCAGACTGATGCATTGATCGTAAGAAGAGGTGGATTTTTCCAAAAAACAGGTGGCAATTGGATTTATGTGCTGGATGCTTCGGGTGAGTTTGCCGTAAAACGCCCTATCAGAATAAACCGTCAAAACACCCTCTATTATGAAGTAATGGAAGGCCTTGATGCCGGCGAAAAAGTGATCATTTCTTCCTATGATAGCTTTGGAGATAAAGACAAGGTTATTTTCCGTTAAAAGAATTTGAAATGTTGAATAGATTTCTACATATCACTTTTAGACGCTGGTTTCGCGATCCGTTAAACAGTTTAATCAATTTGCTTGGGCTCTCTCTTGGACTTTGCGCCGCCTTGTTAATTTTGATTTTTGTTTGGAATGAAATAACAATAGATAAAGATCAACAGCAAAATAATACCATTGTAAGGCTTGTGCAAGGCGAATGGGGATTGCATGCACCTGCACTGAAAAACCATTTGCAAGGCTTTCCAAAAATAGAAAAAGTTGCCCGAATCGATATGATGTATGGCAAACAAAGCGCTTTGAGAATTGGGGATAAGCTATTCAGCCTAAATAGTTTGTATTTTGTTGACAAGGAGATTTTTGATATTCTCAAAATAAAGTTTGTATCAGGAGATCCAGAAACAGCATTGAGCAAACCTTTCTCTATGGTTTTAACAACAGAACAGGCCAAAACAATTTTTGGAAACGAAAATCCCTTAGGAAAAACCATTCGCTATTCAAAAAGCTATCTTTATACCATTACCGGTATTGTTGAACCACTTAAAAAATCACACTTATCATTTAACGCACTGGCTCCTTATGAAGATATACCTGTTATTACTCGACAAGAGGACTTTTTAAGCAGAGAGGACCAATGGAACTATCATTATTATCTAAAACTTTCTGACAACGCAAACCCTTCAACAACTGCTGTAGATCTGAACCAATATCTGAAAGCATTAAACTGGAATCATGGCAAAAACCCAGCATTCAGGTTCCAGCCAATCGAAAAAGTATATTTTGATAACACTGTTCCTTATGAATTTGGAATAGCTCATGGCAACAGAGATTTAGTAGCTTCCTTTAGCTTCATAGGTTTTTTTATATTGTTACTGGCAATCATAAATTTTATTAATATTTCAACTGCAAAGCTTGCCGACAGAACAAAAGAGGCTGCCATAAAAAAAACAGCCGGATGCTCAGCAACAAGATTACGATTACAATTATTGGCAGAATCAGTCCTTCTCAGTTTTATTGCAATGATTTTAGCTTTGTTTGTTGTTGAATTATTACTGCCAGCATTTCGTTCAATGCTGAATAAGCCTTTGATTTTTAATGTTTTTTCATTTCAATCATTGACTACAACGATTAGTATTGCATTATTCACTGGAATTCTTGCCGGCATCATTCCAGCTTTTAAACTATCCTCCTATTCTCCAGCCAAAGTGCTTAAAGGTGCATCTGATTATTCTAAAAACAAGATAAACTTAAGAGGTATTTTAATCACCTTTCAATTTATTGTTTCAATAGCACTAATAATCATTACAACAATCACGTGGCAACAGTTTAGCTTTCTTAGTTCCAAATCCTTGGGTATCTCTCTGGACAACATAATTTACACTAGTTTAAGTCCGGAAATAATTAAATCAAAAGAAGCTTTTAAAAGCGCGCTTGAGAATCACCCGGGCATTCAGTCGGTTGCCTACACTAATGCTGTGCCAGGCAATATAACATGGCAGGAAAGCTTTGAAATAGAAGGTGAGACAAAACAATTTACTTTTTTACCTACAACCCCTGAATTCCTACAAATGATTGGTGTTGACCTGGTTGAAGGAAATCTCTTTTCGGATACAGAAGCCGAAATGGAAAACACAATTTTATTAAATCAAGATGCTGTTTCTTTCTTTGGATGGAAAGACCCTTTGAATCATATTCACCATTCGGACTTTTGGGGTAAATATCAGGTGAAGGGCGTTGTGAAAGATTTTCATTTTGCTGACGCTACGCAGGATATTGGACCACTGGTAATCTTAAACAGCGACAGATATGCACGGCAGGTTTGCATACAATTTATGCCAAATCAAACGACCGCTGTTTTATCTCATTTGGAAAGTACATGGCAGAATTTTAGCCCGGAATTTCCGCTTGAATATCATTTTCTGAAAGACAATTTCAATAACTATTACCACGATTTGAGAATTCAAGGCCGAATATTTTTGTACTTTAGTTTATTAGCAATTGTAATTGCAAGTATGGGTTTATACGGAATGGTTGCTCATTTGGCCATTAAGCGCCGCAAAGCCATTTGCATCAGAAAAATCCATGGTGCCAAAAGTGCACAACTTTTTAGGCTATTGTCATCAGAAATAATAATAATCATTCTTACTGCTTTTGTAATTGCTATTCCAATAAGCTACTTCATTGCAGCAAACTGGATCGGAACATTTCCTTATCACATTAGCATTGGCTGGCCTGTGTTTGCTTTGGCCGGAATTACAGCATTGATAATATCAATTATTACAATAAGTGGACATGTGCTCAAGCTGGCAAGGATTAATCCGGCAGAAGCGCTGCGTTATGAATAAAAAATTAAATCACCTACTCAAATATTAATAAAAATGATCAAAGCAGAAAAATTAACAAAAGTATTTCGCACTGATGAAGTGGAAACTACAGCCCTTAACGAAGTTTCGTTTGCAATAAACAAAGGAGAATTTGTAGCCATTATGGGGCCTTCCGGTTGTGGTAAATCAACCTTGCTCAACATACTGGGATTATTGGACAACCCGAGCGGTGGAAATTATTTTTTCCTTGATAAGGAAGTATCAAAAAGTAGTGAAAGGCAACGCGCTAATCTACGAAAAGAAAATATTGGCTTTGTTTTTCAAAACTTTAATCTGATCGACGAACTAACCGTTTTCGAAAATGTTGAGCTCCCGTTGATTTATCTTGGAATGCCATCCAAAGAGCGCCGGAACAGGGTAAATGAAGTGCTGGAACAGATGCAAATAGCTCACCGCAGCAAACACTTTCCCTTGCAATTATCTGGTGGACAACAACAGCGTGTTGCTGTTGCAAGAGCTGTTATTGCTAAACCAGCTCTTATTTTGGCAGATGAGCCCACCGGTAACCTCGACTCTGCGCATGGCGAAGAAGTGATGAATTTGCTAAACGATTTAAACGCTAATGGCACAACTATCATTATGGTTACACACTCACAACGTGATGCCGAATATGCACAACGCGTGATCAGGCTTTTCGATGGGCAAATCATCAACGAAAACATAAAAAAGAACATTCTTTAAAGACAAGCAGCTGTCTCAAAAACTTAAAATAGCATACTAATGCACTGGAATTATCTGAAAATAGCATTACGTAATCTTGTCAAACAGCCTTCTTATGCTTTCATAAATATAATTGGGCTTAGCACAGGAATAGCAGCTTTTTTGCTCATTATGCTATTTGTACAATATCACTTGAGCTTTGATAAACACATCCCTGATGCTGACAACCTTTATAGGGTTATTCAAATTCAGCAAGCAGAAGGCGTTGGAGAACAGCATGTTGCATTTAACCCTGGTCCTTTGGCTCCAGAAGCTGTTCGTTCAATCCCTGAAATTACCCATGCCGTAAGAATGATCAATTGGGGTACTGTGCAAACAAGAGTAAATGAATCTTTTTTTGCACAAAATAATGTTTGGTATACAGATAGTTCAGCTTTTGAGATTTTTGGAATAGAATTACTTTTTGGTACTACAGACAAGGCTCTTGATGACCAAAAAAACGTTGTTCTTTCGGAAAGTGTGGCAAAAAAAATGTTTGGATCATCAGAAGATGCACTTGGCAAAACTATTGAACTAAATTACAAAGAAGGTTTTGTAGTAAGAGCAATCATGAAAGACCAACCAATTGAGTCGCACTTACAAATTGAAATGTTGTTATCCTATGATTGGATTGAGGAACAATATAGTTTTTTGCGCAATTGGGGTTCGAACTCTATGGCTGTTTATGTGAGGCTGAGACCAAATGCTGATCCGGCTGTAATTGGAGAGAAACTGACACAATTAATTGAAGAAAATAAAAGAGTTGAAGATTCCTATTTAAACTCTCCGATCATATATCTGCAAAATGTGGATGAAATTCATGGTAATTCAGGCCATATAAAATTTCAAATGAATCATTTACCGCTTGATAATAACCTGCTAATTGCCATATTCATAACAGCATTGATAATAATTAGTATTGCCTGTATTAACTTTATCAATATAGCAATTGCCAGATCTGTGAAAAGAGCTAAAGAAGTAGGAGTAAGAAAAACTTTAGGGGCTTCGCGTATCAATCTGGTATCTCAATTCATCGGTGAATCACTGATTATAACATTTTTAGCTCTGCTAATTGCTTTGATTCTGGTAGAGTTGAGTTTGCCAAATTTTAATCAGTTGCTAAACACTGAACTCAGCTTAGATTTTGTATCAAATCCTACTTTCAATATAGGATTAGTTGGTCTTTGGGCAGGAATAAGCTTGCTTTCCGGTTTCTATCCTGCATTTTATATGAGTCGCTATCAGGCAGTTGAAGTATTGAAAGGCATAAAAGATTCCGGATCAAAATTTGGCGGATTGTTAAGTCGTGCCCTTGTAGTATTTCAGTTTGCAGTGGCTATTGGACTGGTATTTATCGTCTTGGTAGCCAGCAGACAAATTCACTTTGTTATGAACAAAGATCTTGGATATAACTATGAAAATGTGATTGGAATAGTTATTCCGGGTCCTGATGTTGCATCGAATGCAAAGATTATTAAAGAAACTTTTTCTCAGATTAAGGGAGTATTAGGTTTAGCAGCAGCTTCAAATATCAATGGGGTTGCCGGGAGTCAAAACACAATCCAAGTTGACGATACAGCTGATACAAGAATGATGACACGGATGGGTTATGTAGATGAAGATTTCTTTGAATTAATGGAAATTCCAATCATCCAGGGAAGAGATTTCAACCATGAATACACTACTGATGAAACAGAGGCTGTTATAATCAATCAGGCTGCAGTTGAAGCACTGGGTTGGGATTCTCCAATTGGTAAACGTTTTCACCCCTTTGGATATGACACGCTACCCAAAAGAACTGTTATTGGAGTGATTAGTGATTACCACTATTATTCCATACATAGCCGCATCGAACCTGCTGCTTTTTATCTCAATCGGGAAGGGTATCAGATAGTCTGCTTAAAGCATAATAGAAATGATATAGAGACTTTTAACGAGGAGTTAGAAGCCAAATGGCAGGAATTATTCCCTGGAAATCCCTATCAATCTGTGATAGTAAAAGAGCGTTTAGAGCGCGAATACAGATCTGATCGTGCCGGGCTACAACTGTTTTCAATGTTTACATTTTTGGCCTTACTCATTTCAAGCCTTGGTTTATTCGGTCTAACATCTTTAAGGGTTGAACAGCGCAGCAGAGAAATTGCGATAAGAAAAGTTATAGGAGGCAATTTAAGTCAAATGATTTTACTGATTATCAGTGAATTCATGAAACTTGTTGGTGTTGCTGCGCTCATTGCTGTTCCACCTGCATTTTTGCTTTCACAACAGCTCATCAGCCATTTTGCTTACACAATAAAAATCACCCCTCTCGAGCCATTAATCTCAATATTTATTGCAGGGTTTATTGCCTTAAGTACTATATTTTTTCAAGCCTGGAAAGTTGCTTCAAGCAATCCTGCGAACGCTTTAAAAACTGAATAATAAATTATGCTTCTACAATATCTGCATACTGCAATACGGCATATGATGCGCAAACCTGGCTTTACGGTAATCAATATTACCGGTTTAGCTGTTGGACTTGCAGCATGTTTGCTAATTCTGCTTTACATTACAGATGAATTAAGCTATGACCGGTTTCACAGTAAATCGCATCGCATTCACAGGTTAATAAATGTAGCTTTATTGGGTGAAAATCATTTTGAAGGAACTTACACTCCCTCACCTATAGCAGCTGCCCTGCTGGAAGATATGCCAGAAGTTGAAAATGTAACGCGACTGTGGAATCGGCCACAGCGTTCGTTTCGGGCTGAAGAAAAAACTTTTATTGAGGACAGGTTTTTTTATGCTGACTCCAGCTTTTTCGAAATTTTCGATTTTAAGCTGATTGAAGGAGATCCAAAATCTGTTTTAAAACATGCCGGAAATATAGTGCTAACTGCTTCTACAGCAAAAAAATACTTTGGAACTGTTAACGCCATTGGAAAGCAATTGAGTGAAGACAACAGGTATCACTACACTGTAACTGGAATAGCAGAAGACCCACCATCGAATTCACATTTTAAATTTGATATGATTGGGTCCATTTTGGGGCACCCTTATCATAACAACAACAACTGGTTTGCTCAAAGCGCACAAACATACATCTTATTGCACGAAGGTAGCGATTGGAAAAACTTTGAGCAAAAGCTTCCTGATTTTGTAAACAAACATATTGGACCTGAAGTAAAACGTATCCTGGGAATTTCGCTGGATGAATTCATTGCAAGTGGTCAACGCTATGGCTTTCTTCTTCAACCACTTGAATCAATTCACTTACACTCAAATATTGATGGAGAATATGAAGCCAATGGAAATATTCAGTACATATATCTTTTTGGGTTAATTGCCGCTTTTATTCTCATCATTGCGTGTATCAATTTTATGAACCTTACTACTGCCAGGTCTCTTAGCAGAGCAAAAGAAGTTGGCATAAGAAAAGTATTGGGAGGCCAGAGAAAAGAGTTGATTTTGCAGTTTTTAGGTGAATCAGTGTTATTTGCCTTTACTTCTTTACTGATTGCCCTATTTGCTGTAGAAGTTAGTCTGCCAGGATTTAATGAATTGGCTAACAAACAGTTAAGTCTTACTAAACTGATTACATGGGAAATGCTACCACTTTTATTCGGAATTGTAGTTTTTACAGGAATACTGGCAGGTAGCTATCCAGCCTTTTACTTGTCAGCTTTTAGTCCGATTAAGGTTATTCGTAAGCAATTAACTGCCCCTGGAAAAAACGCAAATCTCAAGCTTAGGAGTTTATTAGTGCTATTTCAGTTTACTGTATCTATCGGGCTATTAATTGCTACACTTGTCATCTTTAGGCAAATGGAGTATATCCAAAACAAGAATGTTGGTTTTGACACTGAGCAGCTTTTAATTATCAAAAGAGCAAACGGCTTGGGAACACATATGAAAAGCTTTAAACAAGAGATTCTGAAGAACCCAAACATCAGTAATGCAGCATACAGCATCGATTTGCCAGGAGATGATTATAGCACCAATTCACACATTATCAAAGGAAAACCAGCAGAGCAACTTCATATTATCGATCTAACATACGTTGACCCTGACTATTTTGAAACAATGGGTATGAAACTGAGTTGGGGCAGGTTCTATAAACACGATTTTCAAACAGACTCAGCCAATGTAATATTAAATGAACAAGCCGTTAAAGTTTTAGGCTTCACTAATCTGGAAACAGAACGTCTCATGCGTCAACAGGGACCCGAAGAGGTTAGTCCTCATTTTAGAGTAATAGGTGTGGTAAAAGACTTTCACTTTCAATCCCTCCATCAGCCTGTTCGACCCATGGCTATTTATCTGCTGCCAGATGGTGGGTGGGCAAACAGAATGGCAGTTAGAATAAAAGCCGGAAAGACAAAAGAAGTAATTGAATTTCTTGAAAACACATGGAATGATATGCAAACCGGTCATCCTTTCGAATTTACTTTCATGGATCAAACATTGGCAAGTTTGTATAATAATGACAGGAAAACCAGATCAATTTATTCGCTTTTCAGCATTTTGGCCTTGTTTATTGCTGCACTTGGTTTGCTGGGACTGGCTGCCTATTCTACTGAAAGCCGGACTAATGAGATTGGTATTAGAAAAGTGTTAGGTGCCGGTGAAAGTACAATTGTGTTTATGCTAACAAAAGAATTTATTAGATGGGTACTGCTGGCAAATATTATTGCCTGGCCATTAGCCTGGATAATGATGAATCATTGGTTGAACAATTTTGCTTATCGCATTAATATGCCCTGGGATGTCTATCTTTTAGCAACGCTAGTAACTATTGTGATTTCTTGGTTCACAATATTGTATCAAGCTTTAAAGGCATCAAGAATTAATCCCGCTAGTTCACTAAAACATGAATAATATTTATTGCCATGAAAGAAGTAGTAATCCTTATTCCTGACCTGGATCAGGAGCAAAACGTTGAAATAGACGTCCGCATTAATGGTCGCACTCAAACCTTGAAATACAGGGTAGAACTGCTTGACTGGGAGGGAAATGATGTGCCACCAAAAGAAAAAGTCCAGGTGTTGCGCCATAAAATTGCTGAATACGACAAAAACTGGGAACTCGTCGAAATTGGCCCTCCTACAGAAAAGAATATTTCACTCATGTTTAGAAAAAAAATTACTGAATAAAATATTAATCTTCAAATTATTACCCTTATGAAAGCGCTATTGGGAAGTCTAATTCTGATTTGTCTTAATCTATCAGTTTTTGCTCAGGAAGCAGAAAAACAAGTGGTTCAGGATGTTATTCAAACTGCCTATGTTGATGGTATTCACAACCGCCAAGGGATAGATCTTGTAAAATCTGTTTCCATCCGGGATTTGAAATGCTTGGAAAACGAAATGATATGCTCACCAAGTTTCCAATCTATTCCTGGATCAAATCCATTGAACATGCGATGCAAACACATGAAGTCGCTAGTGATACCATGAAAGTTACTGCCAAATACCCAATAATTGATGTTTCAGGAGATGCTGCAATGGCCAAAGTTGAGCTTTATCGAAACGGAAAACACCTATTTACAGATTACCTATTGCTTTACAAGTTTGAAAGCGGATGGCAGATTGTTAGTAAAAATTATTTTCGGATTCCTGAATAGACTAAGAAACACTTGAAATTATGCTCGGATTGTTTTCCAACTATTTTATGCTTGGGTTGCGTAATCTGAAACGTCAACGAAGCCACGCTGCCATCAACATTATAGGACTTTCGGCAGGTTTGATGGTGTTTATTTTGATTTATCTCTTTTTGGTAAACGAATACTCTTACGACAGATGTTGGAACAACTACAAATCTATTTATCGCTTAAGTGCCACCCTCGATTTTAATGGTCGTGAAGATCATTTTGCGCTTTCTTCGTACAATATGGCAAATGCGATGAAAAGTGATTTTCCGGAAGTAGAAGCTGCCACCTTAATATTCAGATCGAGTTTTTCAAATGATCAAGTAGGAGTAACAGTATGGCATAACGAAAAAATGTATGAAATGCCCTCCTATACTGTTGCTGACGCAGATTTCTTCAAAGTGTTTGACTATCCATTTCTGGAAGGCAGTCCACATAATGCACTTTCTGAGCCCAAAAGTCTTGTAATTAGCCAAACTATTGCCCGGCAAATATTTGGCAACCAAAAAGCGCTTGATCAACTCATTAGAATTAATACAACCAGCTACAAAGTAACTGGCGTAATTGACAAAACATCTTGCCAGTCTCATCTGCAATTTGATGCACTAATTTCTATGAGTACACTGCCACAAGAGCAGATCGGCCAGATGGAAAGAGATTGGTTTTGGTTGCTAGGTTATACATATATCCGTTTTAAATCACCTGAATTCGCGCATGGTTTTTCTCAAAAGCTGGATTTATTGCGCGAAAACACTATAAAACCCTGGATAAGAGAAGTAAATGTTGATGGCGATATAAAAATGGCGATTGAGCCCGTATCAGGAATCCATTTCAACAACAGACTGCAGTACGATAGCCCTACAAATACCAATCGCAGTTTCGTAAATATGTTTGCATATATCGCCCTTTTTATGCTGCTGATAGCCGCGATAAATTATATGAATCTGGCTACGGCCCGATCAATGAAACGCGCCAGGGAAATCGGTATCCGAAAAGTGGCTGGTGCCCATAAGTTTCAGCTTATCCTGCAGTTCTTGGGCGAAAGTATTTTTACAACCCTCTTTGCATTTATTCTGGCTCTTTTTTTAACTGAACTAATCCTCCCCTGGTTTAGTCTTTTGATAGGAATTGAGCTTAAGCTGTTTTCACTTTTTTTGCCAGAGAGTTTAATATATGGTTTAGGATTAATTCTGATTGTTCTGCTGCTTGGTGTATTAAGCGGAAGTTTTCCAGCCTTTGTTTTATCTTCTTTTACCCCTATGGATGTTCTCCGTTCAGGTGGCATATCTTCAGTAAAAAACCGAATCTTTAGTGCAGCAAACATGCGAAAAATATTGGTTACATTCCAGTTTTTAATTGCTATTGGAATGATAATCAGCACCCTTATTGTTTCAGACCAACTAAGATATATGCGTAAACATGATAGCGGCATCTCACTGGATCAGGTAATGGTTATTCATTTTCCTTCAGATACAACATTGAATAATAACAAAGATGTGCTTCGGCAGGATTTGCTAAAAATTCCAGAGGTGAAAGAGGTTTCGTTTTCACATAGCCTACCAGGTTACCAATCAGGCAGGCTGATGTTTTTTCTGGGAGATACAGCCAAACCTGAGGTTCGAACAATGAATCTTTATGTAGTGGATCATGAATTTTTTGATTTGCTTGGCATAAAGACAATTGAAGGGAGAACTTTTTCAAAAGATTATCCGAATGATGTAAACACAGCTTTTGTAGTAAATCAGGCAGCTGCAGAGTTTTTAGGCTATGATAACCCTGTTGGTGTAGAAATGAATTGCGGGATGGGCGTACAGGGAAAAATTGTGGGAATGGTTAATAACTTTAACTATACCAGTCTCCACAATCCAATCGAACCGCTGGTGTTTATTTTGAGCAGAGGAAATCCTGATTATGTTGCCGTTAAAATCAAAGGCAATAGTCTTTCTCAGGCCATTAAAAAAATAGAAGCGCATTGGGCAAATTTTGATCAAAAACATTTTTTTAATTATAATTTCCTTGATCAGCACTTCCAATTGCAATACGAAAGAGAAGAAAAAATGCTTTCTCTTTTCAGCTATTTCTCATTGATAGTAATACTGATTTCAAGTCTTGGATTGTATGGCTTATCTGCTTTTACAATAGAGCAGCGTACAAAAGAAATAGGTATTCGTAAAATACTGGGAAGCAATCCAAAACAATTAATCCAGTTGTTGATTACTGACTTTTTAAAACTAGTGCTTATAGCAGGCATTGTAGCCCTGCCTATAACCTACTATTTAATGTCGGAATGGCTTAATGGATTTGCAAATCGGGTTGGACTAAACCCTGTTTGGTTTGGTATTGGTATGTTTTTAGCCATATTAATAGCGCTTATCACCGTTGTAAGTCAGGCCATAAAAGCAGTTAATAAAAACCCTGTCGATGCAATTAAATATGAATAATCCGCTTGTATGTTAAAACACTTTAGTATTGCATTTTTGAGGGCCTTAAAGCAACATTGGCAATATAGCCTGATCAATTTAATCAGTCTGTCAATTGGCTTGGCTGTTACTATACTCATTCTACTTTATGTTTTTAATGAATACAGTTATAATCGTTTTCATAAACACTCAAGAAATATCTATCGTATAGTACTGAATTACAGCCAGCAGGATCATACCTTTGGAACTTATACAATTCCTGCCGCAGTTGGTCCGTCAATCGCTAAATCTTTTCCGGAAGTAGTAAACTTTTGCAGGACTACACTACCAGAAAAAGGCTATCTGCTTTATGAAAACCAATCCTTTGAAGCAGATAAAATTATGTATGCCGACTCCAGTTTTTTTAATGTTTTTTCCTTTGACCTTATAAATGGCCATCCGGATAAAGCCTTAAACGAAATTAACCATGCTGTAATCAGTAAACGTTTAGCTAACCAGATTTTTGGCACTACAGATCCTATTGGTAAAATTATTAATCTAAATGGTCAGGATAACTGGATTGTTAGTGGAATTGCAGAACAAGCTCCTTCAAACTCGAGTTTACAGTTTGATGTTTTACTTTCATTTGAAACGCTTTATTCCAACCCTGAATTGTTTATGGATTGGAATGGCGGAAATCAATATCCAACATATCTTAGATTTGTGGAATCTTTCGATAAAGCAGGATTTCTGCGTAAACTTCCTGAATTTTTGTATGAAAAAATAAATAAAGAACTTGAAAATAGTGGTTTTAAGGTATACCTATTGCTTGAACCTTTGCATGACATTCATCTGCATTCTGTTATTTCTGGTTCTAATAAAGCATTGAACAATCTGCATATTTTCACCTTAGTTGCCTTTTTTGTATTACTTATTGCTTGTTTCAATTTTACAAATATTTCTACTGCTGCTTCATTGCGAAGAGCTAAGGAAATTGGTATTAAAAAGGTTCTGGGAGCAACGAAAAAAATGCTTGTTATCCAGTTTATCACCGAATCTATTGCTATGAGCTTGTTTGCCTTTTTCGGTGCACTCCTGATCATTGAAATAGTACTACCCCATTATAATGCTTTGATAGGGAAAGACCTGAATTTGCTGGATTCTCCAGTTGCATTTCAGATATCAATAGGTCTTCTCGTTATTGGAAGTGGATTAATTGCCGGTATGTATCCGGCATTCTATTTGTCATCATTTAGACCAATTAGTGTGCTCAAAGGCTCTTTTGATAATATCAAACGCAAACATGCATTGCAAAAAAGCCTGATTCTTGTTCAGTTTTTGGCAGCTTCGGTTCTGATCAGCTGCAGCATTATCATGTATTTACAATTGAATTATGTGATGTCATTTGACAAAGGTTTTGAATCTGATCATATTGTTACCCTTGCTTTGCCTTCCAAAAAGGCAAAACAGGCTGTGGAGGTGCTTAAAAGTGAAATTATTAAGCTCCCGGTAGTTAGCCATTGCGGCGCAATAACAGATTTACCTGGGGTAGGAGCTAGCTTAAATGGATACAAGCCTGAAGGAATTGAAAATCCAGTTATGATTCATGTTATCGACATAGATGATCATGCATTAGATGTATTTGGCATTGATTTAGTTAAGGGCAGAAAATTTAATGCCTCATTTGCTGCTGATAAAAAAGCTTATCTGGTTAATGAAACATTTGTTAAACATTTTGAATATAGTGATCCAATAGGAAAAATCATCAAGCGGGATGGAAATTACCCAATTATTGGTGTGGTTAAAGATTTTCATTTTAACTCGTTGCACGAACCAATTAAACCATTGATATTTACAATGCATCCCTATGATGGCTATTATTATTTGGTTATACGAAGTGAGCAGCCCATAAACGAGGCATTTATTGCCAGCATTCAAAATATATGGAGAAGCAATTTACCCAATGATCCCTTCATTTTTAATCTATTAAACACGCTTATTAGTGAAGAATATCAAGATGAGCAAAAATTAGCAGAGCTGTTAGCCTGGTTTACAGTTATTGGACTTCTTGTAGCAACCATTGGGCTTTTTGGCTTAGCGGGCCTGCTAATCAATCAAAAAATCAAGCAACTTGGTATAAGAAAGATTTTAGGTGCATCTTCATTTCAACTATTACTATCTACCACAGGAAATTTTTCACTTATTGTACTAATAGCTAATATTATAGCTCTTATCCCAACATGGCTATTTATGGAGGAATGGCTTTCCAACTTCAGCACTCACATTCCATTGCCAGTTTGGATATTCCCTTTAACTCTTTGCATTTGTCTTTTATTGGCTTGGCTTAGCATTATTTGGCAAGCATTACAGGCTAATAAAGTAGCTCTAATAAATATTATTAACTATGATTAACTTCTAACGACCTACCTAACATATAAAATATCCATTAAAGCATTTTCCTATGTGGCTCAATTATTTAAAAATAGCTTTACGCAATGTATTAAAGCATAAGCTGACAGCAGCAATTAACATTATAGGTTTATCTATCGGGTTAGCCAGTTTTATACTTATTCTGATGTATGTGCAGGACGAATTAAGCTATGATCGCTATCATCAGGATGCTGACCGCATTTACCGCCTTATTAGCAAGCATGATTTTGAAGGTGTTGGTGAAGATGCTGCAAGTGCGCCATTTCCGGTAGGTCCCACATTATTGAGTGAGTATCCTGCATTGATAGAACAAACAGTAAGGGTATTTAACTTTCAGGCACCACGAAGCCTTATACAATTGGGCGAAAAATCATTTAACGAAAAGAAATTGTTTTTTGCAGATTCCAACTTCTTTAATCTCTTTAATTATGAGTTTTTATACGGCAATCCGGAAACAGCTTTAAATGAATCATTTGCAGTAGTTATTACTAAAGAAACTGCCAAAAAATACTTTGCAAATGAAAATCCAATGGGAAAAACATTACGCTATGAAAATCGTTTCGATCTGAAAGTTACGGGTGTCATAGAAAAAGTCCCGTCAAACAGTCATTTTCGTTGGGATATGATGGCCTCGATGGCATCTGTTAAAACAATGTACAGGGGAAGGTTGCCTCAAACCTGGGTTTGGAACCCTTGCTGGACTTATATCAAGTTAAAAGAGGGTATAACCCCTGAGAATGTTGAAGCTGATTTCCCTCATTTTATTGACAAATATTTCTATGATGCAATGAAAGAGAGTATTACGCTTTATTTACAACCACTCACTAAAATACATTTACATTCACGCCTTGATTACGAAATAGAACCTAATGGTAATATAACATATGTTATCATCTTGTCGGCCATTGCTGTTTTTTTGTTGCTTATTGCCATTATTAACTTTATGAATCTTAGCACAGCTACATCTTCCAGGCGTGCCCGGGAAATAGGAATGAAAAAAGTGGTAGGTGCTGAAAAATCACAACTTGTGAAACAATTTTTAGGCGAAGCAATTTTAATGAGCTTTTTTGCCTTGCTATTATCTCTGCTTTTAGTAGAGTTTGGTTTAAATTGGTTTAACTCACTTTCAGACAAAAGCTTATCTATCCAACAATTACTCGAACCTGAGTTTGTTTTGTTTTTGCTATTTCTTGGATTGATAACTGGATTGCTTTCGGGACTTTATCCAGCATTATATCTATCCTCATTTCAGCCTTTAAAGGTACTTAAAGGTCAGTTTGCAGGAGGAGCCCGGTCGGGAAAAGCACGTAAAATATTAGTTACGGTACAGTTTACAATCTCAATAGGCTTAATAATAAGCACATTACTAGCTTTTGATCAATTGAACTTCCTGCAAAATGCTGACTTGGGATTTAATAAATCATCTGTGATTTTTGTGCCGGTAAACAGAACTCCGATAGTTCCTAAATATGAAGCTTTCAAACATGACCTTGAAAAACACAGTGCGATACTGTCTGTGACTGCACTTGATGATATTTTTGGAGTTGCGCACAACACACATGAATTCAGACCAGAAGGATTTCCGGAAGACAAATGGAAGTTTTATCCTGCATTGGTTATTCAACACGATTTTCTGAAAACATTCGAAATTCCTATAGTCGCTGGAAGAGATTACAGTAGCGAAAACAAAACTGATCCGGTAGATGCTATCCTGATTAACGAAGCCATGGTAAAACATTTGGGCTGGGGTTCGAATGAAGATGCATTGGGCAAAAAGTTTAAATCACTTGCAGGAGAAGAGAGAGTTGTAGGTGTTTTCAAAGACTTTAATGCTACTTCTCTACATCAAGGTGCGACTCCTTTTGTGCTTAACATCAAGGAGGAAGAAAGGGTTAATGGATTTTTCCTGAGATACATAGCCATTCGGGTTGCTGAAGGGTCTATCCAACAAGCAATAGAAATTATTGAAGATTCTTTTCATCAATTCGCACCAGGCCGGCCATTCGAATTTAGCTTTTTATCGGATGAATTAAACAAACAATACAAGGAGGAAGAACGTCTAAGCAGGTTTTCGTTAGCACTTACTGCTTTAATAATTATAGTAGCAGGAATGGGACTTTTTGGACTGGTTTCATATATGATCGGACAGCGAAGACGCGAAATCAGTATTCGTCTTACATTAGGGGCAGGTCTTCATCATATGCTGGCATTATTTTTTAAAGAATATTTGATAATTATAGCAGTAGCAAACTTAATTGCCTGGCCACTTAGCTGGTTAATGCTGGATAGTTGGCTCGACAATTTTGCCTATCGCACGAACATAAATTGGAGTTACTTTTTGTTAGCAACACTGCTTACTATGATGCTCACCTTTATTATTATCAGCTGGCGAACAGTGGCAGCAATGATAAATAACCCCATGCATGCACTGCGCTCCGAATAAACTAAAATCCATTTAAAGGCATAGTAACAGTTGGGATCAGCAATAAGAACCCAAGTATTACTAACACTAAAATCATTGGCCACACCCATTTTACCCATTTATGATAGGGGATTCTGGCTACACCAAGCACACCTATCAAAATTCCAGAAGTTGGTGTAATCATATTTGTGAAGCCATCTCCAAACTGAAATGCCATTACAGTAGCCTGACGCGAAATTCCAATAAGATCGCTAAATGGAGCCATTATCGGCATTGTAATAGCAGCTTTGGCAGAACCAGATGGAATAACAACATTAATAATCGTTTGAATTAGATACATAACACCTACAGATGCAACTTTACCGAAATTTACCATGGCTTGAGACAAACCAAACAAAATAGTATCAATAATACCGCCATCTTCAAGTATTACAATAATACCGCCAGCCAAACCAACAATTACAGCTGCTGACATAATATCATTCACTCCCTCAAGAAATAGTTTTGCAATCTCATCTGCTGATTTATTGATGGCCATACCACTGGCTATCCCCAAAGCTAGAAATAAAGTGGCAATTTCCATAACATACCAACCATAACCCATAACGCCTACAATAAGGTAAAATATCGTATAAGTTAACAATAAGAGGATAAAATAATGTACAGACTTCTTCAAGGTCAGAAAGCCAAAAATCACAAATAAAACAGTGCTTACCGGCACTACAAAAAAAGTAATATTGCTATTACCAATATGCAAGGTAGATTCGGGAAAATAAAACGAAAAAATGATTAAGGCCATTGTAATTAATCCATAAACAAACCAAGCCATCTTTGGAGTATAATACACCACCTCGCGAGACTCATCCTGCTCTCTGGCCCGCCAATAAGCATCCTCCGAATAAACAGTCGAAAGCATGGGTTTACGTTTTATTTTATTTGCATAGCGCAACACAAAAAATATTCCTACAGCATTGATTACCAGCCAGCTAATCATACGATACTCAATGCCGGAGAATAGGGGTATATCAGCCAAACCCTGAGCTATCCCAATTGTAAAAGGATTTAAAATAGCTCCTGCAAAACCCAAATGTGCTCCAACATACACCATGCTTACTCCTACTATCGAATCATAACCCATAGATATTGCCAAAGGCACAATGATGATAGCAAAGGCTATTGTTTCTTCACTCATGCCAAAAACAGCTCCAAAAACACTAAATAGTAGCATCACCAGACTAATTATAATGTTGTCAACCCCAATGCGTTTAATCATTCGATTATGCTCAACCTTACGGGTAAACCTTAAAAAATCGTAAATCCCAACATCAATAGCCTTGCTCTTATTCATAATCCAGAAAGCTCCACCAATCATTAAAATAAAAATGATGATATTGCTTTGTTTAACAAAACCTTTAAACAAAGCCGAGAAAACCTGCCAGGTTTGCGGACTTGACTCAAAATTATTCCTGATTTCATCAGGCAATTGATCCTGATAATAAAAGCTGAGTGTACTAATTGCTCCCTGATCCGAAATTATTTCCTCTTCCACATACTTTCCGGGAGGGATTATCCAGGTTAATACAGCTGCCAATAAAATAATAAAGAAAACAATGACATAGGTGTGGGGGACTTTACGCTTTTTTGCCATAAAACTCTATCCTTAAATAATTTATGATTTCATCCATTCGAATAACTGATAATGCTGATCATCCATTCCCAATCTTGCATAGGTCGTCTGGGCATTCTTGTTAGTCTTTTCTACATACAATCGAATACCTGCAACATCGCTATGCTGCTCAACCAGATTTTGAACATGCTTATACATTGCACTATAGATTCCTTTTCGGCGAAATTCAGTGGCAACATATACAGATTGAATCCAATAAACCCAACTATTTCGCCAATCACTCCATTCGTAAGTTACTAGCAAAGAAGCTGCAATTTGTCCTTCATATTCGGCAATGAAGTATCGCCCTTTTGAAGCATCCTCAAAAACAGCATTAATTCCACTGCGAATCTTTAATGCATCCAGTTTAAGCTTTTCTGTTTCCCATGCCATGTTTTCCTGAAAAAGAGCAATCTGCTCTGCATCATTTGGTATGGCGTTTCGTATCAAGAGTTTCATAATATCTGCATTTTTTATAATTCAATCATATCAAGTAATTTCTTGTGATAATCAAAAATTTACTACCAATTTCAGGCTTAAAATGAGAGTCCTTCAATCGCCTTTAAAAAAACCTTTAAATTTGCGGCATAAATGAGCAAATTTATCATTTTTTAAGCTAAGCTTCATGAGCGACCAAATAAAACATGAATGCGGTATTGCACTCATTCGTTTACTAAAACCCCTCGAGTATTATCTTGCTAAATATGGTACAGCCCTTTACGGTCTGCAAAAACTACATCTTTTGATGCAAAAGCAGCACAATCGCGGGCAAGATGGTGCAGGTATAGCCGGAATTAAGCTTGACTTAGAACCCGGAAACAAATATATAAGCCGCTTACGCTCAAACTCAAGCACACCAATCAAAGAAATCTTTAATAAAATTTATGATGACCTTCAGGTAATTGAGCATGAAAGACCTGAACGTCTAAACGATGTAAACTGGCTAAAGAAAAACATAGACTTTAGTGGCGAGTTATTTATGGGTCACTTGCGCTATGGAACATTTGGCGGTAATGATGTGATGAATTTACATCCGTTCGTTAGAGCTAACAACTGGATGACACGTAATCTTGTGCTTGCCGGAAATTTTAACATGACTAATGTTGATGAGCTGTTTGAAAAGCTTATTGATTTAGGACAGTATCCGGTTGAAACATCTGACACTGTTACTGTATTGGAAAAAATTGGCCATTTTCTGGACACTGAGAATGAACGGATCTACAAAAAATATAAGCAATCTGGGATTTCGAAAAGAGACATTTCTCACAAGATTGCAGAAGAACTTGATGTTAAGGCAATCCTTACTGAAAGCTCACAGTACTGGGACGGTGGGTATGTTATTACAGGAATGATTGGTCATGGCGACGCTTTTGTTTTTAGAGATCCATCCGGTATCAGACCAGCATTTTATTATGCCGATGACGAAGTTATTGTTGCCACATCAGAGCGCCCACCAATACAAACAGCATTTAATGTTCCTATTGATTCCATTAATGAAATTAAACCCGGACACGCTCTAATCATTAAAAAAAATGGCACTTACAGACAGGAAAGATGCAGGCCTGAACTTCCAAGAAAAGCCTGCTCCTTCGAAAGAATTTACTTTTCAAGGGGTACAGATGCAGATATTTATGCTGAACGTAAAAAGCTGGGTGAGCTCCTGGTACCTGCTGTGCTTAGTGAAATTGAACATGATGTTGAAAATACAGTTTTCTCTTATATACCTAATACAGCATCAGCAGCATTCAGAGGAATGGTGCAACAGCTAAACCGACATTGTGTTGAAGTAAAAAAAGAAAAAGTTCTGTCAGCTGGTAATAATTTAAATCAGGAGCAATTAAATGAAATTTTTTCTACACAACTAAGGGTAGAAGAAATAGCTGTGAAGGATATGAAACTTCGCACTTTTATTACCCAGGACAACCAACGTAATGATTTAGTAACGCATATATATGATGTAACCTATGGAATTGTAAGGCCAAATCAGGATACGCTTGTTGTACTCGATGATTCGATAGTAAGGGGAACAACATTACGTAATAGTATAATTAGGATATTGGATCGTCTTGGTCCTAAACATATTGTAATTGCATCATCGGCTCCACAAATACGCTATCCCGACTGCTATGGGATTGATATGGCAAAGCTTAGCGATTTTATTGCTTTTAAAGCTGCTATTTCGCTTCTAAAAGAAACTCATCAGGAAAGCATCGTAAACGAAGTTTATAAAAAGTGTAAAGCACAGGAAAATCTACGCAAAGAGTCAATAATCAATTATGTAAAAGAAATCTATAAACCATTTTCAGCACGTCAGATTTCAGAAAAAATTGCTGCGATGATTACTTCACCTGAGATTAATGCCCGTGTTAGTGTAGTTTATCAATCCATAGAGGATTTACACCATGCAATTCCTAATCATAAAGGAGATTGGTATTTTACAGGAGACTATCCAACACCTGGTGGTAACAAGGTGGTGAACAAGTCATTCATCAACTTTATTGAAGGCCGCGACGAAAGAGCATATTAAAAAAGGCACCCGAAAAATCGAATGCCTCACTTTTTAAAAACCTAAAATATTTTATTGATTTTTTATTTCTTGCCTGATTTTAAAACTCAATGTTTCCATTTCATCTGCAGAAAGCTTTAATTTGGGCTGTTTAAAATCCATATCGTATAAACTATTTATGGGAATCAAATGGATATGTGTATGCGGGACTTCCAATCCAATTACGGTTATTCCCATCCTTTTACAAGTTACAACCTTCTCGATTGCTTTACCTACTTTTTTTGCAAAAACTACCAATCCGGCAAGTGCTTCATCTTCAACATCAAAAATATAATCAGTTTCCTTTTTGGGTATAACGAGCGTATGCCCAACGGCTAATGGGTTTATATCTAAAAAAGCCAAATAATGTTCATCCTCAGCCAACTTATATGCTGGTATTTCGCCGTTAACAATCCTGGTAAAAATGGTAGACATAATATACTGAATTATCGTGAAACTTCAACAATTTCAAAAGTCATAACACCAGCTGGAACACTAATCTCTGCCTGATCACCTACAGTTTTACCTAATAGTCCTTTTGCAATGGGCGAATTTACAGAAATCTTTCCGCTTTTAAGGTCAGCCTCTTTCTCAGGCACTAAAGTGTAATTCATTATTGCTCCATTTTTCAAATTCTTGATTTTAACTTTTGAAAGCAACAACACTTTAGAGGTATCCATTTTTGATTCATCAATTACACGGGCATTCATTATTAATTCCTGCAATTTAGAAATCTTGAGCTCTAGCATTCCTTGTGCTTCTTTGGCAGCATCATACTCTGCATTCTCCGATAAATCCCCCTTATCCCTGGCCTCAGCGATCATCTGAGATATTTTTGGACGTTCTTTTAGCATTAATTCTTCCAACTCCTCTTTTAACTTTTGAAGTCCTTCCTGGGTAAAATATTTAGTTTCAGGCATAACTAATGATTTTTAATCAATAAATCCGGCCTGATCATTCAGACCGGTTTTTGTGTTTCTTTAACAACAAGCTCTCTTAAACGCTAGTAATTAATAAGCGAAAAGACCCTTAACATTATAAGGGCCTTTATTCTGCAAAGATAAAACTTTTATTACTATTTACTAAAACTGTAAACTATTTATGAATTTTTTACTTTTATCAGCAAATACAGAAAAGAGACAAGTATAACAACACTCATCCCTTTTCAGTATTAAACTATATTTAGAAACTAATTCTTGCTCCAATTGTATGATTACCACTAAAATGATCTGTATCTCTATAAGAATAATCTACAGAAAAAACAGATCCGCTTTCCTTGTTAAGTGGCACCTGAACTGAAAGACCCATACTCAATCCTTTGGTAACATTAGTACGATCTACACTTTCAATATCATCCCAAATGCCATCTTCATAGGTATATCCGGCGCGAAGTAACAAGTACTCCTTGAGAGAAAACTCGCCACCAAGTGTAATCTGATCCTTTGTAAAAGAATTAGAAGTGAAATTACCAGCAAGTGTAAAACGATAATCATTTTCAAAAAGAAAATCATATCCAGCTCCGATTGAAAGTTGGGTAGGCAACTCAAAAGCTTCCTGCCGTTGCTCTAAAGTGAATTGGGTTTCTTGTCCAGGGATAAAGGCCTTTAATGACAATCCATCTCCAGAAAACTTCATGGTAGGTCCGATATTTTTAAGTGTAATACCAAAGTGAATGTTTTCCTGTGCACCAGTAACGTATTGGATACCAGCATCAATAGCAACACCCTGTGCACTCATATCAGAGATACTCTCAGAAATAATCTTCATAACGAATCCGGCATGGATACTATTAGAAAAAGATTTTGCATAGGACAAGCTAATATTCAAAAGGTTAGGAGAAAAATTTCCCAATCCACCATCAGGATACTCAGTTGTTGTAATTGGTATATCACCAAAATTCATACTCATCACAGCAAGACCTAAAGCTCCTGCTTCTCCTACTCTTTGGGTTAACCCAAAGGAGAAAATATTAACATCAGAGCCTTTAAGCCAGGTGGTATGGGAAAAAATAAGTTCTGTCTTCTTTGTAAAGGCAGTACCTCCAACGTTGCTCCAAATTCCTTCAAGGCCTTTGATGCTTGACATTCCGGCATTTCCCCAACCCGTGCTGCGTGCCCAAGGGTTGATCAGCAGTTCTGAAGCACCAGCCTGACCAGACCTGTCTTTATTTCCTGCGAATGTTTCCAAACCAGACAATCCAATCAGAATTGCGAGGCTAACTGCGGTTATGGTTCTATAAAAAGTCTTCATAATCTATCTATTATTTCTGGTTCGCATTTCAGTTTCTTAGAAAGTATTTAGGTCAATCGGACGCATTGAGCCAAACCATTTAATAATGCGTTCACCATCTTCCGATTTTATGTGAATCAAGTATATACCGCTTGCAATTGGAACACCTGCAAAGTTTTTCAGATCCCAATCAATAGAAGTTTTTGGCTCATCCTTTTTATACTGACGAATACGTGTTCCACTCATATTGTAAATCGTAATAACACACTGCTCTGGAAGATTAGTGATTTTAACACGATTATCTAACGCATTTCTTTCATAAGATGAGTACGCATAGTAAGGGTTTGGAACAACATTCACCAGATCCAAATCAGTTTGAAGCTTTTCAGGATCACGGTATTCTGTTGCTACACCTTCGGTACTAAAGGCATATTTAGGATAAAAACGATTAACATCCATTCCTTCATACACTGTATCTAAAGGTTGTGAAGAATAATACCTGGCATAAGGCTTGGCAATACGGATACGAATACGCGCTTCATTACTCAACCATTCTTCACCCTGAACTGCCATTGGCATGCCAACGTACATGATTGAAGTAAAGAAGTAGTTGGTTACAAATGGGAACTGGGTATTAAACAGCGTATCTAATACACTATGAGCATATTTACCAGCATCATAGGCAGGCGATTTAAACTCAATATTCAATTGAGAGAAATTATAATAGTCATGACCCATGATATAAACATAATGCTTTCCGCCCATCAATGCTTGACCACCAACCTGTGAGATAATATTTGGATCGTTAAACTGGTCAATATCAATATTTTTTGCAGGTGGATTGAAAAGCATATCACGTCCATTTTGTGCAGACAAATAGGAATCTTCACCAAACATAATATTGAGTCTTTCTCCTGTTTCTACATTAATAGCATAGCCCGGGAACCAACCCATACCATAGCTGGCAATATAGTTTGGATCGTTGGGATTATCGCTGGGTTCCAGATCCATAGCCGAAGCAGGATTTCCATCTTTATCTACAGATGGTGCCTTACGCAATCCAAATCTATTAACATTACCCTCAGCAAGAGCCTGATCGTAAGACATTTCAAGTACAGGACTTCTTGTCCATTTCGATTTATCGGGAGTCAGAACAATATCAACGCTTGCAATTTTATCCAAACGATTCGCATTCTTGGAATCTTCACTGAAAGCAGGTCCAACAGTGCTTTGCACAGAGCCTTGTCCGATATTATTGGCATAGGAAGTCATAGAATATGGCGCCCAAGTTCCATTGAGAATTTTCTCGTAAGCTTCTCCAGGGTCCCATGGTCTGTCAGGGTCTGTCGACATCTGCCAGTCATCATTTCCAGGGTTTTCCTGATCTTTATTAGTTCCTGAACGAATCCAATCCAATGCAAAACCAGGGATATCTTCATCCTGAATTCCATCCAGCCATCTTCTGGAACTATCAGCATAAACAATTGAGGATTCAATAAAGCCATTATTATCAGCAAGAATGCGGAACATATTCTTGTTATCATTATTCTGACCAACCCTGTATGGACCAGGTTTGTATGGCTGCTCAATAGTAATTGAAATACCTCTGTCGAGGAACAATTGTTCATTAGCCTCAAGTGTTGTTGTATCTGAGAAGAACGTTTCTCCCGTACCCACATCAGTCAATTGCCAGTTTGACACATATTTGCTGGCTGTATCACCTTGAATATCCGCCTCTCCTGTAACATTGAACAAACGAACAAACTTAAGCGTATCAAAGCTCAATTCATAATTTGCACTTACAACATTAAGTGGATCAATTACTTTCACATTGAGCGGTCCGTATCCTTCTTTGTAGGTAGGATTGTATGCAATTGGGTAAGTTGGGCTTCCAAACAGATTTGTTTCGCTTGCCGGTTCCTTACTCAATATCTCTTCAACTACTTCTTCTTTAAATTCAAGATTCATTCCACCATTACCATAGCCAGAAAGTCTTGTAATTTCAGGACCATCACCATAATCTGCTTTGGCAAGAGTACCATTAACAACTTTATGTGGAATTGCTGTGTACAATTTAATGTTCTTACGACCAGCAAGGTAAGGTGTTTTCTGTCCAAACAAACCATTGAGTATGGTAGGTTCTTGTGAATAAGGCATATACTCATTGTATGCATAGGCAAGAGCCATGAAATAATACTGCTTGTGGTTCACCAGTCTTACATCACCAGTAGCAAAAGCGTCCTGTGTAAGCCTGAATGAATGTTGAATACCATCGTCTCCGCCAACTACTTCAACAACTGGTACGTTTGCACCAATCAGATCATCATAATAGAAATTCACCAATTTACTTACACCATTCTTTTTATCGAATTGTGCTACAAGTCTAACCTTATCAGGATCCTGAATGCTTTCAACTCCTACAGTAGCATCCTTAAGCTGGAATATTTGATAGCCCTCAAAGCGATACAATGAATCGCTGCGCTCTTCTGGATTTCCTGGATTTGGCTGTGGTATATTAGCATCAAACTCTTGATAATCTTCGCCAAAATTATTTGATGAGGGAGAGTTGGAAATATAGACAATTAATTCTCTGTCTAACTCCTGGAAACTCAAATCAGGTGCATTTGGACCATCAATTACTTTAAAACAATTGTCAAACAAAGCCTGGGCTTTATCATCAACCTTACGAAGTAACTCAACAGAAGCAAAAGGACCACCAGAAACTGCGCGCGCCCATGGAATACCAACAGTAATATAGTTTACAGCACCTGGTTTAAGTGTAAAAGGCCCTGCTGACTGCATAAAACGACGGTCGCCCGGGTCATTTGGAGAACCGCCATTACCAGTTTCCTCTGTCCAGTATAAACCATCTTGTGTAAAGCCACCATTAGGAGGAACCCCAGCAGTTCCCCAATCACATGGGTCAGTATCTCCGGGGAACATAAAGTCGGTATCAGGACCTACAGTACCAGCACCACTTGGGTGAGCTGTACCTCCGTATTGCATTTTTATACCATCTTTCCATATACCACGAAGAAGGTTGTAAGTTTCAGGAGCATTATCCGGGTCACAAGTAGGACCTGAAGCACAGTTATTATGGTATACAAATCTGCGCATACCAAAACGCTCGTCATCCACAATATTATTTCCAAAATTAACCCCATTGATACTAACGTCACATAATTGTTCACGTCCAACAGTATCGCCAGTTACAGGGTCTGTAATGAAACGGTATTTAGGGTTATCCAATCCATCTGGATCTATATATGGCCCTTGGAAAAAGTCCACACCAATTGCCGGAGGTTGATCGCCATAAGCTTCTGGCTCTCCACTTCCATCTACAGCATTTCCATTGTAGCAATACCCTAATCCACGGCCTACATCACAACCAACAAAATCATCAAATGCATATCCAAGATCGGTATCAACCCAGGGAGAAAAATAAGTACCAGTTAATTCAAATGTTGAGCGGTTAATAATCTCATAGGAATAGAAAGTCATATTATTGACTTCATCATTTGTTGCAAAAGCAAAAGCCTGTGCGCGAATTTCTAGTCCGATAGCTGCACCACCAGATTCAGTATGAATATTTCCTTTGTCATTAAATACCCACCATAAAGTTTGGTCACCTTTAATCACCTGGTCGGCCAAAATTGATCCCTGGATAGAACCCTCAATTGATTCATCCATTGTGGGAGTTTTGGTATTACATAGGCTATTGTCAATATCGTAATAAGGATAGTCGCCAGCCAAAGGGTTATATTCACCGTCGCCATCAATATCATAAAAAGGTGCCAGGTAAAAGCTCTGATTCTTTGAAACATCACCATGTGCTGGCCATTCAAGAATCTCCGTTGGGATGTTATAATCCTCACTTGGGATAAACGCTCCGGTAACAGGATCAGTATTAGCAAGGTATTCATCAACCATGGCGCGTGTCATCTTGAAATGACGGTCGTAAGCCGCACATACAGTTTCATCAATCGCAGCAGTACCATCAATGGTTAACGGTCCGGTCCAGAAGTCATTACCATCTTGTCTGAATCTCACTGCAGCAAGTTTTAACTGGTTATTGATATCCAAACCTCCAATCCATAATGAACCAGCAAACAAGGAAGTGGCAGAACCGTTTTTCGGAATAAAATATTTTGAACCAGTACCACCTGGTAAATCCCACCACATATCACCTCCGGCATTAATTCTGGCGCGAACATTATTAATGTCGAGCCATTCAAAAGCAGAGGATGGGGAACAACCTGCCGTAGTTTGTTTCAATCCACTCGGGGCAGTTTTCCCATTAGGGAGCAGACGCTCACGCGCCCAACCCTGATTTACAACTAAGAAGATTAAAAGGGCTGCAAAGAGCAATCGGGAACTATTTTTCATGGGTAGAGAATTTTTTTTCATTTTGATAGTTTCTTGCATTCCTTGGTATTTTAGAAATTAAATATTACACCAACGCGAATCTGACGTGGAGAACTGTAGTTACCAGGTGCATTAACATATATGCCATAAAGCTCACGGAAAGCAATGGGATCTGTCTGGTTATTGATCTGACGTTGCCACTCAGGTGCTGAAAGATATCCATCATCATCAGGGTTTCCTGTCGCAGAATAAACACCCAAAACGTTTTTAGTATCCAACAAATTAAGCACTTGTAAAAACACATTTAAATATGCAGGGCGTTTTTCTCCGTCCTTACTTCCAAAATTCAAATCAATGTCTTTGTCAAGACGAAGATCAAGACGGAACTGCCAAGGCAAACGTGAACCAAAATAGGAACCATCAAGCAAACGACTTCCTCCTGAAATTGGAGAAATCACATTACGTGAAGCAGTATAAGGTGTACCAGACCCACCAATAACAGTAAGGGTAAAACCTGTATTATTCAACAATTGAACAGGGGCTTTATCTTTCTTTTCGCGTCTGATCACCGGACCATTATATTCCTTTCCTTTTCCATAACGATAATCAAACAATACGTTGAATTGGTGACGTCTGTCCCAAGGCATCGCAATTGTTGAGCGAAGGTTAGGAAGACCAGCTGCCACAAGTGCTGCAGCGGTTGTAGTAGAAGCACCGGTTGCATTAGCAAACTGTAAAGTATAACTAGCACGCAAACGGGCATTATTAGTACGGCGCAAATCATATTCAACAGTTAAACCCTTAACTGTACCAAAGTCAAGGTTGTTGAAGGAGGTATAATCTTTTGGATAAGCTCCATTGAAACGGAAAATCTGAATCATATCACGCATTTCGCGATAGAATGATGTGAATGTAATTGATGATGAATTGGTAAGCTTTTGTGTAAAACCTAATTCATAATCAATGGTTTGAGAAGGCTTCAATGAAGGGTTATTAATCACAGAACCAATACTTTCGAAGAAATAGTAGGTTGCTGGATTAGAGAACAAATTACTTGTTGGGCGTTGTGTTAAAACATCATAGTGAGCAAAGAATAAAGCCTCATCTGATATGGGGAATGAGAAGGAAATACGTGGCATCACACTCCATTGAGGCTCATAATCTTTAAAAGAACTGATATCAACGCGTTGCTGATCAGGATTGAATAAATAAGGTGAAATACCAGAACCAGCATCCAAGACTGTAGGATCCTGAATTTCTGCACCATCTGCATTAAACCATGTATTTTCTGACCTATACCCTACAATACGAGAAGGATCGTCAACTTTATCAACATAAACCACGTAATCTCCGCCAACACCTGATGGATGATTAACCGGCTGACCTTTAATGCTGGTAACTTCGTCTGCAGTACGTGCATTGAACAACAAGTAAGGATCATTCAGCACTTTCTGATTGGCATCAAAACGGTCAACGCGCACACCTATATTAAAGATAAGATCGCGGAAAGCAAACTTATCCTGAATATATCCAGCAATATATACGGGCTGGAACGCCCCAATCGGGCGAGTGAACATACCATTTTCGTCACGTGCAGTGAAAAAATCCTCAAAACTGGGTTGAGCAGTTAATTTTGATCCAGTATAATCATAGCCAGAATAAGTTGTATAATAATTACCATCATTCAACAATTCATCAGGGCTAAACATACTTATATCAAACAACTCAGGACCAGCTGTAATTGTTCTCAGATTACCATCTTTATCATAATAATCAATGGTATTATTATTAAAATCGTAAGAATCGATGTTAATGAAATCGAGCCCATCAACGGGTAGCCCAAGTTTAGAACGAAGATTTTGATCAAAAGTACGTTGTGACAATTCATCATATCGTCTGTAGTACATGATTGTATCTACAATACCATCATATCCAATTACAAATGGATTATCCTTATCAAGCTCAATCAGGTGAAAGTTTGTTAAACCACGCATTAAGTTCCATAAACCAGTAGGGCCATAATTAACATAGCGATTGGTGCGCTGCTCATACTGAACCCCTAACTTGATTTCGTGATTACCAATATCCATAGAACCAGCAATATTCACGCTAAATTGATCATTATCGGTAAATCCATAACCACTTTGATTAGTACCTGGAGCCTGATATAATCCATAAAAAGCCTGAGGCGTATTACCGTTTACCAAACCACCACCAAGTTGAATCTGAGTCAGGTTTTCAAAATGCTCATCCGGCTGTCCGGCATAAGTATCAAAATAACTGGTTGTATAATTTGCAACCAATGGATTGAGATCGTATGGTGACCAACTAACCAGTGTATCAAAATCCCATGAGTTAAGTACCCATACATTATTATAGAACTGTCCATTTACTGTATCACTACCTAATTCAAATGTAGGCGTTTTAAAAATCTGGAATTTACCGATATATCCATATTTAAACAAATCATCCCAATGGTTGGGATCACCGTAGTAATTGTTTTGCTGGGTATAATCGGCCTGAATGGAATAATATATATTCTTTACAAGTGATTGGCTTTCGCTATCAGTAGGGAAACGTTGTGTGAATCTACCAAATACACGCCAAGTATTATTATCAAAATGGGTATTCTTGTCGTAGTTAAAGAAAGAACCTGAATAACTAAACGCATTACCCTCAGATTTATTAAATGTACCTCCAACTGTAAGGTTAATAGTTTCAGTTGTTCTGATATTAATGTTACCTGAAAGGTTAATGCCATAGCGATCGGTGTTCATAGAACTCTTGGAGTGAATCATATCAGAAGCACGCACAAATTCACCATTAAGGAAAGTACCTGTTCCAGTACCGGATGGTCTTAGCGGATCTGCAGAAATGCTTGCCAAAGTAGCATCATTCGCACGATAATATCCCAAACCAGAAATATTACCATCACGGTTATAATTGATATCTCCAGCGATAAAAAATCCCAGCAGTGCAGTTTCCTTATTCTTACCTTTCAGCAAAGGACCTTGTACGTTGAATCCCAATCTGTTATGACCAAAGGCATCTAACAACTCAGAGGTCTCAAGCTCTACTCCTGCTCCAAATTTACGAGAAGGACCTTTAGTTGTCACATTAATAATACCTCCAGTTGCATCACCATATTGTGCTGGTGTACCTCCAAGGATAACGTCTACCTGCTCGATAGCTGACTGAGGAACACTTCCCGAGCCAATTACGCGAACACCGTCAATAAATACGGCTGTTGCATCTGAACGGGCACCACGAACGTTACCACGCTCACCATCCTGTGAAAACACACCTCCTACTGTTGCTGCAACCGCATCTGCAGAGCGGTTTGGCATTTTTTTGATTTCTTCAGAAGTAACTGAAGCCCCGGAAGTTGTCTGGTCTTTTGAAATAAGTGGCACCTTATATTCAATGATCTCGACAGTTTCAAGGTCAATGGATGACCCTGTCATAACAATATCATAAAAGGTAATCCTGTTGCCTGGGATATTAATTCCTGTAACAGTAACAGGATTATACCCAACAAAGGTGGCTTTTAGGTCGTATTTTCCGGGAGGAATCGGGTTGATAACATAGTTACCATCAAAATCTGAAGTAGCGCCACCCACAACTGTTCCGCCATTTTCGAGCACAATATTAGCGAATGGGATGGGCTCCCGACTGTCCTTTTCGTAAACTTTACCTTGTAATCTTCCTTGCTGAGCCAGCGCTAACGTCCAAGACATCAACACTATGCACAGAGTTAACAGTAAATTTCTCAACATACCATGTAATTTTATGTTATACTACTCTTTATGTGCGTTTAAGGCCGGTAAAGATAGAAATATTTCATTTTACTATCCAAGAAAAACCATCATTCGTTTCTAAAAAAGTTCGCAAAAACTTAACAAAAGCTTAAGCATAAGGTCTTTCTAGCAAGGCTTGATAAATTATTGCCTTGCGCAAATCGAAAGATGGATGAATTGATGATTCTTCAGAAAATTGTGGTTCGCTACTAAGCTCTACCGGCTCTTCTTCTAATATTTCAATATTTTTTAATCGTTCTTGCTGCTCTTTTAAATATATATCTTCCAATGACTGATAAGCACTCCCAACCTCTGGCTCAGCCGTTTCCAAGTCTATTGTGCTTTCCTGATCTGATACTTCAACATATTCTGTTTGTCGATCTTCTCCCAAAATTTCGGACATAATATCTTCAAAAGTCCTGCCTTTTTCTTTCTGAGACGTTTCAGAATGTTGGTCAGCAGAAGTGGCTTTCTTTTTTTGCGTGCCCTTAATAACACTAAATACCAGCCAAATAATTCCTATTAAGATGTAAATAAAATCTTCCATTGGATAAGTTTTGCGCCAGTTAAGGACGTTAAAAGTAATAAAAGAAATATACTTTCAACCATAGAAAACAAGAAAGCGGCAATAATTTTCAAGTTTAAGGAAGTTGAAAATGCAGATATTTCCTTATTTATTAATGTGTTACGAAACATTAAAGTTGATTAATGATTTCCAGAATTTTTTCTTTCTTTCGACGCGAAACAGGAATAACACTACCATCTGAAAGCACAATAGCTACCTGTTCACGATTGAAATTTCTAATATATCGGGTATTAATAAGGTGTGATTTGTGAGGCCTAATAAAATTCCCTTCTTCCAACAAACTCTCTACATCTTTCAGTGTTTTACTAATCAATAAATGACCACCATCCTTAAAATAAAAGTGAGTATAATAATTATCTGATTCACAGCGAATAATATCATCCATTGCAACTACATGAATTTTTTCGGAGGTGGATAAAACAATTTTTTTCGATTCAAGTTGTTCGGGATTGATATTATTTAGTAATACTTCAATTTGTTTTTGATTGCTTTTCTTTTGCTTTATGTTTCTAACTTTTTCAACTGCTGCTACCAGTTCCTCAGGGACAATTGGTTTGAGCAAGTAATCAAGCGCCGCATATCGAATTGCTTTGATTGCAAATTGCTCAAAAGCAGTAGTAAAAACAATCTCAAAATTTATCTCATCCAGTCGTTCCAATAGTCTAAACCCACTTCCATCAGGCATTTCTATATCAAGAAAAACAAGATCAGGCTGATGTTCCTGAATGGCTTCCTTGCCAGATTGAACCCCTCCTGCTTCGGCACATACCAACACATCGTCGCAAAATCGATTCAGCAATCCACGGAGGGTTTCTCTGGATTTCTGCTCATCTTCAATAATTACGGCTCTTAACATAGGTTTAATTTTAGGTCAGCAAATTTACTCTTTATAATGGATTCTGATCTCGACACGTGTTCCTGCAGCCTGTTTATCTTCATCAAACAAATCTATTACATTCACTACAAAAATATCTCCTGTATATTGATTCAAAACGTCGAGCCTTTCTTTGGTAATTATCATACCTCTTGATTTTCGCTCAATACCTGACTCCTTTCTAATTTGAGCTGCCCGCTCACGACCTATACCATCATCTTCTATTATACAAAGAACATTCTCTCCTTCAAGCGTAACAGATATATTAAGATGACCCTTTTTGGAGCTATGCATAAGACCATGCAAAATGGCGTTTTCAACATAAGGCTGAAGTATCATAGGCGGTATTTCCAGAAAATTCTCATCTATTTCGGGATCAACCTCAATGCTATAAGAAAATCTCTCAAAAAACCGCAGACTCTCTATTTCGATGTATAATTTGATCGCAGCCAATTCATCTCGCAACAGCACAGAGCTTTCAGCAGAATTTGATAAAATCCTCCGCATCAATTGAGAAAACTTTGAGAGATAATGAATAGCATTATCTATATCGTTGTTCACAACAAAACTTTGTATGCTGTTAAGAGAATTAAACAGAAAATGAGGATTCATTTGAAGCTGAAGTGCTTTTTGTTCCAGCTGATGCATTTGCTTTTCGAATGCCAGGTATTTTTTCTCCACTTCATGCTTTCGGCGTAAGGCATTTAGTCTAATTACAATAAGCCCGTAAATTAACAGTATAAGCGTCAATACTGCCAAAACCCTAAACCACCAGGTATCATACCATGCAGGTAAAACGATAATAGTAAGGTTGACTCCTTTCAGGTTCCAATAGCCATCACTATTCGAAGCCAACAACCTAAATGTATAAGTTCCTGAACCCACTCTAGCATACTCAGCAAATCGCTGGCTTGCGTCCCGATCAATCCAGCTTCTGTTATAGTTTTCAAGAATGAACCGGTATTTGTTTTTATAGGGGTTGGTAAAATCCAGTGCCGCAAATTCAAAAGCAAAATAATTGTCATCATAGTTCAGCAGTATGGTATCGCCATCTTTCAAATTGTTTTGCTGAAGCACATTAAACTTCTTAAAGGCTGTAATTCTTATTGGCGGCGGTGTAGTATTAACTTCTATATCCTCTGGAAAAAAGGCATTATATCCATTCATCCCTCCAATAAAAACTTCACCATTTGATGCTATAATTGCAGCATTTAAATTAAACTCATTGCTTTGTAAGCCATCAGTAACATCATAATTACTAAAACTAGAATCAGACAAATTAAAGCGGGATAAACCCCAGTTGGTTGTAATCCATACAATTCCTTCCCTGTCCTCAAATGCTTTATATGTCACATTATTTGGCAATCCATCATTCTTGGTATATCTTACAAAACTACCAGACTCAGGATCAAAGCGTAGCACCCCTTCTCCTCGTGTACCTAACCATAAACTTCCATCGCTATGTTCGGTTATTGAAAAAAGTTTATCTGCACCAGAAGTGTATTGGTTTCTGCCCGGATCATTGCTCAAAATAGTTGAAAACTGATTGGTTGTATAATTGTATAATCCTAAACCAGAAGCAGTTGCTAACCAAAACCTTCCTTTACTATCAATAAATAAATCATAGATTTTGTTATCAGGCAAACTACTTGATTCATTTGGTTTGTGACGATAAACATCAAAACCCGATTGATCTCTTCTTAGCCTGGCCAATCCTTCATCGGTAGAAACCCAAATTCGTCCAATACTGTCTTCCTGTATATCAGTAACATATCCGCTGGGCAACGCATAAGGGTTTCTGGGATTTGGTTCAAAATGAATAAACGTTTTTGACGACGGATTATACCTGCTTAATCCGCTATTTCTAAATCCGACCCAAACATATCCTTTACTGTCTTTATATAAACTTCTAACTAAATTTTGAGACAAATTATCGCTACGACTTTCTCTTGGCGAAATAAAACTGAAATTATTATTCTTCCGGTCTACAATTGTAATTCCCTGATCTGTACCAACCCAGATTTTTTGAGAATCATCTTCTAAAAAAGTCCACACTGAATTATCAGCCAATGTGTTATCAATATTAGGCTGAGAGCGGTATAACCTAAATTTTGGGGATCTGCTGTCAAGCTTGTTTAGCCCGTTAAAAGTTCCAATCCACAAATTATTGTAATGATCGCTATAGATAGAATAAACCCTGTTATCTGAAATAGAGTAGGCTTTATTGTCAATATGCGTAAAACGTATCAAAGAACTATCACTAAAACTATAATAAAACAATCCGTTTCCATTTGAACCCAACCATAGACCACGCTCCTCGTCAACAAAAATTGAAGTAATCTCCGAATTTAGCAATTCAGGATTTTCAATGGTTTTGAAATTTCTGGTTTCATTTTGATACAAACACAAGCCTGCTTTTGTACCTACCCATAGTCTCTCCTGATTATCAAAGGCTAATGTAGTAACATGATTATCAGGTAAGCTATTGGAATCCCCTGAAATGTGAAAAAACCTTGTTAAGTTTTGAGTTTCAATCTCATATAGTACCAACCCATAGCTCGTTGCAATCCAGTAATTGTTATCCTTATCCTGCGTAGTCATATTCATATGATTACTCCTAAGAGGATTACCATAATCACGGCTTATGACACGAGAAAATGAATTTTGGGAGGTGCGGTAAGCAGACAGACCTGCAGATGTGCTAATCCAGATTGTTCCCAAATGATCTTCAAAAATATGATTAATCCAATTGCTGCTTATTGTTGCAGAATCATCAGCACTATGATAGAATCTGGTAATTTCACCGGTTGACATCTTCAAAATGTTAAGCCCCTCTTCTGTACCTATCCACAAAGAATCATTTCGCTGAAATAAAGCATTAATTGTTTCATTGCTTAAACCACTTTGCCTGTTATAAATTAAAAAATTATACCCGTCAAATCTATTCAACCCATCCCATGTACCAAACCACATAAAACCATCATTGTCCTGAAGCATTGTATTTACGGTGTTCTGGCTCAAACCTTTTTCTATACGAACATTTTCAGAGTAGATACGCTCAAAAATCATTCGCTCAGGAACTTGCTGAGCAATTAATAGGGGTGAACTACTCCAGCAAAAAAAACAGAGTACAAGTAATCTGAAAAATCCAACTCCTCTTGGCAGGATTGATAAAAATATGTGTTCCAATTTTTTCACCGCTTTTTGGATTTCAACCATTTCTTATTCTTTCTTTCCATTTTCTTCATCATTTTTTTGGTAGCTTCAGATTGTCGGTCCAGATGTAACTCACGAGCCTCCATATATTCTTTATTGGCTTGCTTTTGCAACTCTTGCTCAATCTTCTCATACTTTTTTGTAGCACTTGGACGTTCGAGCAAACTACACGATTGAAGAACTATCAACCCAAGCAATAGCAATAAAAACAAAACAGGAACGTATAAACCAAGCTTCTTCATATCACATATTGAACAAACAAACCTACAAAAATTTATATCATATTAAAGTAATTCTGAATCATCTGCATAAACAATGTAATTTTGTAAAAATTGAATCATACTACGATAAAAATATTTATTAAATAGTATCGTTTATTTTACAAGCCATGCTTTATACCAATAGATATTTAAGATTTAGCTTTTTTTTCGCAATAATACTCCTGTTTATATGGAGCAGTTGCCGGAAAGAAGAAATCAATCCTAATAACCCAAACGTTTATATTAACATTACAATTGATCCGAACAGCACCTTTTACCAGGAATTAAACACTGTGGGTGGTTGGATGTATCTTACAGCTGATCCTCCCAGCCGGGGAATTATTGTTTATCGCATGACCCAAAATGAGTTTTTAGCCTACGATCGCATTCCACCCAATGAACCAAACCGCTGTTGTGAGGGGAATGAGTGTACCCGGCTCGTTGTAGGGGATTATTTTCCTTTGGCTTATGATGAATGTAATGAAATCTCTTATCTGTTGCTCAATGGCAGCATCGTTGAAGGAGATGGTAAATGGCCATTAATTCAGTATCAAACCACTTATAACGGACAGCTGTTGAGAATTTTCAACTGATTGTAAGATTGGCATTACAGGCAAAAAAAAACACCTTCCGAATATTTCGAAAGGTGTTTATAATATTCATTTAAAACTTTAGTACCTGTAATGATCTGGTTTATAAGGGCCTTCAACAGGAACACCTATATAATCAGCTTGTTCTTTGGAAAGCTTGGTCAGTTTAACTCCAATTTGTTCCAGATGTAAACGTGCCACCTCTTCATCCAGGTGCTTTGGTAAGCGGTAAACATCAATTTCGTAATTGTCACGATTATTCCAAAGATCTATCTGTGCAAGTGTTTGGTTGGTGAAAGAGTTACTCATCACAAAACTTGGATGACCAGTAGCACAACCCAAATTTACCAGACGACCTTCTGCAAGAAGATAAATTGCATTGCCCTGAGGCATCACATACTTGTCAACCTGCGGTTTGATATTGATTCGTTCAATATCATTGGCATCATTGAGTGCATCCACCTGAATTTCATTATCAAAATGCCCAATGTTACAAACAATGCTTTGATCTTTCATTTGGCGCATGTGCTCAAGGGTAATAACATCCTTGTTTCCAGTAGTGGTAACAAAAATATTTCCTATTTTTAATGCTTCTTCAATAGTTGTTACCTCAAAACCTTCCATTGCAGCCTGCAAAGCACAGATTGGATCAATCTCAGTAACCAATACACGGGCACCATAGGCCTTAAGGGATTTAGCTGATCCTTTACCTACATCACCATATCCCAAAACAACACATACTTTTCCGGCTAACATCACGTCAGTAGCACGTTTGATACCATCTGCCAATGATTCACGACAGCCATAAAGATTATCAAACTTTGATTTCGTTACAGAGTCGTTTACATTTATGGCGGGTACAAGTAATTTTCCAGCTTCTTTCATTTGATAAAGCCTGTGAACTCCTGTAGTAGTTTCTTCAGAAACACCTTTCCACCTTTTTACAGTTTCATGCCAATGCTTTGGATTTTCAAGGTAAGTTTCCTGAAGTATTTTCATCAATGCCTTTTCTTCATGACTGCCGGGAACCTTTTTGAGCAAATCAGGATTTTGTTCAATCTCATAACCTTTGTGAATCATCAGTGTAGCGTCGCCACCGTCATCAACGATGAGATCCGGACCTGATCCATCTTCAAATGTAAGGGCCTGTTTGGTGCTCCACCAATACTCTTCCAAAGTCTCACCTTTCCAAGCAAACACCGGAATTCCTTTAGCTGCAATAGCCGCTGCTGCATGATCTTGTGTAGAGAAAATATTGCAACTTGCCCAACGTACTTCTGCACCAAGAGCTTGCAGTGTTTCAATAAGAACAGCTGTTTGAATGGTCATGTGAAGAGAACCTGAAATACGGGCACCTTTCAATGGTTGTTCTTTGCCATATTTCTCTCGCAAAGACATCAAACCAGGCATTTCCTTTTCGGCAATTTCAATTTCTTTTCGTCCCCAGGATGCCAAATTAATATCAGCAATCTTGTATCGGACATCATTTGCTGTCATTGTATTATTCATAACTTTTTGCTAAATAGTTTTTTAGATCATTAAAAAGGGCTGCAAAATTAGCAGATTTTATCTGATTGTAACAAGAAACTAAGGTGATTTGTTGGATCAAATGTTAACATTACTTTTTCTAAACTATTTTATGTAACTGTATTTTAGATGCTTACAAAACTTACACGACAAAAGTAATTTAGAATTATTTTAAATAATTGCAAAGACCTTAAAATTGTTGTTATTTTGCAAGCCAGTATTTCAAATTGACCTACCTGAAACTTTGTAAGGGTCTGTTTGATTTATAAAGAAGAGTGGAGAGATTAGGCTCAGCGAAACTCTAGCAACCTTCCCTTGGCGGAGTGGTGCTAATACCTAAACCGACCATAAGGTCAGGTGATAATAAATTAAATTTGTATAAACCCATGCAGCAATTAATGCTTCTTCAGATCAACATCTTACTTGCTTAGACAAGCGAACAAGGTTTTGCTGCACAAATAAACTCCATATGAAAACCCGACTTACACAACTGAAAGAACTACTGAATACAAAAATCCTTGTGCTGGATGGTGCGATGGGAACGATGATTCAGCAAAAAAAACTTAAATCAGAAGATTATGCTGGCGAACAATTTGCTAAACACCCTTTCCCGCTTCAAGGTAATAATGATTTGCTTTCGCTCACGCAAGCTGAGCTCATTTATCAAATACATTGCGCATACCTCGAAGCTGGTGCTGATATTATTGAAACCAACACATTTAATGCCAACCGCATATCACAGGCTGATTATGGATTAGAAGATCAAGTAAAAGCAATGAATTTTGCTTCAGCGCAACTTGCCCGAAAAGCAGCTGATGAATTTACTGCAAAACAACCCGACAAGCCCCGGTTTGTAGCAGGGGCATTGGGCCCTACAAACAAAACCGCTTCCATGTCGCCTGACGTAAATGATCCCGGGTTTCGTGCCATCAGCTTTGACGAACTTGTTGAAACCTATGCTGAACAAGCGGAAGCACTAATTGAAGGCGGAGCAGATATACTGTTGGTCGAAACAGTTTTTGATACACTGAATGCCAAAGCAGCGCTTTTTGCCATTGAAGTCCTACAGGAAAAATATAAACAAAAAATAGGCGTAATGGTATCAGGAACAATAACTGATGCCAGTGGACGAACACTTTCGGGTCAAACAGTTGAGGCTTTTTTAGAGTCAGTAAAACATGTCGATTTAATTAGTATTGGTTTAAACTGTGCTTTGGGAGCAGAGCAAATGCGTCCGTATATCGAAGAGCTTGCACAAAAAGCCAGTTTACCAGTAAGTGCATATCCTAATGCCGGGCTGCCCAATCAATTTGGAGAATACGACGAAAGTCCTGAAATCATGACTGGTCATCTGCATGATTTTGTTTCACATGGTTTTGTGAATATCATCGGCGGTTGCTGTGGTACAACGCCACATCATATTAGTTCCTTTTCAAAAATGGCACTTGATGCGAAAGCCCGAAATATTCCTGAAAGAAAACACGAAACGGTATTTTCAGGTCTTGAGCCTGTAAAAATAAACAGGCAGCAAAACTTTGTTAATATTGGTGAGCGAACCAATGTAAGTGGATCCAAAAAGTTTGCCCGTCTTATTCGTGAAAAAAAACACGAACAAGCCTTAAGTGTTGCCCGTCATCAGGTAGAAGGTGGCGCCCAGATTTTGGATATTAATATGGATGACGGGCTTTTGGATGCCCAACAGGAAATGGTAACTTTTCTAAACCTGCTGATGGCCGATCCTGATATTGCAAGACTACCGGTGATGATTGACTCTTCGCGCTGGGAAGTGCTGGAAGCGGGCTTAAAATGTGTTCAGGGGAAATCAATCGTCAATTCCATCAGTTTGAAAGAAGGTGAAGAGATATTTCTTGAACAAGCTCGTAAAATAAAAAAATACGGGGCAGCTGCTGTAGTAATGGCTTTTGATGAAACAGGACAAGCAGCAGATTTTAAAAGAAAAATAGAAATATGTCAGCGTGCATACCATTTACTAACAGAAAAGATTAATTTTCCTCCGGAAGATATCATATTTGATCCCAATATTTTAGCTATCGGAACTGGCATTAATGAGCACAACAATTATGCTGTTGATTTCATCAATGCCACACGCTGGATCAAACAAAACCTGCCATTTGCAAAAGTTAGCGGGGGTGTAAGCAATTTATCCTTTTCGTTTAGAGGAAATGATGCTGTGCGGGAAGCTATTCACTCAGTTTTTCTGTTTCATGCCATTAAAGCAGGAATGGACATGGGAATTGTAAACCCCGGAATGCTCCAGATTTATGATGAAATTGACCCTCAATTACTGGAACTTACAGAAGATTTGGTGCTTAATCGGAAAGCGGATGCAACTGAAAAACTTCTTTCATTTGCCGAAAACTATAAAAAAACAGCTGAAAAGGATGAGAAGACCAATTCCTGGAGAGACCTGCCTTTAGCAGAACGCATTAAACATGCATTGGTAAAAGGAAATGCTGAATATATCGAAGCTGATGTACTTGCCATAAGAACAAGCTTTCCAAGAGCCTTGGATGTTATTGAAGGCCCTTTGATGGATGGAATGAATATAGTTGGTGAACTCTTCGGTGATGGGAAAATGTTTTTGCCACAAGTAGTAAAAAGTGCCCGGGTAATGAAAAAGGCAGTAGCTGTTTTGTTGCCCTATATCGAAGCTGAAAAAACCAGCATTAGCAGCTCAGCAGGAAAAGTGTTACTGGCCACAGTAAAAGGGGATGTTCATGATATTGGCAAAAACATAGTTGGAGTTGTGCTGGGCTGCAATAATTACGAAGTAATCGACCTGGGCGTGATGGTTCCGGCAGAAAAAATTCTGGAAACAGCCCTAAATGAAAACGTTGATATTATTGGACTCAGCGGATTAATTACACCTTCGCTCGAGGAAATGACCCATGTAGCAGCCGAAATGAAACGCCGCAAAATGACGATTCCTTTACTCATTGGAGGAGCCACAACCTCGGAAGTGCATACGGCAGTAAAAATAGCACCTGCCTATGATCAGCCAGTTATTCACGTGAGAGATGCTTCCAAAGTTACTCAGGTAATTGGTCAACTGATAGGTAGTGAAACAAGAAAAACATCCTACCAACTTGAGATCGCTAAGCGATATGAAAAGCTGCGACATAAATATCAGCAATCAAAAACCGGAGACAGATACGTAAGCATTGAAGCTGCCAGAGCTAACTGTTTTAAGGGTGATTTTTCAGAACAAACCATAAAAAAACCAGCAAAGCCTGGAATTACTGTTTTTGAAGACTTGGATTTAAATCTCTTAAAACCTTTTATCGATTGGACTTTCTTTTTCCATTCCTGGCGATTGAATGGCAAGTATCCACAAATTTTCAGTGATCCCTTGAAGGGTGAAGAAGCCAGAAAACTATTTGATGATGCCCAAAAACTGCTGGATCATATCATTGACAATAAATTACTAAAAGCAAAAGGTGTAGCAGGTATTTTTCCAGCAAACTCTTTAGGTGACAGCATTCAGGTTTTTAGACAGGAAAATCCAGTTGCCGAAGTTTGTCGTTTTGAATTTCTGCGAAACCAACAACTGAAAGAAAAAGATTATCCAAATCTGTGTCTGTCAGATTTTGTTGCTCCAACAGGTTCAAATCAAACTGATTATATTGGTGGATTTGTTGTTACTGCCGGCCACGGAACCCAAGAATTGGTAAATCATTTCGAATCTCAAAATGATGACTATAATGCTATAATGGTAAAGGTGCTTTCTGACCGACTGGCTGAAGCTTTTGCAGAATACCTGCATCTTATAGTCAGAAAAGAAATATGGGCTTATACGCTTAATGAAGATTTGGATGTAAATGACTTGCTTAAAGAAACCTATCAGGGCATCAGGCCAGCACCGGGCTATCCTGCCTGCCCTGAACACTCAGAGAAACGTAAGCTTTTCGACCTCCTGCAAGCAGAACAACATACTGGTGTAGGGCTTACAGAAAACTATGCTATGCATCCCGCTGCAGCTGTAAGCGGATTTTATTTTGCTCATCCGGATGCACAGTATTTTAACGTAGGTAAAATCAGTAAAGACCAAATAGAAGATTATAGCAGACGTATTGGAATATCTGTTTTAGAAGCTGAAAGACTGCTAAATGCAAACTTAAACTACTAAGCCATGCTAGAATTGCCCAGTGTAACTTCGCAAATTTCAAAATCTGAAAAAACTTTGTTTTCGTTTGAAATATTACCACCCCTCAAAGGACAACATTTCGAACATATACAACAGGCTGTTGAACCCCTGATGGATTTCAATCCTGCATTTGTTAATGTGACTTATCATCAGGAAGAGTTTGAATACAAGCAGCTTCAGAATGGATTACTTGAAAAGAAAATTGTCCGCAAACGTCCCGGAACTGTTGGTATTGCTGCTGCATTGATGTACCGTTATCATGCTAATGTAGTGCCACATATTATATGTGGTGGTTTTACACGAGAGGAAACAGAAAATGCGCTGATCGATTTGCATTTTCTTGGGGTAAAAAACCTGTTGGTCGTTAGAGGCGATCCTCAACCTTCGGCAAAATACTTTCTACCTGAACCCGGTGGTCATGCTCATGCCATCGATTTGGTGAATCAGGTTCACAACCTCAACCAGGGTAAATATCTTGATGATGAACTTTTAAATACTACGCCTACTGATTTTTGTATAGGTGTTGCAGGTTATCCTGAAAAACACATGGAATCCCCTAACCTGGAAAGCGATCTGCAATATCTGAAAGCTAAAATTGATGCCGGTGCTTCATACATTGTTACGCAAATGTTTTACGATAACCAGAAATATTTCCAGTTTGTTGACAGCTGCAGGACAGCAGGAATAAATGTTCCGATAATAGCTGGATTAAAACCTGTTTCAGTGCTTTCTCATTTGCAAAAACTGCCACAAACATTTCATATTGACTTACCTGAAATATTGGTGAAAGAAATAAAAAAGTGTAAAGACAATGTTGCAGTCAGACAAGTTGGAGCAGAGTGGACAATTATGCAGGCAAAAGAACTCATTGCAAAAAATACACCCGTTTTACATTTTTATACCATGGGAAGGTCAGATAATATCAGAAAAATTGCTGAAGCTGTATTTTAAACAACGTATTTGATAGAACAGTTTATTCATCGTTTTCATATTGACAAATTTTAGTAATTCATCTATATTTACAAAGGAATATTTCAACCTTTGTAATTAACTAAAAACCAAAACCAAATGAAAACAAATTACGCTTTGCTTTTTGCACTTTCACTACTTTTGATGGTGCACATTAGTTCTGCACAAAATTTTACTGAAACCTATCACACCAGCTTCGATAATCCGGAAGATGCAAATGGGTGGTTTTTTACCAGTACTGCTGCAACAATTTCTGTTGCAAACAGTCAACTTATATTTGATTCTCCGCACGAAGACTTCTTCCACATTTTCTCTCCTATCGGAGCTGTTCAAGGTGATTTTGCCTACAGACTTGCAATAGGTTCCGATGCAGAAGTGGAGCTTGGTTTTATGGGCATAGCTGGGTTTAAAACGCTTCTTGGTTTATTGGGAACAGAAGAAGGAATTGAAGTGGTTTATACGTATGACCTGATTTCCTATTCTGAACCTCAGCTTACGACACTTTTTTCCATTTCGGACCCCCCAACGGAAATAAATAGTATCGAGCTGGAAACCCGTCTTATCGCTGGTGATCTTTTGGTTTACCTGTTTATAAATGATGAATTATACCAAAGCGGCACAGTTGAATCAGTGGGGCCAGATTTACTTTATGGTCAATTGGTTTTAGGTTTTGGAGCTGAAAATGATGACCCAATTTATTTGCCAATCAGCGAAGTAACAATCCATTACAACCCTTACAGTTCCACAAAATCAGTTTTTACAGACACCTTTGACAACCCAAATTCACCATGGTTTCGCTTTGGCGAATATGATTATCTGGCGGAAGGTTTGTACATTATGGATGGTAAATTAAATTTTCACCATTTTGGAGATGCTGATTCACAATTTTTAGTGGTCTCACCGGTTGGCGCTGTTGGAGATTTTACACTTACTATCGAAAGTTCAGGAACTGATATGAACGGAACGGGAAGTTTCGGTAGAATATTCGATTCATATCACTTTGCTGCAGTTTGGTATGAAGATGATGAGGTATATCTTGGATATAATTATGGCTCTCCCGAACCACAGGTTTTGGCCTTTGCTACTGCAAATATGGAAAATGTATCTAGTATTCAATTCAGCATAAATCAAGCAGGCAACGATTTACTAATGTCTCTTTACCATAACGATCAGTTTGTAATCAACGCTACAATCCCAAATGCTCCATCCAGATTACGTAATGGACATATCGCTGGGGGCTATGAGATGGCAAGTGAACTGAATATTTGGTTTGAGGAAGTGAATTTAACTTACGAAAAAACTACCGTTGGTATTATCGAATATCCTTCAGAGAAAGAACAAATGCTGGCTGTTCAAAATAATCCTAATCCCTGCTCAGCTTTTACAAATATCTCTATTGAGTCTGGTATCAATGGTTTAATTTCGTTACTTGTATACGATGCCTATGGTAAACTTGTTCACTCAGAATCCGTTAATTCAACCAGGGAAGTAATGACAATTAGATTGAATACAAAACAGCTTTCCAGTGGTATATATTATTACCAGGCCGTATCCTCAAAAGGTTTCACTAGTAAAGCCAAAAAACTGATTGTCTGTCATTAACAAAACAGACATACACTCTTTAAGCATTAAAAATTACATATTTATATACTATTCCGGGATAGCTTGATTTAGAAATATGTATTTTCGTTGTCTGAAACAACGTTAAAAATAATTAATGATTTAAGCTAAGATGTCTGTATACAACCAATTATGTTCACCCGGTAAAAAGCTTGCAGTGCTGGTCGACCCTGATAAGCCAACAGATAAGGCCATCTCTTCACTTGCTAAAGAAGCTGGCAATGCTGGTGTCGATTTCTTTTTTGTCGGCGGAAGTTTGCTCACAAATGACAATATGGATAGCTGTATCAAACTACTGAAGAGCTATTCAGATATTCCGGTAATTATTTTTCCGGGCAATTCACTTCAACTAAGTAAAAAAGCAGATGCTTTTCTGTTTTTAAGTCTCATATCCAGTAGAAATCCAGAAATGCTCATAGGCAGGCATGTAATTTCAGCCCCATACCTTAAACTTGCAGGTCTCGAAGTAGTATCAACAGGTTATATGCTTGTAGATAGCGGAAAACCAACCACTGTAAGTTATATGAGTAATAGCGTTCCAATACCTGCTGACAAAAGTGATATCGCACTTTGTACTGCCATGGCAGGAGAAATGTTAGGAATGAAATTAATATTTCTGGATGCCGGTTCCGGAGCAAATAATCCTGTACCAGCTGAAATGATTAAAGCAGTAAAAGGCAGTATCAATGTACCCTTAATTGTTGGAGGCGGATTAAAAACACCTGAAATGGCAGCTAACAGCCTTAGGGCAGGAGCTGATATTGTTGTGGTTGGCAATGCTTTGGAAAACAATCCCAATCAACTTAAATCTTTTGCTGAAGCGGTGCATCAATCAGTGTGAAGCCTGCGAAAAGTACCACATTCTTTTTCCCAATACGAGTAAATACAGAATTTACGTAATTTGCGCCATTAATCCTGTTTTACATTTTTATTATGAAAAAATCACACTTTTTTCTGGTTTTTGCTTTGCTGTATATTAGTTTTAACCTGCAAGCACAAGATAAAAAACTAACCGAATCAGATGCCGCCTGGATGAATCCTGCTTTGTTTCCTGAGCGAATACAACAGCTGAAGTGGCATAGCCAAAAAGATAGCTATCAGCACTTTGAAAAAGACACTTTGTGGCTAACAGAAGCAAAATCAGGCAAAACCGAAGTGTTGTTAACCCTAAACCATCTCAATTCTCTTACCTCAAAACAGGATTTGGATAGCATCAAACGATTTCCATATATCACTTGGATGGATGACGGTAGTGGATGGTTTTATTCCGGGGATGTACTTTTTACAATTAACCAAAGTCTTGATCAGCTGACGAAAATTACGAAGTTTCCTGAAAACGCTGAAAACAAAACAGTATACGAACCAAGCCTGCAAACAGCCTACACTATAGCCAACAATCTTTATGTTGCAGAAGGGAATGATCACATCCAGCTTACTGACCAACCTGAAGGAGTTATCAGCGGTCAATCAGTTCATCGCAATGAGTTTGGAATTAGCGGTGGCATTTTTTGGTCGAAAGATGGAAAAAAACTAGCCTTTTACCAGATGGACGAACGCATGGTGACCAATTATCCAATTGTAGACATTGATCAACGCATTGCAACACTTGAAAATGAACCATATCCAATGGCAGGTATGAAAAGTCATGAGGTTAAACTATTGGTTTATGATTTGACAAACAAAACGACAATCACCATACAAACAGGAAGTCCAGCCGAACAATATCTGACTGCTGTTTCCTGGGATCCTTCAGGTGAAAAAATCTACATTGGAATCCTTAACCGCGAACAGAATCATTTGAAATTCAATGCCTACAATGCTACTGATGGAAGTTTTGTAAAAACCCTATTCGAAGAAAAAGATCCTCAATACGTGGAACCGCAATATTCAGCTTTGTTTCTGCCCAACAACCCTGATCAGTTTATCTGGCTGAGCGACAGAGATGGTTTCAGGCATATGTATCTTTACAATACTGAAGGGTTGCTTCTTAAACAGGTATCAAACGGGAACTGGATGATCACTTCAAAACCATTTTTTGATGCTACAGGCCGGTTTGTTTACTACTACTCCACTGCAGAAAGCCCTCTTGAAAGAAATCTCTACAGGGTTGATCTTAAAAACGAAAAAATGATTCGCCTGACACAGCATGCAGGAACACATAGCGCATCACTATCTCAAAGCGGTAAATATATACTGGATTCCTACTCCAGTATGGAAACTCCACGAACAATTTTATTGGCTGACAATAAAGGAAAAACAATCAGAACCCTGCTTGAATCAAAAAACCCTTTGGATGATTATGAACTGGGCCAAACAAAAATTATTAAATTAAATGCATCAGACGGAACTTTACTTTATGCCCGCATGATTACACCACCAAATATGGACAGTACTAAAAAATATCCCGTGATTGTGTATGTTTATGGAGGGCCACATGCTCAGCTCATTACAAATAGCTGGCTGGGAGGTGCCAATTTCTATCTGAACTATCTTGCGCAAAAAGGCTACATCGTATTTACACTTGATAACCGTGGATCTGCCAACAGGGGAGCAGAATTTGAACAGATTATTCACAGACAACTTGGTAAAGTTGAAATGGAAGATCAACTCGTTGGAATTAATTATTTGCAATCGCTTCCCTTCGTTGCTCAAAACAGAATTGGTGTTGATGGCTGGAGCTATGGAGGGTTTATGTCTATTAGTCTTAAACTGAATCATCCGGAAATCTTTAAAGTGGCTGTGGCAGGAGGACCCGTAACCGATTGGAAATACTACGAAATAATGTATGGCGAACGCTATATGGATACACCTGATGAAAATCCAGAAGGATATGAATCAGCAAATATTATTGAAAAAGTAGATCAATTAGATGGAAAACTATTGATTATTCACGGAACCAGCGACCCCGTAGTTGTATGGCAACACAGCCTTGCATTCTTAAAAGCTGCTGTCGATGCAGGCAAACTGGTAGATTATTTTGTGTACCCAGGCCATGAACACAACGTAAGAGGAAAAGATCGTGCACATTTGATAAAATTGATTTCAACATATTTTGACGAAAACCTTTGATGTCAACAAAGGTATACTTTTCCATTTTTTGGAATACTTTCTAATATAGCCACAACATTCTCAATTACGTATAAACATAATATTCTGATTATATGTTACTTATGATTCTGGCATATTAAATGTAAGAATTTAGTTGGACTAATTTTCAGAAACATAAGTTTTTATGTCAGACCAAAAACACATACTCGTAGTTGATGATATTAAGGTAAACTTTATGTTGCTAAATGCTATGCTTTTGAGGAATGGTTATGAAGCAAGCTGGGCCGAAAATGGATACAAAGCCATTGATATCATTAAGGAAGGTAAAGCAGTTAGTGCTATATTAATGGATTATAATATGCCAGGAATCAATGGCTTGGAAACAACAGAAATAATCAAATCCTTACGACCGGAGCTAAAAGTTATTTCTCATTCAACATACACAGATTCTCCTGCATTCGATAAATCAAAAGCTCCCTTTGATGATTACTTACCCAAACCTATTAATTGTAATCAACTCATTGAAGTTTTGAAAAAGCACCTAAATCCATAAAAATAAGGTTAGTCGTTTTTTAATATAAAAAAGCTTTGTTAGTTTTGTAGTCCTCAATCATAAACAAAACCAAAAGAAATTGCATCAGCATGAAATCAGACCATAACAGAGTTTTTCTCTTGTTTTTGCTGCTTGCAGTTCAAATTTCTGTAATTGCTCAGGCAGACAGTTATCTCTTAGCCGACAGCCTGCGTAATCAATTAAAACAAACAGAGGGTATTTCCAAGCTGAATACTTATAAAGCCCTCATCAAAAGCCTGAGAAATATCGACCCTGCTTCCGGAATAGAATTTGCCCGTGAAGCCCTGCCACTTGCAAAAGCAACCGGGGCTAAAAAACTCATGGCAGAAATCAGAAATGAAGAGGCAGTATGTTACCGAAAATTACACATTTACGAAAAGGCCTTCTCGCTGCACCTTGAATCACTGCAGGATTTTAAAGAAATGCAGGATAGTATTGGAATCGCGTTTACATTGGCAAATATTGGTCAGGTTTATTTTTTTTATAACGACTATGAACAAGCGATAAAGTATCATACTGATGCACTGGTAATCAAAGAGTTTTTAAACAACGAACCACAAATCGCTTATTCGCAAAATGCCTTAGGGACTGTTTTTCTTGAGATGGGAAATTATGCACGCGCGCTTGATTTTTTTATTGCAGCAATGAGCATTTATGAAAAGTATGATTTACCGGCAGAAACCGCAAACACTAAGGCTAATCTGGCAAAAGTGATGTTTAAGCTGAAACGCTATGATGATGCCATGCAATACCTTAGAGAAGTAGAGGATGTTTATTTAAGGGCAAATGCTGATTTTGGCCTTAGTAGCGTTTACAACCAAATGGCCGAATACCTGTTTGAACAGCAAAAGCTGGACGAAGCAGAAAGCTATTTAGATAAAGCCCAGCAATTAGCGGAAAAATTAAATGAAAGAAATGTATTGCTGTTCAATTTTCTGTTGCGTCAAAAAATTGCCCAAAAAAAACTGGATTACAAATCAGCTCACGAATACCTTGCCCGGGCAGCTGTGTTAAAAGATTCCCTTATCAATGAAAGACGTCATCATGAAATGACAGAGATTAGAATTCGATATGAAACAAGAAAACTTGATGATGAAAATGAGATATTAAAATTACAACTGTCTCAGCAGTCGCTTCGGATTCGTTATATCATTTTTGCATTAATTGCCGCAATTTCTTTATTGATAATTTTTGCTTTATATACTGTTGTTAGGCGTAATAAAAGAAAAAGTCGTTTGCTTGAAATGACTAACCGTGAACTTGAAGATCGCGTTCAGGAACGCACCCAAGAGCTTAAAAAGCAAATGGAAACACTTGATACAACTTTCCAGTCGCTCAAGCAAAGTGAGGAAAAATTCAGAAAAATCAGTGAAACCTCTCCTTTTGGTATCGCTGTTACAAACGCTCACGGAAAGATTGTATTTATCAATCAAAACCTACCTGAGATATTAGGCCTTTCCCAACAAATCCTGAAAGATGGTCTGTGGTTCAGACATATTTTGCTTGAAGACCGGAATAAAATGGACATCCTTTGGCAAAATGCTCACAATGCTAAAGAAGGCATTTTTGAAACAGATTTCAGGTTACGAATCGATCAGGAAATCCGCTATATCCACTTCAAAGCAGCTACAATGTTCAACGAAGAATCCTTTGCGGGGATTGTAAGTGTTTTTGAGAATGTAACTCATCGTAAGAATTTTGAAAATGAATTGGTTGAAGCTAAGAATAAAGCAGAAGACTCTGACCGCTTAAAATCTGCATTTCTTGCAAATATGAGCCACGAAATCAGAACTCCAATGAATGCTATTCTTGGCTTTTCTGACCTGCTTTCTACCGATGAATATAGTTCAGAAGAGAAGATGGAGTTCATCGAAATGATTAAATCAAGTGGCAGATTACTATTAAATTTAATAAATGATATTATTGATATTTCAAAAATAGAAGCCGGTGAACTAAAAATACAACCTTCAGAGTTTAAATTGCAAGAGTTAATGGATGAAATGCTACAAGCATTCAAACAGCAAATGGATCGAAATGGCAAATCACAGGTAAAGCTTATACTTTCCAATAGAGAGGAACTACAAAACACCTCCATTACTACTGACCGTTTGCGATTGCAGCAAGTTCTGACCAATTTACTCAGTAACGCCATGAAATTTACCCGTGAAGGTGAGATTGAATTTGGTGTACTAAATATTAGTAATTCGTTCGAGTTTTTCGTTAAAGACACTGGTATTGGCATTCCTGAACAAAAGCTTGAAGTTGTTTTTGAACGATTCAGACAAGCGGATGATTCACACACGCGCTTGTTCGGAGGCACCGGACTTGGATTGGCTATAACTAAACACCTGATTGAACTACTTGAAGGTAAAATCTGGGTTGAATCGCAAGAAGGTAAAGGAACTGCATTCTATTTCACTTTACCAGTCAGCACTAAAGAACCCGAATTTGTATCTTCTGCTGCTAATGATAATAAAACCAGCCTGCCTAATTTTAAAGGAAAAACAATACTTGTTGCAGAAGATGTTGATACCAATTATTATTTAATCAAAACCATGCTTAACAAACTCGACATAACCGTGCTACATGCCTCTAATGGTTTGATAGCCCTTGATTTAGCTGTTGAGCATAAACCCGACTTAGTAATTATGGATATTCAGATGCCTGAAATGGATGGCATTGAAGCTTTCAAACAAATCAGACATCAAAAACTTACGATGCCGGTAATTGCAGTTACTGCTTATGCATTGATGGGAGAAGAACAACAATACCTCAATATTGGTTTTGATGCTTATCTGAGTAAGCCGCTAAGTATGACTAAGCTGGTTGATTTACTGGGTGTTTTTTTTCAGCCTGAAAAAACCAATTAAATTACAAGGTTTTTCCTCAATGATTTCCTTCGTACTTTAGCCGTCAAAAATCATTTGGATGGAGCGTGATCTGCTCGAAAATAAAATTGAATTCCTAAAAGGTGTTGGACCTAAGCGGGCAGAAATGCTTAATAAAGAACTTGGGATTTACACTTTTGGTGATTTACTGTTTCATTTTCCATTTCGCTACATCGACAAGAGCAAAGTTCATAAGGTAGCAGATATCAACAGTGATCTAATCTACTATCAACTTATAGGACAGGTATCTCAAATACAGCTACATGGTAAACAGCGCCTTACAAGAATTACAGCTCAGTTTTCAGATGATAGCGGATCAATCGAGCTGGTTTGGTTCAAAGGATTGAAATGGATTAAAACCCGTTTTGAACCCGGTAAGACTTACGTGCTTTTTGGAAAAGCTTCTGTTTTTAACAATCGTTTTAATATCGTTCATCCGGATATTGAAGACTATCAGCCTGAATTGATTCCTGTTGGTGAAAGTCTCGAAGGAGTGTACAGCACTACTGAAAAACTCAAAAATATTGGGTTGGGAAGCAAACAAATTGCCAGGCTGATTAAAAACCTTCTCGGACAAATAAATTCTGCCATTGCTGAAAACCTTCCTTCCAGTCTCTTGGCAAAACATAAACTATTGGATAGAAACAGCGCATTGTTACAAATTCATCTGCCGTCTGATACAAATGTTCTAAAAGAAGCTACAAAGCGTCTGAAATTTGAAGAATATTTCTTCATGCAGTTGAATATGCTATTGCGAAAACGACAACGTGAATCTCAGATGAAGGGTGTTGTTTTCAACAAAGTTGGTGACTATTTCAAATTGTTTTACGAAAAATACCTGCCCTTTGCACTCACAAATGCCCAAAAAAAAGTTATCCGTGAAATAAGACATGATTTGGGTTCAGGATTTCAAATGAATCGTTTATTGCAAGGAGACGTAGGAAGCGGAAAAACTATAGTGGCATTGTTAATTATGCTCCTTGCACTTGATAATGGTTACCAGGCTGCTTTGATGGCTCCTACCGAAATTCTTGCGACACAACATTTTCAATCTCTCAAAGATCTTTTATCAGACATGCCTGTAAAAATCGCGCTGCTAACCGGCTCTACAAAAGCCCGCGACCGAAAGCCAATACACGAAGGCCTTGAAGACGGCAGCCTGCAAATAATAATTGGGACACATGCTTTGATAGAAGAAAAAGTAAAATTCAATAATCTTGCCCTTACCATCATAGACGAACAACATCGGTTTGGTGTAGCTCAAAGAGCCCGATTCTGGGAAAAAACAAGTTTGCCCCCGCATATGCTTGTTATGACTGCTACACCCATTCCACGTACCCTTGCTATGACGCAATATGGTGATCTGGACATTTCCATCATTGATGAATTGCCTCCGGGAAGAAAACCTATCAAAACAATTCATCTTTACCAAAGCCAACGTCTTCGTTTGCTTAGTTTTATGAGAAATCAAATTGCAGAAGGACGTCAAATCTATATCGTATATCCCTTGATAAAAGAATCTGAAAAATTAGACCTGATTCATTTGCAGGAAGGATATGAAAGCCTGCTTCGCGATTTTCCGGAACCTGCATACCGTATTTGCGTTGTTCATGGAAAATTAAAATCAGAAGATAAAGATTTTGAAATGCAGCGTTTTATCAAAGGTCAGGCACAAATTATGGTTGCCACTACGGTGATTGAAGTCGGAGTTAACATCCCTAATGCCAGTGTAATGGTCATCGAACATGCCGATCGTTTTGGTTTATCGCAACTTCATCAGTTAAGGGGAAGAGTTGGCAGGGGAGCTGATCAGTCCTATTGTATCTTAATGACTGATTTTAAATTATCAGCAGACGGAAAAAAACGCATGGCTACAATGGTTCGGTCAACAGATGGATTTGAAATTGCAGCAGTTGACCTGGAATTAAGGGGACCTGGTGAAACTCAAGGCACACGTCAATCTGGCCCAATAGGCTTGAAAATTGGTGACCTCATAAAAGATGAAAAACTAATAAAGCATGTCAGATTGATTGTTAATCAATTACTTGACGAAGACCCCCAGCTTAATAAAAACGAAAACCAGCGTACAAAGACCTATTTTTCAAAGCATTTTCGCGAGTCTTTTGACTGGGGACAAATTGGTTAAGTTTGTTATTGCTATCAGCTAAAGAATATTGAAATAACCTGACAGATTGACATTAATTTGTACTTTTGTATTCCAAAAAAATCTGACAAACCAAATCGTAACGGACAAATGATTTGTCCAAACAATAATTAGTATAACATATGAAGATCTCTTATAACTGGCTTAAACAATATATTCATTGCGACTTACCTGCTGAAGAAGTAGCACAGGTGCTAACCGCAACAGGTCTTGAGGTAGAAGATATTATTCCGTTTGAGTCTGTAAAAGGAAGCCTGAAAGGTATTGTAACAGGGAAAGTATTAAGTTGCAAACAACATCCAAACGCCGATAGGTTAAGCCTCACAACTGTTGATATTGGCTTAGGTGAGCCCCTCTCCATTGTTTGTGGCGCTCCAAATGTAGCGGCAAATCAAAAAGTGCTGGTAGCAACCATAGGCACAACACTTTACAGTGGAGATAACTCATTTGAGATTAAAAAAAGTAAAATACGTGGTGAGGTTTCTGAAGGAATGATATGTGCAGAAGATGAGTTAGGACTTGGAGATTCTCATGACGGCATCATGGTTTTGCCAGACGAAACTGAAATTGGCATCCCGGCTGCTAATTTATTCAATATTGAACAAGACATTGTTTTTGAAATTGGATTAACACCCAATCGCTCCGATGCCATGTCGCATATTGGAGTTGCCAGAGATTTGATTGCAGCCCTCAATCACCGGGAAGGCAAAAAGAAATATCAGCTTATTCTTCCAAAAGTTGATGAATTTGCTATCGGCAATCACAATTTTGATATCAAAGTTGAGGTAGAAAACCTCGAAGCCTGTCCGCGCTACAGTGGTGCTACTATCAGTGAAATATCCGTTAAACCTTCCCCGGAGTGGATGCAAAACAGATTAAAAGCAATTGGTGTAAGGCCTATCAATAACATTGTTGATATTACCAACTATGTTTTGTTTGAAACTGGTCAGCCATTACATGCATTCGACCTTAATGCCATTTCAGGAGATAAGGTTATTGTAAAAACACTTACTGCCGATACTCCTTTCGTGACACTTGACGAGCAGGAACGTAAACTAACCGCTAATGACCTGATGATCTGCAATGCTGAAGCTCCGATGTGTATCGGGGGTGTTTTTGGAGGCCTCCATTCAGGTGTTACAGAAAAAACTACTGCTATATTTTTAGAAAGCGCCTGCTTTGATTCACGCTATATTCGTAAAACTGCCCGGCATCATGGGCTGCAAACTGATGCATCGTTTCGGTTTGAAAGAGGTACTGATTTCAACGGCACTATTTATGCTCTGAAAAGGGCGCTGCTATTAATGGAAGAAATTGCCGGCGGAAAAATCAGCTCGGAAATAAAAGACATACTGGCAAAAAATATTGACCCACCAATAGTTAAGCTCTCTTTTGATTACCTGAACAAAGTAGCAGGTCAAACCATAAGTCCAAGTATTGTTGCACCAATCCTTGAAGACCTTGGCATGACCATTATGAGCCAGTCTGAAGAAACCATTGAAATGCAAGTGCCTGGGTATAAAGTTGACGTTTACCGTCCGGCTGATGTTGTGGAAGAAATCCTGCGCATTTATGGTTATGATAATATTCAAATACCTAGCAAGATCAATGCTGCGGTGCATGCCGGAAACCAACAAAACAACGACAGAATTCAGCAGCAAATATCTGATATGTTGGCTTTTAATGGCTTTTATGAGGTGATGAATAATTCACTGACTAAATCAGCCTATACACTAAAACACCCTGCTTTTGATGAAAACAAAAATGTTAAGATTCTAAATCCCCTGAGTAAAGAACTTGACGTAATGCGACAAACGCTTGTCTTTGGTATGCTTGAAACTATTGCTTACAATCAAAATCGCAAAAACCCAAACCTTAAACTCTTCGAATTTGGTAATGTTTACCTGCTGGACAATCAAAAAACCAGTACATCTGAAAAAGCTTTAACACCGTATCATGAAGCTACAAGACTTGATCTGGCAATTACCGGGCTTAGCAGAGATGAAAACTGGAATCATGATGATCATGCAGCAGACATTTTTGATCTCAAATATTTTGCCGAAGGTGTTTTATCAAAACTAGGATTTGACCTTAAAGCGTTCAAAACTGAAAGTATTTCAAATGCTTTGTACGAAAACGCTTTGAGTTATACATTAAATGATTCAGTATTGATGCAGTTGGGGTTGCTGAGCACGAAAACGCTCAAATTAGCTGATATTGAAAAACCTGTGATCTATGCTAGCATCTATTGGTCTGAACTGATGAAGATCTATCAAAAAAAGCAGACAACACTTTATCAGGCTGTTTCAAAGTTTCCTGCTGTGCGCCGCGACCTTGCAATGATTTTTGATCAAACTGTAAGTTTTGAGGCCATTCGTTCTGTGGCGCATGAAGCTGAAAAGAAATTACTAAAAACAGTAGGAATTTTTGACGTCTATGAGGGCGATAAGATTCCTAAAGGCAAAAAATCCTATGCCTTAAGTTTTATTTTGCAGGACAATGACAAAACCCTTACAGATAAACTTATCGAAAAAAGTTTAAACAGAATCAGAATTGCATTGGAACAGCGTTTTAATGCTACACTCAGAGATTAAATAAATTGATTTTTAGCAAGACTCCAAATAATTATGGAACTTCAATCTATTAAACAGCGGTTTGGCATCATTGGTCATGATCCATTTTTGGAACGTGCGATTCATATTGCTGTGCAAGTCGCCCCAACCGATCTAACTGTCCTCATCACAGGAGAAAGTGGGACAGGAAAGGAAGTTTTTCCAAAAATAATTCACCAGGCCAGCGCCAGAAAACACGGTTCCTATATAGCAGTTAACTGTGGTGCCATTCCCGAAGGAACAATAGACTCAGAGCTTTTTGGTCACGAAAAAGGTTCATTTACTGGTGCTCATGAAGCGCGTAAAGGCTATTTTGAAGTAGTGGATGGAGGCACAATCTTTTTAGATGAAGTTGCTGAACTTCCCCTTTCAACACAGGTGCGGCTGCTTCGTGTTTTAGAAACAGGCGAATTTCTTAAAGTTGGTTCTTCCAAAGTTATTAAAACTGATGTTCGTGTGGTGGCTGCTACCAATGTTAATATCCCTGAAGCCATAGCAAAAGGGGAATTTCGCCAGGATTTGTATTACCGTCTCAACACCGTCCCGATCATGATCCCCCCTTTGAGGGAAAGAAAAGAGGACATTTTGATGCTTTTCAAAAAGTTTGCTAATGATTTTGCGGAGAAATATCGTATGCCTCCTTTGCAACTCACCAGCGAGGCTACCCAAATACTGGAATCCTATCGCTGGCCGGGAAACATACGCCAATTGAAAAATGTTACCGAGCAGATATCCATAATTGAAAAAGAAAAACTGATAGCTGCTCAAACACTCAAAATGTATTTGCCAGCTGACAATACATCGGCACTTCCTGTACTGTATAAGGGATCTGAAGAAAAGGAAAAACTTTCTGAAAGAGACATTCTGTATAAGGTGCTTTTTGATATGAAAAAAGACATCCTCGATTTGCGTAAAAATATGGCAGATATTATTGCATCAAAAGGCCTTGAAGAGGAGTTTGAACATAGCAACAATCAGCTAATACGTCAATACTCTGATGATTTGGATGATTTTGAAAATGAGCATCTGCCGGAAATACAGATTCAGCAGGTTGATCTGGATAAATCTGGATTTCATCACTCTGAGGTGATTGACGAAAATCTTTCACTCGAAAAAACTGAAATCGAAATGATCAGACGAGCACTGGAAAAACATAATGGTAAGCGTAAAAGTGCTGCACAGGAATTAGGTATTAGTGAACGAACGCTTTACAGAAAAATTAAAGAATATAATATCAACCTCTGAACATGCTAAAACCCGGCACTTTACTTAAAATTCAAATCATAACAATAATTATCATTAGCCTTCCATTATTAAATGGATGTGGAATATATTCTTTTACAGGAGCATCCATTCCTGCTGAAGCAAAAACTATTTCTGTCCAGTATTTTCAGAACAATGCCCTATTGGTAGAACCTTTGTTGAGTGATGAATTCACTAACGGATTGCGCGATAGATTTATGAATCAAACTACCTTAAATATGGTAAATCAAAACGGTGATCTGGCATTTGAAGGTGAAATTACTGATTACCGAACAATGCCAGTTGCCATCCAAAGTGACCAAACAGCAGCACTAAACCGACTCACAATAACTGTAAATGTCCGTTTTACAAATAAATTCGAAGAAAGTAATAACTTTGAAACCAAGTTTACACAATACAAAGACTATCCAAGCGAACAGGATTTGAATGCTGTAAAACAGACACTGATAACAGAAATCGTTGAAATGCTTGTAGATGACATTTTTAACAAGTCTGTTGTAAATTGGTAAAACAGATTTTTTATGGACAAAGCCACATTTATTACCTACTTAAAAGCGCCTGAAAAGCTTGATAAAGAATCCATCAATGATCTCATGGATTTGGCAATTCAGTTTCCTTACTGTGGTATTGTGCAAAGTTTGCTTTCCATGAATATGCATTTAATTAATCATATTGTATACGACAGTCAGCTCAAACTGGCTGCAAGCATGGTTCCCGACAGAAATATTTTAAGACTTCAAATCAGTAAGATTGCTCAGCTTAAAGTGGTGCCCGACCTTCCGGATGAATATAGTAAGGCAAAATCTACTAAAGTTGATTCAAGTTCAGAAACAACCGAAAGTCAACAAAAAAAACCTGATGACCGCTCTTCAAAAGAAAAACCCAAAACAGAAATAAAAGATCAGCAAACGGAAAGAAATCAGCAGCAACAGAAAATAAAAGAACAAAAACACACGGCTGAAACACCAGCTGAAATTCCGGATGAATCAAAAAGTGAGCATAAAAAGCAATCACTGGAGGAACTAAAAAGAATTTTAGCAGAACGCATAAAAGAAATTGAACAGGAAAAAAGGGGAAATCAAAAAGGACAAAAACAAGGCATTCCACCTTCAAAAAAAGCATTAATTGATAAGTTTATTAATGAAAATCCTTCTATTTCAAGGCCTAAGCCAGAGTTTTACAATCCGGTTACTGTTGCACATAATAGTGTTGTTGATCAGGAAAACATAGTGAGCGAGACTTTGGCAAAAATTTACCTTAACCAAGGTCATCATGACAAAGCCATATCAATCTTTGAAAAATTAAGTTTGAAATATCCGGAAAAAAGTAGTTATTTTGCAGCCCTTATTGAAGAAGCAAAAAAGCAATAAACGTAAAATAAAATAAAATGTACGTATTCATTTCTGTTTTAATCCTGATTGTAAGTATTTTATTGGGTTTAATCGTATTAGTTCAAAATTCAAAAGGTGGCGGATTAGCTGCGAATTTTTCTTCCTCAAATCAGTTTATGGGAGTGCGTCAAACGGCTGACTTTCTGGAAAAAGCCACTTGGTCGATGGCAGTTGCACTATTGGTACTTAGTTTGGTTGCCACGATGGCAATTCCTAAATTTAATGCCGCTGATGGTCAATTTGACACAGAGTTAATTGATCAAATTGAACAAACAGCTCCTGTTGATTTCCAGGCACCACCAGTTCAAGACATCGAAGAATAGAACTCATACAGTAAAAAATTAAAAAATGTCAGAATGTCACTACATTCTGACATTTTTTTTATGAATAAGCTTTGGCATAAAATATGACAAAACAAGATCAATCATAACAAAAGACAATTACTAATTAAAAATTATACACTATGGGAAAATTATCATTAAAACCATTAGCCGACCGCGTAGTTATCGAGCCAGCAAGCGCTGAGCAAAAAACTGCCAGCGGTATTATTATTCCAGACACCGCCAAAGAAAAACCACAAAAAGGCACTGTTGTTGCCGTAGGACCTGGAACTGCTGATGCTCCATTAACAGTAAAAGACGGAGATCTGGTACTATATGGCAAATACGCCGGAACAGAATTTACAATTGACGGAAAAGATTATCTGATCATGAGAGAATCAGATATCATTGCAATCATTTAATAAAAATCTAGCAATTAACTTAAAATCATTAAACATATGGCAAAAGACATCCTTTTTAATCTAGAAGCTCGTGACAGCCTGAAAAAAGGCGTTGATGCACTTTCAAATGCAGTTAAAGTAACCCTCGGACCGAAAGGCCGCAATGTTATCATTGAAAAATCGTATGGTGCACCTCAAATAACAAAAGACGGTGTTACTGTAGCAAAAGAAGTTGAACTTACAGATCCTGTAGAGAATATGGGAGCGCAAATGGTAAAGGAAGTTGCTTCCAAAACCAATGATTTGGCAGGTGATGGTACAACAACTGCAACTGTTTTAGCGCAGTCAATTATTACCACTGGATTGAAAAACGTAACTGCCGGAGCAAATCCTATGGATTTGAAAAGAGGGATCGACAAAGCAGTTACTGAGGTTATCAAAGCGCTTAAAAATCAAACTCAAAAAGTTGGCGACAGCAATGATAAAATAAAGCAGGTAGCCGCAATTTCAGCAAATAACGATATGACCATCGGTAGCTTAATTGCTGAAGCAATGGGTAAGGTAAAACAGGAAGGTGTAATAACAGTAGAAGAAGCCAAAGGTATCGAGACCTATGTTGATGTAGTTGAAGGAATGCAGTTTGATCGCGGCTATATTTCTCCTTACTTTGTTACTGATGGCGAAAAAATGGAAGCCGTTTACGAAAATCCTTTCATTCTGATCTACGACAAAAAGATTTCAGTAATGAAAGATTTGCTACCTGTGCTTGAAAAATCAATGCAGGCAGGCAAACCGCTCGTTATTATTGCAGAAGATGTAGAAGGTGAAGCACTTGCTACATTGGTTGTAAACCGCTTACGTGGTTCTTTGAAAGTTGCTGCTGTTAAAGCTCCCGGATTTGGTGATCGCAGAAAAGAAATGCTGGAAGATATCGCCATCCTTACTGGCGGTACTGTAATCAGCGAAGAAAAAGGTTATCGCCTGGAAGACGCTACCCTTGATATGCTTGGCGAAGCAGAAAAAGTGACAATCGATAAGGAAAACACTACCATTGTTAGTGGAAAAGGTGCCAAGGAAAACATTGATGCACGTGTTGCTCAGATCAAAAACTTTATCGAAACAACCACTTCAGATTACGACAAGGAAAAACTTCAGGAACGTTTGGCCAAACTGGCAGGTGGTGTAGCAGTAATCTATGTTGGTGCTGCCAGTGAAGTTGAAATGAAGGAGAAGAAAGACCGCTTTGAAGACGCTTTGGCTGCCACCCGCGCTGCTATCGAAGAAGGTATTATTCCTGGCGGAGGTGTAGCTTTCATTCGTGCCATTGACGCTTTAGCAGAACTAAAGGGCGAAAATGAAGATGAAACAACTGGCGTTGCTATCATCCGCCGTGCACTGGAAGAACCTTTGCGTCAGATCGTTGAAAATGCTGGTATGGAAGGTTCAGTTGTTGTTAATCGTGTAAAAGAAGGTAAAGATGACTTTGGTTTCAACGCACGTTCTGAGCAGTATGAAAACTTATTTGAAGCAGGAGTAATTGATCCAACAAAAGTAGCTCGCGTAGCCCTCGAAAACGCTGCTTCAATTGCTGGAATGTTACTCACTACTGAATGTGTACTTGTTGAGCACAAAGACGAAAACGCTCAACCACCTATGCCACCAATGGGTGGAGGCGGAATGCCAGGAATGATGTAAGATGATCATTTTTAGATAATTAAAACCGGATTTGAACATTCAAATCCGGTTTTCTTTTATATAGGTCATTCATCCATTAACTTATACATTTTTATTACTTTTGTCATGCATGCTAAAAATCAATCAGTTTGCCATGAAGAAAAATCTTAATACAGGCCTTTTACTCTTGTTTCTGTTTATACCCTTTTTATCCTTCACACAAACAAAAACCATCCCTTTTGACGCAGAAGCAAAAAAAATCAAATTTCAACAGGTTATTGAGGAAGAAGGAAATCAGATGGAACTCTTTAACCGATGTATTTTTTGGCTTAACGATTACTACAAAGACCCTGTTAGAGTTACAACAGTGCGTGATGCTCCCTCAGGAAAAATCATGGGTAAACATACAATCCGACTTACATATACAGACGATAAAGGAATAGAAAGCATTGGGCCAACAGTAGTTTACGAGTTTACTATTGAGATGAAAGACAATCGGTATCGATATACAATTACTGATTTGTTGCTTAAAACGGCTTCCCGCTTCGAAATTGAACGCTGGTTGGATAAGGACGATCCTGCTTACGATCCTCGCTGGGAAAATTACCTTGATCAGATAGCAGAATATGTTGATCAGTGGAGTGCCTTTTTAATTGAAAAAATGAAACCTGAACCAGTTCCGGTTGAAGATGAATGGTAAAAAGTATTTTCAGCTTTAATTGATTATGAAACATTTATTCCGTTATTTTGTTTCTATGTTTTGATTGCTATTGATGCGTAACTAACAACAAAGGCATCCATGAAAAGAAAACGTGATATCATCATTAAAGGCTTCTCAAAGCTCTTGAAAGAAGAAAAATTAAAACTTGTTGCCGAGTATTTTGAAAACCCTGGCGAGGTAATTAGTTTACTCAAGAGTTTCTGGCACACCGATGAATCCCAACAAAAGCTTTTTGATGAATTCAGTGAAAATACGATCACTAACTTCTACATTCCCTACGGAATTTCGCCAAATGTAATTATAAATAACCATAACTATTTGGTTCCTATGGTTATTGAAGAGAGTTCTGTTGTTGCGGCCGCTTCAGCTGCTGCCAAGTTTTGGAGTGAAAGAGGTGGTTTTAGAGCTGAAATTCTGGATGTAAAAAAAATCGGTCAGGTGCATTTCAGTTGGAGTGGCTCCCCGGAAACACTAACGCAACTCATGCCACAAATTAAAGAATATCTGATAAAAACCGCCAAACCTATCACAGCCAATATGGAAAAGAGAGGTGGAGGTGTTCTGGATATTCAATTGGTTAATATGACTGACAAACTTGATGATTACTACCAATTGCTGGTGACTTTTGACACGCGTGATTCGATGGGTGCCAATTTTATTAATTCAGTATTGGAAGAATTTGGACAAGGTTTACGTCAATTCCTTTCAGAACAAATACAGCTGAGTACCGAAGAACGGCAGGTGGAAATAATTATGGCCATTCTTTCTAATTACACCCCTGAATGTGTTGTTAAAGCATGGGTTGAATGTTCAATTGATGAACTGGAAAATGTTGACGAAAAACTCTCAGGCCTTGCCTTTGCGCGCAAATTTGAAAAAGCCGTCAAAATAGCACAAATTGATACCTACAGGGCAACAACACATAATAAAGGTATCTACAACGGAATTGATGCAGTTGCCATTGCTACAGGAAACGATTTTAGAGCCATTGAAGCAGCAGGACATACCTATGCATCCCGTAATGGTTACTACCAAAGTCTTTCCAAAGTTGAGATACTTGATAATACTTTCCGTTTTAGCCTTGAAGTTCCGCTGGCAATGGGAACAGTTGGTGGTTTAACCAGTCTGCATCCACTTGCCAAACAATCTCTTGAAATGCTTGGTAATCCCTCCGCAAACGAATTAATGATGATTGCTGCAGTTATGGGGCTTGCCAATAATTTCTCTGCTGTAAAATCCCTTACAACAACTGGTATTCAGGCCGGTCATATGAAAATGCACTTATTTAATATACTTAATCACTTCAAAGCCAGCGAAGAAGAAAAGTCATCAGCTTTGGCTCATTTTAAGGATCAAAAGGTGTCTTTTTCAAGCGTAGGTAAATACATCGCCTCACTTCGAAGTTAAGTGGATAGTCATCAAACATTTAAAGCCAACGGAAAACTCCTGTTAACTGGAGAATATATTGTACTTCATGGTGCAAAAGCGCTTGCAATGCCAGTAAACAAAGGTCAGCAAATGACAGTGCAAAGCGAAGCCACACTACATAAAAATGAGATAGTCTGGGAAGCCCGAAAACCTGATGGCTTATGGTTAGATGCAAAGATTAACCTTCCAGATTTTTCTATCATCGCAACTACTAATTCCGCCGTTACTAATAAACTACAACAGATACTAATTACATTAAATCAGCTTAATCCAGGAGCTTTCGCTCAGAACACTTCCTATCGGTTTAAAACAGAAATGAATTTTGAACCAGAATGGGGATTTGGAAGTAGTTCAACGCTAATTGTTATGCTGGCCAAATGGGCAAAAGTAAATCCTTACACCTTGCTCAATTTTTCAATTGGGGGATCAGGATATGATATTGCCTGCGCACAGGCTAAAAGCCCTTTAGTATACAAGCTTAAAGGCTTGCAACCCATAACGCAATCAGTCGACTTTGACCCATCTTTTAAGTCACAGCTATATTTTGTATATCAAGGCAAAAAGCAAGATAGTGCCAAAGCCATAAAACGTTTTGCAGAACAAACAGCATCAGAAAAGATTCAATATGCTGTTGAAGAAATAAATAGCCTGACAGATCAATTTGTACAATGCAATGACTTCAATGACTTTTGTAAATTAATTGTCCGGCACGAAAAACTTATTTCAAGACTTATTGGTTTAGAACCTATACAAAATCAATTTCCTGATTTTGAGGGCACATTGAAATCTCTTGGTGCCTGGGGGGGAGATTTTTTACTGGCAGCTTCGAAAAACGATGAAACAGAAACAAAAAAATATTTTAGCGCCAGAGGGTTAACCCCTGTATTTCGATTTGATGAATTATTTTTTTAAGCCCGTAATGATGCATGAACTAGAAAAAAAATGGCTCTCCGAAGCTACAAAAGCTACAACAGAAATTGAAGGCAAACATTGCTGGCAAAGCCCTTCTAATATTGCACTAGTTAAATATTGGGGCAAACATGGTAACCAGCTACCCAATAACCCTTCAATATCGCTTACTTTAAGTAAGTCTCGCACTGAAACAACCATATCCTATACATTTCGAAATAAAGATGAAAGGTTCATAGATTTTCTATTTGAAGGTAAACCAAATGAAGCCTTTAGCAGCAAGGTAGAAAGATTTATCTCGTCTGTAAAACCCTATTTTCCTTTCCTTGATCAATATCATCTGAAAATTGAAAGTAAAAATACTTTTCCTCATTCATCTGGTATTGCCTCTAGTGCATCAGCCATGAGTGCATTGATTATGGGAATTCTGGATTTGGAACACAAATTAACAAATGTTCCGATTGACCTTAAGAAAGCTTCCTGGTTTTCGAGACTGGCATCAGGAAGTGCTTCACGCTCTGTTTTTCCATATGCTGCGATGTGGGGTAAAACAAACACGCTTTCAGAAAGCTCCGACTACTATGCGATACCTTTAGCCTCGCTATTGCATCCTGTCTTCAAAAACTATTACGACAGCATCCTGATAACGGATGCTGCTGAAAAAACTGTTTCAAGTCGTGCAGGGCATGCTTTAATGGATACCAATCCCTATGCTGCGAGCAGATATGACATAGCGCAAAAAAATACAAACAATTTAATCCATTCATTACAGAATGGTGATATTGAGCAATTTATTCATATTACTGAATCAGAAGCTCTTCAGCTTCATGCATTGATGATGAGTTCAAATCCACCTTATCTGCTCATTCAACCAAACAGTATTAAAATAATCAATGCCATATGGAATTTCAGGAAAGAAACACATATTCCGCTTTGCTTTACACTTGACGCAGGTCCAAATATTCACATGCTTTATCCTGAAAAAGACAGAAATAAAGTGTTGGATTTTATTCAAAATGTGTTAGTTAACTATTGTCAGGAAGGCCAATGGATTGATGACAAAACAGGATCGGGACCATCACAGTTATAATATATGGACCATCCTGTCAGAACATATCCGGGTAAAATCATGTTGTTTGGAGAATACAGTATCATCTGTGGCTCAAAAGCATTGGTTATACCATTTAACCAGGTTGGAGGCAGATGGAAATTTCATAAAAACTCAGATCAAATCCTGGAATCAATCCAAAGCTCTCAACAAGCACTTGTTAAACTTGAAAGATACTTATCTGCCGAAAAGAAATTTGACTATATTATTGATATTCATAGATTTAAAGAAGACTTAAATGCCAGTCTCTATTTTGATTCAGATATTCCCCAACAATATGGTGTTGGAAGTTCCGGAGCCCTTGTAGCAGCACTTTTTGATCGTTATAAGAAAAAGGAAGAAAATGATTTAGCAGAACTGAAATCAAATCTTGCCCACATCGAATCTGCCTTTCACGGAAACAGTTCGGGCATTGATCCATTATGCTGTTATCTTAATAAAAGTATTTATATTGAGAAGTCAGAAAAACAAAATAATATTAATATTATTGATAATTTATCATTTAATATAAATGATTTAACCATTTTCCTAATTGACACAAAAATATCCTCATCTACAGCTCCTTTAGTAAATATATTCAGAAACAAATTACACAATTATTCATTTTACAAAAAAATAAATAATTCATATATTCCCATAGTTAATGAAGCAATAAATGATTTCTTAAATCTCGATAGTGAGGCACTTTTTATCAGGCTTAAAGATATAGAAGCCTTTCAATACGAATTTTTCGATGAGATGATTCCCATAAACATAAAACCGCTCTTTAATCCAACTATAACCAAGCCTTTTCACTTCAAATTATGTGGCTCAGGAGGTGGAGGTTATATTTTAGGTTTTACAAAAAATCCGGAAGAAACTAAAAAACATTTGCTCAGTCAGAACATTTCTGTTCAGTTTCTGTAAGTCAGCATTTTTAAGTTAGAATATTTATTTATCACTTGCTATTATTAATAAAAAATTAAATTTTTTTCATGTATTAGCTTATCTTTGCTATATGCTATCAATAGTGTACACTAAAAATTAATCAATCATACTTGATAACCCAAAACATTCAAAGCAATCATCTGCTAATTTCGGCGTTAGTATATTAGCATGGTGCATGTTTTGAATAAATATTTTTTTACGAAACATCGTTACGCCTTTTTCTTCGACATAACTTTGCACTCAAAATACCTAAAACCATAATCATTATGAAGCGCTTATTATTGCTATTAGTTGTAATTTTCGGAATAAGTATCCTCAATGGATGTACTGAAAAATACAAAAAGGAAATTGAACGTCTGAATGTGAAAGCTGATAGTCTGGAAGCAGTTGGCTTATCCAAAGATGCCTTTGCAATGGAATATGTTCGCAGCTTTAACGCTATTCAGGCGAATTTGGATTCGATCAAACAAATGGAAAAAATTATTTCGGATCAAACTGACGTTGATAATCCGGAAGCAAGAAAGAGTAACGAAGAAAACATCAACAGAGATATTGATGCGATTTATCAACTGCTACTCAAAAACAAGCAAATTGTTGATCGTTTAAGAAATCAGCTTAATTCAAGTGGCCAAAAAAATTCAGAATTGGAAAAGATGATCGCCAATCTCAGCGAACAAATCAGAACAAAAGACATTGAGATAATGGAACTTAAAGCTGATTTGTCGCGCAAAAACCTTCAAATTGAGGATCTGGAAGCCAACCTGGAAGCCATGGAAGCTATCAATAAGCAGAGAGCTGCTGAAATAGAAGCCAAAATAAATGAGTTAAATACAGTTTATTATATTGCAGGCACTAAAAAACTCCTTGAAGAAAAAGGAGTAGTTACCAGTGAAGGAGGTGTGTTGGGAATAGGTAAAACGCTAAAAATTGCTTCGAATCCTGATATCAGTTTATTTACAAAAGCCGACCTGCGAGAGTTAAGCGCACTTCCTGTTTTTAGCAAAAAAGCCAAATTAATTACTATACACCCTGCAGAAAGTTATCAGTTTATTCAAGGGACGGAAAAACAAATTGATAGTCTTAAAATATTGTATCCGGATGATTTTTGGAGTTCCAGTAAATTCCTGGTTGTTGAAATAAACTAGTTCATATATGGCTGTTTTTTTATTTGATGATATGATTTTCGGGCCGGTAAAAAGTCGCCGGCTTGGAGTTTCATTGGGAATAAACCTGCTTCCCAATCACGCGAAGTTTTGCTCTTTCAATTGTATTTATTGCGAATGTGGCTGGACAAAAAACAAACAGGCACTTCGCATGGAGCTACCCAAATCAGAAGATTTACTACTTGCATTGGAGCAAAAGCTGAAAGAAATTCAAGGAACTTCACTTGAACCCGATAGCATAACATTCGCAGGAAATGGTGAACCTACAATGCATCCTGAGTTTGATTTTATATTACCGGAAACCATCAAGCTGAGGAATAGTTTTGCATCAAAAGCAAAAGTCAGTGTGCTTTCGAATGGAAGCATGCTTCACAAACCAAATATTATAGAAGCACTGAAACTTGTTGATAACAACATTCTAAAGCTTGATGGCGGTACAGAAGAAACCATCCGTGCAATTAATATACCGTTGAAAGCTTTTCGACTAAATGATTATATCAAGCAATTGAAGCGATTCAATGGCAATATTATCATTCAGACGCTATTTCTACGAGGCAGCTATGAAAATAAAATCATTGACAACACCACACCAAAAGAAATTGATGCCTGGCTAAAGGTTTTATCAATCATAAAACCACAAAAAGTAATGATTTATGCTATTGAACGCGATACTCCGGCTGAAAATCTTGAAAAAATCAGCCTTTCTGAACTGCAACTAATTGCCGATAAAGTATCGAACACAGGCATTTTATCTGAGGTTTTTGCTTAGAAAAGATGATTAATTATCCACCAAAAATATTAATGGCATTTGCCGAAACATTCAGGGAAGAGCAAGAAGAATTTTACAATTGGCTTCTTAAAAATGGTTATCCTGAACTTGCAGCATTAAGCAGTGCTATCAGGGGAAGTGAAGAAGCATTATTATGGCTTATGCAGCATAGATTTTATCATTTGGCTGCATTGGACGGAGCCATTGACAAACAAGGTAAAGCAAGAGCCTGGTTAGTAAAATTTCAATTTAACACATTAGTTATACTTGCCGATGCTGTTAACGAACACCAAGCTGCTATCGATTATTTTCAGGAAAAAGACCTACAACTTTTTTTACTGATTGCAA